>Ga0207773_100603_pt1 | contig 13052 bp, 9 predicted proteins | sample TtaePargueraPR_2_FD_187281 | JGI IMG/M metagenome (GOLD analysis project Ga0207773, IMG submission 187281) | Aerobic enrichment media microbial communities from Bioluminiscent Bay, La Parguera, Puerto Rico - Tt and M1 (3) (SPAdes) | ecosystem: Environmental > Aquatic > Marine > Unclassified ...
AGTCTACACTACTGAGCCTTGTTTTGATGGTAAATGTATTAGTCGATCCATTGAGAAATAATCTGGCACCATGAGAAGAACCGCCTTCATAAATATTGATATAAGCTTGGGTGGGAAGGTTATAACCCCGGGATCCGACCCTCATCCCGACTCCTGAAACATCCAACAATTCTAATGGTGAAGTGGTACCCAATCCCAGCTTACCATTGCTGTCAGCTGTAATTATCCTTTTCCAGGCTTGCCAGTTCCCATTATAGTTGAACCTAAGCCACATATCTTGCCGGTTTAGCCCAAAGGCAAGTTGGGCATCATACCGACTGTCTTGAAATTGTGTTTGAAGAATGGTCCACCAGTTTTGATTGTTAGGGAAATTATCATTAGTAGTGGGAGCGATAGAATAGTTCCTCCATATAGCGGCTTTTTCTCCCTTAGCATTGTTGGCATTATTTGAAGGGATTGAAGTTTTTACTTTTACATATTCCTCCTGGGCGGAAACCAAAATGGGGATAAAAAGTGTGAGCATTAGAACAGTCTTTTTCATTGAATTATGTTTAAAAGGATATGGAATAGGATGGTATTAGTTAGTGAGTTTATGAACTAGCACTTCAAGTTTTTGGTTAAGCGAATCATTTTGCACTTTGAGAGCATTAATATCCTGATCCTGTAATTCCAGTTTTTTTAATAAGTCAATTTGATGAAGGGTCAGTTCTTCTATTTTCTTTAGAAGCAGTAAATTCATCTCCTTAAGCTCGATACCATTGGCTTCCATTTCAGCTGCTGAAGGTACTTCGGGAAGGTGTTTATTGGCTTGGATAAATGCTTCTGTTTCTTCCAAAGAGGGGAGGGGATAGTCTTCTTCAAAAACATAGTCGGGAGTTACCGCACCGTTAAGGTCTACTTTAACTTCCTGGGTATGGATATGGCCTTTGACAGTGAGTTTGGCATCTGGAGAGGTGGTGCCTATACCTACGTTGCCACCATTATCTTTAGCTATATAAACATCATTACCTCCCCAGCCTAAATACAAAGGAATATATGAATTGGATGTGTAGTTATATGCATTTATTCCATGTACCCCAGATTCGTTTTGGTTATATAAATAGGTTGCAGTTGAATTTCCTTCGCTGCTTGCTATTATGCCATTTTGAGCTATAATACTGGCCCAACCACCTAAAGCAGGGTTAGATGTTCCTACTGAAAGTTTGTGGCTAGGGGAAGTAGTACCTATTCCTACTTTCCCAGATGTACTTACAAAAAACTTTGAATTTTCAGGATATTCCTGCTTGATATCGGTACTATACCCTATCCCAAAACCATGGGCACTATATAGTTCCCCTATAAACCATTTGTGGGGATAGTTTTTATCCGAAATATATATCCCTTTTGCCCTGCCTTCATAGCCGTGAAGGGATAATGCGGCTGTCCTGGCAGGAGCAGCGGATTCATCTTCCGCAATAATTGAAAAAGTAGCGCTTGTAAAGTTTCCTCCTAATCTGGCTGAAGGGCTATTGATATGGAGTTTGTTTAAAGGATTTGTCGTTCCAATTCCTACATACCCATTGGTCTTAAAAGTGGTTCCATTGATAGTTTGGTCCTGGGCCTTAAGGGTATAAATAGTCAAGAATAAAAGTAGAGATAGTGTATACTTTTTCATTGGTAGAAGAATTATTTTTTAGTTTGCAATAGTTGTTTTTGGAGTTCTTGAATTAATGATTGTTGGTTTTGGATTTGTTTGTTCATCTGGATCATATGTAAGGTCATTTCCTCCATCTTTTTTAGAAGGAGTAAATTCATTTCCTTAAGTTCGATGCCATTTGTTTCCATTTCGGCAGCTGAGGGAACTTCAGGAAGATGTTTGTTTGCTTGGATATAGGCTTCGGTTTCCTCCAAAGAGGGAAGGGGATAGTCTTCTTCAAATACATAGTCCGGTGCTACCGCACCGTTCAAGTCTACTTTTACTTCTTGGGTGTGGATCTTGCCTTTGACAGTGAGCTTGGAGTCTGGAGAGGTGGTTCCGATACCGACGTTGCCTGAGGCTTTAGCTACCATTACGATCTTATCTACTTCCCCATCATAATTGGAATCTGACCTTATGGCGAAGGAATCGTTGCCATCATTGGCCTTTATATCAATCAGAATATGTCCCATATTCATCCCAGTGATTCTAGACCCATAAATAGTATTCCCAGGGTTTAGGCTACTAATGTTTACAGAAGGTTCAAACCGAAAAGTATGATTAGAATTGGCTCCTGTTAATTTAAGTCCACTGGAACCAACTATTTCTAGCTTAGTTTCTGGAGAAGTGGTTCCAATCCCCATATTACCACCACTTGAAGGAAAGACAATAAAATTACCTGATCCTGATCTTACTGTTATATCCCTATTATTATATGTGAAGATTGAAAAATCATCCCCGTTTCCAAAACTAGGGGAAGATATATTATGCATAAGTCCCCCAAAGAAATTAGTGGGATCACCTAACCGTATAAATTCGTATCCACCAGTACTAAGGAATTTGGGGTTAAGGTATTGTACGTCTACCGTTTGTGATTTGGAAAGATTTGGCATCAGTATAATCGCCGTAAAAATTGATAAAAATATATATTTCATAATTAGTTCTATCTTTCTAAAATGAATGTTTTAAGTTGTTTATTCTCGGTTTCTAACTTGTGGACTCGTTTATTCAATTCTATTACATGCAAGGTCATTTCTTCAATCTTTTTAAGAAGCAGTAAATTCATTTGCTTTAGCTCAATCCCGTTTTCCTCCATTTCAGCAGCGGAAGGCACTTCAGGAAGATGATGGTTGGTTTTTATATAGGCCTCTGTTTCTTCCAAAGAGGAGAGTGAATAATCTTTCTCAAATACATAGTCGGGAGCTACAGCGCCGTTTAGGTCTACTTTGACCTCTTGGGTGTGGATATGGCCTTTTACGGACAGAAGCGCATCAGGAAATTTAGTGCCAATTCCTATTTTACCTTGATGAAAGCTCATCTGAACATTGACCTGATCTTTGGTTTGTAAAAAGTTGAAAATAAATGGATCGTCATATTCGATAAAATTCAATAGCGGACTGCCTGCCTCATAGGTTGAATAAAATTTCCCATTGTCATCAGTGCCCTCGTTACCGAACCGAATGAGGCCATTCCATTCCCCATGAATATGAAATTTTGCCAAAGGTGTTAGGGTTCCAATCCCAACTTTACCACCATTTGGATTAATTAGTGTATTTCCTTGGCCATAATGATTTAAATATATGGGGCGACCATCTTTAGCATCCAAATGGAGGTTGCCATTAGTAGTGACTAGGGAGGCATAACTGGTTCCTCTACCATTGCCACCCACTTTCAAATATTCCCCCCAGGTACTATTTGGGCCATAGAGGTGGTATTGGTCTCCACTGATCGGAATGGACTGGGAAAAAGTTATGATGGGAATTAAAAATAGAAGAGGTGTTAAAAGATTTTTCATGGTTATTAATATTCGGTTGATTTATTTATTACTCCTTTTAGCTGTTTAATTTCCAATTGCATTTGTAGGTTACTCTCGGCAAGTTCGTTTTGTTTTTCCAGCAGTTGAATTTGGTAAAGTGTGAGTTCCTCGATTTTTTGGAGCAGCTTGATATTCATTTCCCCAAGGTCAAGACCGCTGTCTTGCATTTCCTGAGCGGAGGGTATTTCAGGAAGGTGTTGATTGTGTGATATGAATGCTTTGACTTCCTCAAGGGGCATCAGGTTATATTTTTGATCAAAAACAAAATCGGCTCCGTCAAGAATTTCCACTTTAACTTCCTCTGTCATCAGATTTCCATCAACGGTTAAATTTCCCTCAACCCCTGCATTTCCTTTTACAAAAAACTTTTTTCCATAAGTTGTGGTGGTATATTCTCCTATGATCAATTCTCCTGATATTGAAGAGGGTAAAGAGTTTGTTTTTAAAAGAATTTTGTATGTGCCATCTTCATCCTTTAACCATAGTTGACAAGAACCATCAGTGGTTGCTTCTAGCCTGGTTACGGTTTGATCATTCTTGTTAATTACGTCATAGGAACGGTAACCAGTATTGGATTGATAAATAATTGCATTCCCTTCTGGAGTTGGGAAAACATTTTGTCCGTATGTTTTGGATAAAACAATTAATAGGCAGATTAAAATTGATAACGCTAATTTTATTTTCAATTTTTTATTAGATTTTCCAATTCCACAATTCTTTTTTCTTGGGCTTCTAAAGCCTCTAAAAGCTGAATTTGATATAGTGTGAGTTCCTCGATCTTTTGTAGGAGTTTGATATTCATTTCACCAAGGTCAAGGCCGTTGTTTTGCATTTCTTGGGCAGAGGGAATTTCGGGCAGGTGTTGGTTAGATTCGATATATGATTTTACTTCCTCAAGCGGCATTAGATGATAATTAGGGGCAAAGACAAAATCAGCTCCAGTAATAGTCTGTACTTTTACTTCTTCAGTTAGTATTTTCCCATTTACAGTTAGGTCTGCTGGCTCGCTATACCCAATTGCCACTTTCATCCCCCCGAACCGGTTTAAGTGTAACCATCCATTATTACTTCTAATTTCACAATTTGTGTTGATATCGATGTTTCGTCCTCCTCCCGCTGTATTTCCAATTCGAGCACTTCCTTCAACATGGAGCGTGTTTAGCGGAGAGGAGGTATTAACCCCAACGCTTCCATTAGTTTTAAAATAAGTCCCATTGATTTGCTGATCTTGGGATTTAGCGAAGAAGCTAATTGCCATAAAGAGGCAAAGGATAAAAAGATGTTTGTTCATGATTATTTATTGCTTTGATAAAGTAGTTCTTACCTATGGTTAAAATAGGGAAAAGGGAAAATTGAAGAGTTTAAATTGTTTGATATGGATTTTATTTTTTTCATTTAAAAAGATTTATGGGTATTCGCTTTACTGCACGTGGCCAAATTGACATAGGTTTTAAATTATTTTTAAGCTTTCCTACTTTTTCCATTGATGAAAAAGTAGGCAAAAAATTTAGGCCAGTGGAGCCTTCTTCAAATTGAGTTGATTACGGTTTCGATCAGGACCATTTTTACTCAATTTGATTTTGGAACACTTGCTATGGGCTAAAAATGAGTGGATCTCGCTGTTCCACGACGCGAGCTAACTCATTTTCTTAACGCCCTTCGCAACCGCTCCAAAACCGAATGCTCCAAGGGCCGGATTCCAGGTTTCCGTTTATTATTTTGGATTTCCCAATCTACGTGCACTTTAGGATACACATAAAAGAGTTTACACAAACAGAAAGTTTTAATGTCATCCCAAAAATCACATAAGTATATTTAAACAGCTTTTTTCCTTTTTTATGTTAAAAAACACTGATGGTTTTAGGATTGGTACGTAATTTTAGTGAATTATCGTATAAGTAAAAATAATTTGGTTAAATTTTCGTTTTGTCAAGTTTGCTCCTATTTTTGGGTTTGAAACATGACCTTTTATTATTCGGGTATATCTTTTTGGCTTTAATTGGAGTTTTTTATTAAGCAGAAGATTGTCTGACACTTGGGAAAAGAAGGTTTTTAGTAGTAATAATCACCGGTAGTTTTTTGTGGTGGACTTTTGAAATTTATTTAATCGATGAAAAGAATAATTCCTGTTATTGGTATATCCCTGCTATTAGGTATTTCCTTTAAAGCTGTTGGACAAAATAAAATAGAATCCACAGGCAATGTGGGGATAGGAACAACCAGTCCGGGTGTTCCCTTACATGTAATTGGAGATGCCCGTTTCGAAAGAGATTGGGGAGGAAGTAATTATCTACTTATTAATGCGGATGCTGGAGGGGTATATCTGACAAGTGACGATCCGGGAACGAACCAGAAGGATCTATTCTTTAGGGTCAGTCCCACGGGAAATAATGGGATTAACAGACACATTCGTTTTCAGGCTGGCAAAAATGAAGGTGGAGCATTTTTGACAAGAATGATCGTACGAGGCGATGGCAAAGTGGGAATTGGAACCATCACTCCCAAGGGCAAATTTGAAATCAGCCATGACCAGACCATAGGGGGAAAATGGAACCCATCAAGCAGCGCTTTTTCAATTACGCAAGGTTCCCAAAGCCTATTAATGGATCCAAATGAGCTATATAGTTCGCTAACATTAAACATAGGATCATATTCAGGAGATATTGTCAAATTTTTGGAAGTTAATGATGCCGGCAATAACGTCCTTATGACGCTAAAAAGAAATGGGAATTTAGGCATTGGCACCACCACCCCTGACTCCAAACTCTCCGTCAATGGCAATATCCGTGCCCATGAGATCAAACTGGAGACGAGCAACTGGCCGGATTATGTGTTTGAGGAGGGTTACCTGCAAATGGGTTTGGAAGAAGTGGAAGCCTTTATAGCGAAGCACGGGCATCTACCGGGATTAAAGTCAGCAGAGGAGTATGAAAGGGACGGTGTGCATATGATGGAGCTGAATCAGCAACTTTTGGAGAAGATAGAGGAGCTGACATTATATACCATTTCACAAGAAGAGAGTCTTAAAAGAAAGGAAGGTGAAATAGCTGAAATGAAAAAACGCCTGGATAAAATCGAAAAACTGATGGACCTAGGAAGGGATGAATAAGATAATAGAAAATATCATCTTTTCCTTGCAGGGAATACTGGGAGGTAGGAGCCTTAAAATAACGTTTTTGGGCTTATTGTTTTCCCTCTGTTTTTTTTCAAACCTGAAAGGTCAAACTCCAGATTTTAAGCTCCCAAAAGGCAGCCCGCAACTGGGTGGTATAGCAAAGTCAGTTCCGAATCAGCCCGACCTGTCCTCTTTACAAGCTACTTCCAAAGAGCTGGAAGCCTATAAGGGATATTTGGAGCGTATCAAATCATTTAAGGATCAATATTTAGAATTAAGGGACCAACTGGATTCTCTACGGGAGAATGAGGTCCAAGATGAAATTAAGGATTCCCTGTGGACTGCTTTAAAGCAAAACGCCCAACAGCAAGCTGAGGAACAGATAAAGCTGATGGAGGATATAAAAGGAGAGCTTTCTTCCGAATTTGAAGAGATCCAAAAATCCGCAGAGAATTACAAAGGTTTTTTGGAAGAGAAGAAAGGTGAGATAGGGGATTATGCATCTTATGAGCAGATGGAATTCTACCTCGACAATGCCGAAGAAAACCTAAAGGCTTTTACCAATGAAAAACTAAGCATGCTAGGGAAAGACCAGCTTGAAGCCCATTTAAAAAAGAGGGCAGGAGAGGCATTGCCCAAAGAACAACTGGATGTTTATGGAATTGGCCTTGACAAGCTCGATATGGATGCAGAAGGGGTTAAAAAACAAGCAAAGGAAAAATTGACAGAAAGTGGGAAAAAGCAAATTTCAGAACAGACAGGTAAACTTGAAGAACTGAAAGGCAAACTCCCTAATGAAGTCAAAGACTTGGAAGAAATCAAGGCTCAAAAAGAAGGATTAAAGGAGAAAATCAAAGACTTTAAGTTGTTTGGGGAGAATGAATTGAAAGGGGGCAAATTAAAAGAAAGGTTATTGATAGGAGCAGAGGCAAATAGCCTGGATGCATTTGGAGAAGGAATAAATGGGAGCGTTTATTTTGGATACAGTTTTACGCATTACCTGGCAGGTTTCGCAGGTCCAAACCTGAAAAAGGAATGGAAAGCTGATTCCAATTTGTCCAAGAAAGGCCATGGTGCGCAGATCGGACTGAGGTTCAAGAGTAAAGGAAACTGGCTGGGGCAATTAAGTATAGAGCATAATTATGTAAATGCAAAGTACCCGGATATCCAGTCCGAAATGAGCAGCAAGGGACACAAAACCTACCCCTTAGTTGGTGTTGGAAAGGAAATTGAGCTAGTTAAAGGTCTAAGGTCGACTTTTATGGGGATGTTTGATCCTTATTATCAGGCAAATTCCCGGCTGCATAGTGGCCGGTTTTTGTTGAGGGTGGGGGTGGTTTATTGCAAATGAAACAAATTAATTAAGCGCATAGATTAAAGAATTTCTAGGGTAAGTTTCTGTAAGAATCAAAAATTTGGATGAATAGATATTTTCGAAATTTAAAGAAAATCATGTTTTAAACTAAAATAATAATTCTTTGAGTATTATGAAGAATAAATACATAATGAGGTTTCAATTTTATTTAGCTATTTTCTTATGAAACATTTTAACAGAATTCTTTTTAAAATTTTAGCCATATTTATGGTTTTTATTTCCATTTCTGGTAGTGTATCAGCTCAGTTTGCAATGGAACCAATTGTTTTTCCCTCACCTGATGCATCTTCTATAGCAAAATTTACAGATGTACCAGTTGATCTGTATTCGGGTATTCCCGATCTGAGTATCCCTTTGACAAGCATAAAAGGGAAAAATTTGGGATTAGACTTTGTTTTAAGGTACCATGCTGGTGGAATAAAGGTAAACGAAGTTCCTGGCTGGGTAGGATCAGGTTGGAGCCTTAATTTAGGGGGAGTTATTACCAGGGTTACCCAAGGACTGCCGGATGATGAGCAAGGGAAGGGATTTTACTTCTCAGGCGATGAGCTAATAAGTGAATGGCCTCACCCTTCAGCAACCTATCTTCAGGAACTACGTAGCAGGCAGGTTGACGGAATGCCAGACATGTTTTATTACAATTTCAACGGGAAATCAGGCAAGTTTTATTTTGATAATAATGGCGAAATACAAACTTTTCCTTATGATAATGTTGATATTGAACTTTTGGAAATAGGTACAAAATCCAATTTTTTTGGAAGCCTAGGAAATGTAAATACTTATGGGTTTAAGAAGTGGCAAATTAAAGATGAATTTGGGAATAAGTACATATTTGATGAGATAGAGGTTGCCAAGTCCAGCTCTTCCTTTACCAATGGCCCTTCAACAGGTGGAGACTTAAGTTATTCAAATTCTGCTTGGTACCTATCAAAAATCATCTCAGCAAATGGAGATGAAGAAATAAATTACCATTATAGATCTGATATATTCCAACATTATGTGAATTTTTCCGAATTCCAATCAATTGCAATTGGGGACTATACTGGAACACTTGCTGGTAGTCAAGTATATGGAGGTTTACCAAGTTCTAAATCAGAAACAACAACATTCACTTACAGTAGGATTATAGATAAAATCAGCTTTAAAAACGGTAACATTAATTTCGGGGTATCTGCAAGGAATGATTTGGTTCATTCTAAGGACAATACTTCATATGATAATTACAAGTTGGATAGTATTACCCTAACTGATTTAAATGATAATTTGAAGCGAAAGATTGAATTAGTATATGAAGATGTATCAAATCAGAGGCTTACCTTATTGGAAATAGTCAAGGGAGAGGAAGGTAGATTTAGTTTTGATTATTATAATATGAATCAACTCCCAGAATACACATCAAAAAGAGTTGATCATTGGGGACTGTATAATGGAGCTAATAACTATGGGGCTAATATTATACCTACATTTTCATACTCATATTCGACTTACCAAGATCAAACTTATAACGGAATAAACAAGGAACCTAACAATGATAAAATGAAGTTTGGCACCCTAAACAAAGTTACAAGGCCAACAGGAGGGTATACTAAGTTTTACTTTGAACCAAATGATTATAGTTATACTAACAATAAACCGTTATCGGAGGATAGTTGGTCTGCATGGACAACCGTTGATTCGAGAACTACAACAACTTTAACCTTTCCCCAATTGGCACAAGTCGAAATTTGGTACGAATGTACCACTGACGGAAATGTATTTGATAATTCATTAGAACCATGTAATTCGGTTCTTTCTCCGCATAAGTTTAATCATATTGGGGAGTTAAGTTTGCAAAGTTATATTCCCCCAAGCTATGGTAATCCAGTAGAAGTAATTGCTTTTTTAAGATACAGAACTTTAATGCCAGCCTCTGTAAATAAAAAAACAACAGGAGGATTGAGGGTTGCTAAAATTGAGCATGTAGAGGGAGGAGGGGCTCCGCTAGTGAAAGAATATACCTATGAAGAGCCGGGCATTCCCGGAATATCATCAGGGGTGATTGGTACGGAATATACTAATTATGTGCAGTTTTTTACGAGCAATACTTATTTCAACGCAAATGGTATAAAAGCCTATTCTCATAGTGCATTTCCAATTTCAACATCTAAGGGCAATCATATTGTATATAAAAATGTAGAGGTAAAAACTGAAGGAAACGGAAGTGAATTGAATAGTTTTACTTCTTTTTATGATTTTCCTGATATTAGAGGAATACAAACTAATAACTACGACATGCCTATGGTTTCTAAAAAATCTTATGATTTTAAGAGGGGACTATTAAGGGAAAAAATCACTTATAATGATGCAGGGGATGTCGTAAGTAATTATATAGTTACCGGGACAAAGGAAAAATTTCATGATGGATTTGGAACAAATGTTTATGATTATCAAAATTTCATAACTTTTAATGTCTCCGTGACAGATCCCAATGGGGGAACTACCAATGTCATAGAAGTTACTTTATCTGAGTCATCAGCCTATACTATAGAGTCACCTTCTTTTCGTGTGACTTCAGAAAAAAATGAACGTAACAAAAATTCATTCACTCCCTTGATCGTTTCGAATTCTTATCGATTTAATAATTATGACCAATTGAATAAAAAAGAAATTTGGAATTCCAAAGGAGAGTTAATATCAACTTTATATAAGTATCCGAAGGATTATTCCCAACCTTCAACTGTAATATCACAGATGATAACGGATAACATAGTAGGAATTCCGGTTGAGGAGATTGTACAGGTAGATAATATGGCTATCCAAGGGAAAGCTTTGGAGTTTACAACTCATAATTCTGGAATTGTTTTAGAAAAAGTAAATTACTTGGAAAGTGATATCCCAATTAGCAACTTTTCATTTTCTAATGATGGTAATACCTTTCATAGCAATTTTGAGGAAAAAGTGGATAAAGAGTATGATCAAAATTTCAATCTAATTAATGAAGTTGAAAATTCAGGAGCTTTTTCTTCTTATTTATGGGATTATAATCATTCTATTCCAATAGCCAAGGTATTGAATTCCGAGAACAGCGAAATCTTCTACACCAGTTTCGAGACCACGGAAAAAGGAGGCTGGAGTTACTCGGGAAGCGGAACAACATCTACCAATTCAAGGACGGGTGATAAGATTTACCATTTGGGGTCGGGAGCCGTCACCAAGAGCAGTTACGGTGCCAGCAGTGGGGATCCGTTCCTGTTGAGCTTCTGGGTCCGCCGTTCCTCGGGATCTGGCAACTGGACGGTGATGGGAAAAACGGTGAATGTGACCGCAACTTGGCAACTGGTCAGCCTTGAGGTTGCCGGTGGCACGATCACGATCCCCGCAACAAGCGGGATCTACATCGACGAGCTGCGCCTGCATCCCGCCGATTCACAGATGTCGACCTACACCTATGATCCATTGGTAGGAATGACCAGCCAGACGGACGCCCGTAACTATACGACCTACTATGAGTATGATGATTTTGGTAGGTTGAAGACGATCCGTGACGAGGATGGGAAGGTGCTGGAACATTATGAATACAACTATGCCAATCAATGATATCAAAGCTTTTTAAGATGAAAAAGAACCAAACAACTTTTGTAGCGATAGTCCTGTTATTGTCCCTTCCCATGCCGGCCATTGGACAAAGCAGTGAGAACTATGTAAAGAAATATACGGCACGTACCGCGACATCGAGCACGGCAACGGTTACCTCGGGGGGCAATGCGGTTTCCTATAAATCGTTTACCTATTTCGATGGTCTTGGCCGTCCGAAGCAGACGGTAGGCAAACAGGCCAATAAGGACGGCCTGGACATCATTACCCCGGTGGTATACGATGATTTTGGGCGGCAGGACAAGGATTACCTTCCCTATGTTCAGCCAGGTGTCACTTCGGGCAATTACCGGGGAACAGCGGTATCCGAGCATGCCAGTTTTTATACCAATAAGTACGGGGACAGCAATGGTTATTCACAAAAGAAATTCGAGCAGGCTCCTTTGAACCGGGTGGAGCAGCAGGGTGCGCCTGGGAATCCATGGAAAATAGGCAGCGGCCATGAAATACTCTTTGAGGAGCGTCCAAACACTTATGATGAAAATGTGAGGATCTGGACGGTGAACACCAGTGGGCTACCGGTGACCAGCACCAGGTATCCGGCAGGAGAACTCTGGGCGGTGGTGACCACCGATGAGGATAAACAGAAGTCCATCGAATACACGGACAAACTGGGCCGTGTAATATTGAAAAAAGTACAGATCTGGGACACCCCATCTATCAATAACCAGGGCTGGTTCTGTACCTATTACGTTTATGATGACTTTGGTGACCTAAGGGTTGTGATCCCGCCCCTGGCGGTGGAGAAACTGGTGGCTTCGAACTTTTCGAGCAGCCTGAGCACCAATAGCACCCTGGCCGAAGGGCTTTACTTTATGTACAAATACGACGGAAGGCGCCGCATGGTGGAAAAGCGTGTTCCGGGTAAGGACTGGGAATATATGGTGTATGACAAGAAGGACCGTCTGGTGGCCACACAGGACGGGAATCTGAGGGATGAGACAGGCGACAATGACAAATGGCTCTATACCAAATACGATGTCCTTGACCGTCCGGTACTGACCGGGATCACGGAGGATCCAAGGGACCGTGATGACGTACAGATCGCAGTAAATGCTATGGGCAGTAATGATGCCGAAGTCAACGGGCAGACCTCCAGGGTCAAGACCGAGAATACAATCACTTCCAGCAAATATGACGGCTATGATGAGTACGTTGCCGGCACGAGCGTGACCTTAAAGCCGGGTTTTAGCTTTAAAGCCAGTAACAACAAAACATTTACCGCACGGATCGGCAGCGCTTCCTCCGGTGAAACAGGAGCTTTTCCACCTAGCGAAGGGGAAATCCTGACGGTGATGTACTATGACAGTTATGATGAGGTGGAAGTAGGCAGCTATGCACGTCCCAACACGAACTATGCACTGTCGACAGCCCGGACAAGGGGCCTGTTGACCGGGAAGAGGGTGAAGGATTTGGTGAACGGTGTGTTCCTCGAGAC
>Ga0207773_100604_pt1 | contig 13051 bp, 15 predicted proteins | sample TtaePargueraPR_2_FD_187281 | JGI IMG/M metagenome (GOLD analysis project Ga0207773, IMG submission 187281) | Aerobic enrichment media microbial communities from Bioluminiscent Bay, La Parguera, Puerto Rico - Tt and M1 (3) (SPAdes) | ecosystem: Environmental > Aquatic > Marine > Unclassified ...
CGAGGCCTCCCCGGGCGAGAACCAGCCTGCCGAATAGGGAGGACGGACAATGAAATCCTTTTGGACCGGAATTGCAGCTTTGACCGTGCTCGGTCTGATCACCGGACTTGTCTACAACTACACCGCCATCGACATGGTTCACGGATATGGCGAGCCGGCCGCCATCCACGTGCACGTTGCGGAAGAAAACCTGTCCGGCTGAAGGGGATGACCGGAAACCGCCGAAAGTCCGGCACTTCACTGAACGGGCTGCCCGATCGCACCTTTTCCAGGTCCCGCCCCACGTTTCTCTACGGCAAATCTGCGAAATCCGGCGATTGAGAGGGCGGCACGATGGAACAATTCACCAGCAGGAAGATTAGGTTTCCGGCCGGTCGAGTTGAAAGGGCCGGCTAAAGCGAAAAGGAGAACTGAAATGAAGCAGATCATCAAGATTTCGTTAGGCGGCATCCTTGTAGCACTTTCTGCAAGCTTCGCGTTGGCCCAGAACCCGAACGTGTCCGATTTCCAGACCTGCGCTGCCCTGAAAGATTTCATCGATCAGGAAGGCAATGTTGTCATGGACGTGACCGATAACGTCTATCGCAGCTTCGTCGAAGATGGCGGCGAATGCCTGGAGGGCGAGGAAATCTCCTCCTACGATGCACGCCCCACCGACCAAAACGTCTGCCTGGTGAAGATCTGCGTTACCGAGGGCGATGATCCGGCCCAATGAGGCCTTTCTTTTGGAAGCGGGTGATCCTTCCGCTTCCGCTTGCCAAGGTCGTCATGACCGAACAGAACTCATGAAAAAGATATGGATGCCTGCGATCTGTTTTTCGCGCAGGCTTCCAAAAATCCGATCCGATCTGCGGCGGAATCGATTTCCTTCGTGAATCCGTTTTCCCAAACGGATTCAGATCTTTCATTGGACGCCCGCCTGATTTTTCCAGCACTGTGATCGCATGCAAGCGTTCTCCGAAACCAGCCTCCTGACACGGATCGACCCGCGCCGGAACATGGCCCGCTACTATTGTCTCTCCGTCGAACCGACGCTGTTCGGCGGCTTCGTGCTTCACCGTACCTGGGGACGGCTGGGGACCTACGGGCGCTCGCGTCTCGACTTCTACGCCGACCTCTCCGCTGCATGCTCGCGCAAACGGCAGCTTGAGGCCGAAAAGCTCAGGCGGGGTTACTGTATCCGGTAGCCCCAGATGTCACCGGCGGCAGCACCTGCAGCTATTTGTAAATGGGTCTTGCGTCACTGTTTTTGTTCAAGAAGACCACACGTTTATGCGGATTCATCCCATCCCATTGCATCTCGATGCCGGACAGCCGCCGGAACGGAAGAGTGGCGTCATCGAGGCGCAGCGCACGGAGTTTGCGAAGGTCCGTATAGAGGATATTCGCTTCATCCAGTTTCGGATCAGGGTGCCGAACGACGCCTAGGGTTTCCAGCCATTTGCCCAGGATGGCCAACCGGGTCAAGCTCCCGGGCATATTCTGCGGGATATCTGGGATAAACCGAACTTAAACTATGGAATGCCCTCTGCCAGCCGGCGTCCATTGCCTTATAGACCTGGTCCCAATACGCACCCTCTTGCTGGTTCGCCCAGGCCACCCACATGGCAAGTTCCGCCGCATCCGAAGCTTGTTGCAGCGTCGGTATCTGCGACTGGAAAGGCTTGTCGGTCAGCAGCTTGCACTCCGTGCGAAAGCCATTCAGGATCACCTGACCAACCGCTTCCGGAGCCTGGGTCGCGTTTGCCGCCGCGATCATGGCGTCCAGCGCCTCCAAAATCGGACCGAATACGGAAGCGATACGATCTCGGATCTCGATATCGATGGTTAGAGCGTCCGGGAGCACGGGCTTGTAAGGGGCGTCAGGAACATTCGTTTCCCAAAGTTTCTTGACACCGGCGTCGGTGACGGTCTGGAGCGCCTGCGTTCCCACACCAGCCACCACACTTGCCCGAAAGATCCTCTTTGCCGCCATGTTTCCTGCCTTTTCGACCCATGGCGCAATAACGCTGCCCATGAGGCCGCCGGCCATACCGACGGACAAAATGGATACGACGAAGATCAAGGCGTCGTTGGACAACGCCGCCTTTTTCTTCAACTCCATGTCTTTCAGAGTTTTCTTGTGAATATTGTAGCCCGTGTCATAGCCCTTCAGGATCCTGACACCGAGTTGCTCCCAGGTCACTTTTGCCGCAAGCAATTCGCTTTGCAGCATGTGGAGCGGCCGCGACGCAGGGCTTTCCTGCGCGATCGCGCCGGGACGCATTGGCTGCGGCGGCATGATGAACATTCTCCATCCGTATGGCAGCGGCGATTTACCGTTTGACGATGACTTCGAGATAGGAGCTCGGCACGACCACAGAGCCGTCGCCGGAGCGGTTGAACCGGTCCGTCAATGCCAGGAGGTCGTCCTGCAGTCGGGACTGGTCTTCGGCGCCGAGTGCGGCAAATGCCTTGTGAATGGGCCCGTAAAAGGTCCTGAAAATGTCGAGCCAGTGCTCTGGAGAGCGATAGCGGAAGACGAATTCCCGCTCCACCGCTTCGACCGAGGACGCGCCCGGCCCGAACAGCTCCTCCAAACGGGAGAGCGATCCCCAGAGGGCAGGCGACTTCACCCCTGCGGGTGGCGGCATGTACCTGCCGATGATCTTGAACATCTGGCCGACAAAGCCTTCCGGCGTCCAGTTGGCCAGGCCGATCCTGCCACCCCGCCGGCAGACACGCAAAAGTTCGGAAGCAGCGCGCTCCTGATCAGGGGTAAACATGACCCCGAATGTCGAAATCACATTGTCGAAACTTTCATCGGGGAAAGGCAGCGCTTCCGCATCGGCTTCCCGGAACGTGATCTCGAGCCGGTCGGCCTCTGCCCGCTCACGGGCGCGGTCCAGCAGAGCTGAAACGTAGTCGGTCGACACGACATCGCACCAGCGCCGGGCGGCGGCAAGAGTCGCATTGCCGTTGCCGGCGGCGACGTCGAGAACCCTCTGCCCCGAACGAAGGTCGAGAGCTTCGCAAAGCGTTTCGCCAACGATCTGCAAGGTAGTGCCGATGACGGCATAGTCGCCGGACGCCCAGGCGGCATGCTGACGCGTCTTGAGGGCAGAAAAGTCTGTGGGGGTGTTGATAGGCATTGCAATAGTCATGAAACCACTCCTTCGGTCTTGTGCCGGAACGGCGGAAAATATCGAACTGGTAATTGGGAGTGCCTGACTTCAGCGGCAAAAGCCGGTGTCGGCACTGCGGCAAGCGCCGTGAAGACAGGGCTCTTTCGCATCGAGAGACTCCATCGGGCATCTGGTGGTAGACTGTCGCCAGCCCGGGCGGCGACTGCCGGTCCACTGCCACAAGGCTGCGACCTAAGCTCACCGTAGCGCTCGCTCGTGGTGACCGGCGTGGAAGCTTCCATGGGAATTGACGTGGTTTCTGACGGACCGCAGGACATCGATGGTGCGTTGTCGCTGCAGATACGCCTTCTCGGGCGCATGACCATCCGCCGCGACAGTGCCGTTTTGCCCCTGCCCGCTTCTCGCAAGGTGCGGGCGTTGTTCGCCTATCTGGCCCTGACACCGCACCCTCCGACACGCAGCCAGCTCTGCGCCCTGCTGTGGGACCTTCCCAACGACCCGCGCGGCGAACTCCGCTGGTGTCTCAGCAAGATCCGACGTTTCATCGACGGACCCGACAGGCAGCGCGTGGCCACTCAGGGAGACGTTGTCCGTCTTGATCTGTCGGATTGCTTCGTGGACGCCGTTGTCATTGAAAAGGCGACGCGGGCAGGATTTGAAACAATCGACCCGGCGAATTTACGGACCCTCGCGGATCTGTTTGCGGGGGATTTTCTCGACGGTCTTGAGATCGGCCACAGCCCCTTCTTCGATGGCTGGCTGGTCGCCCAGAGGCGGCGGTTTCGTGGATGTCAGGCCGCCCTGCTTGAGCACCTCGTAAAGACCGCTCCCGAAGACGACGCACTCGATTATCTGGAGAGGTGGCTCAAACTTGCGCCGTTTGACCGGCGCGTCCACGAACTTCTGCTGGAGGCACTCGCCCGCAGAGGACAACTTCGGGAAGCACAGGAACACCTGGCAGCGACGATGCGGCTTTTCGAGACGGAGGGCCTCGAGGGGGCACCACTGCGCGCGTCCTGGAATGTCATTAAGTCGCAGGCTTCCGGGAAAGCGGTCCGCGTCGCCGAGGAACCCGCCCGGGATCAGGGCCAGGATGACCGGCAGATCGCAACCGCTGCTTCGCGCCGCGCTTCGGTAGCCGTCATGCCGTTTGCCGATCGGTCGAATCTGACCGGCGCCAGGGGTGCTGTCGACGGGCTGGCTCACGATGTGATCACCAGACTGGCCAAACTGCGAAGCCTCTTTGTGATCGCGCAGGGCACGGTGCAGACGCTGTATGAGCGGAATATCGGTCCGGAAGCGGCCGGGCGGATGCTGGATGTCGACTATGTGGTTGGCGGCTCCTGGCGAAGCCGTGGAAATCGCCTGACCATTTCAGTCGAACTCATAGAAACGAGGACCGCCCGGATCGTCTGGGCGGACACCTTTGATCAGCCCCTCGACGACGCCTTTCTCGTCCTTGATGAGATCGGTGACAAGATTGTCGCTTCGATTGCAAGCGAGATCGAAACCGTTGAGCGGAACCGGGCGATCCTGAAGCCGCCAAATTCGCTTGATGCCTGGGAAGCGCACCATCGGGGCCTGTGGCACATGTACCGTTTCAACAGGATCGACAACGAGCGCGCACAGCATTTCTTTACCCTTGCGCTGCGACTTGATCCCACGTTCTCGCGTGCATATTCCGGGCTGTCCTTCACGCATTGGCAGAACGCCTTTCAGGCATGGGGAAAGCGAGATCACGAAACCGATCTGGCATACGAAACTGCCGGCAAAGGTCTTATGGCCGATGATCGCGATCCGACGGCGCATTGGGCCATGGGTCGTGCGCTCTGGCTGCAGGGGCGCCAGGATCAGTCAGCCGCCGAACTGGAAGCGGCGCTTGAGCTCAGCCCGAATTTCGCTCTTGGGCATTACGCCCTGGCTTTTGTCCGCTCGCAAGCCGGCGACGCACGATCGGCCATCGAATGCGCAGACCTGTCACGCCGTCTCAGCCCGTTCGATCCTCTGCTTTTTGCAATGCTCGGAAGCCGCGCAATGGCACTCCTGCGTCTCGGCCGCTATGACGAGGCTGCCGAATGGGGCGTCAAGGCGGCAGGCCGTCCGAATGCCCACGCGCATATTTTCGCCATTGCCTCCTACAGCCTTGCACTCGCAGGCCGGCTGGAGGAGGCACGGCAGCATTTGGCTGCCATTCACAAGACACTGCCGCTCTACCGTGTCGAGGATCTGCTCAATACGATGCGATTCGAGGAGGGAACTGCGGAGACAATACGAAAGGCGGCGCGAAGCATCGGTGACGGCTGAACATGCTCACGCCCCTGCGCAGCAATCACGCGAGAGCCCTGACCCAATCGAAGATCATTTTCATGTTGATAGGCGCCCGGCTCGCCTGCCGGGCGCTGTCACGGATCAGTCGCCACCGAACTCGGTCTTGAAGTTTTCAAAATCGACTTTCAGGCCGTTGATGACGGCACTCAGTGACGGACATAGCCGGCATGAGCGACGGCCTCGGAAATTTCCTCCTGCGTAGCACCGTTCGCCCTGGCCATCTTCGTCTCGAGCCAGACACAGTATTGGCACGGGATCTGGGCGGTGACAGCCAGATTGATCAAGGAACGAACCTTCGGTTCGAGCACGGCGTCGTTGCTGAGTTCGAGGCCCTTGAACATCGCCCAGGCACCGGAGGCCCTAAGGACGGGCAACGAAATAGGCGTTGATCGGATCGTGTGGCAGGCGCGTCATGACGACATCTGTGAAGCCGGCGCATCCCAACATCTTTTCGGCCAGTTCGACGCCCCACATGGTGCCCAGTCCAGCGCCGCCCTGAGCCAAGGATACCGGCGTGCAATGCATGGTCGACATCATGTACAGATAGGCGCCGAGCGGATGCTCGAGGTTGTTTTCGAGCCGGCTCGAGCCGCCGATCTCCACCATCAGGAACGCGCCGCCCGGTTTCAGCGACTTTCGGACAGTTGCGAGCATCGCCTGGGGATCCTTCTGGTCGTGCACCGCGTCAAACGCGAGGACGAGATCGAAGGAACCGAGTTCGGAAACGGCCGAGACGTCCTGTGCCCGGAAGTCGAGATTGCCGAGGCTTTTTTGCGCTGCGATTTCGCGGGCTTTTTCGAAGGCGTCGGCACACAGATCCAACCCGGTGAAGCGGCTCTCGGGAAAGCGTTCGGCCAACACCAGCAGCGCGTCGCCCGCCCCGCAGCCGACATCGATCACGTCGATGCCTTCCTCCAGGCGTGCCGTCGCTTCCGGCACAAGCGGCAGGATATGCTCGAGCAAGTTCATGCCGATGGCCTGGGCGGAATGTTCCCCCATGACTTCGTGAAAGCGACCGTAGTGGTGGTAGTGAATGCCCTCGCCATTCTGGAAGCGGGCGATGATTTCGTCCTCCACACCGGCGGCGACGCCGAGCATCTGGGTCGCGGCGGCAAGGTTGTTCGGCGCCGCCGAGCGGGTCAACCAGGCGGCATGTTCGGCCGGCAGAAGATAGGTCTTGGCCGCCGGATCATAGTCGACGACGCCGCCGGTCACCATGACCGCCAGCCATTCGCGAACATAGCGCTCGGCAAGCCCGGACCCTGTGGCCAATTCAATGCTGGTACACGGCGACATCCCGGCCAGCGCATCGAACAGGCCGGTGCGATGGCCGACGGACGTCATCAGAATGAGGGCGGAACTGTTGAGCGCACCCAGAAGTTTGCCGGCAAAGGCGGCAGACCTGTGATCGTCGAAGGAAGCGAGGCGCTCGCGCACCGCGGATGCAGGGGTCATCTTGGTTCTCCTAATGACAGTGTTGGGGGCCGCGGACCGTCCGCGTCCTGTACGTTCTGCATCTAGATGGTCCCGACGATTGCTGGTAGCGTGGCTTGCGACACAAACGGCTCAAATCGGACATTCGATGGACACACCGCAGGGCAGTCCCTTGTTGACGGCCGTGATTGCCACACCCGAAACAGGCTCGGCTGGAGCCTTCACAATCATGGACATTCTTGCCTCGGTGGGGTGGTTCTGGGACACTCTTCACGGCGACAAGCCACAGCAAGGCGGTGTATTCCATCCAAGATTGCTCAGTGTCGATGGTGGGCCCTTTCGCGACTATCACGGCATTGAAATCAAGCCACACGGCTCGATTGCCGACTGCCCGAACCCGGATATCATCATCATTCCGGAACTCGCCGTCGCGCCGTGGATGCCGCTGTCCGGACCCGTCAGCGAGATCATCGAGTGGGTAAGGACCGCCTACGCAAATGGCGCGATCGTCGCCTCGCTCTGCTCGGGCTCCGTGCTCTTGAGCGAAACCGGTCTGCTCGATGGTGAGGAAGCCACCGCCCACTGGGCCTATTGCGATGCCATTGCTCAACGGCATCCGGGCATTCAGATCCGCCGCGAGCGCGTGCTCGTTCTGGCGGGGGAAGGTCACCGGCTGATTACTGCTGGCGGGTTCTCGTCCTGGCACGACCTGTTGCTCTATCTTGTCGGCCGCTTTGCCGGACAGGGCGAGGCGCGCCGTATCGCCAAGATGTTTCTGTTGGACTGGCATACCGAAGGTCAGCTCCCCTTCACGTCGCTGACGGTCGGGCGCAGACACGAGGATAAGCGCATCACCGCGGCGCAGATCTGGGCCGCCGACAACTATGCCAGTCCCAATCCCGTGGCAGCCATGGCGGCGAAAAGCGGGCTGACCGAGCGCAGTTTCCTCCGGCGTTTCAAGGCTGCGACGGGGCAATCGCCGCTCGAATATATTCAGACCCTGCGGATCGAGGAAGCAAAGCAGCTTCTCGAAACCACGCCCATTCCCATCGACGACGTGGGTGCCGAGGTGGGCTATTCAGGGCCGTCCGCCTTTCGGCACCTGTTTCGCAAGCTCGTCGGCGTCACACTCTCGGCCTATCGCAAACGCTATCAGCGCGCGCTGCCGAACGTCGCTGAAGGCTGACGCGTATTGGAGAGAGAGAGAGAGAGAGCTTTTTCCAGATCCGGTCAGTTTCCGACCGGCGTCTTTCCGGCACCTTCCTCTCGTCAGTCTTCTATATTTGAGAAAATGCTCAAACCAATTCGATCACTACGTGCCTGTTAGAGCACGTCGTGTCAGATCGGCATCGCTTTTCGACGCCGTCTCGGGGCCGAAGTTGAGGCGATTTTGCAGGAATCTCGCGCAACTTCGTACCTTTGAAGGGTTTTATTGACCGCCGTCAACGCGCTGCTTCTCATGCAGGATAAAGTCTGCTGTCGGTTATCCGTACCCTGTCAAAAGGCGCGGAAGGCCGGCCGGAATCTGAAGCTCGGGCAAGGACGAAGCTGCGAGCAAAAGCCGGCAACGGTATCGGCGGCAATCACAATAAAACAAGCAGTCGTTGGATAAGGCTATGAGATCTGTGTGGAATGGAAATATTAATCTCACGATTTACGGATACTTTTAAACAACAAGAGGTTTGAAATGTATACTCTCATGAATTTAAAAAGAAAAATTGACGCATTTGCCAAAATACCTGCGGAAGAATACGCTATTCTAAGTCAGGTTCTCGGGCCTCCGATCGTACTTGAAAGAGGAAGCGAGCTGCTTTTCAGGCAGCGGCGCCGGCACAAGGCTTTTCTGATCTGCGACGGCTGGGCCTACACCCAAAGGACGCTCGCCAACGGTTCGCGGCAGATCGTCGACATCGCCGTACCGGGTGATATCGTCGGACTGCGCTGCATGATGTTGCGCGACACGATCGGCAAGGGCATCATGCTCAGCAACTCCACGGTTCATGAGATCGATGCGAAGACATTCCTCGATCTCTTGACGGAAGCTCCGCGGGCGGCGGCGGCCCTCATCTGGGCGGGATCGAAAGATGAAACCCTGCTTGTCGAGCGTCTGGCGAGCCTTGGCCGCCGTGTTGCCGCCGAGCGCGTTGCGCATTTCTTCCTGGAACTCAAGTTGCGCCTGAAGGCAATCGGCAAGTGTCCCGGCGACAGGTATTCCTGCCCGCTCAGTCAAGGCCAGATAGCCGATGCGCTCGGCCTGACACCGGCCCATCTAAACAGGACGCTGCGGCAACTCAGGGAACTGGGGCTGCTTGATTTTCACGACGGCGAAGTCGTGATCGCCGACGAGAAGAAGGCGGCGCAATTCGCGCTGTTCGAAGGTGATTACCTCGATATCGACCGGGTCATGATACCGCCCTCCGCTTCAGCACCCGACGGCTTGCGCCTTTAAAGCCGTTTGGGTTTAAGGTCATCAGCGTTCGTTGCCGGAGAACATTGATCTCGTCATCCGGGCCGCGGCAGCATTCCCCCGGCCTCATCAGGGAAACCGAAGGCCGCTCATGTTTCCGGCTGCCGGCGGCGTTTGCTGCATTCGGCTTCCAGCCGCGGCAGAAACGCCCAGATATCGCGATTAAGTTTCTTCAGATCATTGATCGACTTGACCATCTGCTTCATGCGCAAGTCGTCCATGGGCTTGATTTCGCCCCACTTGAGTTTGCCCTTGACCTCTTGAAGCTTCATGGATTGTGTCTGGGCAATCTCGCCGTTCGGGCCGAGCGAATAGAGGCAATGGTTGAATTCGTTGCGAATGCGGCTCGCCTTGTTGAAGCGTTTGATCAGGCCATCGAGTTCCTTCGCCACGTCCTCGTCGCGTATCTTGACGCGGGCGAGGCGCTGGATCAGATCAAGCCGCGCCCGTGTCGTGTTGAGCGTGCTGAAGACGACGGCTGCAGCCACTTCGTCGGTCTGCAGCAATATGCCCAACAGGTAAATGAACAGACTTTCGTTGTTGGACCAGCTGAAGACCAGGTTTCCGATCAGGGCGAGCACCGTGGTGCGTTGTTCAGCAGTCTGCGGAGCCTTGGCGTCAATGCTTGCGAAGTCTGGAACCTGCGGAATTCGGTGCATTTCGATCTCACAATTCGCGACATGCCTGCGCTGAGGCAACTTCGGCCGGATCAGCAACCACGCCGCCACGGTCCGCACCTGCCGACATCAAGACAGACGGCGCGTGGACGACCTCTACCCGGCGGATTGCCGGCACAGGCTCCTGACCGATGTCAACCGCATCCGCTCATCACCGTCCGACAGCCTGATGCTCCGGCGGACGGCGTAGCATCCCCGGCCTCATGCCGACATCAGCCCTCCGGCGTTCCTGGCCAAACCGGCCCGTGGATCCGCCCGGTGCGCATCAATCAGCGGCGTTCGACACGAACCCGTGCATTCCACTTTGCGTTTCGGTCCCGCGTCCTGCTTGAAGAGAACTCGGCCCGTCCCTTGCACATAACCAGATACAAAATCAGAAGGAATCTGCCAATTTTAACTTGGAAATGTTATACTCTCAATGAAATACTTGGTTTCCGGCCCGGAACTTTCAGGACCGGAAGCGATCCCAGGCGCGGATGCCATGCTCGATTTCTGGAATACCTGGCGGGCCCGCAAGGCTGCGGTGTCAACCATACTTCCCCTCGTCCAACGGACGCGGTTCGTCAACGGCGAGATCGCGGACGACCGATGGCTTGACGCCTATATGATCGGGTTCCTGACCATGCTGATTACACGTCTGGCAACCGAGCGCGTTCATTCGATCAGCACGGAAGCGCTTGGCATCGTTCAGGCCGCCGCATGGCAGGACATCACCGGTTTGCCGGGCGAACTCATGGGCGAGGAAGCCTGTCTGCTCAGTGCCGGCAACCACGCGGATTTCTGCAGGGGATGTCAGAACGCGGATATTCTGGCAAGGGCCCTGACAGCCGGAAAGATCGGCCAATGGTTCGGACCGTCCGTCTCTCTCGTGGACAGCAACCCGCCGGGACATCGCACCGCAGTGGATGACGGCGACATCAGCGCACTCTGGTCTGACCATTTCGAACAGCCCATCTTTCGCATGAACCATACCAGCCGCACCTGACAGCGCCCCTCCCCCGGCAGCGCCTGCCGTCCCATCGATCGCGACGCATTATCATGGCCGGTGGCCCGCACGGACAGGTGGCGAAACCTTCCCGGCTGGAGCCTTGTCGGACCGTTCGCACGCATATGCAACCGGCATCAAGACCCGTCAAAGTTCCTCGAGCGGAACCGCAGGGGGATATGGAGGTTACCGTCCCGGCTTTTTTCGCGCCGGCAGAATTTTGCGCATCGCCTCGTAGAATGCCTTGTCGGCTGCTTCGCTATCGAACCCCTCTGCGTGTTCCAGAAATGTCCTGAACCGGTCAGGGTCCGGTGTTTCACCGCCGGTCACTCGATGTCCGGATGCGGTGTCCGGCAGGGTTTTGGAACCTTTGTTCTCGCCTGCCTGATCGCTGTCTTTTTCAGTCATCTTTGTTCAAACAGGGAAAAGGCTTCGTGCAACCGAGGGCGAGCGCTTTGCAGGTTCGCGTGGATGTTCCGCGGCACGTTACTAGTGCCTTTGAACCTGGGCTGAAATGACCTGGCTTTCGCAGCCGGCCGTCCGCGCGCCGAATGCTCCAATGCCTTCTGGACACGGTGGGTGATACTGCGCGCCGTCTTGCCTGAAATTCCGACCGCTTTTTCGAGCTCCCTGGCGGGCAGCTTGAAATCCGACTGTGCGAGAAAATAGATCGATTGAAGCCAGACATGGATAGGCAGTCTGCTTGCTTCCAAAAAGGTGCCGATCTTGACCGTGAACGGTAAATTACAGTGATAGCACTTGCATGTGCCCAACCGCGTCGAATTGCCCTTCAATTTGCCGATACTGTCCGCTTCGCCGCAATGCGGGCAGACCGGTCCATCTGGCCAGACAATGGATTCCACAAACTCGATAGCTGCGGTCTCTTCCCAAAAGCAGGGTTCCTTCAAAATAGACATGGTGGTTTCTCACCTCAAAATTTGATTTGGACAATTTTTTCCTATCGGTCAATTCTAGTTGCTTCCGTAGCGTTCCCTATTGATGGAGAGCAATAAAATGCGATTTTTCGAAGTTAATCCGAAAGGATTCCGGGTCCGTTACCTTAGCGCGCTCCCTCTCACCCATATTCGCGGCCTGCAATACGTGTCGGATACGCAAGTTAAAATAGTATTATAGTCAAATACAACTTCTAGAGCGTTTCTCCTTCCCGTCGAATTGAGCATCGGGATCTCTCGGTTCACACCAGTTTCCGGTGCTTGCGGGAGACGGCAAATCGGACTGGCGCCGCCCCCTTTTGCCGAAGCGTCACCTGTCAACCCGGCCGGCGGGTTGACAGATGCTGTTCCTTCCCTCCGCAGACGGGGGACCGCCGTCATGACTCCCGGAACGCCCGCGTCATCGAGTCCTTTATGGGCTTTGCCAGATATTCGAAGAAGGTTCGCTCCGAGGTGGTGATATACACTTCGGCCGGCATGCCGGGCGTCGGTTTGAAGCCGTGAACGAGATCTCCGACCGTCGTGTCGAGACGAATGCGAGCGACATATGCGTCCGCAGATCCCGACTTCTGTTGTCCGGTCATGTCGTTCGGCAGGGAATCCGCACTGAGATAAATCACCTCGCCCTGCACCATGGGCGTGACACGTGAACTCAACGCCGTCAGCCGAATGGTCGCTTTCTGGCCACTGCGGACACTGTCGATGTCCTGGGGGCGCACAGGGACTTCGATGACAAGTTCTTCCTGCACCGGAACGATTTCGAGGATGTTCTTGCCAGCCTCTATCACGCCGCCGGAAGTGTGGTAGCGCAACTTCACGACGATGCCCTCGACGGGAGCCGTAATATTGACCCGCTCCACAATGGCGCTCGCCGAACGGATGCGCTCGCGCACGTCGTCAAGTTCAGCGTGGACTTCATGCAGTTGATCCACCGCCTGCTTGATCGCGGTGTTGCGGGCCACCTGTACCTGTTCATGGATGCGGGAAATGCGTTCGCGGGCATCGCCGATCTCGCCGGTCAGGCGCCCGATTTCGCCGTGAAGATTTGCCTGTGCACGGCGCAGTGCGAGCAGTTCCGGCTT
>Ga0207773_100605_pt1 | contig 13015 bp, 13 predicted proteins | sample TtaePargueraPR_2_FD_187281 | JGI IMG/M metagenome (GOLD analysis project Ga0207773, IMG submission 187281) | Aerobic enrichment media microbial communities from Bioluminiscent Bay, La Parguera, Puerto Rico - Tt and M1 (3) (SPAdes) | ecosystem: Environmental > Aquatic > Marine > Unclassified ...
GCTCTCGTCGGCCTCGACTTCGCCGCTCATGTGGCCCGGTTCCGCAGCCGCCAGCTCCGCGAAGATGACCTCCCTGAGCTTGTGGAAGAACAGGATCGCGGTGTTGCGATTAACCCCGGTCAATTCGGCTGTCGAACGGGCTGTTGCGCCCGCGCAGAAATACTTCAAAAGCTCAATCTGCATGCTTCGCGGGGGCCTGCTTTTGCGCCGTGACTTAACTATCTGACAAAAATAGCCTTTCTCAACTTCTATGGCAGATCCGTCCTTTGTTCGCGCGTGAAGTGACCCGGGACATATGATTGCGCTCCAAACAATTTGATCTCGTTCACAATAGTGAGTTTAGCACCCCGGATAGGGTCAGATGGTCTGGGACGTTTGCAATCATATGACCTGTGCTGTTGGCACCGAAGTTCCATCGGCATCGATCTGCCGCTGTGAGTGGTAAATGGGCCGGATCGCGTCATTCTTTACATCGGCACCCTTGGATCCTGCCCCACGAATTGCAGTGCGAGGCGACACAAGTGCCGCCGCCTTCAAAAGGTCATCGATGGCATGGGCGCTATAGTTTAGAGGGGAAACTTTTTCATCGGTAATCGCCGCCTGCGACGAGGATTGGTTTTCAGCCATTATATTCTTTCTTACCGGGGTGAATGTTCTGAAGGCCGAAACTTAGACCCGGTTGGCATCCTGTTGCGCAGCGACGGCCGCAGCGATTTTCCGGTCTGTTTTATATTGGCTGAGGGCGTATACCGACCAAAGAGCCGCAGGAATCCACCCGATCAGGGTGATTTGCAAAAACAGGCAGATGATGCCGGCGAACGGACGGCCGATGGTGAAGAACTGAAGCCAGGGCAACAGGGTCGCGAGAAGCAGACGCATTGGAATTCCTTATTGTTTCGAGAGTTGAGGCATATGAATTTCAAGCACGCCCCGTTTTCCGTCTCGGCGGCCGACCTGGATAATCATGTCGATCGTGGCGCTGGCATACTCGATGACATCGTGCCTGGTGAGAGGCACGCCGGTTTGCATCACCATCAGCGCCATGCGTTCCAACGCCAGGGCAGGACTATCCGCATGGATGGTGGAAATGGAGCCTGGATGACCAGTGTTGATTGCCTCAAGGAAATTATAGGCTTCAGCGCCACGAATCTCGCCCAGGATCAGACGATCCGGACGCATGCGTAGGGACGATTCGAGCAGTCTCGCGGCTGTCCGATTGCTTCCGGCAACCCTTTCCGCGACCAGCGAGACTTTGTTCGTGTTCTCCGGCCGCAGCTCAACAGCGTCCTCGATGGTAATGATGCGTTCGTCCGGATGCGTCAGAGAGAGCAAGGCTCGTGCAACGGTCGTTTTTCCGGATGACGTGCCGCCTGAGATCAGGATGTTGAGCTTGTTTTCAATCGCTTCTTTCAGGAGCTCCGGCAGCCTTCCTTCCGAGGCCAATTCAAGAAGATGCTCCTGTTCGTCGTAACGCTGCTTGTTCACGTCGATGGGCTTGCCCGCCACAAAACCTATCTGGTCAACGGAAAGCACGCGGTTCACAAATTTCCGGATCGAAATGCTCACACCGGCTTCGATGGCTGGAGGGATGACCACCTGCACACGCACATCGTGCCCAAATAGGTGAACTCGGCCGGATACAATAGGCTGTGCTTCTCCGAGGGTGTTCTTGGTCTCCCCAGCGAGGTTATATCCAATGGCGCGGATATCTTCGTCACTCAGAGCGAAGTCCGTGGTGGCTTCCATATAGGTTGAGCCGGAATATTCCACGAATATCAACCCGTCCGGATTGATGACAATCTCGTTGACATCCTCCGCCGTGAGCAGTCCCTTCAACGCCTTCAGATTGCTTTCAACATAGGAGGCAACGGCATCCATCAGAAGACGAGATCCTGATTGACGAACACCTTGACCTCGTAGCCCTGCGGCAGCCGAATGATCGGAGGCAGACTGAGATATTCCTCGAGAACACTTTCGGTCTGATCGCCGAAGTCCTCGCTGACATCCGATGCGAGCGTTGTTGCCGCATCGCTCGATTCATCCCCGTCTGTGGCGACAGCGGCAATGAAGGTCGGGATCGCCGCGATGGTCGTGATGAGAGCGGCAGTTCCAAAGCGTTGCGCAAAGCGTGAATCGACGTTGCCCTCAACACCACCGCGGCCAAGCCGGTCAACACCCGTTGCGGCCAAAGAGATTGACCTTCCTTCCGGCGTGATGGCGCGGGTCCAAGCGATCAAGACGCGCTTTTGGGCAATCGAGATGTCGCTGTTGTAAGTGCCAATCAACCGGGTGCCGGCCGGCATGAGGATTTCCATGCCGTCATACGAATAGACCGGCGAGGATACGACAGCCCGCATCGACCCAGGCAGCTCGGTGTTCACGGCCGTCTCCAGAACGGCGGTGATGATCGTTCCCTGGACGATCATTCGAGACAAATCACCGAGGTCGCGCGCTTTGGCGGTTTTAACCTCAGCGTTCGCGTTCTGACTTAAAAACCGCTCGTTCGATGACATGTCCTGAATGCCGGCACCGCTCTCGCTGGCTCCGGATGTGGATCCTTCTTCAGACTCGTCATAAATGTTGCCATCGCTCAAACGGCGCTCTTGCAGTTCAGCCTCACGAGCTGCCCTGCGCTCTTCCAGTTCTTTGAGCCGCCGAAGACGTTCCTCTTCATCAAGGTCCGGACCAGTGGGAGTTGCGGGCACCGGGGCTCTCAAGCCAGCAAGTTTTGCTTCCATTTCAGCGCGCAACAGGGCCTCGCGGCTTTCCGCGGCTTGGCGATCGCGCTGTGACTGTTCTCGCAGGGCTGCTTGCAGTTCTTCGGGAGAAATGCCGGCGTTCGAGTTAACGACTGGAGCGGGCCTTTGCAAAAGAGCCTCGATTTGCGCTTGCAAGGCTTCGATCTGTTTTTCCAGCTCGGCAGACTTGTCCGGAGCTGGTGGGATCTCCGGTTCACTGCGTTCCACCGGCCGAATGATGATTTCCGGTTCCTTGCGCTGGTTCGTGTCCAGACCTTGGCGCGGCCGCAAATTCGTGTTCAGGCCTGAGTTGTCGGTCTGAGATGTCTTTTGGATTGTCTCGCTTTCAGATGTCGAAAGACCCAGAATTTTTCCTAGTTCTTGCGGAAAAAGCAGGATCGCCGCCCCGATCGCGATGACTATGAAAAAGAGGACCATGAGGAAGGGGCTCCGTGAGGAGCTACCCCCTTCCATGCGTTGCCGCCGTGCGGCGAGCTTGTCTTCGGTGTCATCGCTCATGGATTAGAACCCTGCATACCGCGCCGCGGCGGCGCTCGAAGCGACACAGATGGCCTCTCCACCGATCCGGACGGTCCAGCGATCGCTCACACCATCGACAATGAGAGTGCTGCCGGCGGTCCTGGAGTTGACTGTGTACTCCTGTCCGCCTTGGCGCACTTTAAAAACGCCGGGCTGGCGCCGGGCGCTGTCAAAGACGAAATAGGTTTGTTTGCCATCGTCATAAACGGACGTCGGGGCAAAGTCGGCGCTGCCTGCAACGTTATAATCGTAGTTGCGGCTGCTGAGCGAGCTGGCATCCGAAAACTGCGCGACCACCGGCGTCGGATACTGGAATGTGGTGCGGTAGTTGTACCCGCCTGTTCGCCTGCCGCTGCCAGCGTGAGAGTGGAGCTCGAAGGTATAAACACGACGATCCGTGTAGATTGTCATGTTCGTGATGGCATCTGAGTTGAACGGCTTGATGGAAATCACGTCGCCGCGCTTGAGGCGGATGATTTGCCACGATGCACTGTCGCCGACCTGAATGGACTGAACGTTCTCGCCGCGGCCGAACTGAACCGTTGAGATGAAATTTGTGTGCAGGTCCAAGCGGTAGACGGTGTATTCGTTATAGACAAATTGCTTGATCTGCGACGCGGCCGGCAATGACTGAGGAATAGATTCAGCCATTGCCGAGGTCGAAAGGGTCGCAATGCATAGTGCCGTGCCGATCGCCTTTAAAAAAGTCATTGTGTGCCCCTGTTGGTGAGTGTTTCCGCGTCAACGCGGTAATTGGAAACCTTGAACCCGAGAGGGTTTGCCCAGACGGCCTGCAGGTTGCGTTCAACCTTTGGTTCGAAGACGAAGCGGACCGTCGCTACGAAGTCCCGTTCCACGTCCGGCATTCCGCTTTCCTCGAGCGTTTTTCGAAAGCGAACCTGGGCCTGGTTGGATTCGAGAAGCGACATGGAGACGATCGTCACCTTCAGGCGATTCCGGTCCTCATAGAGGTTAGGCGGGTAGTCGTCGCTTCCAGAATTCCAGATCGATCTAAGGCTTTCGGCAGCCTGATCCTTAGATCGGGTCACCACATCGGGAATGCGCGTGGCGTTGTCCGCGACATCGTAGGTTTCCCGGTCCGTGACGTAGCGGACAAGTTCCGCCTGGATGACGGCTTCTTGTTCGGACAACGACAGCGGTTCGACCCGGGCCAGGCGCTCCGCCTCGCCGGTCGTCCTGTCGACCATTACGAGATATGGCTGCACTTCCTTCAGGGGCAGAAGCATCGCCACAAAGCCGATGCAGGAGATAGCCAAAATCAGGCACAGAATGGCGACAATCGCCCAGATATTTCTCTGCCGACGAAGCGAAAAGAAGACTTCTTCCTCGAAAGAATGAGCGACTTCAGCGGGCGTTTTTTGAAGCATTGTCCGAGCGACCTGTTATTCAATTTTCTGAAGGGCTTTTCGGGTGTTTGACCGAGGGACTGCCAGAGGGACTGCCAGTGGGGCCGCGCATATATGACAAGTCGGAGTAACGCTGCCGGTCCCGGCTCATGCGTGAGGCTTGCGTGATGAATGCTGCCATCTGAGCAGACCGGCCGCCGCCCCGTTCCTGAACGCCGGCAGCAGCTTGCCTGCCGGCATCCATGCGGGCGGCTGCGCTATAGGCGGCTGTGACGGGCGATGCTGCGGCGCTGGCTACAGTCCTTGACATCCTGATGGCATCAGCCACACCGGTTCCAACAGCAACAACGCTTCCGGCCAAGCCGGTTGCGTAGGACGGAACGTTTTTCATCATGAAGATCGCAGCAAGAGCCACGATCACAAAACCGGCAATGTCCGAAAGGTCGGTTGCTGCAGAAGTATTGTTCAGAATTTGAGTTGCGACGCCGATTACGGCACCCATAATTCCCGCCAGCACGAGCGGTATCAGCGCAATTCCTATGGTCATGCGAGACCAGGATTCAAATAATTGCCGCGTACCATTGAAGGCTAGAGCAGCGATGGCAAGTGGCGCGATTGATATAGCCAACCCCAATCCGACTTTCCCGATTGTGGAGATCACGATCGCGACACAAGCCATGATCGCTCCTAAAACCATCAACAGCACCGCCGAAATGCTAATCCCGAGCCAGCCAGATTCTTCGTTCATTTGGTCGGAGTAGTCGAAGATGGACGTGACCATTTCGTCCATCGCTACATTCAGGCCAGCATTGTCACTGATGCCGGCACCTGCGGCGGACAATAGTGCGCCGCCGTAATTTTGAGGCACATCTGTGACGATGTCGTAGATCGGTTCGAATTGTGACCAACTGGTCGCGACCGCCAACACAATGATGTAACGAACCGACCAGGTGATATAGCTACGCATGCTGACCGTCGAAAACGCCAAGATCGAGTTGACTGCGATAAGTGCGAGGCCAACCAGTCCGGCAGCGACGAGGACAGTGTTTATTTCTGATGAAACGCCCTGAAAGACAGTTTCCGCGTAACTCGACACGGCGTCGTCTATCAATTGAAGCGTCTCGGTGATAAAGGAGGCCATCAATTGACCTCCCTTAGTTTGCCCTTGTACGCCCCCGCCTGCACACATGCATTAAAGGCGATGTTTCTATACCGCGTTCCCTCTTGTGCAAGGCCGATATCGCGCTCTGCAGCCCACTTGTTGAGCTCTGCGGCGCTGAGGGATTGATAGTTCTTGGGCATCAAGGCAAGGATGGCGTCGTAATCCCTGCGATCAATGAGGCACCCAAATTCGGCAGGTTCGCCGCGGCCATATGCGTCACAGATACGCTTCTCTTCTTGAAATTGCCAAATGCCTGTGAAGTGGCGTAGCAGATTCGCCGCCATCGGGTTATTCGCGTTCTTTTTGAGGAATTGCTTATATTCCTCTCCTCCGAATTGCGATGCATACCCGCATCCGAACGATTTTTTTGAGCCAGCCTGGGCGGCACCGGAAACGGCGATCAACGATACCGCGATCAGTAGTGTTTTCATCATGCCGATCACTCCCCTTCTTTATCGCCAACGAGGATGAATTTCCGGCCAGCGATGACATCGCGGGCGGTCGCAGCTTGGGACATGCCAACCGCGTTGGCATTGGCAGACTGAACACGCAGAAGCTCGACAAGAAGGACCGCCACCTCGGCCTGGACGCGGGTGTTGTAGTCAATCGAGGCTTTCAAATCCGTGTTGTTGTCGATGCCGTCAATGAGGTCCGTGACCCGCTTCGCGGCAGCATCGGCTTTGGTGAAGCCGTCTTCTGCGGTCGCAACGGCAGTCACTCCGGCCCCCGCCAGTTGTGCCGCTGCCTTGTCGATGGTGTGTTCCGACGACATGAGGGCACTCAGGTTTGTGAACCCGAAATTGTTTTTCAGCTCGTCAACCTTGGCTTTGATCGCGGTGGCCTGGCCTGCAATGTCGCCACCGCTCATGACAGAAGACATGATGCCGTTCAGCGACTCCGCAGACTGTCTCAAATCCTTGAGTTCCTGCGAATTCAGGATGCCTGCAATCTCTTTGACGCCGGTCATCGCCGTGAGCTGTGAAATCTGTGTCGTCAATTGCTCCTGCATGTTGAGCAATTGTTCTTTCATGGTCGCGAGCTGCTTCAACTGCTCGGCGTAATCCTTGACTTGGTTCTCGACCTGGGTGATGGCCTGGGCGATGCTGGCGGCATCGATCACGGGGATGCCGGCGGCGGAGGCGTTTGCCGACATGAGGGTGGTCATGACACCGGCCAACAAGACCTTTCTGACTGCTTTGAACATCAAGCCAATCCTTCGCTTTCCGTGTTGAGGGGCCTGTAATCGCAGGCGCAGGGAGATTTGTATTCCGTGGGCATGCCGGCGCATCCCGATAAGCCCAGAGCGATCGCAACGAGCAGCAATATTGTCTTTGTCATTTGTAGCCCTTCCAAAAATCGGGATCGTTCCGCCACCCTGCAGGAGCTCCTTCGCCGTTGCCTCCACCCAGGACGCTCATGAGGGGGCCGAGGGGGCCAAGGTTCATATCGACGATGGAACTGGTATCGCCTGAGCGTACGAGCGCGAGGCGATGGCCGACATTCGAGCTGATGGCAAAATCAAGCTCATTGTCGGTGAGACGAAGCGGTTCAAGCTCTTCGCGAGTGCTCTTGTTCGATGGGTAAATCAGCAAGGTGGCAATGCCGGACAAAATGGCACTGCCGGCAGCGCTTTCCGTGATGTGAGACGCTTGCTGGGTCAACAGGACAACGGCGACGTTCTTTTTCCGCATCGTCAGCATCCAGTCCTTAAGACGGGTGCGGAAATAGTCATCGTCCAGAAGCTTCCAAGCTTCGTCCAGGACAATGAGCGTCGGCCGTTTGTCTTCGACGGTTCGCTCGATGCGCCGGAAAACGTATGAGAGCCAGGCCGTTCTTGTTTGCGGGTTGTCGAAGATTTCCGAAACATCAAACGCAGTGATGTCGTTTTCAAAGGTGAGGCTGTCCTTGCCTTCGCCATTGAACAGCCATCCAAACTGCCCGGTCTTATCCCAACGGCCCAGGCGCTGATGAAGATCACCACCGTCATTGGTTGAGCGAAACTGCGATCTGAAATGGCTCAAGGTCTGAAGGTTTTCTTCAGCGCTGCGATTGGCCGCACAGGCGCGGCCCAGAGCCTCGATTTGAACCGGGGTCAATTCGCCATCTTTGGGCTTGAGCAGACTTTCCAACCAGTCTGCAAGCCAGGCGCTACCGCGTTCGTCTGCTTCGGACGAAAACGGATTGAAGCCCGTGTTCGTGCCGACCTGGACGATATTGTAGCTTCCGCCCAAGGCCCGGATCGCCATTTCAAAGCCGTGGTCCTTGTCGAAAACGATCAGGCGTGCGGAAAGTCGAAGCGCTTGGGAAAGCAAAAACGCTGTCCCCAGGGTCTTACCGGATCCGGTACGGCCGAGGACGAGAGAATGCCCAACAACTGGTTCACTGTCGGGAGAGCCTGCCAAGTGGAAATTGAACCTGTAGGGCTCACCATTTCCCGTAGGGAGAATGGTGATCGCCTCTCCCCAATAGGTTTTGTCTTTTGGCAAACCCCTCGCTGACCCGTGCAAGGCCGACAAGTGTGCGAAGTTCAACGAGCTGATGGAGGACGCTCTTGTCCGATAGCTGTAATTGCCCGGGACTTGCGCAAAATAGGCCGGGCGGGCGCTGAAGTTTTCGCGGAGGACAGAGGCGCCAGAGCCGGTCAAGATCCGGTCTACAATCGAGATGTTCTCATCGAGCTGCCGGTCATTTTCGGCATAGAGCGCAACTGTGCAATGGTGCTTCCCGAAGGCAACGCGCCCTGATGCAACATCGTCAAGAGCCCCGTTCAGTTGCAATTGCAACGAGACTGCCGCGTCGTCGGCGACGCTCATCTGCCGGATAACGCGCCTGATGTCTTCCTGGGCCGACACCGGATCTTGAGGTGTGAACGAGTTGGTCACACACATGTCGATGCCCAAGTCCAGGAGATCCAGGATGCCGGCATATGTTTCTGCCGGATAATCCTTCAGCGTTAGAATCGTCCCGGTTTTTGTCGTCTGCGAATGGGTTCCGAACAACGTGAAAGCATCGTTCTGGAAATGGATCGGTGTTGTTGCGACGAGATCGTTCAACGGCACATAACCACGACTTGGCTTTAAGGGCGCAAAATCTCCCGTCAGAACGGCCCGGAACAACCCCAACCATTCGCCGCTTGAAACAGTCAACCGCCTTGGGCGGGCGGGCCGCGCGATTTCTATGAAGCTGGAAGCAATGTCGTTTAGACGCTGAGTGCGCCTGGCGATCCGCTCGGCATTCCCCTTTTTTCCGGCGCCGCGCATCCGGTCGAAAAGACCCGAGATTCTCGATGGCCTGAGCGTGAGCGTAAAGACTGTGGTGCGATGACGAAGTTCGGCCGAGCGCAAATGCTCTTGCCACCGCGCATCGATCGCGCCGGCAAAGGTCTCTGTATCCGCAATCGGATTGATTTCCGGCTTCACTTTGGAAGATATGCGGTGAACGTAAAAGCCGACGTCGCCATATTGCTGAGCGATCAGGTTCGATACGGACTGTGCCAGCGTATCGATGTCGGTTTCGTTCATCGTTTGCGCGGCCAAACCGTCAACCGCAAACGATGTCATGAGGTCGCCGTCGCGCAACATCATGGTTTCGTCGTTTAGGAGGGACACGAAAGGCAGATGCGCGGCAAGGGATTCCGGCTTTGTTATCGCCGGATCCAAAAGGCTGCTGACCGCAAGGGACTGGTCACGGACCATATGTTAGCCCCTTTCCCTGAAGTTGACTTTTTTTGATCGGCGTCGCGCGGATAGTCACAATCAGCACATTGAAAATATGCGGGTCGTAAGCGGCCAACAGCCTCAACGCGACGTATCCAAGGGCAAGGCTGATCACGAGATACATGATTGAAAGGGTGGCAATAAAGCCACCCACAACGATGATCATGAGTGTTGCGACATAAGCCATCGGTAGCCCCATGAAACTTACGGGTCGCGTCAGACCTTTGAACAATGGTGCTCGCATACCTCAGGCTAGGTCCTTAGAAACCAGCGAGAATGGTGGCCGACCCAAACAGGATCACCAGGCCGAGAACCACTGAGCCGGCGAACACCCAGTTCATGCGGCCGGTCATGAAGAGGAACCCGATCGCGCACAGTGCGACCAGGCCGATGGCCCGGCCGAGGGTGCCGGTTAATGCCGTGCCGATGGTCGTGAAGAAGGTGGTCACAGGCGAAAGATCCTGCGCCATCGCGGGGCCCACCAAAACGAGAGCGGCAAACGCAGACAGAACGGCCAAACGGCCAAAGTTGTTCAAAATTCCCATACCGAGATGTCTCCTGTGAGTGGTTCTCCGGCGATTGCCTTGACCGGAGTTTCGAGGTGTTCCGAACCGTCTTGTGGGTTCGCGTCTTTGCTCGCCGACTGCTCTATGGCCGCCATTTCAGGAGCAGGCTGTCCGGCGTTCGTCAGGACAGCGCGGACATAGTTTTGCGTCTCCTCAATTCGAGGAACGCGGCCAAGTTCTTTCACCCGGTTCGGTCCGGCGTTGTAGGCTGCGAGGGCGAGATCGGCCTGTCCGAATTCTTTCAGCAGTGCCGTGAAGTAGCGTGCGGATGCATTCAGGTTCTCGTAAGCGTCAAAAGGATCCTTCACGCGAAGGTCCTTTGCCGTTTCCGGCATGAGTTGCCCTAAACCCTGAGCGCCTTTTTCCGAGACAGCGTTGTGATCGAACGCGGATTCTCTCTGAATAAGGGCTTCGAAAAGATCGATGAACTCCAATGCCGTCAGTCCGGCTGCAACAACCCCATCGTCGCCGGAAAACTTCAATGCGACTTCCCGTGTCACCTTCTGGTTCAGGGCGCGTTCAAGATCGGCAGAATGTGTGGGAGTTCGCTGTTGCGGAATTTCATTGGACGAGGTTAGCGCTGACTTTTTACAGCGGGTGTCCGGAGAACCTTGCTGAATGACAGGCTCGCCCTTGGTGTTCCATTCGATGACCGTTGCAGAAACAGCGGATGTATTTAGTATTCCAGCAAGACAAGAGACTAACGCTATAGTTGTAGAGCAATATAATATCTTGCGCGGATCAGTCATTGATTTTGGATTGTCTTAAGGATGGAGGAGGAGAGAGAGGTATTTTTCAAGAAAGCAAAAATGGCGGAAATATAAGAGGTTTACCGAAACCAGAACGTTCCCCGGCCGGTAAACACACCACGGACCACGGCCACCTGGGTTTCAAAGGCTGGTGCGGTCTCGTCGAGACAGCATTTATCGAACCGGGCACAGGGATGAGCCCAGGTGCTCCGGAGGTCATTCGGAGTGTCCTTTTTTATTTCAGATCAATGATTTACGGCTATGGCAATCAGTGGTTGATTACCTTGCGAGAGGGCGCAACCCAACACAGAACGGGGTGGCCTCACAAGGTTGATGAAAATGTTTTCCACACCAAAAGCGGGATATTTGACTTGTTAAATTTATCGATGAAGAGATGCTGGTTGCTGCGTTAAATTCCGGTCAGCGGGTTTCTGAAGAAACCCTGTCGGTTGTCTCGTCTCTCGTTCCTCAGGCAGACCTGGAAGCCGGACCTCTGCCGGGGCGTCGCAGCCAGCTTAACTGAGGAAAGGGCAGACCGGTTCCCACATGACATTGCGTCAATTGGGTGAATCAGTTTACTCAACCCTACCTAGCAGAAATGACAGGGTCTCATCTGTGGTCGTTTAATTCGATCCGTGCTGGCTTTGACCTGAGTCCAGCGAACCCGATCAAGCCATTCATTATCTTAAGCAATCAAGTAGGAAAAACAGAGCCTCAGAACGACAAAACCCGTCATCGGAACGAACCGACAACGGGAGATGTACTGAAGAATTCTAGCACCTTTCTCGTAGTACATCCCCCACATCGCTGTCAATCCTGACCACCGCTTCGGTGAACGGACTTCTGTTGCCTGGTCTCAGTTAAGAACATGGACCAAGACCAATCGTTTTCACCGCGCGAGAGCGCGAACCCTTCCGCTCGTCAACACATTGCCAGTTTCCGGAAACTGTCGGACGGGATCCTTGCCAGCGCCGCTCTGGCGGCCCAGGACAACCGGCCGGCAGTCGCCAAGGCCGAGTTGGCCCGCACACTCAAACGCGCGGCCCCTGGCCTCGGCATCCGACGCTCGGCTTATCAGATCCTCGACATCCTGCTTGGACTGGCCCGGCCGGAAGATTTTTCAACCGGCAAGCGTCCTGTGGTCGCAATCTCGAACGATCGGCTGATGCAATACACAGGCGCTTCCATCAAGACTGTCTCGCGCTGCCTGAAATCACTGGTCGAAACCGGAATCCTCGCCTATCGCGACAGTCCGACCGGCCGACGCTATGTCTACCGGAGGCGCGACGGTACTCCGGACGAAGCTTACGGACTGGATTTTACGCCCGCCTGCTTCAATCTCGATGCCTTTGCCGTGCTGGCGGATGAATACCGTGATGCGCTCAACCGAGCGCGCAACGCGAAGCGCACTGTCACCCGATTGTCCCGTGCCATCATCGATCTGGTGGAAGCGGCCGGGCCGAATTTTTCTGACTATGCCACTCATGCCGAGAAGCTGATGGCAGAGCTGCGGCGCGATCCGGAAGCGTGCGCTGAATGGCTGCAGGCCCTCTATGACGATGTTCTGGCGGTTGTGGAAAACCAGCGCCGGGAGAAGGCTTACGAAGCTTCAAAAGAGGCTAAAACGTCGCCCGCGCCCGGTCAGAATGTCCCCCGCATATATAATACAATCCCACCACTTTCTGTATTTTCTGGTAACAAGCGGACTTGCTCTCACGAGCAAGAAGCCAGCCTGAAGACTGACAACGGCTTCGCCGTTGAAATGGCTCGTGAAAAAGAGCCTTGCGGAGCGGATAGCGAAACACAACATCCGAATAAACAAGCGGAAACGGTGGAAGCCGGCCATGCCGGGGCAAGCGTGGGTGATCGGCTCACTCAATCGGATGGCGGCAATCTCGAAGGCGTCTCCATCAGGCTCATCCAGTCAGCCTGTTCTCTGGCGCAAACCGAAACCAACGCCCGGTTTAAATCCTGGGCCGATCTTTGCGCCGCGGCCGAGGACTTGCGGCTCCTCGTCGGCCTCAGCGAAGCTGGATATACCCAGGCCGTGCTGCGCCATGGAAAACATCTGCCGGCAGCCTGCCTTGCCGTCGTCGCTGAAAAGGCCCTGCGCGATCCTCAGATGATTGCCTCTCCAGGTGGATATTTCCGTGCCATGATCGACAGGGCCTCGGATC
>Ga0207773_100606_pt1 | contig 13005 bp, 8 predicted proteins | sample TtaePargueraPR_2_FD_187281 | JGI IMG/M metagenome (GOLD analysis project Ga0207773, IMG submission 187281) | Aerobic enrichment media microbial communities from Bioluminiscent Bay, La Parguera, Puerto Rico - Tt and M1 (3) (SPAdes) | ecosystem: Environmental > Aquatic > Marine > Unclassified ...
GGCTGGCGCGGCTACACCGCCTTCGGCACCGCCGACTGGGACCGCGACGGCCACGCCGACATCCTCACCCGCAACGACACCACCGGCGACCTCTGGCTCTACCCAGGACAGAGCAAACGCGGCTACTCCACCGCCACCCCGGTACGCATCGGCTGGGGCTGGTGACCAACTGAGCGACCGTTGAGCGCCCCGGGCCGGGTCGACCGGCCCGGGGCGTCAGCGCAGAGACGGCAACACGTCGGTCGCCACCTCGGCCAGCACCCGCTCGTCACCGGCGTACCAGCTGCTCCGGCGCGGCCAGTGGGTGATCACATCGGTGAAGCCGAGCGCGGCGGCCCGACCGACCGCGTCGGCGAAGAAGTCGGCGCTGGTCAGCGAGAAGACCGGTGCCGAGTCCAGCGACAGGTACCGGCGCAGGTCGTCCCGGTCCCGCCCGGCCCGGTCCACCGCCGCGTCGCACCGCCGCGTCAACTTGGCCACCGAGGCCCACCAGGCGGCCTGGTCGTCGAAGACGGTGCCGGTGGTCACCCAGCCGGCGCCGTACCGGGCGACCAGGTCCAACGACCGGGGTCCGTTGGCGGCCATGACGAACGGCACCCGGGGCCGCTGGCGGCAGCCGGGCGTGCTGCGGGCGTCCACCGCCTGGAAGTACCGGCCCTGCCAGGTCACCCGGTCGGTGCGCAGCAGCAGGTCGAGCAGCTCGACGAACTCGGCGTACCGGTCGACCCGGGCGCGCGGGGTCAGCGGCGGCGTGCCGAGGACGGTGGCGTCGAACCCGAGCCCGCCCGCGCCGACCCCGAGCAGCAGCCGGCCGGCGGAGATGTCGTCCAACGCGGTGACCTCGCGGGCGAAGTGCACCGGGTGCCGGAAGTTCGGCGAGGCGACCAGGGTGCCGAGCGGGATCCGGGAGGTGACGGACGCGGCGGCGGCCAGCGTCGGGACCGCGTCGAACCACGGCCCGTCGACCAGGTCCCGCCACCCCAGATGGTCGTAGGTCCAGGCGTGGTCGAAGCCCCACTCCTCGGCCTGGCGCCAGCGGCGCGACGTCACAGACCACGGCTCGTCCGGCAAAATCACGATCCCTACCCGCACGGTCGACACCCTACGCCCGGATGCCCCGGGCCGGCCGGGTGCCGGTCCGGTCCGAGGCGCCCCGGCCGTACGCCCCGGCCGTACGCCCCGGGTCAGGCCGGCTGGCGCTCCTTGCGGTGGATGTCCATCCGGCCGCGACCGAACGCGTCGATGTGGCCCCACCTGCCGGGGATGTCGAGCAGTTCGATCCGGCCCATGCTGATCGGCAACGCCGGATCGATGACCAGGTGTTCGCCCTGCGGTTCCAGGCCGAGCAGGGTCCGCAGCAGCAGCAGCGTCGCCCCGGTCGACCAGGCCTGCGGGCTGCAGGAGGTCGGATACTCCACCGGATACTTGGTCAGCGCCCGGTCGTAGCCGCCGAACGCCTCCGGAAGCCGGCCGTTGAAGTACTGCGCGGCGTTGATGATGCCGTCGGCGATCCGGGCCGACTCCTCGACGAAGCCGTACCGGCGCAGGCCCCAGGCGATGAACGAGTTGTCGAACGGCCAGACCGTGCCGACGTGGTAGCCGATCGGGTTGAACCGGCCCTCCCCCTCGGCGAGGGTCCGCACCCCCCAGCCGGAAAACAGCCGGGGACTGAGTAGATGCCTGGCGACGCTCTTCGCCCTGTCATCGTTGACGATACCGCTCCACAGCAGATGTCCGGTGTTCGACGACAGCGCGTCGACCTGACCGCCCTCCGGGTCCAGCGCGAGCGCGAAGTACCCCCCGTCCTCGACCCAGTAGTCCCGGTTGAAGCGGGCCTTCAGGTCGGCCGCCTCCCGCTCCAACTGGTCGGCGTACCCCGGGTCGTGCCAGATCTCGCGGGCCAGCCGGGCAGCGCGTCTCTTCGCGTCGTACGCGTACCCCTGCAGTTCGCAGGTCGCCCGGGGGAAGCCGGGCAGCCGGCCGTCGCGGTAGCAGATCGCGTCCCAGGAGTCCTTCCAGCACTGGTTCTCCAGGCCGGTCTCCTCGTTGCGCCGCTCATACCAGAGGTAGCCGTTGTTGAGCAGATCACCGTAGGTGTCGATCCAGTTCAGCGCGTTCCGGGCTTCGGTCTCCAGGGCCCGGACCAGCTTGACGTCGCCGCTCCACCGCTCGTATTCGTCGAGCAGTACGACGAACAGCGGGGTCGAGTCGGCCGCGCCGAAGTACGGGGTATGCGGCTGCTCCTCGAACGCCGACGACTCGCCGTACCGGATCTCGTGCAGGATCTTGCCCGGTTCCTCGTCCCGGAAGTCGTCGAGCTTGCTGCCCTGCAGCGCGCCGAGCAGCCGCAACGTCGCCGCCGCCAGCTCCGGCGCGAACGGCAGCGCCTGCAGGCTGGTGAAGATGCTGTCCCGGCCGAACATGGTGGCGAACCACGGCACACCGGCGGCCGGCACCGACTGCCCGGCCAGCGACAGCGGGGTGTAACGCAGCGCGGCCAGATCCACCAGACTCCGCCGGTACGTCGACGCGAGCGGCTCGCATTCGCAGGCCAGCCGGGGTGCCCGGGCGATCCACTCGTCCAGTTCCCGGCGCATCTCCGGCTTGGCCCGGTCGAAGTGCTGGCCGAGCAGGCCCTCTCGCAGGTCCCGCCCGTCCGGACCGATCGCGGTGGTCTTCACCTTGATGTGGGTTACCCACCGGCCGTGCGGCTCGATGGTGATGCTGAAGCTGAGCCCGTATTCGTCGATCGCCGCCGGCTCGCTGCTCGTGATGATCGTCTCCCGGTGGAAGCTCTCCCGCTGGTAGCCGAGCCGCAGACAGTCCCGGTCGACGTGGGCGTAGTGCTTGCCGACCTTGTGCCGGACGTCCTTGATCTCGAACAGGTCGGCGAAGTCGCTGCCCGCCTCCAGCCGGACGTTCAGCTCCATCGGCTCCTGGGCGTGGTTGAGGATGGTGATCTCCTCGTCGAAGCTGCCGCCCACCCAGCGTTGCCGGATCACCGACATCTCGGCGTCGACGTAGTGGGTCGGCTCGCCGGGCACCAGGAAGAACCGTGCCTCGAAGTACTGCAGGTCGTCGACCGACAGTGAGGACAGCCGCTCACCGTCGATGGTCAGCTGCCACTTCGACAGGAACCGGGTGTCGAACGAGAAGAGCCCGGTGGGTGCCGCCGGAGAGGCGTCTATGTCGCCCTGACTGTCGCTGACCACGAAGGTGTTGCCGTCCAGGATGCTGACCATTCCCTCGGTCATCGCTCAGTCCTCTCCCGCAGGGCGAACGCGCGTGGGTCGTGGGAACCGGGCGGGCCGGGCATCATCCGCTCGATCAGGATCAGCAGGCGAAGATCGCCGAGCACCATGATCTGGCCCCGGAGCATCGCCGCCATCGGGTTGATCTCGCCCCGGGCCATCCCCTCGAAGACCTCCTGATCGGTACGCAGCACGCTCTCCGCGTCCCGCTGCTCGCGCACCAGGTTGGCCCGACCGTCCTCGAAGGCGACGAACCAGTAGTCCACCTGTTCGTCGTGTGCCAGGTCGAACCGCACCGTCCCGGAGATCTGCCGCAGCAGCGACGCGTTCTCCTTACGGCCGAGGCGGTCGAAGAACTCCCGCGTCGCCGGCATCGGTTCCCGCGCCGAGGCGGTCCGTGTGGTCTGCGCCCGCTGCGTCGTCTGCGGCATCATCCGCTCCCTCCACCCAATGGCAGGGTCGCGGCTGATCGGGTGGTACGGCATCACCCGTACCGGGTGAAGCCGGCCCGGGTGTCAGGTCACAGCTCCGGTACTCGATCAGTCGGCGGAGATGCCGTACGCGGTCCAGCCCCGGTCGCGGAACCCGGCGGCCGAGGCCACCTTCGCCGACGCGGCGTTGCCCACCGCGTGCAGGTAGGTGGGGACGGCGCCGCCGTCGAGCACCCGACGGGCGGCCTGGGCGACCAGCCGGCGGGCCAGGCCACGACCACGCGCCGCCGGTACGGTGCCGACCGCGATCTCCTGGCCGTGCGCGTCGTGCCGCTTCAGCCCGACCCCGGCCAGAAACGTCCCGTCGGCGTCCCGGGCGACCAGCACCGGGTTGGTGAACTGCCGCAGCCAGGGCGGCAACGACTCGTCAGCGGAGTCGATCCAGTCCCCGGCGTCGGGCAGCGGCGCCGGCGCCAGACAGTACCGGAACACGGTGCGCTGCGCCCGCCAGCCGGGACGGCCGACCGCGGTGGGCAACTTGGCCAGCAGATCGGTGAGCGGCAGGTCGGTCAACGCGCGTACCGCCTCGACCTTGTCGGGTGGCACGGACAGCACCGCGCCGCCGGGCGCCCCGACGCCGACCACCGGATGCGGCCGGCCGTCCCAGCCCGGTCGGACCCGCCGCTCCGAGCCGACCACCTGCAACGCCCGGCCGGCCGGCCACTGGCCCAGCCAGCTGACCAGATGGTGGTAGAGACGCTTGTCCAGCATCCTGCCTGCCTCCTGCCGTACGGGACGGCCCGCACGCCGTCCTGATGGAGAAGCCGTTCACCCGCCCGGAAATGCCTCTGTCTACCCTGCCGAAAGTATGCAGCTTTTCCGGCCGATGTGGTCAGTTGGCCGAAGATGTGCGAACCAGTGTCCGGATCTGGCGCAGCAGCACCGACAGTGCGGCGAGGTCGGCCGGCGAGTGGGCGAAGTCCTCCATCGCCCGCCGTACCCGGGCCACCGCGCTGGCGTTGTCCTGCTCCCACTGTTCGGCCCGGTCCTGCACCGCCAGCTCGCCCGGGGTGGCGGTGAGCACCTCGACGGTGAGCGCCGCCAGCGCGGCGTACAGGTCGTAGCGCAGCGCGGTGCGGGCCAGCGTCTGCCAGCGGTCCCCCCGGGGCAGCAGCGAGATCTTGCTCAGCAGCCAGTCGACCCGGAACCGTTCGGACAGCATGAAGTACACCGAGGCGACCTCGATGACGTCGCAGCCGGTGTCGGCGGCGGTCTCCACCACGTCGAGCAGCCCGAAGCTGTACATGATCCGGGTGGCCCGGTCGGCGAGATCCGGCGGCAGACCGCGACCGGTCATGGTGTCGACGTGGGCCCGCAGCGACTCCCGCTCGTCGCCCCGGAAGTAGTCGCCCAGCTCCGGCAGCAGTCGCGACACCCCTTCGCGCAGCCGGGCGGTCTCCCCCGGCACGTCCAGCGGGGACTTGCGGTTGGTGACCAGCCAGCGGACGGCCCGGTCCAGCAGCCGCCGGCTCTCCAGGTAGACCGAAACCTGCGCGGCGGTGCCGACCACATTGTCCAGTGCGTCGATGTCGGCCCACAGCGTGTCGAGCCCGAACACGTCGCGGACCACCACGTAGGCCCGCAGCACGTCGGCGGCCGACGCTCCGGTCTCCTCCATCGTCCGGTAGACGAAGGACATGCCGCCCCGGTTGACCGCCTCGTTGACCAGGCTGGTCACCACGATCTCCCGGCGCAGTCGGTGGTCGGTCATCCGGGCGCCGTACCGCTCGCGCAGCGGTGTCGGGAAGTAGTCGGCCAGCACCCGGTCGGTCCACGCCTCGTCGGGCAGCCCGTCGGCCAGCACCTGCCCCTCGATGGAGATCTTGGCGTAGGCGAGCAGCACCGCGAATTCGGGCAGGGTCAACCCGTCCGCGCCGACGCGGATCCGCTCCGCCAGATCGTCGTCGGACGGCAGCGCCTCCAACTCCCGGTCCAGCTGCCCGGACTGTTCCAGGTCGGTGATCATCCGCCGGTGCACCGGCAGCAGCGGACGCGCCTGGGCGCAGGCGTTGGCCAGGGCCCGAGCCTGGTCGTAGTTGTCCCGCAGCACCAGCGCGGCGACCTCGTCGGTCATCTCCACGAGCAACGCGTCACGCTGCGGTACGGTCAGCTCGCCATCGGCCACCGCGCCGCCCAGCAGGATCTTGATGTTGACCTCGTGGTCGGAGCAGTCCACGCCTGCCGAGTTGTCGATGAAGTCGGTGTAGATCCGCCCGCCGGCGGTCGCGTACTCGATCCGGCCCCGCTGGGTGAGCCCCAGGTTGCCGCCCTCGCCGACCACCTTCGCCCGCACCGACCGGCCGTCGACCCGGATCGGGTCGTTGGCCTTGTCGCCGACGTCGGCGTGCGACTCGCCGGAGGCCTTGACGTAGGTGCCGATGCCGCCGTTGAACAGCAGGTCCACCGGGGCGCGCAGGATCGCCCGGATCAGCTCCGGCGGGGAGAGCAGGTCGACCCCGTCGTCGAGGCCGAGCGCCGCGCGGACCTGCCGGCTGACCGGCACCGACTTGGCGGTACGCGGGTACACGCCACCGCCGGCCGAGATCAGCCCGGTGTCGTAGTCGGCCCACGACGACCGGGGCAGGTCGAACAGCCGCCGCCGCTCCGCGTACGAGGTGGCCGCGTCCGGATCCGGGTCGAGGAAGATGTGCCGGTGGTCGAAGGCGGCGACCAGCCGGACGTGTTCGGACAGCAGCATCCCGTTGCCGAACACGTCGCCGGACATGTCACCGATGCCGACCACCGTGAAGTCCTGCCGTTGGACGTCCACCCCCAGGTCACGGAAGTGCCGCTTGACCGACTCCCAGGCCCCCCGCGCGGTGATCCCCATCTTCTTGTGGTCGTAGCCGGCCGACCCGCCGGAGGCGAACGCGTCGCCCATCCAGAAACCCCGGGAGATCGAGATCGCGTTGGCCACGTCGGAGAAGGTCGCGGTGCCCTTGTCGGCGGCGACCACCAGGTACGGGTCGTCGCCGTCGTGGCGCACCACCCGCTGCGGCGGCACGATCTGCCCGGCGACGATGTTGTCGGTGACGTCCAGCAGACCGGAGATGAACTGCTGGTAGCAGGCCACCCCCTCGGCCTGGGCCGCTTCCCGGTCCGGTGGCTCAGCCGCCGCCCGACCGCGCGCGGTACCGCCGGGCTGCTTGACCACGAAGCCGCCCTTGGCGCCGACCGGCACGATCACCGCGTTCTTCACCATCTGCGCCTTGACCAGGCCGAGCACCTCGGTACGGAAGTCCTCCCGGCGGTCCGACCAGCGCAGCCCGCCCCGGGCGACCTCACCGAAGCGCAGGTGCACACCCTCGAACCGGGGCGAGTAGACGAAGATCTCGTACGCCGGCCGGGGCGCCGGCAGGTCCGGGACGGCCTGCGGGTCCAGCTTGATCGCCACGTACGGGACCGGGCGGCCGTCGGCGCCGCGCTGGTAGAAGTTGGTCCGCAGGGTAGCCAGGATCAGCGTCAGGTAGCTGCGCAGGATCCGGTCCTGGTCGAGGCTGTCCACCTCGTCGAACTGGCGGCCGATCACGGCGACCAGCTCCTGCCCGCGCCGGCGGCGTCGCTCGTCGTCGACGTCGGGCCCCGGCGCGAACCGGGTTTCGAAGAGTTGGATCAGCAGCGCGGCGATCGCCGGGTAGGCGACGAAGGTGGACTCCATGTACTCCTGGGAGAAGACCGCGCCGGCCTGGCGCAGATACTTCGCGTACGCCCGCAGCACCACCACCTGCCGCCAGGTCAGCCCGGCGCGCAGCACCAGCTCGTTGAGGCCGTCGATCTCCGCCTCACCGCGCCAGGCCGCCGAGAACGCGTTCTCCACGTGCGGCCGGACCTCGGCCATCGCCCGAGCGCCGACCGGCAGCCGCAGCCCGAAGTCGTACAGGTAGATCCGCTGGTCGACCCGGTCGATCTCGTACGGCCGTTCGTCGATCACCTGCACGCCGAGCGAGTGCAGTACCGGCAGCACGTCGGACAGCACCATCGGTTCGCCGTACCGGTAGACCTTGAACCGCACGTCACGCTCGTCGACCCCGGTGCCGCCGGGCGGCCGGAACAGGTGCATCTCCAGCTGGCCGGGCTCCTCCAGCAGCTCCAGCTTGGCCAGGTCCTGGACCGCCTCGTACGCGGTGTGCTCCTCCTTGTACCCCTCCGGGTAGGCGTCGGCGTACCGCCGGTGCAGTGACTTGGCCGACTCGTCGCCCAGCTTGCGTTCCAGCACCAGCCGGAAGTCGTCCTCCCACAGCCGGGTGGCCTCGGCGAGCAGTTCGGCGAGCCGGTCCGGGTCCAGCTCGGCGGGCGGCGACGCCGGGTCGGTACGCACGATGAAGTGCACCCGGGCCAGCATCGACTCGGTGACCCGGGTGGTGTAGTCGACGCCGACGCCGTTGAGCTCGCGCAGCAGGATCTGCTGCATCCGCAGCCGGTTGTGGGTGGTGAACCGGTCCCGGGGCAGGTAGATCAGGCAGGACAGGAACCGCCCGTACCCGTCGGAGCGCAGGAACAGCCGCAGCTGCCGGCGGCCGGCCATCCGCAGCACCCCGAGTACGGCGTGGTAGAGGTCGTCGGTGCGGATCTGGAACAGCTCGTCGCGCGGGTAGGTCTCCAGGATCTGCAGCAGGTCCTTGCCGGAGTGGCTGCGTGGGCTGAGCCCGGACCGCTCCAGCACCTCGGCGACCTTGCGCCGCACCACCGGCAGCTCCTGCACGCTGGTCCGGTACGCGGCGGTGGAGAACAGCCCGAGGAACCGGCGCTCGCCGACCACCGCCCCGGCCGGGTCGAAGACCTTGACGCCGACGTAGTCGAGGTAGGCGGCCCGGTGCACGGTGGCCCGCGAGTTGGCCTTGGTGATGATCAGCAGCCGCTGTTCCAACGCCTTCGCCGCCGCCTGCGGGGTCATCGAGGTGAGCGGGCGCGGCCGGGTCTGGTCCTGGCGCAGGATGCCCAGCCCGGAACCGAGCACCGCTACCAGCGCCTTGTCCCCGTCCGCGCTGTCGACCAGCCGGTACTCCCGGTAGCCGAGGAAGGTGAAGTGGTCGTCGGCCAGCCAGCGCAGCAGCTCGACCGAGTCGGTGAGGTCCTTCTCCGGCACCGGCGGCGCGTCGGGTGATCCGGGCTCGGCCCGGTCGAGTTCGTCGGCCAGGGCCAGCGCCCGCTGCCGCATCCGGGGCCAGTCCTCCACCGCTTCCCGCACGTCGGTGAGGACCCGCTGCAGGTCGCGGCGCAGCCGGTCCAGGTCACCGGCGATCCGGATCGGGTCGATCTCGATCCGGATCCAGCTCTCCACCAGGTCGCCGTCGATCGCGTCGTCCGGCTCGACGTCGGCCGCCACCTCGGTGAGCTGGCCGAGTGGTTCGCGGCGGACCACCACCAGCGGGTGGACCAGCAGGTGGACGTCGAAGTGCCGTTCGGTGAGCAGCGCGGTCACCGAGTCGACCAGGAACGGCATGTCGTCGGTGACGATCTCGACGATCGTGTACGGCCGGCCGTCGCCGGGTGGGGTCAGCCGCAGCTTCAACTCGCCGGGCAGCCGGTGCCCGGCCAGCTCCCGGTGTGCCCGGGCGGCGTCGAGCATCTCCTGCGGGCGGCAGCCGACCAGCTCCTCGTCGGCGGCGAACCGCCAGAACCGGTCCACCAGGGAGGCGGCGTCGTGGTCGGTGTCGGCCAGCGACACCGCCTGGGCGATCAGCCGCTCGGCGCTGGGCATCGGCTCGTCGTACCCGGTGTCGTCGGTGTCGTCGACCACGGCGGCCAGCGCCGACTCCGGCGGCGCGAACGTCTGGAGGTCGAACACCTCGTCCGGGTCCGGCTCGGACTGGCGGTGCGGCCCGGCGCTCTGCCGGCGACGCTGCCCGTCACCGCCCGAGGCCTGACGTTTCGACTTCGTGACCGGACGGCGGTTCATTGGCGCAGACTCCCCTCGGCCCCACCACGCTGTGGGGTCAACCTCGGCCAAGCCTATTCCTCCCGGATCGTGGTTCCGACGGCACACCGGCACCCCGTCGTCAGCTTGACGACACTGTCTGACCACGTCGGGTGACATGGCCTGGACGAAACGGGACAACAGTTCATCCGGTACCCCGGGGGACAGCGGTCCATGCGCGCACGTACTACCGTTCCGGTGTCCGCCATGCGTCCGGAAGGGGGCCGTCGCATGCGCCGCAAGGCGACCGTCGCGACCGCGCTGCTACTCGCCGTCACCGCACTGACCAGCTGCTCCTCCGACGACGGGCCGGACGCCACGGTCTCGGCCTTCATCGACGGCTGGCACTCCGGTGACCTCACCGACATCGGCTTCATCACCCCGGCCGGCGACCGGGTGCCCGCCACTGACGTCACCGAGGAGCTGACCGCCCTCTCCGGGGACTTGAAGGACACGCCGCCGCAGCTGCGCCCGGACGGCGACGCCGAGGTGACCGAGGACATCGCGACCGCCACCATCGCCGTCGAATGGACGCTCCCCGGCGACGTCCGGTGGAGCTACCCGACCTCGGTCCGGCTACGCCGGGGTGCCGACGACGCCTGGCAGATCATCTGGGAGCCGGCGATCGTCCACGAGCGGCTCGGCAGCGGCGACCGGCTGGCACTGAACCGGCTCGCCCCGCCCCGCGGCGCCATCCTCGACGGGGCCGGGCAACCGATCGTCGCGCCGCGCGCGGTGGTGGTGGTCGGCGTACAGCCCAGCGAGGTCGACGACCCGGCCGCCCTGGCCGCCCAGCTCGACGCCGCATTCCGGGCGATCCGACCGGCGATCAGCCCGCCGGTGGACGTCTCCGGGCTGGCGGACCGGCTCGACGCGGCGAAGCCGGACGCCTTCGTCGAGGTGGTCACCCTGCGCGAGGAGGCGTACGAACAGATCCGCGACCGGATCTACGAGCTGCCCGGCACCAAGTTCCGCCGGCAGGAGTGGGACCTGGCCCCCACCCGGGAGTTCGCCCGCGCGCTGCTCGGCACCGTCGACCCGGTGCAGCGGCAGGACATGGAGGCGCACCCCGGCCGGTACGAGGTCGGCGACCTGGTCGGCCACGGCGGCCTGCAGGGCGGGTACGAGGAGCGGCTACGCGGCGTACCCGGGTATTCGGTGCAGATCGTCGGCACCGCTCCGGACGGCAGCGTCTCCGGCGACGAGGTGGTGTTCCGCGCCGACGCCCAGCCGGGCGAACCGTTGCGGACCACGTTGGACACAGCCGTGCAGACCGCCGCCGACGCCGCGCTGGCCGACGAGGAGCAGCGCGCCGCGCTGGTGGCGGTGCGGGTCAGCGACGGCGCGCTGGTCGCCGTCGCCAACGGCCCCGACGGCGGTACGGAGAACCTGGCGTTGACCGCACAGGTCCCGCCCGGCTCCACGTTCAAGATGGTCAGCGCGCTCGGCCTGCTCGAAGCCGGCGCGGTCGACCCGGACGCGCCGGTCGACTGCCCGAAGACGGCCACCGTCGACGGGCGCACGTTCACCAACTCCGACGGCTTCGAGCTGGGCCGGGTGCCGTTCCGGACCGCCTTCGCCAGGTCGTGCAACACCACTTTCGTCGAGCTGGCCCCGCAGTTGGAGGCGGACGGGCTGGCCGAGGCGGGCCGGCTGCTCGGGTTGGAAGGCGAGTGGCGGCTCGGTGTGTCCGCGTTCACCGGCGCGGTCTCCGCTGGCGGCCCACCGGCGGAACGGGCCGCCGCCGCCTTCGGCCAGGGCACCACGCTGGTCAGCCCGGTGGCGATGGCCGGCGCCACCGCTGCGGTCGTCCGGGGGCAGTGGCGCCAGCCGACGCTCATCGTCGAGCCGACGCCGCCGTCGGCGGTGCCGGACGGCCCGGAGTTGGACCCGGCGGCGGTGCAGGCGCTGCGGACGATGATGCGTGAGGTGGTCACCGACGGCACCGGGCAGGCGTTGCGGGACGTGCCGGGCGAGCCGGTGCACGGCAAGACCGGCACCGCCGAGTACGACGACGACCCGGCGAACACGCACGCCTGGTTCATCGGCTGGCAGGGCGACCTGGCCTTCGCCGTCTTCGTCGAGCAGGGCGGATCCGGCTCCGGCCAGGCGGTCCCGATCGCCGAGCGGTTCCTACGCGGCCTCGCCACCGACTGACCCCGGCAGCGGCCGCTGGTTGGCGGACTCGATCCGACCGGCTTGTCACACCTTCAGGATGTCCACGTCGTACAGCGCTATCGACGAGTCACGGGAGGCGAGCGTCATACCCCCGACGATCGCCTGCGCCACCAGCATCCTGTCGAAGGGATCTCGGTGATGCGCAGGTAGGCGACCAGCCGCGATCGCGTGAGCGTGGGTCACCGGCAGTTCGACGAAACCCATGTTCCGCACCTGCTCGGCGAGGTCGGTCGGGCCGGTGAGCTTTCCGGTGGCCTGCTTGATGGTGATCTCCCACAGGCTGACCGGAGACAGGAAGATGTCCGGGTCGTGGCGGAGCCGGTCGAGGAAGTCGTCGCCGAGGGTGGCGTCGCCGGTGATGGCCCACAGCGCGACGTGGGTGTCCAGCAGCAAGCTCATGCGCCGACGCCGAAGTCGGCGGCGATTTCGGCATTGGTCTGGGCCGAGTCCCAGTCCCCGGACAGGTCCACCTGTCCGGCGAGTGAGCCGACCGCGGTCCGATTGGCCCGACGCACCAACGGCACCACCTTCGCCACCGGGGTACCTGCCCGGTCGATGATGATCTCCTCGCCGCGCTCCACCCGCTCGATGATGCGTGAGAGGTGGGTCTTGGCGTCGTGCATGTTGTAGTGCACGGCCTCGGCAGACATGACTAGACCTCCCAGTTAGCTAGCATCTTAGTCCACCCCGGCATGGTGGCGCGACGATTCCCTGGCGGTAACAGATCACGTGTCGGTGGCGGGCGGAGCCGACGATTCGGCGGCCGGCGGTTGTTGCGGCGACGGCTCGGTGGAGTCAGCGTCAGGAAGCCGCGGGGACGGCGCCTGTCGCCGTAGCCGTCCGGGCTTGGCCGCCCCACCATTTGGTGCGCTCCGATCCGCAACCGTCAAGGTCACCGCTGGAGGCGGCACCGCCGGCCGCAGCCCCGCAACCGCCGGTGTCTCCTGCTCGGCAGGGGCGGCAACAGTCGAATCGGCTGCCGGTGACGGTGCCTGCTCAACCGGAACGCGGTCGGCGTGCACCGGTCGCAGCCCGGCCACCAGGGTCGAGACGATGTCGGCGGCGTAGCTGCCGTCCGGGTCGTAGTCGGGGTCGAAGACGGTCAATTCGACGCCGAGGCAGTGCGGGGTGTCGACCAGGTCCGCGAGCAGCAGCTCCAGCTCGGCGA
>Ga0207773_100607_pt1 | contig 13000 bp, 14 predicted proteins | sample TtaePargueraPR_2_FD_187281 | JGI IMG/M metagenome (GOLD analysis project Ga0207773, IMG submission 187281) | Aerobic enrichment media microbial communities from Bioluminiscent Bay, La Parguera, Puerto Rico - Tt and M1 (3) (SPAdes) | ecosystem: Environmental > Aquatic > Marine > Unclassified ...
CGTGCGTCCGAAATCCTGTTCGTGGGAAGCGGCTTTCGCCTCTTCTTTTATTTCAGGGGCGAAAGCCGCTTTTCACCGTGCAACCGCGACGCCATCTGGCCGGGCGGCGTCAAGTCGTGCCCAAGAGCAGGCGCGGCCAACATATGGGAGCGGCCGTGTTATCCACGCAAGCCGATCAAAGCTTCAACCACCGCCTTGCCGTCTTCGCTGTGCCACTCGGCTGGTCCCTGCAGCACCGCCAGCTCGCACCCTTCCGGATCGAGCAGCAACGTTGCCGGCAGGCCGATGGCCACCGCCTCGCGCTTCAGCCGTTCGAAGGCGGCGAAGGTGTTGTCGGCGTAAAGCGGCAGGTTTTCGAACTGACCCTCGTCAAGAAAATCCTGCGCCTTTTCGAGCCCACTCTCGCCAATGTCGAGATTGATGGGCAGCACCATGAACTTGTCCGAATTGTACTGGGTGGCGACGGCATCGAGCGCCGGCATCTCTTCGCGGCACGGTACGCACCAGCTGGCCCAGAAATTGACCAGGAGGGATTTGCCAGCAAAATCGGCCACGCTCATCTGTGTACCGGCCGCATCCCTGAACGCCATGTCGGCATAGCCGCGCCCATCGCCCGTGCCATTAAGCGCGGCCAATTCTCCCACGGCCGCCGCATCGATGATCTGCGCCTGCGCCTGCTGCACCGGGCATTCATTGGCGGTGCCGGCATTGCCCAGCACCAGCCATGCCGCTATAGACCCAGCAACAATAACGACCCCTGCTGCCACGGGCATGGCCCAGGCGAGAATGGATCGGGGTCCTTTTGAGCGGGTAGTTTCCATGGTGTCTCCGTCGGACAAGGCTCTGAGCAACAAGATGTGGGGCGGCCGCTTTGCCGAGGCGCCCGATGCCATCATGGAGGAGATCAACGCCTCCATCGGCTTTGACCAGCGCCTCTTCCGCCAGGATATTGCCGGATCGAAGGCCCACGCCACAATGCTTGCCGCGACGGGCATTCTGACGCAGGCCGACCGCGATGCCATCCTCGCCGGTCTAGATGAGGTTCTCGCTGAAATCGAGAGCGGCCAGTTCAAATTCTCGCGGGCGCTCGAAGACATCCATATGAATGTCGAAAGCCGCCTTCGCGAGAAGATTGGCGACGCCGCCGGGCGCCTGCACACGGCTCGCTCCCGCAATGACCAGGTCGCCACCGATTTCCGCCTCTATGTCCGCGATACCATCGACACGCTGGTGGGCCAGATCCGTGGCCTGCAACTGGCGCTGGTGAGCCGGGCCGAGGAGGAAGCCGAAACCATCCTGCCCGGCTTCACCCATCTCCAGAACGCCCAGCCCGTGACCTTTGGCCATCATTTGCTCGCCTATGTCGAAATGCTCGGCCGCGATGCCGGGCGGTTGGTCGATGCCCGCACCCGCCTCAATGAAAACCCGCTGGGTTCGGCGGCTCTCGCCGGCACCCCCTATCCGATCGACCGCGACATGACGGCCCAGGCGCTGGGCTTCGACCGCCCCACCGCCAATTCGCTCGATGCCGTTTCCGACCGCGATTTCATTCTCGAAACGCTTGCCGCCGCCTCGATCTGCGCCATGCATTTGAGCCGCTTTGCCGAGGAAATGGTGATCTGGTCTTCGGCCCAGTTCGGCTTCATCAAGCTTTCTGACAAGTTCACCACCGGCTCCTCGATCATGCCGCAAAAGCGCAATCCGGATGCCGCCGAACTGGTCCGCGCCAAGATCGGCCGCATCCTGGGTGCCCTCAATTCGCTGCTGGTGGTGATGAAGGGCCTGCCGCTCGCCTATTCCAAGGACATGCAGGAAGACAAGGAAGTGGCCTTCGACGCGCTCGACGCCCTGTCCCTGTCCCTCGCCGCCATGACCGGCATGGTCAGCGACATGCAACCCAATCGGGATAAAATGCATGCCTCCGCCTCGGCCGGCTTCTCCACAGCAACCGACGTTGCCGACTGGCTGGTGCGCGAACTCAACATTCCCTTCCGTGATGCCCATCACATCACCGGCCAGATCGTTTCCATGGCCGAGCAGAAGGGCTGCGGCCTTGAAGGTCTCACCATCGAGGATTTCAAGCTGATCGATCACCGCATCGACAGCCGCATTCACAAGGTGCTGACCGTCGAGGCCTCTGTCGCCGCCCGCGCCTCCTATGGCGGCACGGCACCGGCCAATGTGTTGGCGCAAGCAGCACGCTGGAAGACCGCGCTGACGGGCGAGCCGCACGAGCCGCGTCCGCTCAAACCGAAAAAGCATGGCGGCCATGGCGACGGCGGTATTGCATAATCCTGCCGCCGCAATAGCCTTGTGGCGTCAGAAGTGATTTGGACGCCAGAATGTCTATGACACCGCGGCAGATGCGCCTCACCACGCGTCATGTCGCCTATCTCCAGCCGGCCGAGACCGTTGAGGCCCTGCCCCCGCCGCCCGAAGGCATGCGCGAGGCAGGTCTTGAGGATCACCTGGCAACCATCGCGCAACTCTTCGATGGTCCAGACCGTCACGACGAAACCTGGGTCTTCGCCTATGGCTCGCTGATCTGGAAGCCGGCCTGCGACTATGTCGAGATGCGCACCGGCCTGCTGCATGGCTGGCACCGCGCCTTTTGCCTGGGTTGGAACACCCGCTTTCGGGGCAGCGAAGATAACCCGGGCCTGATGCTGGCGCTCGACCGGGGCGGCGCCTGCAAGGGCGCGCTCTACCGCCTGCCACCCGATCGGCGCGATGAATGCCTGACCAAGCTGTTCGAACGCGAAATGGGCTGGCTGCCCACTGCCTTCCCGCCGCGCTGGGTCAGGGTGCGATCAGGCGAGCGGACCGTGCGGGCGCTAACCTTCTGCATCGACCGCAATTCGGGCCGCTATGTTTCCGGACTTTCCGATGACCAAATCGCCGACGTGCTGGCCCGTGCCACCGGCACGCGTGGTTCCATGGCCGAGTATTTGCACGCCACCGTCGATCACCTCGAGCAGATGGGCATTCACGATCCCCATCTCTGGCGACTGCAGCACATGGTCGCCGAACGCATCGAAGCCGCTTATGAGGCGGATCGATAAGACTGGCTTTTGTTTTCGTCCCACCTGCTCTAGAGGTGCCTCAAACAACGGACAATGCGACCTATCCCCGTCACCTCCCATGACGGCATAATGGCGTAGCGACCCAGCGGGGCTTATTGTGGTGCATCATTTTCAACACCGGGACGGTGTCCTCTTTGCTGAGGACGTCAATCTCAACGATCTGGCAGCGCAGGTCGGCACTCCCTTTTACGTCTATTCCAGCGCGACACTGCGCCGCCACGTACGGGTTGTACGCGAAGCCTTTGATGGCATCCCGACCCTGATCGCCTACGCCATGAAGGCCAATTCCAACCAAGCCGTAATCAAGCTCATGGCGTCCGAAGGCTGTGGCGCCGACGTGGTCTCGCTCGGCGAACTGGAACGCGCCCTGGCGGCTGGCGTAGCGCCAGAGAAGATCGTTTTTTCCGGCGTCGCCAAGACCGTTGCGGAAATGCGGCGCGGCCTCGAAGCCGGCATCAAGTGCTTCAATGTGGAAAGCGAGCCCGAACTGGAGCGCCTTTCCATGGTTGCGGCCGATATGGGCCTCACCGCGCGAGTCTCTGTGCGCGTCAATCCCGATGTCGACGCCCGGACCCATGCCAAGATCTCCACCGGCAAGAGCGAGAACAAATTCGGCATTCCGTTCAAGCGTGCCCGCGAAGTCTATCGCCGCATTGCCGAACTGCCCAATGTCACAGCGGTCGGCGTCGACATGCATATCGGCTCGCAAATCACCGATCTGGAACCCTTCGGCAATGCCTTTGGCCTGATGGCCGAATTGGTGACCGCTCTGCGCGCCGACGGGCATGACATCGAGCATATCGATGTCGGCGGCGGTCTCGGTATCCCCTACAATCACGACCAGGAAGCCCCGCCCCATCCCGAAGCATATGCGGCGGTGGTGCGCGACAAAGTTGGCCAGCTGGGCTGTTCGCTGGTCATCGAGCCGGGACGCCTCCTGGTCGGCAATGCCGGCATTCTCGTCACCAAGGTCGAATATGTGAAAAAGGGCGAGGCCGATTTCATCATCGTCGATGCGGCGATGAACGACCTCCTCCGCCCCACTCTTTATGAGGCCCATCACGATATTGAACTGGTCAACCAGTCCAACCTGCCGCCCATGACCGGCGACATTGTCGGGCCGGTCTGCGAAACTGGGGATTATCTGGCCAAGGGCCGAACCATTCCCGGTGTCAAGGAAGGCGATTTGCTGGCTGTCATCAGCGCAGGCGCCTATGGCGCGGTCATGGCCTCGACCTACAATTCCCGGCCACTTGTGCCCGAAGTACTGGTCGATGGATCACGCTGGCACGTCATCCGCCCACGCAAGTCGATCAACGATCTGATCGCGCTCGACAGCGTACCGGACTGGGTGTGAGCCGAACTACTGGCCCTGCGACTGTCGCGCCAGCGACACCACCTCAACCGGACGGCCATTGAGCGCATCGTCCACCTTGGCAAGCAGGTCAGCCAGGGTAAAAGGCTTGGCGATGACATCGTAGATCAGCGCGTCCAGGCCGTGCGCCCGTTCGCGCTGATCGGCAAATCCGGTCATCATCAGAATGGTCACATCGGGAAAACTCGCTCCCACCTGCAAGGCGAGCGCAATCCCATCCATGACCGGCATCTTGATGTCGGTGAGCAAGAGGTCGAAGCGGCCGCCCTCGGCTTCCATGGTTTCGGCTGCAAGTCCGCCATCGTCCTCCGCCACGACCTCATGGCCTTTCATGGTGAGGGCGCTGACGACGAAAGCGCGAACGGACGGATCGTCTTCAGCAACGAGGATGCGCGCCATGATTGCTCTCCTAGTGATGACCACCGTCAGCCGCCGCCGGAGCATCTGCCGCTTCCGCAGCCTCGCCTTGGGCAGCGGCCGGGGCCGCATGGGATGGGGCGGGTTCAGCCGCTGCCGGATCGGTCACGGGCACCTGCGCTGGCCTTGCCGCCAGGTTGCTGTTCCCTTGAGTCGCTCCCTGCCCGGCAAAGCTCAGGCGGACCCGCACGGCCTCGCTGGGTGGCAACGACAAGCGGGTGTCAAAAGTTGCGCGCTCTCCCGCCATCAGGTCGCGCACCTGAGGTGATACACTCCATTCATAGACAGCATGACCGGTTTCATCGAGCAGGCTCACCACCACCGGCGGCACCGCCACCGGGGTCCGCGACTGCCCGACAATCTGCGCCGACACCGTCAGCACATCATTGCCGCCCGAAAGCGTCTTGAGTGTTTCCAGGCCTGCAAAGTCCAGGCCCACGACATTGACCCCCAGGCCCACCGCCTCATAGAGCCCGGCAAGATCAGGGTAGCGCTCGACGATCGGCACCCGCAAAAAATACGCGCCACCAACAATGCCGGCCAGCATCACGACGCCGGCGACCCGGGCGCCGCGGCGCAGTCGGGCCAGCGGCAGGCGGGACGTCACGGCGTTCTGGCGCCGCGAAAATGCCTGCTGTCGTTTCTTGAACTCGGCTGCATCGATGCCCTGCGGCAGTCCGGAGACCAGCGGTGGGCTGGCGGCTGCCCGTTGTTCGGCTACGGCGCTCTCCTCGGCACTCATGGCCTCGTCCAGCGCATCCTCGGCCATGGCGTCGAACAATTTGTCGGTGTCATGATCCGTATGTGCCCTGCGTTCTTCGGACACGGCACCCTGTGTCCAGGCCTGGTGACAATGCGCACACTGCACCTTGCGACCAGCCGAGCCGATGGCCTCATAGGTCACCTGGTATTTGGTCTGGCAATGCGGGCAGGTGATGATCATCAGGCGGCGCAGGATCCCTCGAAGGTTGCCGACCCTATCCCCTTGCGGGTTAAAACTCCTCAAACCCGCGCCAAGGACTGCACGAAGCGCGTCTTTTGCGTCGCATCGGAGGTGTCCGAAAACCGCGTTGCACTTTTCGGTCCGATGCTTTGACCAAATTTGTGCCGCTTTCCCCCGCCCAATAAGGCAGGCATGCCGCGGCGAGCGGGTCGCGCTGTTATGATGGTGCAAAGCTGATTCGCTTTTGCACCGATTTTTCTGCCGGATGAGCTGGGAGCACCGCTTCTTGATCGAATTTTCCGATGTGGGCCTGCGCTATGGCAATGGTCCCGAGATTCTCAAAGACCTGACCTTTTCGATCGAGCCGGGCTCGTTTCACTTTCTGACCGGTCCATCCGGTGCCGGCAAGACCAGCCTGCTGCGCCTGCTTCTGCTCTCAAACAAGCCCAGCCGCGGCAGGGTTACCATGTTTGGCGAGGATGTGGGCAATCTCGACCAGGACAGCCTGCTCCAGATGCGCCGCCACATCGGCATCGTCTTCCAGGAATTCCGCCTGCTCGACCACCTGACCACGTTCGAGAATGTCGCCTTGCCGCTGCGCGTGCTCGGCCAGCCGGAAAGCGAATATCGCCCCAACGTTATCGAACTACTCGAATGGGTTGGCCTGGGCGAGCGCATGCACGCTTTGCCGACCCTGCTTTCTGGCGGCGAAAAGCAGCGCGCCGCGATCGCCCGGGCGGTTATCGCCCGCCCTAAGGTCTTGCTGGCCGACGAACCCACCGGCAATGTCGATCCCGATCTTTCGAGCCGCCTGGTGCATCTGTTCGCCGAGTTGAACCGCACGCTGGGCACCACGATCATCCTAGCCACCCATGAATTGCCGCTGCTCGACCGCTTCCCTTATCCGCGCATGGTGCTCAACAAGGGGGAGCTGACCATTCATGATTAGGCAATTGCTCAGCATGCTGCCGCGCCGCGGCGGGGCTGCACCCATTGTACCGGAAAAGAGCGTTGCGGGCCGCACCCTGCTGCTGCTCGTGACCATCATGGCCTTTCTGTCGGCGGTGACGCTTGGCGGCGTCGTGCTGGTGCAGAAATCGGCTATCGCCTGGTCAGCTGATGTCGGTCGGGAACTGACGATCCAGCTTCGCCCTGTTGAAGGCGAGGTGATGGAGAGCAACCTGCGGACTGCCGTATCCCTGGCCCAGTCCACACCCGGCGTTGCCAGCGCCAGGGCGCTCACCATCGAGGAGAGCCAGTCTCTGCTCGAGCCCTGGCTGGGCGCAGGCCTGGACCTGTCGGCCATTGCCATTCCGCGCCTCATCGTTGTGCAGCTCGCCGATCCGGCTGAGGCCGATGTCGAACAATTGCAGCGCAATCTCAGCGCCATCAATGGCGCCAGCCTCGATACCCATGCCGCATGGCGCCAGCAACTCAACACCATGGCCGGCACGGTTGTCCTCTCGGGCCTCTTGGTTCTGGGGCTGATCGGCGTTGCCACCGTGTTGGCGATCATCTTTGCCACGCGTGGCGCCATGGCCACCAATCGCGAGATTGTCGACGTGCTGCACTTCATCGGCGCCTCGAACAAGTTTATCGCCGGCGAATTCCAGGGGCGTTTTCTCTCCATCGGCCTGCAGGGCGGATTTCTGGGAGCCTTGCTGGCAATTCTCTTCTTCCTGCTGATCGGCATGGCCGCTGGCAGCGTGCTGCCCAGCGAAGCGACCGCGCAGGTCGGTGTCTTGTTCGGACAATTCCTGCTTGGCTGGGACGGCATGACATTCATATTGGCCGTCGTGCCGGTGATTGCCGTGCTGACCGCCATCACCTCGCGCATGACGGTGCGGCGCTATCTCAGCGAAGCCTCCTGACCCTCGGCCTCGCCAAGGCGCTTTTGTGAGGCTATGACAGACCCATAGCCGGCAGCGCGGGGGAGCACATGTCGATCAGGGCCGCAATTCAGGCGATCCGCACCGCAATCTTCTATCTGGTGTTTATCGGCCAGACCGTTGTGCTCGCCATCATTGCCGGCACAATCGGCATCCTTTTTGGACGCACTCGGTTTGGCTGGGCCATTGCCCGCTACTGGTGCTGGTCCAATGTGGTGTTCCTGCGCGTGCTGACCGGTATGGGTACCGATGTCGAGGGCGATGAGCATATTCCGCCCGGCGGCTGCATCATTGCCTCCAAGCACCAGTCCGATTGGGACATCTTCGCGATATTTCCACATACCGTTCGCCCGGCCTATATCGCCAAGAAGGAATTGATGCGCATTCCCTTCTTTGGCTGGGCCGCCCATTCGCTGGACTGCATCGAAATTGATCGCCAGAAGGGTGCACAGGCCATTCCCGCGATGATCGCCCAGGCACAATCGGCCATAGATCGCGACTGCCGTATCGTCATTTACCCCGAAGGTACCAGGAGGGCCGCCCTGGCACCCGCCGAGTATCGCCAGGGCATTGTGCGCATGTACAGCGCCCTCAACGTGCCCGTTGTCCCGGTGGCGCTCAATTCGGGGCTGTTCTGGGGGCGCAACAGCCTGGTCATCTGGCCCGGCACGGCCAAGGCGCGCTTCCTGCCGCCCATCGAGCCGGGGCTGGACGCGGAAACCTTCCGCAAGCGCCTGCATGATGTCATTGAGACCGAGTCGGTTCGGCTGACCCTTGAGGCCATCGACCAGGGCATCGGGCGCCCCCCCGATGCCAATATGCGCGCCCAGGCCGAGACGTTGCGCGCAGCCCAAAACCACTAGATATTGACGCTCCTGCCAAACAGATACATACATATAGCACCGCGCCGGTGGGGTGCTTGACGATACATACAATTTGTTCTAATTTTGTTCTTCTCCTGGACGCGGAGGAACGGGAAATGCGGCATCGAGATGAAGCTGTGGACCAGCACAAGGCGGCAGTGTCGCAATGGGCAGGACAGTCCGGCCGCGCCTATGCCTTGAGCAGCGAACGTCTCGACAGCTTCGCCATGTCGGAAACCCATCTCTATGTCATCGCCAAGGGCCAGCTTGTCCTGTGGGTGGGCTCGACCCAGGAGCTGGTGGCCGATCCCATGAGCCGCAGCCGTTTTCGCCTGGCACTGGATTGCGCAACCAATGTGTTCAAACTGACGGCGCCGGATAACCGCCTGGCGGCCATCTGGGATCTTGAACAGGCCGTTCCCCTGCCCGAGCCTGTCGCTCAGGCCGCCTGACCGGCTCCGTCCCCGGCAAGACCCTCATTCTCCAGTTGCCGCGCCAGTCGCATCAAGGCGCGATCCCTGATGCCCAACTGCACCAGATGGTGCGCGGTATTCAACACATAGTCGACATTACGGCCCGATATGCCAACACCGGCGCGGATCATCGCCAGCTGCTCCTCCAGGCTCAATTGCCCGGCAAACTGCTCGTGACTTTCATCGACCACATAGGTCAGCGCCTTGATGCGCCGTCCATCGGCCAGGGCGACAGGCCGCCACACATCGCGATAGACGGCCGTGACCAGCTCGCGGGCATCGAGATAGGCGCGCACCTCAGCCCAGGCACTTGCTGACACTTCGAAGGCCATGCCCCGACATGACCCACCTCGGGTCAGCCCGAACACCAGACCCGGAACATCCCGTGTGCCACGATGGTGATGGGAGATGATCGAGAGGGACCGGTGCGCGCCGCGTAGCAGGCCCAGTTGCGCGCCGAGAAACGAGAAGCCGGGGTTCCAGATCAGCGATCCATAGCCAAAAACCCAATGCGTCTTTTCAGACGTCTCGAAATCTCGTTCATTCGCCATAGCGCAACCACTTTCCTCTTTAGGCTAGCGACCCCGATCAAACCGGGCAAGGACATCCTAGGCCAGTCTGACCAGACGGGGATATGTGGCGTCTGGAAAGCGCAATGCAAACCCGCTTCTGACAATCGGGCAGCAAGGATATGAAGGGGCCATGAAAAAGCGAATCATCATCCTGGGCGGGCTTGTCCTGCTCGTCGTGCTGGGCTGGACCGGCGCCTGGTTCTTCATCGCCGGACAGCTGCGCCAGCAGATCGAGCTGCTGGCGCTGGCCGATGGCGAGACGGCGCCACAGCTTGTTTGTGGCGAGCTGGCAATCGGCGGCTTCCCTTTCCGCTTCGATGTCGAATGCACATCCGCATCACTCGTTTCCGGCGATCTGCTGGTCGAAATCCCCTATATGCGGGCCAGCGCCATGGCCTATCGCCCCACCCATCTCCTCGGTTCGGCCACGAGCCCGGTTGCCGTTTCCGATGCCTTCACTGGGACCCGCCAGCAGGTGAACTGGACCGAGAGCGAAGCCAGCCTCAGGCTTGAGGACTGGCGCATTGCCCGGCTTTCCATCATCGCTGACGACGTGACCTGGACCGACCAGCTTTTCGGCGACACGCTGATCGCCCAGGCCGACCATATCGAGGCGCATCTGCTCGACATGCCCGAAATGCACGATGCCGAGGCCGGTCGCGCCGCCCTGGCCGGTTATCTGCGCGCCGAAGCACTCTCCGCCCCCGGCATCGACCTAACCGGCGCCAATGCCGAAATCGAGCTGGAAGTCACTGCCCTGCCAGATGACATCCGCAATTGGGGTGCAGCGCCCATTCTAGCCGACTGGCAGCAGGCCGGGGGTAAGTTGCGCATTGTGGGCATCCGCGCCAATGACGGCAGTGCTGATCTCAATGCCAGCGGTGAACTCGCCCTGGACGCCCAAGGCTATCCCACCGGCTCGATCAGCATCGATTCCATGGGCGTTGCCGAACGCATCGGGCCCTATCTCGAAGAGCCGTGGCGCACCCTGGTGCTGGGCGTGCCCGGCGAAGATGGCCGGCACAGCAACCAGCTCAATTTTGCCGGCGGGGCGCTCTCTTCCGGGCTGGTGCCCATCGCAGCCCTGGCGCCATTGTTCTGACAGCGCCAGCCATTCAGGCATCATCCCCGCCGCCATGCTCGCGCACGAAACCCGGTTCGGGCGCCGGCGGGGTCTCGTGCGGGCGCCCAAAATCGGGCGCGGCGGTTTCTTGTCCGGCATCGATGATCGAGCGGCGGATGGCGCGCGTGCGAGTGAACATGGCTTCGAGCGCCGCCCCATCGCCATTGCGCACGGCGCGCTGCAGCACGGAGAGATCCTCGCTGAACCGGCCCAGCATTTCGAGCACGGCGTCCTTATTGGTCAGGAACACGTCGCGCCACATCACTGGGTCTGAGGCTGCGATGCGGGTAAAGTCGCGAAAGCCCGAGGCCGAGAACTTGATCACTTCCGATTGCGTCGTCGCTTCCAGGTCAGCCACCGTGCCCACGATATTGTAGGCGACAAGGTGCGGAATGTGGCTGGTGATCGCCAGCACCATGTCGTGATGGGCCGCATCCATGCATTCGACCTTGGAGCCCATGGCCTGCCAGAAACTGACCAGCTTGTCCGTCTCGGACTGCGCGACGCCAGGAGCGGGGGTCAGGACGCACCAGCGGCCGGCGAAGAGTTCGGCAAAGCCGGCTGACGGGCCGGAATGCTCGGTACCGGCGATCGGGTGGCCGGGGATGAAGCTGACGCCCTGGGGCACATGCGGGCCAACCACGCGCACCACATGCTCCTTGACCGAGCCCACATCGGAAAGAATGGCGCCCGGTTCGAGGTGCGGACCAATGGCCGCGGCCAGCGCCCCATAAGCCCCAACCGGGGCGCAGAGAATGACGAGGTCCGCCCCGCGCACCGCCTCGGCGGCGTCGAGGGTATAGATGTCCCCCAGCGCCAGCTCGCGCGCTTCGTCCAGCGTTTCCTGGCGGCGGGTGGCGATGGAGATAACCTCCACAAGCCCTTGCCGCTTCGCCGCCAGGGCAATGGAAGACCCGATCAGGCCGATGCCGATCAGCGCCAGTTTCTTGAAATGCACGCTCATTGGGTCTGATCCATGGATTTGAGCACTTTGGCGACGCCGCGCATGGCGTCCGCCGAACCGATGGAAATGCGCAAGCCGTTGTCGATGCCATAGGAGGCCCCGATTTCGCGCACGATATAGCCTGCCCCAGTCAGCGTGGCGAAGGCCCGCGCGGCCGTTTCGGCGCTTTCAAACAGCACCATGACAAAATTGGCCTGGCTGGGCACGACGCGGATGTGGTTGCCCGTCACTTCGCTCTGCAGCCAGTCGCGCCAAGTCGCATTGTGTGCCTTGAGCCGCGTGTTGAATTCAGCATCGCGCGCAGCAGCGGCAGCTGCCATCTGGGCTGGCAAGTTGACGTTGAATGGGCCGCGAATGCGGTTGATCGCATCCACCACATGAGCCGGCCCGACCATCCAGCCGACACGGGCAGCGGCCAGACCCATTTTGGAGAAGGTGCGTACCATAACAACATTCTCGGCCGAACGGGCAAGATCAAGGCCGACAGAGAAGTCGTCCGCCGTGACATATTCGGCATAGGCATTGTCGATCACGAGCAGGATATCCGGACGAAGCCCGGCATGGAGGCGTCTCACTTCGTCGGACGACAAGTAAGTTCCTGTCGGATTGTTGGGATTGTCGAGCCAGATGACGCGTGTCCGCTCGGTCACGGCAGCCAGGATGGCGTCGACATCGGTGACATAGTCGTTCGCCCTGGTCGTTACCAGCTTGGCGCCGGTGAAGCGGGTGGCGATCGGGTAGAGCGAAAAAGCGTACTCGCTCATGATCGCTTCGGTACCCTCACCGAGATAGCATTGCGCCAGGAGATAGAGGATATCACCCGAACCATTGCCGCAGATGATGCTGTCTGGATCAATGCCATGCACCTCGCCCAGCGCCTCGCGCAGATTGCGCGAAGAGCCCTCGGGGTAGATCTCAAGATGCTGTGCCGCCTTGGCGAAGGCGTCGACCGCATGCGGACTGGCACCCAGCGGGGACTCATTGGCAGAGAGCTTGACGGCTGTTTCGCCCTTGGCGGCAGATTTTCCCGCTTTGTAGGCGGCAATATCGAGAATGCCAGGCTGGGGAATGGGACGTTTTGGTTCGGACATGAGATTGTTCAACAAGGCAGGAAAACCCGCGCGGACCATAGGCAAAGCCACCAGCAAAGGCAAAGCCTCTCTGGAGAGGCCAACACCAATTGCCGCCCGGCCAGATGGCGTCGCGGTTGCACGGTGAAAAGCGGCTTTCGCCCCTGAAATAAAAGAAGAGGCGAAAGCCGCTTCCCACGAACAGGATTTCGGACGCACGCATCGAGC
>Ga0207773_100608_pt1 | contig 12995 bp, 14 predicted proteins | sample TtaePargueraPR_2_FD_187281 | JGI IMG/M metagenome (GOLD analysis project Ga0207773, IMG submission 187281) | Aerobic enrichment media microbial communities from Bioluminiscent Bay, La Parguera, Puerto Rico - Tt and M1 (3) (SPAdes) | ecosystem: Environmental > Aquatic > Marine > Unclassified ...
TTCATCTTCAACTTCCTGCTGCCGCAGCTCGCCGCCATCTTCGGGGCGCTCATCCTGCGCCACAGCTTCCGGCGCAAGCGGGCGTGGTTCCGCAACAGCCTGTCGCGGCCGAGCTTCCCTTCGGTGCAGAAGTACGTCGCGCTCTTCGCTGTCAGCTTCGTGCTGGCGCTGATCACCGCCTCGTACTTCGCCGGCACCTGGCAGGGCGCCGAGAAGATTCTCAGCGACCTCTACTGGCGTTTCCTCGAGGGCTTCGTGCCGGCCACCTCGGCGCTCTTCGTCTGCCTGGCGGTCGACAGCGTCATCGTCGACTGGAGCGAGGCCCGGCGCACCTACCTCGCCGGCCTGCATGCCGCCGTGGCGATCTGCATCGGCTATCTCGGCGCCGAGCACTTCTACACCAACGACCGCGGCCTCAGCTTCGCCGGCGCCATCGCCTACTCGACCTTCGGCACCTTCGTCTACGCGACGGCGCTCGCGGTGGCGGTGCTGCTGCTCGCCCAGCGCGGCGCCCTGGTGCGCGACGGGGAGGATCCGCTGCGCGCCTGAGCACCGCCCGTCAGCGCCGGACGCCTTCTGCCGCCCGCCGCAGCGCGGCCAGGTCCTGGGCAAGGATGGCATCCAGGTTCGCCTCAATCCTCTCGACAGGCCAGTCCCACCAGCGGATCGTGAGCAGTGCTTCGATGACAGCATCGGGAAAGCGCTGCTTCACCGGGCGCGCCGGATTGCCGGCCACCACGGTGTAAGGCGCGACATCCTTCACCACGACCGCGCGGGCCGCCACGATGGCACCGTCGCCGATGCTGACGCCCGGCATCACCATCGCATCCATGCCGAGCCAGACGTCGTTGCCCACCACCGTGTCGCCGCGGCCGTCGAGCGTGCGCAGCAGCGCCGCCACCTCTTCCTCCGTGGTCTCGGCGGTCATCATGAAGCTGCGAAAGGGATAGGTGGAGAAGCCGCCGAGCGCGTGGTTGGCCGAGGCGGTGATGAAGCGGGTGCCATGGGCGATCTGCACGAAGCGGCCGATCACCAGCCTCTCGGCGCTGAACGGAAAGAGATAGGGGGCGAGCACCGCCGCATAGTCCGGCCTGACCTCGAAGTCGTGGTAATAGCTGAAGTCGCCGACAGTCATGCGCGGATGGTCGATGACCTGGTTCAGATGAACGACCTCCGGCACCACCGTGCCGTCCGGCAGCGTCATCGGATTCCGTCTTGTGGGATCGAGCAAGGGCATGGCGGGACCGCAGCATGATCGGGCTGGCAAAGTTTCTACATGCCGCGAGCCGTCATGCAAGGCGGCTGCGCACCCGGCCTCAGGGCGCCCGCTGCCGCAGCAGGATGCGCAGAAGGATGAATTCCGCCGGGCGGACCGGCGCGAAGCCGATCTGCACGATCGTGCGCCCGTTGTCGATATCGTCCTGGGTCATGGTCGTGCCCAGGCCGGCGGCGACGGTGAAAGCCTGCTCCGGTTTGCTGCCTTGCAGAGCGCCCTGGCGCCACAGGCCGGTGAGGAAAGTCTCCGCCGCCAGACGAAGCCGTGCCCAGGTGTTGGCGTCGTTCGGTTCGAACACGGCCCACTGCAGGCCGCGGTTCAGCGACTGCTCGAGGAAGATGGCGAAGCGGCTGACGTTCACGTAGCGCCATTCGTTGTCGTTGCCGGCCATGGTACGCGCGCCCCAGACGAGGGTGCCGCGGCCGGTGAAGTGGCGGATGACGTTCACCGACTTGCCGGCGGCGGGATCGACGTTCAGCGCCCCATTGAGCGCCTCGCTGACCGCGACGGCGGGCTGCCGCACGGCGGTGAGCGGCTCGCCCGCCGGCGCCTCCCACACGCCGCGCTCGCGGTCCCTGCGCGCGTAGAGCCCGGTGACGGCGCCGGACGGCGGCAGCGTGGCGCGCGCCTGCCCGACGAACGCCTTCACGGCGCCGTATACTTCCGGCTCCTTGCGCTCGAGCCCCCTGCTCAGATTGCTCCCCACGAATTCGTGGTGCGGCGCGCTGGTCTCGCCGCCGCCGGGCGCGACGGTCACGACGTCGAAGACGGCAAGCCGCGTTCGCCCGTTCGAGCTGCGCAGGGGCAGCGCGGTGTCGACGTAGGGGAAGTAGGCGGCACCATAGCGCCGCAGCGCGTTGTCGCCGGTCAGCGCCGCGCGGAAGTTCGACTCCACGGCAGCGGCGGTAGCGGTTCCGCCGGGCAGGGCGCGCGGCACGTCGGCGATCGCAAAGCGGTCGCGCCGGCGCGCGCAGGAGGCAAGGGCTGCTTCCAGCACTTCCACATGATCGCCGTCGTCGAGTAGTGCCGCATCCGGCATCGTCAGCAGGGTTGGCCCCTCGACATCTTCCAGGGCCGCGATCGCGGCGAGGAAGTCCGCCTTGCGCGGGCGGCGATAGCGGCCGAGGGAGTAGACGAAGCAGGTGCCGCCTCCATTCTCAAAGTAGTGCTGCAGGGCATGAGCCAGGAAATGGCGCGGCACCGGGTCGAAAGCGGCCCAGGCCACGGAGACGTCCAGCACTTGGCCGGCCGCATCCACCCGCTTGATGACCGCCACCGCCATGTCGTGCAGCGGGGCCTGGCCAAACAGCCGCGCATAGTCAGCCAGGCTGTCCACCCGCAGCGCCTGCCGGTCTGTGCGCCCGGTCCCGCGGGCACTCACCTTCGCGGTGTAGCCGACGAAGACCGGCATTGCGGTCTCGACCGGCGCGATGATCGGCGGCGTCGCGCCGGCCTCCTCCACATAGACACCCGGCGTGCGGTGCTCCGGCATCGCGTCCCCCGCTCAGGCCGCCGGCTGCGCCTTGGCCTTGCCCGAGGCCACCTCGCGCGGGCGCAGGTGGGCGAACCAGTGGCGCTCCAGCAGCTTGAAACCGCCTATCAGCGCAAAAGTGATGCAGAAGTAGAACACGCCCACGGCGATGTAGGCCTCGAAGGGGTTGTAGTAGCGGGACGTCACGATGCGCGCGGCGCCCAGCAGGTCGACAATGGTGATCAGGCCGGCGAGGGCCGAGCCGTGCAGCATGAAGATCACCTCGTTTGAGTAGGCCGGCAGGGCGCGGCGGAAAGCGCTCGGCAGGATGATGCGTCGATAGGTCTGCGCTGGCGACATGCCGCAGGCGCGCGCCGCCTCGATCTCGCCGTAGGGCGTGCCGGCGATGGCGCCGCGGATGATCTCCGTGGTGTAGGCGCAGGTGTTCAGCGTGAAGGCGAACAGCGCGTACCAGTAGGCGTCCTTGAGGAAGGTAAGGCTCTGGCTGAGTTCGATCATGAACTGCATCTGCCCGAGGCCGTAGTAGAACAGGAATACCTGAACCAGCAGCGGCGTGCCGCGGAAGAAGTAGGTGAAGGCCCAGACCGGGCCATTGGCGAGCGGATTGCTCGACATGCGAAGGATCGCGAGGGGAACCGCAAAGACGAGCCCGATGGCGAGCGACCAGAACACCAGCTGCACCGTAACGACGAGGCCCTCGACGTAGAGCGGCAGGTTTTCGAAGATCGGGCCGAAGTCCATGACGTCAGGCCCGCCTGACGCCGACACTGTAGCGCCGTTCCAGCCAGTTCAGCAGCCAGATCGACACCGTGGTGAAGATGAGAAATATGAAAGCGACGAAGAGGAAGAAGATGAACGGCAGCCGCGTCGAGCCGCCGGCCTGGCCGGCGCGGAACACGAGATCATGCAGGCCGATGACCGACACCAGGGCCGTGCCCTTCGTCAGCACCAGCCAGTTGTTGCCGAGACCCGGCAGCGCGTGGCGCATCATCTGCGGCACCAGGATGCGGAAGAATACCTGCTGCCGCGACATGCCGTAGGCATAGCCCGCTTCGAGCAGGCCGACCGGCACCGCCAGGAAGGCGCCGCGGAAGGTCTCGCCCAGGTAGGCGCCATAGATGACGCCGAGGGTTATAGTGCCGGAGGTGAAGGGGTCGACGTCGATGTAGTCCCACTCGAACAACGCGCCGATATTGTTCACCTGGATCTGTCCGCCGTAGAAAATCAGCAGCATGAGAACAAGGTCTGGCACGCCGCGGATGACCGTGGTGTAGGTGCCCGCGACGGCACGGCCCATGCGCGAGGCCGACAGCTTGAGGCTAGCGGTGACGAGGCCGAGAACCAGCGCGATCGCCAGCGACGCGAAGGCGACTGTCAGGGTGACGACCGCGCCCTCCAGCATAAGCGGAATGTAGTCTACGAGCTTGTCGAAGCCTTCCATGCGGCCTGCCGGGCCTCACTCTCTAAGCGAAAGCGCCACCGCCGAGAGTCCGACGGTGGCGCTTTGCACGTCCTTCAAATCGCCGCGGCCTCAGCTGCCGTAGACGTCGAAGTCGAAGTACTTGTCCTGGATGGCCTTGTACTTGCCGTTGGCGCGAATGGACTCGATCGCCTGATTGAACATCTTCAGCAGATCGTCCTCGCCCTTGCGCAGCGCGATGCCGGCGCCTTCGCCAAAGTATTTGGGATCGCTGAAGTCGGGGCCGACGAACTCGTAGTCCTTGCCCTGCTCGGTCTCGAGGAAGCCGCCCAGCATCGCCACCGAATCGGCCAGCAGAAGGTCGACGCGACCGGCCACCATGTCGAGGTACGCCTCGTCCTGGGTGCCGTAACGCTTCACCTCTACCGTATCGCCGTAGACCTCGGTGACGAAGTTGTCGTGGATGGTCGCGCGCTGCACGCCGACGGCCTTGCCCTTCAGGCTTTCCTTGGTGATCTCGATGCCCGAGCCCTTCTTGCGCACGAACTTGGCCGGTGTGTTGTAGTACTTGTTGGTGAAGTCGACCTTCTCCTTGCGCTCCGGCGTGATCGACATCGAGGCGACGATGGCGTCGTACTTGCGCGCCTGCAGGGCCGGGATGATGCCGTCCCAATCCTGGGTGATCAGCTCGCACTCCACCTTCATCTCCTCGCAGAGCGCGTTGGCAATGTCGATGTCAAAGCCGACCAGCTTGCCATCGGGCGTCACCTCACTGAACGGGGGATAGGCGCCCTCCACGCCGATGCGCACCTTCTTCCATTCCTTGGCGTCGGCCTGAACGGCGCCGAAAGCCAGGGCGGCGACGACGACCGCCGAAATGAACTTCTTCACGAGTAGCCTCCATTGGGGTTTGCTGTGCTGTTGTTGTCCTTGCCGGACGATGAAGGGCAGCCGGTCATTTCAGGTTGCCCTCCAGGAACTGGCGGAAGCGCTGCGAGCGCGGGTTGCTGAAGACCTCCTGAGGCGGTCCCTGCTCCTCGACGCGGCCCTGGTGCAGGAACACCGTCTCGCTCGACACCTCGCGCGCGAAGCCCATCTCGTGCGTCACCACGATCATGGTGCGGCCTTCTTCCGCCAGACGCCTGATGACCCGCAGCACCTCGCCGACCAGCTCGGGATCGAGCGCCGAGGTGGGCTCGTCGAACAGCAGCACCGCCGGGTCCATCGCCAGCGCGCGGGCGATCGCCACGCGCTGCTGCTGGCCGCCGGAGAGATGTGCGGGATAATAGTCGCGGCGGTCGTAGAGGCCGACCTTCTGCAGGATCTCGCCGGCGTAGGCGATGGCCTCGGCCTTCGGCCGCTTCAGCACGTGGACCGGCGCCTCGATGACGTTCTGCAGCACGGTCATGTGGGACCACAGATTGAAGCTCTGGAACACCATGGCGAGGCGGGCGCGGATGCGGCGGATCTGCTCGGCGTCCTCGGCCTCCAGCCCGCCGCCGGTGCGCGCCGGCTTCAGGCGCAGTGCCTCGCCGGCGACGACGATGCGGCCGGCATTGGGTCGCTCCAGCAGGTTCATGCAGCGCAGGAAAGTACTCTTGCCGGAGCCGCTCGAGCCCAGCATCGCGATCACGTCGCCTTCCCGCGCCGTCAGGGACACGCCCTTCAGAACTTCCAGGTCGCCGAAGGACTTGTGGATGTCCTCGGCGACCAGCGCCGCCGTGCCGGCGGGCGCCGTCGCGGTCCCCGTTTCCGCTAAAGCCAAAAGCTTCCGACTCCCTGTGAAGTCTTGCGTCTTGTTATTGACGCTTTGTTGTCGACGGTAAGACAGGCTCCGGGGGAAGCCAAGCAAAACCGTCCGGCCGACGCGGCGTCGCCGTGGCTCCGGAACGACCTTGAATTAGACCAGTTACAGGCTGGCCGAGGCGCTTACGGAAGCTGCCCTCGCAGCGCCTCCAGGCGCTGTTCCATACCCGCCCGCTCCGGTTCCCCCTCGGGCAGGGCGGCGATCTGCTCGGCGGCGGCGGCGAGCGCCTCGCGCGCCTTGTCGATCTCCCCGAGCACGAGGTAGGAGCGCGCCAGCCGGAGCCACCCGTCCGGATCGGCCGGCGCGGCCTCCAGCCGGGCGGCAAGCTGGTCGACCATGGTGCGGATGAAGGCCTGGCGCTCCTGCGGCGACATCTGCTGCGCCGCCTCCATGTCGCCGGCGGTGGGGCCGCGTGGGCCTTCGGCGACCGGCGGCGCCGGCGCCTGGGGGCCGGGCGCTTGGGGGGCAATCACCGGCGGCTCGATGCCGAGCTCGCGCGCCGCGCGCGCGATCTGCTCGCGCAAGAGGCCGATCCAGGGTGAGCCGGGCGGGGAATCCTCGGCGAGGCTTTGCCAGACGCCGATGGCCTCTTCCAGGCGGCCGTCCTGCGCCATGGCGAGGCCGGCGTAGTAGCGCGCGCGGCTGTTGCCGGGGTCGGCCTCGATAGCGGCGGCGAAGGCGAGCCGCGCCTCGCGCTCGACCCGGCCGCCGGCGGCGGCGACCAACGTCTCGCCGAGGGCGGCGTGCAGAGGGCCCGGCACCGGGCCCTGCCGGCCGACGAACGCGATGGCCTCGCGGTAGTGCGCCGCCGCCTTGGCGTAGTCGCCGCTGCGCTCATAGACCTGGGCCAGCACGAGGCGCATCTCGATGTCGTCCGGATCGTCGGCGAGCCGCGCCTCCAGGCGCTCGGCCAGCAGCGCCACCTCGGCCGGCCCGCCCGGGTCGCGCTCGGCCAGCGGCAGGTCGGGAAGATCGGGGCTGCCGAGCTGAAGGTAGAGGGCGAGGCCAAGCAGCGGTGGCAGCGCCACCACCAGGACGAGCCCCAGGCGGCGCAGCCAGGGGCTCGAGTCGCGCGAGGCCGCCGTGCCCGCCGTCTCGGTCTGCAGCAGGCGCCGCTCAATTTCGCGCCGCGCCGCCTCGGCCTCCGCCGCGCCGAGCAGCCCGCGCTTCACGTCCTGCTCCAGCTCGGCGAGCTGGTCGCGGTAGACGGCGCGGTCGTAGTCGGCGGCCGGCGCTGCCGCGCCGCGCCGCCGCAGCAGCGGCCAGGCCAGCGCCAGCACCAGCAGGGCCGCCATCGCGCCGGCGATGGCCCAGAACAGCAGGCCCGGTGCAGTCATGACCGGCCGCGCCCGTCGTCACCGCCCGCTTCGCCGGCGGCAGCCTCGTCGAGCAGGCGGGCGAGGCGCGCCTCCTCCTCCGCGCTCAGCGCCGGCGGCAGCGCCGCGACTGCGCGCTGGCGGCGGAAGTAGACGAAGACGGCCAAAGCGCCGATCAGCAGAATGGCGAAGGGCCCGTACCACAGCAGGTACGTGCTCGGTTTCACCGGCGGGCGCAGCAGCACGAAGTCGCCGTAACGCGCGACAAGGTAGTCCAGCACTTCCTGGTCGCTGTCGCCGGCGACCAGGCGTTCGCGCACCAGTACCCGCAGCTCGTGCGCGATCTCCGCGTTGGAGGAGTCGATCGACTCGTTCTGGCAGACGACGCAGCGGATCTCGGCCGAGAGATCGCGCGCGCGCTGTTCCAGCACGGGATCGTCGAGCATCTCCTCCGGCTCCACGGCGAGCGCCGGCGCGGCCAGGAGCAGTGCAAGGGCGACGGCAAGAGGACGCAGGATCATGGGCGCAGCGCCGCGAGCAGCGGCTTCACGTCGCGCTCGATGATCTCCGGCACCAGCGGGCCGCGGTGGTGCCAGCGGATGCGCCCGCTGCCGTCGATGATGAAGGTCTCCGGCACGCCGGTGACGCCCCATTCCACGGCAGCGCGGCCGGGGTCGGCGCCGATGCGCTGGTAGGGATTGCCGAGCTCGGCGAGCCAGGCAACGGCATCCTCGGGCTCGTCCCGGTGATTGATGCCGTAGAGCGGCACCCCGGTCTCCTCGGCAAGCGCGCTGAGGAAAGCGTGCTCCGCGCGGCAGGGCACGCACCAGGAGGCGAAGAAGTTCACCATGACCACCTCGCCGCCGGCGAGGTCCGCAGTCGCGAGGCCCGGCACGTCGAGGCCCGGCACCGCGGCGAGGTCGAAGGCCGGGGTGGGCTTGTCGAGCATCGCGGTGGGCACGTCGCTCGGATCGCGCTCCGGCGCGAGGCCCCAGAGGAAGTAGCCGGCGATCACCGCGAAAACGAGGACGGGAAGCAGAAACAGCAGACGCCTGATCATGGCAGGTCCACCCGCTTTGTCGTCACGCCGTCGCCGGCCGCGTGGCCGAGCGGTCGGCCTGCGCGCGCTGCGGCGCGCCGATGCGCAGCCGACGGTCGCTGAGCGAGGTGAGCCCGCCGGCGACCATGAGCAGGCAGCCGAGCCAGATCCACGGCACCAGCGGCTCGTGGTAGACGCGCACGGTCCAGCCGCCCTGACCGTCGGCATCGCCGATCACGGCGTAGAGATCGGCGAGGAAGGTGGTGCGGATCGCCGCCTCGGTGGTCGGCATGGCGCGCACATCGTAGACGCGCTTCTCCGGGAACATGACGGCCACCTCGTCGCCGTCGCGCGTCACCGTGAAGCGGGCGCGGTCGGCGGTGTAGTTGGGCCCCTTCAGCCGGCCGACGCCTTCGAACAGCAGGCTGTAGCCGGCGACCTCGATGCTCTCACCGGGCCGCAGGTTGGTCACCACCTCGCTCTTCCAGACCGAGGAACCGATCATGCCGGCCATGGCCACGGCGATGCCGGCGTGGGCCAGCGTCATGCCGTGGGCGGCGCGCGGCAGGCTGCGCGCGCGCGCCCAGCTCTCGCGCGGCCTTGCGCGGAACAGCTTCACGCGGTCGGCCCATTCGACGAGGCTGCCGACGAAGAGCCAGGCGGCGAGGCCGAGGGCGGCCACCGCCAGCACGGGGCCGCCGTTGCTGACGTACCAGGCGACGAGTCCGGCGGCCACCGCGCCCAGCGCCGCCAGCTTCAGCCGCGCCAGTGCGCCGGCGAGGTCGCCGCGCTTCCACGGCAGCATCGGGCCGACCGCCATGAGGAAGACCAGCGGCACCATGAGCGGCACGAAGGTGGCGTTGAAGAAGGGCGGGCCGACAGAGACCTTGGAGCCGTCGATCGCCTCGAGGAACAGCGGGTAGAGCGTGCCGAGGAAGACGGCGGCACAGGCGGCCGCGAGGAAGAGATTGTTGATCACCATGGCGCCCTCGCGGCTGACCGGCGCGAAGAGGCCGCCCGCCTTCAGCGCCGGCGCACGCAGCGCGAAGAGCAGCAGCGAGCCGCCGATGGCCACCGCCAGCAGCACGAGAATGAAGAAGCCGCGCTCGGGGTCCGTCGCGAAGGCGTGCACCGAGGTGAGCACGCCCGAGCGCACGATGAAGGTGCCGATGAGCGACAGCGAGAAGGTGAGGATGGCGAGCAGGATGGTCCACACCTTCAGCGCGTTGCGCTTCTCCACCACGATGGCGGAGTGCAGCAGCGCGGTGCCCAGCAGCCAGGGCATGAAGGAGACGTTCTCCACCGGGTCCCAGAACCACCAGCCGCCCCAGCCGAGCTCGTAGTAGGCCCACCACGAGCCGAGCGCGATGCCGCCGGTGAGGAAGGCCCAGGCGAGCAGCGTCCAGGGCCGGACCCAGCGCGCCCAGGCGGCGTCCACCTTGCCCTCGATCAGCGCGGCGACCGCGAAGGAGAAGGCCATGGAGAAGCCGACGTAGCCGGCATAGAGCATCGGCGGGTGGAAGGCGAGGCCGGGGTCCTGCAGCAGCGGGTTCAGGTCCTCGCCGTCGAAGGGCGCCGGGAACTGGCGCAGGAAGGGGTTCGAGGTCAGTAGCGTGAAGGTCATGAAGCCGATGCCGATCCAGGCCTGCACGCCGAGCACCCGCGCCCGGAGGCTGGGCGGCAGGTTGCCGCCGAAGGCCGCGACGGCCGAGCCGAACAGCGCCAGGATGAGGATCCACAGCAGCATGGAGCCCTCGTGGTTGCCCCACACGCCGGTGATCTTGTAGAGCAGCGGCTTCGCCGAGTGCGAGTTCTGCGCCACGTTGAAGACCGAGAAGTCGGAGGTCACGTAGGCGTGGGTCAGGGCGGCGAAGGCGACGGCGACGAGCGCGAGCTGAGCGAAGGCGGCCGGGCGCGCCAGCGCCATCCACGCCGCATCGCCGCGCGCCGCGCCGATCATCGGCAGGCTGCCCTGCAGCAGCGCGGCCGCCAGCGCCAGCACAAGAGCGAAGTGGCCGAGTTCGATGATCACCGGGCGTCGTCCCCCTGCCATTGCCCCGATTCCTTCAGGGCGTCGACGACCTCGCGCGGCAGGTAGTTCTCGTCGTGCTTGGCGAGCACCTCGCGGGCGACGAAGGTGCCGTTGGGGCCCATGTTGCCGACGGTGATGACGCCCTGCCCCTCGCGGAAGAGGTCCGGCAGGATGCCCTGGTAGGCGACCGGGACCGACTGCGCGCCGTCGGTCACGCGGAACGTCACGCTGAGACCGTCGGCGGCGCGCAGCACCGTGCCCTCCTCCACCAGGCCGCCGAGGCGGATGCCGCGCTCGGGCGGCGGCGGCGCAGCCAGCAGCTGGCTCGGGCTCTGGAAGAGGTCGAGGCTGTCGTCGAGCGCGGTGAGCACCAGCGCCGTCGCGCTGCCGAACACCAGCAGCGCGGCGACGACGATATAGAGGCGGCGGCGCTTGCGGGTCACGGACGCGCCTCCCGCGCCCCAGCCGACCCTGGGCCGGACGCGCTCGACGTGGCGGCGGTCTCCGGCCGGGCGCGGCGGCGACGCTGGGCGCCGGCGGCCTCCAGCTCGGCGAGCCGGCGTTGACGGCGGCGCAGCTGGCGCAGGGTCGCGATCAGCAGGCCGGCCATGACCAGCACCGTCAGCGCCAGGGAGGGCCAGACGAAGGCGGCATAGCCGCCCATCTGAAAGAATGCCGTCACCTTCTCCATCTCTCTCCTGGACTCGCTCGGGCCTCAACCCGCTCAAGCTTGCCGCCTTTGCCGGCACCCGGCCGGACGGCGATCGTTCGCGGGCAAATCTAGGCGCTCAGCCCCGGCGCGTCAGGCACATTCGCGCCGCTGCGACCGAATTGCGCAGCACCGCCCGCCGGCGCGCCGGCTCAGGAACCCTTCACCATCGCGAGGTCGAGGGCGCGCAGGCGCGCGGCGACCAGCTCGCTCTTGATGCGCAGCAGTACCACCGTCAGGTAGTAGAGCTTGAAGCCCAGCGCCACAATCAACAGCGGCCACAGCATCGACGGGTGGATCGTCGGCCCGCCCAGGCGCAACACGCTGGCCGGCTGATGCAGGGTCGACCACCAGTCGACCGAGAACTTGATGATCGGGATGTTCACCACTCCGACCAGGGCGAGGATGGCGGCCGCGCGGTAGCCGCGCTGGCTGTCCTCGAAGGCGTTCAGCAGCGCCATGTGGCCGAGGTAGAGGAAGAACAGGATCAGCATCGAGGTCAGGCGGCCGTCCCATTCCCACCAGGTGCCCCACATCGGCCGGCCCCACAGCGAGCCGGTGACCAGGGTGAGAAAGGCGAAGCCGGCACCGATCGGCGACGACGCCTTGGCCGCCAGGTCGGCCAGGGGATGGCGCCAGATGAGGGCGACCGCACTGGCCACGGCGATGGCGAGGTAGATGAACAGCGCCATCCAGGCCGAGGGCACATGGACGTACATGATGCGTACGCTCTCGCCCTGCTGGTAGTCCGGCGGCGAGGCGAAGAGCGCGAGGTAGAAGCCTGCCGCCAGCGCGAGCGCCGCCCCGGCCGCCGCGAAGGGCAGCACCCGGTCCGCGATGCGGGTGAAGCGGGCAGGATTGGCGAAGCGGTGCATGGCGACTTTCCTAAGGTCTCAGTCTATCTAGTGCCTTGATTTGAGTCATTCCAGCCAGGCGCTGCCCGGAAGCGCCGGTGGCACGCTGAGGAAGTTATTCCGCATCACTCCAGTGCCTGGCGCAGGGCGGCGGCGCCGGCCAGCGGCGTCACCACCAGCATGACCAGCAGCACCGCGCCCAGCAACAGCAGGTGCGGGCGCGCGGCGAGGCCGAACAGGGCGGCGTCAGTGGCGCCGACGCCGAAGATCAGCGCCGGCACGTAGAGCGGCAGCACCAGGAGCGGGATCAGCACACCACCGCGCCGCGCGCCCAGGGTGAGCGCCGCGCCCACCGCGCCCACCAGGCTGAGCGTCGGCGTGCCCAACGCCATCGCCAGCAGGAGCACGCCGAGGCCGGCGAGATCCATGTTGAAAAGCACCGCCAGCAGCGGTGCCGCGGCGATCAGCGGCAGGCCGGTGGTAAGCCAGTGGGCCGCCACCTTGGCCAGCACTGCCAGTTCCAGCGGCAAGGGCGAGAGCAGCAGCTGCTCCAGGCTGCCGTCCTCGAAATCCGCGAGGAACAGCCGCTCGAGCGACAGCAGGACCGCCAGCAGGGCGACCACCCAGATGATGCCCGGGGCGATGCGCGCCAGCAGGTTCGGCTCGGGTCCGACGCCGAAGGGAAACAGCGCGGCCGTCAGCACGAAGAACAGCACCGCCAGCCAGGCGTCGCCGCGCTGGCGCAGGGCAAGGCGCAGGTCGCGCGCCACGAGCAGCAGAAAGCCGCCCATCCCGCCGCCGCTCACCACACCATCTCCGGCAGCGGCGGCGGCACCAGGGCGTCGAGCGAGAGACGCCGGGGGTCTGCGAGGTCAAGCGCCGTGTGGGTCGCCACCGCCACCCGCCCGCCGCCGGCGCGGTGCGCGGCGATGGCGGCGGCGAGGCGGCCGACCGAGGCATGGTCGAGACCGACGGAGGGCTCGTCGAGCAGCCAGAGCTCGGCCGGCGCGGCGACAAGGCGCGCCAGCGCGAGGCGCCGCCGCTGCCCCG
>Ga0207773_100609_pt1 | contig 12993 bp, 10 predicted proteins | sample TtaePargueraPR_2_FD_187281 | JGI IMG/M metagenome (GOLD analysis project Ga0207773, IMG submission 187281) | Aerobic enrichment media microbial communities from Bioluminiscent Bay, La Parguera, Puerto Rico - Tt and M1 (3) (SPAdes) | ecosystem: Environmental > Aquatic > Marine > Unclassified ...
AAGCGAAACACTGGAAATCCTCCAATTGGTTGACCTCACCATCTTCTTGCTGAGGTACAACTACAGTGAAAAACCATTCATTAATGAAATCAATAAGCTCAAAAGCAAGGTAGGTCAGGCCCATTTGTACGCTATCATTAATGATGTTCCCAACAAGGAGCTTACCTATGGTGGCTATGGTTATGGATATTACAAAGAGGACAGAAAAAATAGTTTGATCAATAAGATCATCGGTAAGAGCAGTAGAAATGTGGGGCTATAATACCACCCTCAAATCCAACCTCTTAATGGCATAATAGCTCATAAATAATCAAAAACCATTCCCTGTCATACCAATATGGGACTGACCGGGCGAAGCTTTGCAAAATTCATCCATGTTAAATATTTAACCTTCCAACCAGTGCTTAGCAAAGCCACATCCCAGAAAAAATCCAAAGAAAACCTAAAGCAGCACGCCTACCTCAATTCAATCACGGCCATGATTGACCATGTCGGCGTACAGCTTACCGGGTTTATCGTCAATCCCTTTATCGTAAGCGGGCTTGGAAGTGCCTTTTACGGGATCTGGCAAATGCTTACCCAAATGACAGGCTACGCAAACATGGCCGATACCCGCGCCACACAAGTCTTGAAATGGTCAGTTTCGAAAAAGAGGAACGTTTCCTCTGATGAAGAACTTAGGAGTGAGGTCACCACGGCATTGGTCATTACAGCTATCATTGTCCCCATAGTCCTAATAATTGGTAGTGTGATCGTGTGGTATGCTCCAAATTTGATCCAAGCGGGAGAGCAATATAAAAATATCATTCGGATCACTTGTTCGCTGCTGATCCTGACCCTTGTTGTTCACAAAATTTTTGACCTCTTCGAATCGGTACTGAGGGGGATGAATTTAGGTTTTAAAAGGATGGGAGTACGTGCCGGCATCATCGCATTTGGGGGGCTATTAAAAGTACTGGCCATCACCTTGGGATATGGGCTGATCGGTTTAGCATTCGTTCAAATACTTATTGCCCTGTTTCTGGGAATGACATTTTACTATATCGTAAAAAAGCACGTTCCCTGGTTTGGTTTTGGCAAAACCAATAAAGAAAAAATCAAATCATATGGTAAGCTGAGCGGGTGGTTTATGGGATTTATGGCTACAAAAATGATGCTGATGAACAGTGACAAAATTGTCCTGGGTTACTTAATAGGACCCATTTTCGTAACCAAATATACCTTGACCCTTTTCACTTCTTTTGCGATCAAAGGAATTGTTTCAGCAATATCTACCGGGATAATTCCCGGCATTGGCGGCATATTTGGCAAAGGTGATTTCCAAAAAGTCCAAAAGGCCAGAAATGTATTGATTACCTTGAACTGGATCTTGGTCAGTGCGTTTGGGGTTTCTATCCTGTTATTCAACCAATCTTTCATTGGTCTTTGGGTAGGTGCAGAACATTATGCCGGAAACCTGGAAAACCTACTTATTATGATCATAGCCATACAATACATCTTCTTTCAGATGGACAGTGATATCATCAACATCACTTTAAAGCTGGAAATAAAAGTATTGCTTTCTTTCCTTGCTGCTTCCATCACCATCCTATTGGCTTTTTTATTGATCAATGAATGGGGAATTGCAGGACTTTGCATCAGCATTATCATTGGGAGGTTATTGCTAAGTATTGGTTACCCATTGGTCCTCAAAAAAAGGATAAATGACTCGAAATTCATTTTTTCACCAAAATCCATTAGGCCCATTATAACAACCTTAGTCATTCTATGCATAGCGAGCTACCTGGGAAGATGGATTCTAATTGATAACTGGTTTTATCTGGTTTCGATAGGTGCTATCTCCCTACCAATTGGTGGTCTGGTTGTTTGGTTTCTTGGTATAAACCAAAGTGAAAGAAGTGAGGTCACTCAAATAGTTTCGAAAATCAAATTTTTCAAAACCCATTAAATGTAATGGATCGTGGTTGAACATCGACCTACAAATCAATCAAAAGTTTTATTGGAAGCTTTGAAGAAAGCAGGAATCAGGTTTGCCCATTGGAAAGGGAACAGCCATCTTATGAAAGCCCTTGAAGGCCAATCGGACATCGAATTATTGATAGACCCGGCCCATAAGGAAGATTTTGAAGAAGTGATGAAAAAACTTTCATTCAAAAAGGCCACAAGCCCAAAATGGAGTACCTATCCTAAAGTTGAGGATTGGATCGGGTTTGACAGCGAGACGGGAAACCTCCTTCATTTGCATACACATTACACTATTGTGACTGGAATAAAGTATGTCAAGCATCTCTATTTACCTTGGTTGGAAGAATTTTTCAGCCAGCTAAAAACAGACCCCAAAAGTGGATGGCCCATTCCTAAGCCGGAATTAGAGGCAATAGTACTTCTAATACGGATTTGGGCAAAAATGCCCTTAAATAAACGGATGAAAAAAAATCCCGAAGTCCCTGAAAACAGCGTCCAAGAATTGGTCCAACTTCTGAAAGATTCTTCCACAGGAACACTGGTAAAAACATGTAAGCAACTTAAACTAAAAATACCTGAGTCATTCATTTTATCAATCGAAAAAATTAAATCCAAGGACGATAACGCAGAAATCATAAAACTGGCCAAATTCTTTTACCGACAGGTAAAACAATACTACAGAAAACCTTGGATCAGCAGCCTTGCACAATACTATTACTTTAAAAACTACCTCAAATTTACTTCTTTTTTTTTTCGCTTCTTTGCTCCTTTGAGCTATAGGAAAAAACTGAATACCGGAGGTAAGATTTTTGCCTTGATAGGAAGCGATGGATCTGGTAAAAGCACACTCAGCAATGATTTGGTAAATTGGCTTACCTACAAAATAGACACCCACTATTTTTACCTCGGCAAAGCCCCATTCATCCGATCCTATAATAAGGTGATTTTCTCTCCAACTCATTTTCTCCAGTCAGAAAACGGGCTTTCAAAAAAGCTAAGGAAAGCCTTGGGCAGTGTTTATCACCTGCTGCTGCCCCAAAAAAAACTAAAGATGCTTCATGTGGCAAAAGGTCTCAGCCAATCGGGAAGTCTGGTTATCTGTGATCGATTCCCTCAAATGAATGTATTGAACATGCATGATGGGCCTAAATTACAAAATGGAAAGCCAAGCATTAAGGGACAAAAAGAGCTCAAATTGTTTGAAAAGTTTTCCGAGCTGGAACCAGACATTGTCTTCAAACTAAAAGTGCTTCCTGAAATTGCGGCCAAGCGAAAAGCTTCCCATAGCCCCGATACCATAAGGGTGAAGTGCGAAAAACTGGAAGAAATCTCGTTCAAATCTGCAAAAGTAATTGAAATTGATGCAAGCAAGCCATACCCTAATGTGCTCTTGGAGATCAAGAATGAAATCTGGAAAAACTTACCCTAATCCATGAACAAAAGAGCAAACATAGTGGAATTTATTGGAGCTCCTGGAGTCGGGAAATCTTCGGTGTACAAGGCGCTTTGTCGCTCATGGGATAGCAAGCAAAATTGGGTCCACCAAAATATCCTGCTCTATTCACAGAAAAAAACTTCCTACCCCTTGCTAAGCTGGATCAATTACAAAATAAGAAGTTTTCTCAAAATAAATTTCCAACATTCACTTCCGGTCAATGGAGGGGTACAATATGTCCAGGACCATGAATCACTGGCTAAATTCTATTGGGACCATCTTTCCAATCCAGAATTCACCTCCAATGAGGATATGGGCTTACGTTTTAGGTCTGCCTTTTTTCTTTTCAGGGATTTTTGCAAATACCAAGCTATCCATGACAACGCAAATGGAAAAGTCTGTGTAATCGATGAAGGAGTCCTCCAAAAATCCTTCCTAATTCACGAAGATGTCTTGATGACCCAAAGTTTGCTTGATGAATATTTTTCATTATGCGAATTGCCAAAAGCTGTCTTCTGGGTACATGTGGAATCACTGGAAATCATCTTGGAGAGGCTTACCAACCGCCATAAATACATTGCCTCACATGTGGGTAAAAATGAGGAATCGCTTATGGAGGAAACCAAAAAATGGGCTAAACTCATTAAGCTAATTGCCGACCAATTGGAAAAACAGGGCGTAAAGGTATATCAGTTAGATGGCACTCTTCCCATCAAAAACAACGTAGAAAAGGTAAAGGAAATTTTAATTAATCTCTAATGCTCAATTTATTCTTTCTACTGATCGAATTGTCAATGTATGGATTCAGTATCTACCTACTTCTGTACAAAGATGACGAAATTCTCTTTTACCTGCCGGTAATTTTCTTTGCCTACTTTATCATCAATAATGTGGCACCTGCCAGTGTCCATTATTTATTAACAAGTCTCTTAATTGGAAAGCTTATCTATCGCCACCCTACCTTTCTAAAACATAATATATTCGCTGCTGCCCTTGCCCTATTGTATTTATGGCTATTGAAATACAGTACCGATTTTGTTACCATAAGACCCTATATCTTTTCGACCGTATCCTTGTTTATCTGTATCCCGTTGACGGTGGCTGTTTACTCCAAATACACCAGGCCAGAACTTTTCAAAAACCTCTACAGATCAGCGTTGATCATTCTGGTGCTGTTTATTATGAATGTACTGGTTTCTACAGTTAGCGGTTACGCACCAACTGAAATGTATGGGATAACGGGGGGAATTCTATTTGGCAATTTGTTTGCCACTTTTCTTAACATCATTGCCTTTGCCCTGTTCATTATCCTATATCGCCTTGTCAATCAAAGGAGGCCCTTAGAACTGATAATATTCATAATTTCTTTCTTTTTTATACTGCTCTCCTTGAGAAGGTCAGTAATGGGACTTAGCGCATTATCTGTGGTAGTGATCCTACTGATTCTTGTCAGCAAGGGTAAGGTGTCACAAGTATTAAGTTTTGTATTTCTGAGTGTGGTGACAGGAGCTATTGTTTTCTTTGGTACTGACTTTACCCAAGAACTCATTCACCGCTATGAACTACGAAAACTCGATGAAAGAGCCTTGGCAGAAGAGAAGCGGTTTTTCGAATATGAAATGCTATATAATGACACTTTTGTAAGCTATGATTATAATCCCTGGATAGGCTATGGGCTTTTTGATAGCCCTGGAAATTATGGTAAAGGCCAATTTGGGCCAAGATCCTTGCACGGGGATCTCACCAATATTTTCCATTCCAGCGGGTTTCTTGGTGTATTCCTTTATTTAGCCATGTTCATCACACTTTTTGTTCAGGCCATATTAAGGATCCGATCGATCACTGACTTATATATTGTCGGTTTCTGTGCTTTGGCATTTACTGTTTACACGATCACAGGCAGGTATACGCAGATTGACAATATGCTTATGCTTACCCTGCTAGTGATGCTTCCTTTGGGCAAAATTAGAAGTAAACTTCCTGAAGCCCATAAAAAACCAATTGAAATGAGTCTCCAATAAACCCCCAGGCCTCCCTTATGGCAAAACCAAAAGCTATGCGCTTTTTATTTCTTGACCAAATGATCATCAACATCTTGCTAAAGCAGGAAAGGCCTTCTGGGGGTGCCGCCGTTCAATCATATGGATGGGCAAAAGGTTTATCGGAAAATGGACATGATGTTTATATCATGACCAACTTAAATCATGAGGGCAGATTAAAAGAAGAAGCTTATGAGTTGAATCTCATCCCTTTCTATGATGAGTCTAGGGGTATAAGATGGTTGAGGTGGATATATTACCGATTTCCTCACCTGTATAAAAAAATTAAGGTTACCCGTCCGGATTACCTCTACCAAAGTGTCCCAGGTTGGACGTGTTTTCTTATCGGGATTATCTGTAAGCGATTAAGGGTCAAATATATCCTTCGTATTTCTAATGACTTTTTTTTAGATGATCGTTTCCAGCGGGCTCACTCTTATATTCACCGTTTTTTTATGAGAAGGGGGATGGAAATGACAGATTTTATTCTGTGCCAAAATGAATACCAATTCGGCATCCTTCAGCAGCAATATCCAGGGAAAAACGTTTATAAAATTTCAAACCCTATTCTATTCCAGAATAACAAATCCACCCCTTCCCCTCTTTCCGAAAGGAAATACATCGCTTGGTTAGGGATTTTTCAATATCAAAAAAACCTTAAGCTTTTGTATGAAACGGCCATCAAGCTTGAGGATGAACAGTTTTGGATAGCGGGAAAAGAGTCTTCCAAATTAGATGATAGTACGAGACTTTATCTAAAAAAACTAAAAGTATTGCCCAATGTGACCTTTAAAGGATTTATCGAACGGCATGAAGTACCCGACTTCTTAAAAAACGCCAAATATTTGCTGAACACTTCCCACTACGAGGGATTCAGTAATACTTTCCTGGAAGCTATGACAGTGGGCACTCCCATCCTTTCTACAGAAAAGGTAAACCCAGATGGCATAATTGACTCCTGCCAATTAGGTATTATCTACAAAGACGCCCATAATCTGGCCTCCCTACTAAATGGGGTTAGTCCCAGTAAATATAAGCTGATGTCGGATAATGTCATTCAGTATGTCACTGAGAACCACAATTATAAAATCCTGGCTGAAAAGCTTACTGGAATACTGAACGCTTCTTAAAAAAAGATTGACTCTATTTAGAATATTGATAAAACCCACAAACAGGCCATCAGTTAGGCCTCTGGTTGGTTAACCGTAAAATTCTTTATGCTTTTTTTAAACCAATAAGGAGTTAAGGGGAATTAAGGAAAGCTTTGATTAAGAGGAGAAAAGGGGTTCATGATCTTACTACCTTCCTGTTTTTATTTTTAGCCATTAAGGTTAAGCGATTAAGTGGACCGGTAGATCGGTAGTTTAATTTGAAAAGGAAATCAAAACTATTTGTCCTGTCACCAACAACAATTAACCTAATCACAATTAGCTTAAATCTGATTTAATCGCTTGAAATGAAAAAGCAGTTAAAAAAAATAATGGTCAATATAAAATGGATAATGATCCATATACCTAGTACGCTGATTTACAGGTTGACGGTATTATTGAATTTACCCGTTAGTGTCCAAGCAAAATGGTTGCCCCTACCTTTTAGCCCCCCTATTTATTGGACCCGAATAGACCGCATCCAATTGCACGGCAGTTTACATTACCCTCCGGCAGGCCGATGGGCACATACTGACGATTGGGATTCTGAAATGGTGCATACCTTACCCTCAATATTTGAAAAAGTTCCAAAAGGGATTAAAAAATGGGACACGCACCAAACCATCCGAAAAATGTTTCTGAAGAAAAAAAAATTTCGGAAAACCCCGCAGTACAAAAACATGGTATTCCGGGTCAAGGAGGGAATAATCTTCCCCCAAGGCTGCAGGACCATAGAAGATGTGGACAACTATTTTCGTCAGCTGAAGAAAAGCTTTAAATCCATGAAAAGAAAAGGATACCTCACTCAAAAACAATTAGGTAATCCTTCTGTAGAGGAAATTAGACTACACCTTACCCGAAATGGAGAACTGTGCTTAGGTACCGGAGGCAACCATCGGATTAGAATGGCTGAACTCCTGGGAATTACATACATTCCATTTTTCCTAAGAGGCATCCACATCAATTGGATCATCAATTTATCCCAAAAGTATGGACTGCCTCCACATAAAGCAGTATCAACTTGGCTTAACCAGAATTTCTCTAAAACACAGCCAATTGTCAACAATAATGCCCCCTTATCAATCATGGACCCATCAAGCACTAATCGAATACTATTTTATATAGGTAGTCTTCTGGCTGGAGGCAAAGAACGTCGCCTTTTGGAACTTATAACCTATTTGAAAAACAATACACAGCTAGAAATGATGCTGTTACTTTCGATAAACAGAATCCACTTTGAAGGTTTTCTCGAACTGGGGATTCCCATTAAGGTCCTCAACCTAGGAAGTGATAGCTTTAGCCCTGGCATAATCACAAAGTTTTACAAGCTCTGCAAAAACTTCAAACCGGATATTATCCACACTTGGGGTGGAAAACAGTCTTTTTATGCACTTCCTGCGGTGATTGGCCAAAACATACCATTGGTCAATAGCCAAATTGCCTCGGCTCCTCCCCGCATCCCTTATTTGTCAATAAATTACTTGATCAACCGCATCAATTTTAAATTTTCTAAACTTATCCTGGCCAATTCATATGCTGGGGTAAAATCTTACCGGCCTCCCCAACATAAAACCAAAGTTATATATAATGGTGTTAGTTTCAGTAGATTCGAAAATCTGCAAGATAAGGGAAAAGTTAAAACCAAATACAACGTTAAAACACCTTATTTAATAGTGATGTCAGCTTCTTATTCTGCCAATAAGAACTACTCTCTGTTTCTCAATATTGCCAAAAAGGCAACCCATTTGCGCCCAGACATTACTTTTATAGGTGTTGGTGCACATGACCAAAACAACCCCATTTATACTGAACTGGTCAAAAGCTCCTCCAAGGAGCTTAACATCTTTTTTCCAGGGAGAATTGATGATGTAGAAGACCTGGTCAATGCAAGTGATATAGGCCTATTATTTTCCAATGCCACTGTTCATGGTGAAGGAATATCCAACTCCATACTGGAATACATGGCCTTAGGAAAACCCGTAATTGCCAATGATGCCGGAGGGACCAAGGAGCTCGTACAGCATCAGAAAAACGGGTACCTCATTACTGACCAATCTGAAGATGAAATGGTAAGAATGATTATTGATCTCATCAATAACCCTGAAAAACGGGAAATCTTTGGCAAAGCAGGAAGAAAATTCATTGAGGAATACTTTTCCATAGACAAAATGGGAAAAGAATTTATCCATGCATATGAACAAGTCCTGAAAAAGAAAATACCTGATTCAACAGAAGGCTCCAAAAGGCTTACCGAGTTTCATTTACCCGGTTATATCCAAGGCGGAAGCTAATTATCTGGATTTATTAATCAAGGAAAACCCATGAAAATCCTATATGTCAGCAGATCCAAAACGGGGAGGCCCCATCCCTTTATCCTTGAGCAGGCAACTATGCTCAGCAAGCATTATGGGCACCAAATAGAGCACTATTTGATCCAAAAAGGTGGAATCCTGGGATATTTGAAATCGGCATATGCGATTTTTAAGCATATCAAAAAAAACAAGTCAGATATTATTCACGTGCACTATGGCCTTTCGGCCATTGCGGTAATCATTAGTAAGCTCCTCACCTTTGGCAAGGCCAAAGTAATCATTACCTTCCATGGTAGTGATATCAATAAGGGCTCCGAAAGAATTTTCTCTTTGTTTGCTGCGAGTTATTCGGCCCATAATATTCTGGTATCAAACAAGATGTCCAAATTTTTCAAAAAAAATTACTCCATTATTCCCTGTGGTGTGGATACCCAAATCGGTTTGAATTTCAGGGAAATGACCCGACAGGATAAAGGTTGGGATGAAAATGATTTTGTGGTGCTCTTTGCTTCAAGTTTTGACCGTAAGGAGAAGGACCCGGAATTTGCCTGTATGGTAGTGGACACATTTGCTGAAGAAACCCCAAAAAACATCGTATTCATTGAATTAAAAGGCTACCACAGGGAACAGATCACCCAGCTCATGCAGGCTGCCGATGTCATGATCCTTTGTAGCCACATGGAGGGAAGTCCCCAAGTGATCAAAGAATCCATACTCAATTCACTGCCCGTGATCACCAATGATGTGGGTGACGTGCGGTTCATCTGCGAAAAGGTAGACAACTGTTTTATCGTTCCCAAAAAGGTTTCTGCCTACGTCCATTACCTGCATTATTTATCTGAAAAGAAGGTTCGGATCCAAAACCGAAACCCTGTGCTCGAAAAATTTGACAACCAACAAATTGCACAGAAAATCAATGACATCTACCGGGAAGTCGTCAAAAGCTAAACCATTTGGAATGAAATTGTTGATCGATATTAAACACCCCGCACAGCTTAACCTTTTTAAAGCATTAGCCAGAGAACTAAAGGAGGAAGGTGCTGAGGTGACTATATGTTATTTACAACGTGGAAAATTACCCAAAATAATAGCAGCCGAGTACCATGGTTTTGACCCGATTCCTGTAGGCAGCAGTAAAGGCACCAAGTGGTCCATCATTTGGGACGGGAACCTAAAGCGGACATTTAATTTCCTTAAACTGATTAATAAAAACCAATATGCTATCTGTATTGCTGCCAGTAGTATTCCATTGGCCTTGGCTTGCAAATTAACCTCCACCCCCATCATACAGTTTTATGATGACCCTGAAAGGGCTCAGGTCAACAAGGTCAATGAAATTTTGTCCAACCAGTTGTTCTTTCCACCAATTGTGGAGACCAACGGAAAAATTTCCATCTTCAACTGCCTGAAAGAATGGAGTTACCTGAGTCCCAGGCGTTTTATCCCAAGCACTGATATTCTTGCCCAGTATGGAGTAAAACCCCATGAATATGTATTTGTAAGGGAAGTGAGCAATAAGTCATTCAATTACTACGGGCAAGAAGATGGGATTATCCAAAAATTCTCCAAGGATATCACCCCTAATATACCTGTAATTCTATCCTTGGAGGACAAAAGCCAACTTGATCGATTTCCTAAACACTGGCAGGTACTGCAGGAACCTGTTGGGGACATTCATTCATTAATTTACTATTCCAAACTGGTCATTTCATCAGGAGATAGCATGGCAAGAGAAGGTGCCATGTTAGGGGTACCAAGCGTTTATTGCGGCACCCGAATCATGAAAGCCAATCAACTACTCATGGATAAGGGATTACTGGAACACCTTCCGGAAGAGAATGCCATTCCTTTTATCAATCAGTCCATCCTTGCACCATTTAACCCGGACAAGCAAATAAAAACCCGAAATGAGCTTCTGGAAAATTGGTGTGATATGGTGGATTTCATGAAACAACAGATCCATCATTTTAAAAAAACAGCAGTATGAATATTTCTATTTTTGGATTAGGCTATGTGGGCTGCGTAAGTTTAGGCTGTCTTGCCAAAAACGGTAACCATCTAATTGGCGTGGATGTAAGTGAATTCAAAGTAAATTTGATCAACAGTGGAAAACCTACCATTTTAGAAAAGGATATTGATATAATCATCCAAGAGGCTCATGCCAATGGAAAAATCCAAGCAACCACCTGTGCAGATGAAGCCATCAACAATACAGAACTTAGTATAATTTGTGTGGGTACTCCCTCCTCCCCCCATGGCCATCTGGACCTGTCCTATATTTACCGTACTGCGGAGGGGATTGGCAAGGCGCTAAAAGAAAAAGACGCCTTCCATATTGCCTGGGACCAACTATAAGGTAGGGCAGATCATTGAGGAGGTTTCCAGCAAAAAACGGGGCAAAGACTTTTCAGTGGTTTCCAATCCTGAATTCTTAAGGGAGGGAACTGCAGTAATGGATTATTATCATCCTTCAGTTACTGTAATCGGAGGAGACCATGAGGAAGCAGTAGAAAAAGTAGCCTCCCTCTACAGAAACCTGGAAGCCCCCATTGAGATTACCGACATCAAAATCGCCGAACTGATCAAATATGTCAACAATTCCTTCCATGCCCTCAAAATTTCCTTTGCCAATGAAATAGGCAATATATGTAAGGAGATGTCCATCGATTCCCATAAAGTCATGTCCCTTTTTTGTATGGATAAGAACCTAAATATCTCCAGTGCCTATTTCAAACCAGGCTATGCCTATGGTGGTTCCTGCTTGCCCAAAGACCTTAGAGGTCTTGTAACATTGGGCCATGATAATTATCTCAACACCCCTGTATTAAGCAGTATAGACCTTTCCAATGAAAATCAAAAGAGAAGAGTCTATACAATGATAGAAGCTACCGGCAAAAAAAATATCTGCCTTATGGGGTTAAGCTTTAAAGAAGGTACGGACGACTTAAGGTATAGCCCTTCGGTAGATTTGTCAGAAACCCTTATTGGAAAAGGCTACCATCTGACCATCTATGATGAGAACGTGCAGTTATCCAAATTGATGGGAGCAAATGAAGCCTATATCAATGACAAACTCCCCCATTTATCAGAACTGCTGGTAAATGACCTGAGAAATGCGATTCTGAATGCCGATGTGCTTATCATTAACCACAAAAAATTTGATCCTAAACCATTTTTATCCTTACTAAGTGAAAAATCCAAAATCATAGACTTAGTAAGGGTTGACTCTCTCAATAACCTGCCCAACTATGAAGGAATCTGCTGGTAGATCACTGTTTATATTTCATTTATATCGGTCAACATACTCTCTTATCTCTCAAGCGCTAAACTATTATATCCATGATTTCAGCACAAAAGACCCAGACTGAAGAAAACGTAATCCACCCTTACGAACCTGAACTCTTGGTGGGGAAAGAAGCAATGGAAATGTTAGAGAAAAAAGCATTCCAAGAGGATTGGGACGCCTTATATGACAATTGTACTTGGAGGACATTGTTCCAAAGCAGGGATTTTGTAACCAGTTGGTATAGTATTTACAAAGAGGAATATTTACCTATTATAATATTAAAATATACGGATCAACAGCTCACCGGCCTATTATGCATGACCACTAGTATTCAAGGTCAAAACCTTAAAAATAGCCAACATAAAGGACGAATTGTAGGCGCTGGCCACTATGAGGCCGAATACCAGTCTTGGCTGGCCACACAGGAATCCAGTGAAGAATTTATCCTTAAAAGCCTGGATTTGCTGAGAACGGAATTTCCCCGATGTGACATCTATTTTAGGTACCTCATTCCACAAGTCCCTTTGGATTGGCTATCCTCCAGTCCCAGATGGGATAAAAAATGCATCATTCAAGCCTATAAAAGGCCGATTGTCCGAATGGATGCACCGGATATCTCCAAACTTTTCCGAAAAAAAGAATTCAAAAACAAATTCAATAGGTTCAAGAGACTGGGAAATTTTGTTTTCGACCAAATCACGGATACAAAACAGTTTAGTGAAGCCCTTCCAATAGTGATCGAACAATTTGAATTCCGTCAGCGGGCCATGTTTAATAAAAGTCAATTCAGTGATAGTCCGGAGAAGAA
>Ga0207773_100610_pt1 | contig 12991 bp, 12 predicted proteins | sample TtaePargueraPR_2_FD_187281 | JGI IMG/M metagenome (GOLD analysis project Ga0207773, IMG submission 187281) | Aerobic enrichment media microbial communities from Bioluminiscent Bay, La Parguera, Puerto Rico - Tt and M1 (3) (SPAdes) | ecosystem: Environmental > Aquatic > Marine > Unclassified ...
GGAGGCCGCCCTGGCCGAGGCGGCGCGGGTGCTGCGGCCGGGCGGCCTGCTCTACGTACAGGAGCCGATGGCCGAGGGCGACTATTTCGAGCTCATGCGGCCGGTCGAGGACGAGACCGCGGTGCGCGCCAGCGCCTACCAGGCGCTGCAGGCGGCCGCCGACGGCCCGGCGCTGGAGGAGGTCGCCGAGATCCGCTACCGGGCGCCGCTCAAGAGCAAGGGGCCGGACGCCTTCCTCGCCGAGCTGGTCGCCGTCGACCCGTCGCGCCGTCCGGTGGTCGAGGCGCAGGCGGCGTCGTTGCGGCAGCGCTTCCTGGCGGCGGCGGAACAGCGCGACGGCGGCTTCTGGTTCGAGATACCCTCCCGGCTCAACCTGCTGCGCCGGCACTAAGGGGGCACCGATGGCGATCCGCTACCTCTCCGAGCACGACTCTCCTGACGATCCTGGCGGCCTCATCCGCGAGGTGCTGCAGCTCGGCGACCAGTTTCCGGGCCCGGCCGAGGACATCGTGCTGGCGTGGATCCTGCGCCTGGGCGAGGGCCGCGACCCGGCCGAGGCGGCCCAGCGCCTCATCGCCGACTACCAGCTCGACGGCGAGCCGCCGCCGAGCGGCGCCTGCGCGCGGCTGGTCGCCCTGCTGCGCGAGACCGCGGAATTTCCCGGCCGGCGCATGACGCGCCACCTCTGCCAGCCGCGCCGGCGCGGCGGCTGGCGCCGCAACCGGCCCTGAGGGCGCGCCGCCGAAGCGATGTCCCAGCCCCGCGCGATCGACAACCGGACAGCCCGCTGGCTGTTCCTGCAGCGCCAGGGGCTGAGCTTCCCGCCGCAGCGCAAGCTCAGCGACCAGGCGCTGCTCGAGCTCATCGAGCACCTCGGCTTCGTGCAGGTCGATTCGATCCAGACCGTCGAGCGCGCGCACCACATGATCCTCTTCGCGCGCAACCAGACCTACCGGCACAAGCAGCTGAAGCGCCTGCACGAGCGCGACGGCCTGCTGTTCGAGAACTGGACGCACGACGCCTCGATCATCCCCAGCCGTTTCTATCCCTACTGGCAGCGGCGCTTCGCCCGCGAGGAGGCGCGGCTGCGCGCGCGCTGGCGCAACTGGCACGGCGAGGGCTTCGAGTCGGAGCTCGATACGGTCCTGCGCCACGTCGCCGACAACGGCCGCGTGCTGGCGCGCGAGCTGGGCAACGACGATGCCGACAACCCCAAGACCAACGGCGGCTGGTGGGACTGGCACCCGTCCAAGACCGCGCTCGAATACCTCTGGCGCTGCGGCTACCTGGCGGTGGCGGCGCGCGACGGCTTCCAGAAGGTCTACGACCTGACCGAGCGTACCCTGCCGGAGCACTGCCGCACGCCAACGGTGTCCGAGGCGGAGACGGTGGACTGGGCCTGCCGCGCGGCGCTGCAGCGCCTCGGCATCGCCACCTCGGGCGAGATCGCCGCGTTCTGGGATCTGGTGACGCCGGAGGAGGCCAAGGCCTGGTGCCTCGCGCGCAAGGGCAGCGAGCTGGAGGAGCTGCGGGTCGAGGGCGCGCCGATCAACAAGGATGGCGGCAGGCCCCGCGCGGCTTTCGCCTTCGCCGATACCGACCACGGCTACGAGTCCTGGGCCGACCTGCCGGAGCCGCCCAAGCGCCTGCGCGTGCTGAGCCCCTTCGACCCGCTGATCCGCGACCGCAAGCGTACCGAGCGCCTGTTCGGCTTCCACTACCGCATCGAGGTCTTCGTGCCGGCGGCCAAACGCAAGTACGGCTACTACGTCTTCCCGCTGCTGGAGGGCGACAAGCTGATCGGCCGCATCGACATGAAGCACGAGCGCGACAAGAGCGCGCTGGCCGTGAAGGGCCTGTGGCTGGAGCCGAAGGTGAAACTCTCCACCGCGCGCAAGGACCGGCTGGACGCCGAATTGGAACGCCAGCGCCGCTTCACCGGCGCCGACAGGGTCAGCTTCGCCAGGGGCTGGCTGAAGACGCGCTAGCAGGCCTAGTCGGGGCGCCGCCAGCGCAGCAGCGCCATCATGGCGAGGCCGGCGACGAGGCCCCAGAAGGCGCTGCCGATGCCGAAGAACGAGAGTCCCGACGCCGTGCCGACGAAGGTGATGACCGCCGGCACGCGGTCCTCCGCGGCGGCCATGGCCTCGGTGAGCGCCGAACCGAAGGCGCCGAGCAGCGCGAGCCCCGCCACGGTGAGGAAGAGGTAGGCCGGGATGGCGGCGACGAAGGCGGTGATCGCGCCCGCCAGCAGGCCGAGCACCACATAGCCGACCCCGGCGACGACCGCCGCCCCGTAGCGCCGGCGCGGATCGGGATGCGCGTCCTCGCCGGCGCAGAGCGCCGCGGTGATCGCCGCGAGATTCACCGCATGGCCGCCGAAGGGCGCCGAGAGCAGCGAGAACAGGCCGGTGACGGCGAACAGCGGCCCGGGATCGGGCCGGTAGCCGTTGGCGCTGAGGACCGCGATGCCGGGGATGTTCTGCGAGGCCATGGTGACGATGAAGAGCGGCAGCGCCACACCGACGACAGCGCCGAGGGAGAACACCGGCGTGACGAGCAGCGGCTGCGGCAGCAGGCTCGCGGCCTCCAGCGCCGGCAGATCGGTGGTCAGCGCGATAGCGGCGACGGCGACCAGCAGCGCCACGGGGATCGCATAGAGACGCCTGAAGCGCCAGGTGACAGCCCAGGCGAGGATCACCGGCAGCGTCAGCTCAGGCCCGATCGCCAGCGCCTTCACCGGCTGCAGGCAGAAGGTCAGCAGCACGCCCGCCAGCATGGCGTTGGCGAGCGCCGGCGGGATCGCGGCAACCCAGCGGCCGAGCGGCTTCCACAGCCCGGCGGCCACGATCAGCAGGCTGCAGACGAGGAAGGCGCCGACGGCCCCGGCAAAGCCGCCCTCCACCGCGCCGGTCGTCGCCAGCAGCGCGGCGCCCGGCGTCGACCAGGCGACGGAGACCGGCATGCGCGTTTTGAGCGAGAGCCAGATGCCGCAGAGCCCCATGGCGACGGAGAGGGCCATGAGGCCGGAAGCGGCCTCGGCCCGGCTGGCGCCGATGCCGTCGAGGCCCTGCAGCACCACGGCGAAGGAGCTGGAGAAGCCGATGAAGGCGACCAGCACGCCGGTGCCCACGGCTTGCGCGGAAAAGCCTATCCCCTTCACCGTCGTGTCGGTCATGCGCCGCGTCTCCCGTCGCCCGCCTGAGGGCGCATCCCGTGGGCCATCATGGTGCGCACGAGGCTGTAGAGCACCGCGGCGTTGAAGACATGCCAGAGGAAGTGGGTGCCGATCGGCAGCGCATTGCAGAGCGGCGCGTCGGCAGTGCGGAAGGCGAGCGACAGCGCGAAAAGCCCGCCGGCGACGAGAAGGCGCGGGCCGGCCGGATGGCGCCGGCCGAACTGCAGGAAGCCGCCGACCAGCAGCAGCGCGGCGAGCGCGGCGCCGTAGCTCGACAGGCCGATGTGCAGGGTCAGCGGCAGCACCACGGTGAGCAGCAGCATGGCGGCGACGCCGAGACCGCAGGCCCAGAGCGGCAGCGTGACGAAACGCCTGAGCGCCAGGAAGAGGTAGAGCAGGATGAAGAGCGCGATGGGGACGACGTCGGCGAGCCCCGCCCAGGCCGTCGCGACGGTATGGAAGAGCCCGCTGCCGAAGCCGATGACGAAGACCAGCGCGGTGAGCGCCAGGACGCCGGCATCGCCGCGCACCGCCGGCTCGGCGCGGCGCAGCGCGACGACCAGCAGGATGCCGGCAAGGATGAAGGCGAGGTTGGTGAGGGCGTTCAGCGGCTCGGCCCAGAGCCCCGGCCCGAGCCGCTCGCAGTAGATGTCGACGGCGCGGTTCACTTCGTCTGGGCGAAGGCGTCTTCGATGTACTGCACGATCTCCTTCACCGGCCGGGTGAAGACGCCGGCCTGGCCCTTCTCGAAGGCGAGCAGCCAGACGGCGTAGCCCTCCGAGATGTCGGGCATGGCCGCATCGGACTGCAGCAGCTCGGTGACGCTCGCCTCCAGCGCCTGGCGGGTGACCGGCGCGTGCGGCAGGTGGTCCTGCACGCCGCCCTCGTAGAGCCGGTTCTTCAGCTTCAAGCCGTCGAGATAGATGTGGTAGATCGTCTGGCCGCCGAGGCCGCGGTCGATGCGCGCGATGAAGAGGCGCGAGTTTTCCTCGCCCGGGCGCGTGTCGTAGCGCCAGATCTGGCCTTCCTCGAAAGAGGCCGCCCGAGCCGGCGCCCCCACGACCGCAGCCGCCGACACCGCCAGCGCGAGAACGGCAGCCACCAGAGCTTTCTTCAGCATCGCAAGGCCTCCTTTCGACCTCCGCGCCGGCACCGCGGGACTAACCCCACAGCGCCGCAGCGGGCGGATGGACCAGACTGTCCTCGATCTTCAGCGCCGGGTCGCGATCCTTGGCGAGCAGCAGCGGCCCGTCGAGGTCGACCACCGGCACGCCCTGGGCGAGCAGGACGCCGGGCGCCATGGCGAGCGAGGTCGCCAGCATGCAGCCGACCATGATGCCGAAGCCAGCCGCCTCGGCCGCCTGCTTCAGCTTCAGCGCCTCGGTGAGGCCGCCGGTCTTGTCGAGCTTGATGTTCACCATGTCGTAGCGGCCCTTCAGACCCGCCAGCGTCGCGGTGTCGTGGCAGGACTCGTCGGCGCAGACCGGCACCGGCCGCGCGATCTCCGCGAGGGCGGCGTCGTCGCCGGCCGGCAGCGGCTGCTCGATCATCTCGACGCCGAGTTCCTGCAGCTTCGGCGCGAGCGCGGTGTACTGCGCCGCCGTCCAGCCTTCGTTGGCGTCGACCACGATGCGCGCGGCCGGCGCGTTGCGGCGCACCGCGGCGACGCGGTCGAGGTCCTCCGGGCCGGCCAGCTTCAGCTTCAGCAGCGGACGCGTGCTGTTCTCCGCCGCCTTGCGGCCCATCGCCTCGACACTGTCGAGCGAGAGCGTGAAGGCGGTGACCACCGGCTGCGGCTGCGGCAGCCCGGCGAGCTCCCAGTGGCGCTTGCCGCTCTCCTTGCACTCGAGATCCCAGAACGCGAGGTCGACGGCGTTGCGCGCCGCGCCGGCCGGCAGCAGCCCCTGCAGGCCCGCGCGGTCGAGGCCCTCGGCGATCGCGCCGTGCAGGCTTTCGATCTGATCGCGCACGCTCTGCATGGATTCGCCGTAGCGCGCGTAGGGCACCGCCTCGCCCCGACCTACCACGGGCCCGACGTTGCCGTTGCGGCTGAGCTCGACCACCACGACGTCGGCGGTGGTCTTGCTGCCGCGCGAGATGGTGAAGGTGCCGCGGATCGGCCAGGATTCGGCGCGGACGCTCAGCTTCGTCATCAGGCGAGCCGCTCGACGATCGGCGCGACGCCGCCGGCGAAGGGATCCACGGCGGGCAGGCCAAAGTCGCTCTCGAGCTGCTTCAGGTAGCCGGCCACCTTGCCCTTCTCCATCTGCGAGGTGTTCACCGCGATGCCGATGAAGCGGGCCGCCGGATTGGTCAGCCGGGCGGCGGCGAGGTTGGCGGCCATGCAGTCCTTCAGCGCCGGCAGCTTGTAGTCCGGCAGGCCGCGCATGTGCGGGCGCGTCGGCTCGTGGCAGAGCACCAGCGCGTCGGCCTGGGCGCCGTGCAGCAGGCCCAGCGAGACGCCGGCGTAGGAGGCGTGGAACAGCGAGCCCTGGCCCTCGATGAGGTCCCAGTGGTCGTCGTCGTTGGCGGGCGCGAGGTACTCCACCGCGCCGGAGATGAAGTCGGCCACCACCGCGTCGATCGAGACGCCGGAGCCGGCGATGAGGATGCCGGTCTGGCCGGTGGCGCGGAAGTCGGCCTTCATGCCGCGCGCCTGCATCTCCTTCTCCAGCGCCAGCGTGGTGTACATCTTGCCCACCGAGCAGTCGGTGCCGACGGCGAGCAGGCGCTTGCCCGGCCGCTTCTTGCCGTTGGCGACGGCGAACTCGCGGGTCGGGTGGCGCACGTCGAACAGCTGGCGCCCGTGCTGGGCGGCCGCCGCCTTCAGCACCGGCACGTCGGTCAGGCGGTTGTGCAGGCCGGCGGCGAGGTCATAGCCGAGCAGCAGCGCCTGCTCGAGCAGCGAGACCCAGGCCTCGGAGAAGACGCCGCCGCGGTTGGCCACGCCGATGACAAGCGTCTTCGCGCCGGCGGCATGGCCTTCCTCGAGGGTCATATCGGTCAGCCCGAGGTCGGCCTTACAGCCGGGCAGGCGCAGCTGGCCGAGGCACCACTCGGGGCGCCAGTGGGCGATGCCCTGCGCGGTCTTGGCCGCGAGCTGGTCCGGCGCATCGCCGAGAAACAGAAGGTAAGGATGCTGGATCGCCATACGCCCCTCGGAAGTCTTATCTGCCGGCGCCCTGCAGGCGCCGCGGTTGGGAGAACGCCCCGGGCGGGCGTCCGCGGCCGGCATCTTAGTGATACCGGGGGGACCCGCCAAGCCGGCCGGCCGCGCGTTTCCTGCAGAGCAGCCAAACCTTTGCGGCCGCGGCACGGCGGCCTATGATCGCCACCCCTGCCCTGGCACGTCAGCCTGCCCGCTGCCACCGGAAGCTCTCCCGCCGCCGCCCGCGATGACCGCCTCACCCTCCTCTCCGCGAACCGGCTCCGGCGGCTGGAACCGGCACGTGTGGCGCCTCGCGGGGCCGATCATCCTGGCGAACCTGACGACGCCGCTGCTGGGCGCGGTGGACACTGCGGTGGTCGGCCACCTGCCCGACCCCAGCTACATCGGCGGCGTGGCGATCGGCGGCGTCATCTTCGGCTTCCTCTACTGGGGGCTCGGCTTCCTGCGCATGGGCACCACCGGCTTCACCGCGCAGGCGCACGGCGCCGGCGACGCCGGCGAGTTGCGCGCCTGCCTGCTGCGCCCGCTGATCCTCGCACTCGGCTTCGGCGCGCTGCTCATCCTGCTGCAGAAGCCGATCGGCCTGGCCGGCCTCTGGGCCATGGGGGCCAGCGCCGAGGTGAGCGGCGAGGCCGCGACCTACTTCGCCATCCGCATCTGGAGCGCGCCGGCCGCGCTGATGAACTTCGTGCTGCTCGGCTGGCTGCTCGGCGTGCAGCGCGCTCAGACCGCGCTGCTGCTGCAGGTGCTGCTCAACGGCGTGAACATCGTCCTCGACCTCGTCTTCGTAGTCGGCTTCGGCTGGGCGGTGGCCGGCGTGGCTTGGGCGACCCTTATCGCCGAGCTGACCGCCGCGGCCGCCGGACTGGTCGTCATCCGGCGCAGCCTGCGCGGCCAACCCGGCGCCGCCGAGGCGACCCGGCTGTGGGACCCGGCGCGCCTGGGCGCGCTCATGCGGGTGAACGCCGACATCTTCCTGCGCACGCTCTGCCTGCTGACCGCCACCCTGATCTTCACCGCGCAGAGCGCGCAGTTCGGCGACGTCGTGCTGGCGGGCAACGCGATCCTGCGGCAGTTCCAGAACTTCGTGGTCTACGGCCTCGACGGCTTCGCGCACGCCGCCGAGATCCTGGCCGGCAGCGCGCTCGGCGCCCGCGACCGCCAGACCTTCCGCCGCGCCGTGGTGGCCTGCACCCTGTGGGGCGCCGGCGGCGCGGCGATCGCCAGCCTTGCCCTGCTGCTCGCGGGCCCGGCGCTCATCGCGCTGATGACCTCGCTCACCGAGGTCCGCGTCAGCGCCGAGGCCTATCTCTGGTGGCTTGTCCTCTCACCGGTGGTCTCGGTGTGGAGCTTCCTGCTGGACGGCATCTTCATCGGCGCCACGCGCACCGCCGCCATGCGCAACGCCATGGTGCTGTCGCTGGGGATCTTCCTGCTGGCGGTCTGGCTGCTGCTGCCGCCGCTCGGCAACCACGGCCTGTGGCTCAGCTTCCTGCTGTTTCTGGCCGCGCGGGCGGTGACGCTGGGTGCGCACTATCCGGCGCTGGAAAGATCGGTGGGGAAATCGGCCAGGCCGTCGGTCGGGCCGGGGCCGGCGGAAGGGCGCTAGGCGGGCAGCGCCCGCGGCAGCCCGGCGCCGGCGAGCAGAGGCCGGCTCGGCGCCTCGACCAGCAGGTCGCGCGTCGCATCGCCCTCGTCGAGCGCCGCGGCATCGCAGTGGATCGCCGCGACACGCACGGCCTGCAGCGGCACACCGCTGTGCCGCAGTGCCTGCTCGAGCCGGGTCAGAACGCCGGAGAAGGCGGCATCGTCCCCCACCCCCGGAGGATGGATGAAGATGACGACAAGAGCGCCGCTGTCGTCCAGCTCGGCGATGAGCGAGCGGTCCTCGATGGCGGTGAGCCGGCTGTCGCAGCCGGGCGCCAGGGTGACCCGGCAGAGCGAGAGGCGCTGGTGCAGTCCCTTGAGACGCCGCAGGCTGCTCGAGATCACGGCCGGCAAGCGGGCGGGACGCGATGCGGCGGAGAGCGCCGGCCGGGCTTTCGGGCCACCCGGCCGGCGCAGGGGAAGCTCGGGGGAGTACCCGAAGGGAGGGGCCGTCAGAACGCTTCCCCTTTCCCGCAGCATGTCGCCCGGTGCGTTCCCCAATGGGCCGAGGGGACCGGTACCGAAGGGGACGACATGTGAGGTCTCTTTGCTCCGCATCACCAACAAGCTACCGCGAGACCGCAACCAAGGGGTGCGTCAAAGTTGTGTCGGAGAAGTTAAGCGATTTAAGTAATTTAGCGGCAAAATGCCAGGGACGGCGCCAAGCAGGGCGCCAAGCGCTTCAACCCGCGAGGGGGAAGCGCATCACCATGGCCAGTCCGCCGTCAGGACGGTTTTCCGCGCGAACGGCGCCGCCGATCGCCTGCAGGTTGCGGCGGACAATCCACAGGCCGATGCCCATGTGCGGGCTGCCCTCGCCGTCCTCGTCCTCGCTCGGCTTCGGCTTGGAGCGCAGCGACACGTAGCGCTCGAAGATGCGCGTCAGCTCGCCGTGCGGCACGCCGGGCCCGCGGTCGAGCACCGAGAGCTCGGCGCGCGACTGCACCGAGCGCAGTTCGACAATGATCTTGGAGCCGTTAGGCGACACCTCGATGGCGTTGTCGATCACGTTCTCCAGCACGGTCTCGACCAGGTCCTCGCCGGCCAGCACGAAGATGTCCGGCTGCAGCCGGGCATCCAGGATGAGGCGCCGGCTGGCGAAGGTGTCGGCATAGGCCGATAGCATGCGCTCGACGATGCGCGTGAGGCAGATCTTCTGGCGCGGCGGGTCGAGCAGCTCGGCGGTGGTCTCCTCCAGCCGGCGCGCATAGGCGACCAGATGGTCGAGGCGGTCGATCGACACCTCGAGCACGTCGAGCGCGCGCTGCCCGCGCACCTCTTCCGGCGCCACCAGCCGCCGCAGCGGCTCCAACGACTGGCGCATGATCGCGATGGGCGTCTTAAAGGCGTGGGCGTTGTCCTCGGCGGCAAGGCGGATGCTTTCCGCCGAGTCCTGCAGCGCCAGGGTCATGCGGTCGAATTCTTCAGCGACCGGTGCCAGCTCAGGCACGCGGTTCTGCGCGGCGAAGCTCACATGGCTGGCGCCGGTGCGGATGCTTCGCGCCAGACGGCGGAAGCGCATGAGGCCGCGCCAGATCGAGACGAAGAGGCCGATGGTGAAGATGGCCATGGCGAAGTAGATCGCCGCGGCGATGCGCACCTCGAGGGTCTTCCAGTAGGGCTGGTCAATCGAGGTGCCGAGAAACTCGGTGGTCGAGTGGGTGGTGATGACGGCCCAGCAGCCGGCGCCGGTGTTGATCGGCGTGATCGAAGTCAGCAGTTCCTCGGCGCCGGAAGCCCGGCGGTGACGCAGGGCCATCGACAGCTCGCCCCAGCAGCTCTGCGCCAGATTGTCGAACACGCCGCGCTCGACCAGGCGGTCGCGCTCGCTCGCCAGATCGTCCGGCGCGATCGGCGGCTGCGAGGCAACGAAGAAGAAGCTCTCGGCGCCGAACTCGCCGGCGGGGCGGAACAGCACCTTCACGCCCGTCTGCTTGGTGGCGAAGCGCGCCACTTCGTCGTTCAGCAGCGGCAGCGACGAGACCTCCTGCTGCTCGAGCAGGGGCCGCAGGCTCTCCGCCACCATGCGGCCCTGCTCGCGCACGCTTTCCATCAGCAGGAAGCGCTTCTCGGCATCGGCCTCGCGGAACTGGATGTAAAGGATGACCGGGACGGCGCAGAAGATGACCAGCAGCAGGACCAGCTTGCTGATCAGCGAACGAAATGGCAGCCCGAAGTAGAAGCTGCTGGGGGCCGGCGTGCTCACCGGCCCCTCTACCCGGGCCGCCATGATGGCTAGGCCCCGCCCTTGCCGCTCTGGTCGCGCCAGCGGTAGCCGAAGCCGGGATAGTTCTCGATGCCGTCGAAGTTGTCGTCGACGTCGCGGAACTTCTTGCGGATGCGCTTGATGAAAGAGCGCACGTTGGCGCGGTAGCCGTCGGGCCCGTAGCCGGCGACGAAGTCCTTGCCGCGCACGATGTCGTAGATCTGGCGGTAGGAGACGTCGCCGCCCTGCTGCTGGACCAGGAACAGCACGATGGCGAACTCGGTCAGCGTCAGGTCGACCTGCTGGTTGGCCCAGAAGGCCCGGCTGATGTCGGTCTTCAGCTCCAGCGGCCCGTTGCGGATGACCGCGGGCGTCGGCCCGCCGCCTTCCGCCGAGGGCTTGACGCCTTCGGTGATCAGCTTCAGACGCTGCAGAATGATGGGCAGGCGGCGCGACTTGTCGATGAAGTCGACCGCGCCCCACTTGAGCGCCGCCTCCTCGTAGATCTCGTCGCTGAGGACGGTGAGAAAGATCACCGGCGTCTGGATGCGGCATTCGCGCATCCGGCGCAGCACGGCGAGGCCATCGAGGCCGGGCATGCGCCAGTCCAGCAGCACCGCCTCGGCCTCCTCGCCGGACATCATGAATTCGAGCGCGCTTTCGCCGTTGGCGAAATCGACGACCTCGTAGCCCTCCTCGGCGAGGTTGAGCCCGAGGGATTCCCGGAACAGGTCGTCATCGTCGACGATGAAGACCCGGTTGAAGTTGGTCTCTGTCACGACCGGCTGCACAGCCATCATTGCACTCGCGCCATTAGCGCCCCCTCATCGTTTGCCTGCACCTCTCTGTTGCGAACAATCCGCTTCAACTGCCGCCGCCCGCCGCTCCCTCGGCCGGCGCCGCCGGGGAGGCCCCGGCGCGCCCGGCCTCGGCCTGCGCCAACAGCTCGCTCAAGCACAGCCGGGCAAAATCCTTGGCTTCCGCCGTCTTGGCCTGCTCGCTGGCCGTCGCGGCCTGGCCTTCCGGGCCGCCCTTCACCTCGTAGGTAAGCACTCTGAAGTCGCTTCCGCCCACCTTGGGGTAGAAAAAGACGTGAAGGACGCAGTGGGTTCCATTGTAGGCCCAGATTTTCGCCGGCGGCTCGTCGATGAGCAGCGCCGGATCGCCCAGCAGGGCGGTGGTGCGCTCGAAATCGAGCCCGACCAGGGAATCGGGATCGGCCGCGGTCTGCGGCGCCTTCGCCGCTTCGATGGCGGTCCGGGGAACCTCCGGCTTGCGCACCGGCAGCGGCGGCAACGGCTTCGGCGCGGCCACCTCCGTGGTCACGTCCGCCGGAAACCGGCCCGCGTTGCTGAGCGCCTGCTCGACAGGCACCGGAGCGGCGGTTTCCGCTGCCGGACCGCGCATATCGGGGAGCGGGATACCCAGCTCCGCGCACGCGGAAAGCCCCAGCAATGCCGTCCCCAGGACCCCGTTGAGGAGTCTCATTATCGTTTTCCTGACCTTCGCACCGCCCCGGCATCGCGCCGGAACCCGTCAATGGTGACCGCCAATTTCTTAACGAAATCCTAAGATTGCCGTGGGGGAGCAAAGCCGTGATCCAGCCGGTTGCCTCAATTTACGCGCCAAGTGCCTAGTCGGCAACGCGTCCGGCGGGGTGTGACAAATTTGGCGCGGCCCTGGTCGCCGGAAGGAAGCGTTAATAACGTGAAAATGCTGGAGAAGCCGGCACCTCCTTTCAAGGCGGCGGCTGGCTGCCGCGGCTACCGGGGGTTGCTCCACCCTAGCCTCTCAGTCGCCAGGGTATCGCCAAGGGACCTTCGCACTCAACCGCGATCTTCGGCCGCAAAAGCGGCGAAGTTAGGGCACGGACCCGCCGGCGGCCCGGCCGCCCCGGTCTCCCCGTGCTTCTCGGCGAAAAGCCAAGCCCGATCAACGGCATTGGCGCCGGAGCCGGAGTCATCTGGGATTGACAAGGGCTGCCGGGACAACGCTTGATATCAGCGGTAGCACGGCTGCAAAGGCCGATAAGCGGTGCGGTGAAGCGCCGTCACGAGGCACGTCAACAGGGAAGCAGGTATGACCAAGCAACAATTCGCCGCCCCGGCAGGTGCGCTGATCGCCCTCGCCTTGGCGTTCGGCCCCGCCGCCGCCCAGGAAAAGGTGGTCAACGTCTACAACTGGTCCGACTACATCGACGAATCGATCCTCGAGGACTTCGAGAAGGAGACCGGGATCAAAGTCGTCTACGACGTCTTCGATTCGAACGAGGTGCTCGAGACCAAGCTGCTCGCGGGCGGCACCGGCTACGATGTCGTGGTGCCGACCGGCAGCTTCCTGTCGCGCCAGATCCAGGCCGGCGTGTTCGGCAAACTCGACAAGGCGCAGCTGCCGAACCTGTCCAACATGTGGGACGTGGTCGAGAAGCGGACGGCCAAGTACGACCCGGGCAACGCCTACTCCATCAACTATATGTGGGGCACCACCGGCATCGGCTACAACGAGGAAAAGATCCTCGAGCGCATGGCGGACGCCCCGGTGAATTCCTGGAAGATGGTCTTCGATCCGGAGATCGTCTCCAAGTTCGCCGACTGCGGCATCCACGTGCTGGACGCACCGGACGAGCTGATCCCCGCGGCGCTGAACTACATCGGCGAGGATCCGGACAGCCAGGATCCCAAGGTCGTCGCCAAGGCCGAGGACGTGCTGATGGCGATCCGCCCCTACATCCAGAAGTTCCACTCCTCGGAGTACATCAACGCGCTCGCCAACGGCGACATCTGCATGGCGG
>Ga0207773_100611_pt1 | contig 12977 bp, 5 predicted proteins | sample TtaePargueraPR_2_FD_187281 | JGI IMG/M metagenome (GOLD analysis project Ga0207773, IMG submission 187281) | Aerobic enrichment media microbial communities from Bioluminiscent Bay, La Parguera, Puerto Rico - Tt and M1 (3) (SPAdes) | ecosystem: Environmental > Aquatic > Marine > Unclassified ...
TTCTTTGAAGTTCCCCATGCTGTTTCCCATGGCATGGGCATATTCACTCATGATATATGGCCTTGAGGGATTACTTTCCGCATACCTCTCCATGGATTTAGGATGAGGATACTGTGGAACGATGATATCGGTATTCCACTCATAGGTAGATCTTTCATACTGTACCGGCCTTGAAGGATCATAAGCCTTGATCCATTCGTATGCTTTATAGAAATTGTAACCATTTCCGGCTTCGTTCCCCATGCTCCAGGCCACCACTGATGGATGGTTTTTATCCCTAAAGACCATTCGTTGGATTCTAAGCATATGCGCATGCTCCCATTCCGGGGCATTGCCCAAAGTACGTTCTGGATTATAGTACATTCCATGTGACTCAATATTCGCCTCATCGATAACATAGAACCCGTATTTATCACATAGCTCATACCAGTAAGGATCATTTGGATAATGGGACAGTCTCACCGCATTCATGTTCAACTCCTTCATGATGCGAACATCCGTTTCCATTTGCTCATGGGTCATCACGTGATGCGTTTCCGGGTGGGATTCGTGACGGTTCACACCTTTAAAAAGAACTGGCTGGCCGTTTGCTAAAAACTGATTCCCAACAATCTCATACGTTCGGAAACCCACATTTTGACGGATTACCTCTAAGGTCTTCCCGGATTCATCGGCTAAAACCAACTCCAGTTCATAAAGTGTTGGGATTTCGGCAGACCAAGCGGATACATTAGGAATTGCCGTGGCAAAATTCAAAACGGTTTTTCCAAGCTTTCTCTTTAACCCGGTTGTTTTTTGGGTTTTCGTATAAATCAGGTTTCCTTCAGGATCTAACAGCTTTGCTGTCACGGTATTCTCCCCCTGCTCTTCATCCGTTCTGTTCCAAAGGTCAACGGTTACATTCAGCTTTCCATCCCTGTAATTATTGGCCAATGGGCTTTTCACAAAAAGGTCATAAAAATGTACCTGAGGCCTGCTGTACAGGTACACATCCCTTTCAATACCTGAAATTCTCCAAAAATCCTGTGCTTCCAGATAAGAACCGTCACTCCATCTTCTGACCTCAATTACAATAAGGTTTTCCCCCGGTTTCACATAATCGGTCAGTTCAAATTCAGACTCCAACTTGCTGTCCTCCCCCAGGCCCACATACTTCCCATTCACATAAAGCCTGAAGGCCGATTTTACTGCTCCAAGATGGATAAAGACTTGCTCTTTTTCCCAGCCTGTCGGCAAAGTTATGGTTCTCCTATAAACCCCAGCTGGCTGGTCTTCATTTGGGATATATGGTGGATCTGGATTGTTTACAGCAAACTCAAATGGATGGTTCACATAGATAGGGGTACCGTAACCGTTGAATTCCCAGTTGGCTGGCACTTGAAAATCATCCCATCCTTGGTCGTCAAAACCTATGGCTTCAAAATCGTTGGGGAGCTTATCAAAATGATTGGTCCAGAAAAACTTCCATGTTCCATTAAGGTCGAAAAACCTTTCTGAAGCGCTTTTATCATTTTTTTTGGCCAATTCTTCATTTTCGAAGGGGAAATAAGATGACCGCATTGGCAGTCTATTTTCCTCCTGAACATTAGGGTTTTCAAATATAGGATCGGCTTCTTTTTCCTGAGCAACTGCATACCCAATATATACAAATGCACATAAGGCCGTCAAAAGAAAGGGTTTCATGTATTTAAATTATGTGGTTAATTGATTTGATAGCTAAATGAAGCATATCGATTAATTACATTTTCTTTCACAAAAGAAACTAAATACAAAAAAAAGAAATAAAACGAATTATTTGTATATTAATATGAAATTATTTGAAATAAAACCAAGTAGATTTTTTACGTTACCGATCACAGCCTAATCCCTCCGCTCAACCCGGATTATGCATTAGCAATCGTTATAGCCTGTTCCGGCTTCTGTCGGGAAGAGCTGAAACTGCAAGAAAATCAGTCCCGATCTTGCAATCGGGAAGCAAAGCACCTGATTTTAAAGCATTTTAAGTCCGTAATAGATAAGCTAATGCATATTTCGGGTTCAACACATCAGCATTTCCAAAAAATCACCTTTTACCATCTCCAACCATCTATCGTCTAAACCTGCCCTTATCTCATCTTTGATGAATAGAGCAAAAAAATACCCTTGGTATCTTTACATTAACAAAAGACACCAAGGGCAACACCAGCCTATTAAAGTTTTTTTATTTCATAATGATATAATTTTTTATGACTATTCGCTATGTTGCACGTAGCTATATTTTCTTTGGTTTATGCTTTTATGATTCTTTTTCTGTCCTTTTATTCAGCTATTGTTTTGTTCTTGATGGTCCTCATGAATGCTGCGCATTTCCCCCGAAATCCTTCGGGGAAGGCTATTGATGAAAAGGGCCAAAAAACTTGTCCGCCGAAGGAGGATCTAGGCCAGTGGTGCGGCTTTTAAATTGGGTATACCAATTTATCTTTATATAGGGATTCTTTACCCCAATTTAATTTTAAGAAAACTGTTCCGGCCTAAAAATGAGCGGATTTAGGGCTCTTTAGGGTGAAGAACCGACCTCGTAAATTTGAGCTCCTACCCTGCAGGCTGGCTACTTGCTAAAAACAGTCACTGACTGTTTTCTTTACGCTCGTCCCTCCACGACGCGAGCTAGCTCATTTTATTAACGGCCTGCCCATTTTTCTTAAAAACTGCCCCACCAAGGGTCACCCTTACATTTCGATACCATATTCTGCTTATAAAGCAGTACGTGCAGGATCGCGGATACACATATAATTTTTAATTAAAACACCTAATCCTTTTCCATCATTATCAAAATAACTATACCGTATGATCACTTAGACTCCAAACCTACGCATATCAGGTTTTTCAAAGTCCTATGGTAAAGCCTGCCATTTGAAAAAGAAGGCGTATTGACGGACCAAGTATGACCTTTGGGACCAAGATCATTTACACTGACCAAAGCACTTTCATCAAACTTTTCAGCATCAGCATCTATACAATAAACCACGCCCAACATGGTAGTAAAGAATATTTTATTATTCACACTTATCGGATTACCATTAAAATTCCAATGCCAACCATCCCTACGGGATCTTTTGTCATGAGATACATCCAATCCCCGGTTGTTGATCGTCTCCGTACTTAATTCCTGATTCCAGATATAATGTTTCTGGCCATTTTCCATCTCAATGTGCACAGGAACTTGCATATACTCCGCTTTCCCCGTGTTCAGGTCTATTCGTGCCAATGAATACTCCGGACCTATATTATCTCTATATCTCCCCTTTTTAAAACACATAAAAAAGAGCTTATCATCAACAACAATATTAGTAAACCAAGCGGGGAAAACCACTGGATTTAACTCTTCTGCTATATCGATGTTCTCAAAAACTTCATACTTGCTTTCCGCCGCATTCCATAACCTTACATCAGCGTGGTCAGTCAATGAGATTTTCTTCATTAGTTCACCTGTTTTGGAATCCAGTAGATGGATTTCATTTTCTTGCTCCGTATACCAAACGGCAAAGTCCTTGTTCCAAGTGGAATGATACAGAGACAGACCTTTATCAGTGACATACTGCCAAATTCTTTTTCCATTGGACAAATCAATCAGGGAATAACCTTTTGGAGACTCGGGAACACCATGGTGACCTCCTCTACCAATCAGCAGAGCAGGAGCACCTTCTGAAGTCTTTCCGTAGCAAGGTGTATTGTAATGGGTTAAACCATCTTCAGAGATCCATTTTACTTCACCACTCACTTTATCGATGCCATACAAATAATTCCATCCATAGTCCCTGCTTCCATCTTTTTCCCAATAAGGTTCTTCATTGACAATGATATCTCCTTCTATTACCGGCTCAAACTGTTTGTTGAATGGAAAATGTACTCCATCCAATTCCTCAATAGGTTGCCAGGTTCTTTCCCAAAGCAAATTCCCTTCAAAATCAAAACAGGAAAGGTTGCCACTGGCATTATAGAACCACACATGTTGACCATCAGTCACTGGGCCTGGAGTGGAGCTATCACTGAAACCATACATATACTCGGACTGACTGCTTCCTTCCAATGGCCTTTCCCATAATATTTTGCCATCCGATGCACTTAGGCACAGGGCCAATATATCCGACCCCTTCAGATCGCTCTTTTCTTTTATCTCCAAAATGGGCTTCATAACGGTCAAAAAAATCTTGTCTTCCCAAATCGTAATGCCGCTTTGCCCTCCTTCCGGCAATGACGTTTCCCAAATAATATTCTCTCCAGTAGTTACGCTAAAATCTGTTGGCACATGCGCATCTGTATCCACTTGCCAGTTACCATTTGGGCCTGAAGGTTGTGGCCAATTCTGCTGATATTCAGATTTACGAGCACATGAAAAAGCAAGCAAAGATACTAAGAAAATCACGCTCAGACCTTTCGTATTTTTGGTATCGGAAAACATAATTATGGTTTTATTAACTAAACAACCAAAAAAACAAAATTTATCTTCTAAACACGCATCAAAATTTCACATATCCTTGACAATATTTACCCTTGCCAATTTCACAAAATAGGCTGTTAGTATGAATCCCTGAGGTTATTCATCCTTAATTGAATATATTTGAATGATAGTTTTAGAAAAAATTATCATAACTTTAAATAGTTACTATAAATTAAGACAAAACTTCATGCTCTCCTTTTACCAATTTGACCATGTCCAAAAAAATAAAATACTTCCCTAATTTGCCCTTACTGCTTCTATATGGCATATTGCTCTGCTTTTTCACATCCTGTGGGCAATCCTCTCCTGAAAAGGGACTGTCCCCAAGTAAAAACGGCAAACCTAATATCCTTGTCATTCTTAGCGATGATCAAGGAACCTTTGACATCAATGCCTATGGTTCCAATGATATTGCAACCCCCAATCTGGATAGATTAGCCAATGAAGGAATCCGATTCACTCAGTTTTATGCTGCTGCTCCCGTTTGTTCTCCATCCAGGGCCAGCCTTTTAACTGGAAAGTTCAATTTCCACGCCCGACTCTTCGGGAATGTCGCCCCTCCTCACGCAGATCCCGAATACAAATCAGGGCTCCCTACCGAGGAAATCACCATGGCGGAAATCTTCAAAGCCGGCGGATACGGAACAGCATTGATTGGAAAATGGCACCTTGGACATAGCCAGGAAAAACTCCCCAACGGACAGGGCTTTGATTACTTCTTTGGCCACCAGCGAGGCTGCATAGATAACTTCAGCCATTTTTTCTATTGGGACGGCCCCAATATGCATGACCTCTACCAAAATGAGAAAGAGGTTTACCATCAAGGAGAATTCTTTGGAGACCTGATGGTCGATGAAGTAAAAAAATTCACTGCTCCTGAAAAAGAAAAACCATTCTTTATCTACTGGGCCATCAATATGCCTCATTACCCTTACCAGGGAAGAACCAAATGGCTGGAACATTATAAAGACACGCCCACCCCACGAAAAGAATATGCAGCTTTTATCAGTACTTTTGATGAAATGATTGGTCAGGTTTTGGACCATCTTGAAGCCACTGGGCAACTGGACAATACGATCATTGTCTACCAATCTGACCATGGCCACAGTACCGAGGAGCGAGCCTTCTTTGGCGGTGGCAACAATGGTCCCTTCCACGGAGCCAAATTCTGTATGTTGGAAGGAGGCATTCGCGTACCTGCAATGATCCGTTATCCAAAAGCTGTTCCTGCCAATGAAATCAGAAACCAAATGGCCAACAGCATAGACTGGCTTCCTACCCTTGCCGAGCTTACGGACATTGAAATCCCCAACAAAGATGAGATTGATGGCAAGAGCCTTCTTCCTATCATCAAGGACAAAAATGCTCTGTCCCAACATGACATCCTTCACTGGGCAACCGGTGATCCAGAAAGCACAACCAACTCCTGGGCGGTAAGGCAGGGGGACTGGAAATTATTGGGCAATCCATTTGATCCGGAAAAAGAACTGACCTTCGATGAGGATGACAAACTTTATTTGGTCAATATGGCTACCGACTCTACGGAAACGACCAACCTTGCTGCCCAGCACCCTGAAAAGCTTCAGGAGCTACTAAAGATCCACAATGATTGGAACCAGGAAATGATCAGACTAAAAAATCAATAGACAAAACATCTTGAGGCTGTCTCATAATTGCCCCTCAAAGGTAGAAGATGACATTTTCTCATATATATAAGGAGTAGAACAACAATGTTTTATTCAATGTGATTTTGTTGTCCCTTCATCCCGCACAGGGATGTGGAACAGCGTAAGTTGGGCCTAAGGCCTGTCCGACTCAGGCGGGCTCAATTTAAACCGTGCCGTCCGCCTGAGGCACAACCAAGGAGATTCTTCATCCAAAAAAAATCAAATCATTCAACCCCATATCATTTAAAATGAAATCATTTCGACTTTTATCTCTCTTATTTCTGCTTATTTATGGAAAGACTTGGGCAAGCGCTGGAGACACGCTGCGCATTATCAGTCATGACGCCATCACTGTAGTCACTGATCCTTCCAAAGGTGAAAACGCCTACACTAAATGGGCCGGTTTTCCCGATAAAGATGAAGCCATCCGAAAGATCATCATGAAAATCAAGTTTGCCTGCCCGGACAATATGCGATGTGCCGATTGGGACTATGTTGACCACATTACCCTAAAGCGCATTGGAGGAACAAACGGAGAAATGAAAGACTACGAAATCGGCCGAATGCTAACCCCATATGGGGGTGCTTTTGGAAAAAATTGGGAGTTTGACTGGGCAGCAGATGTTACAGACTTCAGTCTTTTGCTGCGAGATAGTGTCGAAATCGAATATAAACATACAGGTTACGAACCTAATGAGGACCGAGGCTGGAAAGTAACGGTTGCTTTTGATTTCATCAAAGGACAAGCAGCCCTGGAGCCGGTATCCATTACCAAGGTCTATCAAGGACATTATAAATATGGAGATGGGGAAAACCCCATCGAAAAATCCCTGAATAAGGTGAATATTCCTAAAGGGGAAGGCGTAACTATGGGACGCTTTAGAGTCATTCAGACTGGTCATGGCATGGACAGGCCTGATGGCTGTGGAGAGTTCTGTAACAAATTCAGGGATTTTCTTCTTGACGGCAAAATTGTGGCCACAAGGCAGATCTGGAAACAATGCGGTGACAACCCCTTGTATCCCCAAGCTGGGACATGGATTTTTGACAGGGCCAATTGGTGCCCTGGTGATTTGATCCAGCCGGACATTTATGACTTTGATTTCAATCAACCGTCACGAACAGTTCAGCTCCAAATGGAGAACTATGCGTCTCCAAAACCAAGTGCCAATGAGTTGATTTCAGCTTATGTCATCCAGTATAAGCCCTATGTTGAAAAAAATGATGTTGCCATTGAAGACATCATTATCCCATCCAACAAAGCCATCCATAGCAGAGTTAATCCAGCCGCTTTTGGCCCAACTATCGTCATCAAAAACAATGGAAGCAATACTTTGGCCAGTCTGGAAATTGCGCATGGAGCTGAAGGTCAAAAGACTAATAAATTTATTTGGAAAGGCTCACTAAAGCCAGGAAAGATGGATACGGTCAGCATGCCCGGACTTATCATACAAGAAGGAAATCTCGCTTACCATTTTGAATTGGATAGACCGAACCGAAAAAAAGATGGCTACAAGGCTGACAACCAAATGACTTCAAGCTACTCCCTTACACCTGTCCATGAATCTAAATTGATTTTCCATCTGGAGACCAATAAAGCAGCAGAAGATAATGCCTATCAAATCATTGATGCTAAAGGAAATATCATTTTTGAAAGGGCACTGGGCACTTTAGCGGCAGACACTACTTACAAGGATTCTATGGACCTTCCTTTTGGAGAATACCAGTTGCTTCTAACTGACAAAGGGGGAGACGGTTTGGAGTTTTGGTATAAAACCAGGGCCGGTAGAGGCAAGGCTATCTTGCTCAACCAGGAAGGCAAAATAGTCAAAAGCTTCGATTCGGACTTTGGTAACAGTATCACTTATAATTTTACAGTAGGAGAAAATACTGATCCCATCAAAGAGGATGAAATCTCCCTTGGAGTATTCCCCACAAGAACCAACGACTTCACGTATTTTGATTATTTGTCCAATAATCCTGAAGAGGTGACCATCAAATTGATCAATGATCCAAGAGGTGAGGTGGTGGAAGAACATCATTATCGCAACTTTAAGGAAGGCAGGCTTACTTTTGACTTAAGCAGGTACCCAAAAAGCAGGTACTTCTTCCGGGTATTTGTAAAAGATAAGGTAGTATACAATAAGCGGGTGCGGGTAAAAGAATAACCTTAAAGGACAAAAACTCCGGGTAGAATATATCACCCGGAGCTTTCTATATTCAAACTTTACTCCCGTATCATTATTTAGTTATAGGGAAGATTTTTTCAATCGTAAAAAAAGAAACAAAACGAAAGAACGACCCTTTTAAAGCTAATTGAAAAGAAGTAATTTCGAGTAGAAAAACTCAAATTACTTTTATTAAAAGATTACCTTATACTTTTGCTCTTTTCTTTGCTTTGTCTTCTTGTGGATTCCACCGAAGTAACTTATGGATTACCAATTCGTGAATTTAACTCATTTAAAGAAGCAGCATCTGAGACTGCCATAAGTAGGTTCTATGGAGGGATCCACTATGTTCCGGCCATTGAAAACGGTGTAGATCAAGGAAGAAATGTTGGGAATCATGTATTGTCAAGAGTTAAGACAAAAAGTGAATCCTAACAAAAGACTACCATGGTTAGGTCAGCTCAATGACTAATTTGACATAATATCAAAGCCAAATCAAGCAAGTAAACATTAAGAAATGAAGAGCATTAAGGGTAAATTCTATCTTCTCTTAATACTCTTCTCCAAACATAACTTAATGGTTAGATTAAAGGAACCTGTCAAAAAAATTAAGCGGAATATTATCCACAGATGAATAAAGATAAACACAGATGTAGTTATTTTTCTCCTTCTAATCTGTGTTTATCCTTTTTACTGTGGCTAACTTAAGAACATACCCCCTAAAGAGGAAACACCTGCCCTCCACAACCTTTCTGTCAATGGTAGCCCTCCCACAAATCCTTGTCTAAGTCTATCATGAACAGGTATCCCAACAATAGAAAATTCGTGATAATCAGTGTAATCCGTGGACTTCAATTGTCATTTATAGAGTATTGGAAATACGTATTTTACTAACTAATCAAAACAATCCAAACTCTGCCAAATGGGTAAAGAACACATCTTCTCCGCTGCCATTGTCATGTCCTTCAGTCACCGTGACCTTAATATATCTAAACGATTGATTTGAGGAAAAATCCACCAATTCTCTAGTACTGTCTCCCACTTCAAATTCCCCCAAATCCGTCCAAGTCTCACCATCACTACTAATTTCAATATTAACTTTCTTCACCCTGCCGTTGTATTTATCCAGTCTTTGGCCAAATACCATTCCTCCAACAGTTTCTGCCTGCCCCATATCAATGGTAAAATAATGAGGAAACTGAGGCTTTGCCTGATACCACTGAGAATGCCAAATAGTAGCATCATCACCATCTTTCAAATTGTTCACTGCCCCGCTATTGGTGCCACCGCCGACCAACTCTTCTGAAGAAACATTTATCACATCCCAATTTTCCTTGGAAAGTTCATGTACCTCCTTCAGGCTAAAGTCAATATTAGGCTTTCCTTCCTCAAATTCGTATGCATATTTAAGCACTGTAAAATTGCCATTCTCATGACAGAACCTTACCCGAAACTCAAATGGATACTGCTTGTGATCTGCATCTATTCCTGAGAGAGGCATGGTCATAGAAATACTGTCTCCATCAATAATATCCTTGGTACCCCAGGTCACTGCATTATAATCGGCATCCCCCTCACTGGTTTTGGGATCATTATAAGCTATCACTCCATTGACAGCTATATCACTTTCAAATCTTCCTCGTAAATACAAGTTTTCGGAATCGGCAAAAATCCTCATCGATTTAAGGCTAAATCCAGCATCTCCCTGATAGTGTTCACTACCTGTATCTTTGCTCATCACTTGATTATTGTTTAATATCAAAGCATCTGCAAAAGTAAAATTCACTTTATCCGGGCTTTTGGTGAACTCATGGTTACCCCAAGCCATCATAGAAGTCCAGTTATCGGTAGCTTTATGTTTATTATGTGGCAAGTTCAGTGCATGCCCTAATTCATGGATCGTTCCGCCTATCCAGTTTTCATCTGCCTGCCGGGAACCGTCCTGCCAATACTTCATATCAAAGTTTTTGTAATCCAGTGCATAACACCATTTCCCAATCCCATAAAAAGGCACTCCACCAGCGTCCCAGCCATTTTCTCCCGTTCGGCTGGGCATAAAAACTATGGTATGTGCACTAGCCTCTTCCGATGGATTTGCCTGAAAATAGGCGTTGATCTCTTGGCCTGCTTTGCTGCCTCCTCCTTCATAGGGATAATCATCCTGCCCGCCTTCACCTCTTATCACAATCACCTTTACATATTCAGGATTCCCCTCACTTTTCAAAAGACCAAAGGTTTTTCCAGTAAAACCATAGGAAGTCATTTGTTCCTTGTACCAATCCTGCATAAATAACATGATTCCCGAAAGGCGTTGATGGTAGTTTTCCAAGGGTTCTATATCAGAAGGTACAAAGTACACCACATTCAGATTGTAGTTATAATCTGAGACATAATCCCCCAAATCCACCTCCTCTAGTTCCTCATTTTCTTTATTTTCATCCGGCTCTTTAGTAGGATTTGGATCATCCATAGAGCAGGCATAAGCCATTAGACTTAGGATCAATAGACAAAACAATCTTAACTTTTTCATAATAGGGTCTTTGAGTTTATACTATTTGATTGGATAATGCGGACAAATCAATAAATGCCAATTTCCGCTATATGGACAAAGAAGTCACTTTCCGTTCCATCATGGTAACCTTCCTCCATCGTCAGCTTGATAAAGCGGAAAGTTACAGATTCAGGAAACTCCACAGCTCCTCCATCCAATGGAAATTCCAAGATTCCAATTTCTTCCCAGTTGCTATTATCTTCACTGACCTGAATCTTGATAATTTTGGGCCGTCCATTTTGTTTGGACCTATTTTGTATAATCAATCCATTTGCTTCTTTTGACTCTCCTAAATCCAAGGTGATAAAATGCGGGTAAGCTGGACTAGCACCCGCCCATTGGCTATGCCAAAAAGTAGCTGGGTTTTCATCAATAGCATCCTCCGCCCTGCCATTATCCTCTCCTTCTCCGGAAGTTTCCTCAGAAGAGAAATCAATCACTGACCAACCGGACTTTTCAAAAGGTATGACCTGATTTTCTATTGCCTCATCCACTCTTGCTTCCAAGGCTATCAAATCAGCATCAGGTGAGACTGTTTGAACAGTTGCCAAACTTGCTTTTTGCTCATCTGCATGGGTATATCCTCCCGAACTCATATAAAAATGTGAAGAGTTCCCCTCTACCAATCCTCCTGCATAGTCATCTCTTCCTTCCGGAACTCCATCGGTATGGGTCATAGTGGCCCGATTAAAATTGATCCAGTTACCATCTACCTCTTTGCCCCACATATTGTAGTAATGGGCCATTCTGATCTCCTGCCCATTTCTATTGCCAAAATTCTCCAAGAAAGAATAGAAACCGTCAAAATAGCGTTGCTCTTTAGGGGCTTTCCATGTGGCCATGTACTTCCAGCCTTCAGTCTCCACATCCTTAAACCAAGCAGACAAAAGCACCGTATTGTCATCATTTTTTCTCACATTCATAATAAACTTCACAGGAACTGCCGTTTCCCAAGGGTATTTCCAATAGGATTGTCCTCCGGTACCCTCATTTCCAAAACCTCCTGCATAAACTTCCTCTCCTTTATCTACCAAAGTCACCAGGTCTTCTGGGTCCACATCATCCCGATCATCCGGTATATCGGAGCTGTCCCAAACAGAAAAGAGTACTCTTCTCTCAGTAGAGCTGTTTACCTGAATACCAAAATAGCCTCTATAAAAACCTATGCACATGTAAAATGTATACATAGGATCATATCCCAGCGGCACATTGATCTCCCCATACAACCAATCATATTCCCTACTTACCTGATCACCTGGTTTGAAACTGAGGTGAACGGATGGAGAGGAAAGCCATTTGGCATATCTGGCGGAACCTTCTTCTGTTTTAAAGAGAAAGCTCTCCACTTCTGCCACTTCACTACCAGATAAAGCGCTTGGAGACAATTCAAACCTATAAAATCCTTTTGCAGACACCTGTATAGTATCAAACATCACATCTTTAAAATTCCCCGTTCCCTGAACACGCTGTTGAGAAACCTCTTGATAGGACGGATCATTAGGGGTAGTTACGGTCAATTGAAAGTCAGTGTACTCTGATTGCTTAATTTTCAGGGAAAGGCCCGTAATGTACATACCTGGAGTCAACTCATAGTAACCTACAAGATCATGCTCAGAAGATGACCAACTGGTGACCACATCAGCATCTGCGTCCGGATTATAACTCATTGCCGGTGCTTGATCATCCCAAGGCTCCATGTAGGACTTATTTGCCGGAATGGTAATTGGGGTATAGTTGACAGGCTTCTTGTCTTCTTGTTGAGGATTAGGATCCTGCTGAGCTACTGAGCAAGAAAACGTAGAAAAACAAACGGCCATTAGCCAAAGCGGGTTTATTCTCTTCATCTCTTTGATTAATTATTTTTTTAAAAATTTTGGGTTCCAATTATAACAAACCAGACATACCACAGCTGTGAAAAGACATAGCTTTTCAATTGACCTTCAATTTCTTCACATTAAAGGTTTATCTACTGTTAGATTATCTGGCAATGCTTAAAATTTGACCTTCATTAATGTTCTTGGTCAAAAGTAGTCGGGTCATTTACTTCTTTACTCTTCAGCACCTGAATGCTGGCATCATTTTTCGCTACAATGATCAGGTATTGTTCCTTA
>Ga0207773_100613_pt1 | contig 12942 bp, 12 predicted proteins | sample TtaePargueraPR_2_FD_187281 | JGI IMG/M metagenome (GOLD analysis project Ga0207773, IMG submission 187281) | Aerobic enrichment media microbial communities from Bioluminiscent Bay, La Parguera, Puerto Rico - Tt and M1 (3) (SPAdes) | ecosystem: Environmental > Aquatic > Marine > Unclassified ...
TTTGCTCTTACCTGAAGACTGCCACCTACAAAACAGGACATAATACTCCTCGTTGCTGATCTTTTTCATGATGCAATTTTACGAAGTAGGCACCGGCTATGAAACATGGGGTTTATCGGACGGATACAATTAAACATTATTGTGGCAGGGAGATGCTATTTCACAATATGAAACTCAACAATGATAATTTTTGGCCTTTGGGATTTTGAAAAAGTGTTTTCTATGAGCCAAGAAGTCAGCAGAGGCCATAGTAATCAACAGGACTTGAGCTTCGTAAAACCGAAGAGTTCTCACGAGTTGATGAAGGGCTGAACGTATTGCGAAGTGAAAATTCGATAAGGAGCCTTTGCGTAGCCTTATCTTAGAAGTATCGGAAAGGGGATGTTGGTGTAAAGAGCGGCATCCCTATGCTTTACGAACCGCCGTACCTGCCTTGTCAGCAGACAGGTACGAGACCCGTACGTACGGTGGTGTGAGAGCCTCAACCTGAGCTAATTGGCTCAGGTCGGGCTACTCGATTGCCTGTAGTTTATTATTATTCAGTCTCTATTTTTTCAATATCTGAAATCATTTTATTTAATAATTTCACTCTTGTTTCCTTATAATCACCCCACCTGTCAATCAAGATTTGAGTCAATTCTCTTTGCAAGGCAATTTTTGTTAATTTCTTTAATTCTTTATCAATTAATCCTTCTAATACAAACTGTCCAAATCCAACGGCGATTATCGCATTGTCTATTCCTAACAAATAAGTTCCTCCCATATCACCAGTTGCTGCATTAAATGACTGGTTAAAGAGCGCTTCATCAAATTCCTTACCTTCTCTATCAGCCATTTCTTTAAAATGTTCTTTCATTGCTGGAATATGGTCTTGAATTGCAGAATTATCAATTGTATTATTTCCATTGATATATTCACTAATTTTTATCGTATCAAGAGTATTCCAATCAAACGGAGGAAATCCCCATTCTCCTATTAGTTGATTTAGATATTTTATCGGTGATTTGTTTATATTTTTATTTCTCCATTCTAGAAATCCATAAAATGCGTCAGAACCGTCATCACTGCCAAAAGGAGCGCTTTCTTCAATCGGACTCCAATAAAATTCCTCAGTCAATAATTCTTTTGCTTTGGGATGAGCATTCTCTGGAGCTAGTTCAAAATTATCCATATATATTAAATTTGATTGGTTATTATTGGTCTGACAACTACTTTGTCCAAGTGATATTGAACTTATCAGTATTATATAAATGTATCGTTTTGTCATGGTTTTGTTAAATTACAGGCAACGTAAAGTGTTTTAAACGCAATCTAGGTAAAAAAATAAACTATTTTCTTAAGACTATCAAGATTGCGGTTAAAACATCCTTGGATAACCTGCCCTGATATTTTCGAGGAAGCCGGCCAAAAGAATGGTTGGCTTACAGAAGGGAATCACAAATTCCCAGGATAGAAGTGGGAGTGGCATACTCCAACCAGTCGAGGGTTTAAACTTGCATTTCATACTTCATCAGTAAATGGGTTAATAATTCTGTTCAATTTTGGTTGAATCCACCAGATGCCAATCGGCCAAAAGATCATTAGAATAACATACTTTAAGTATTCTCCAAATGTTGCCTCTGTTCCCTGTTCCAGAGTTCGTAATGCCTTACTAGGATAAAACATAAATTGAAACATGGCATATATTATGTAGGCAATCCAGAGGCCCCCCAGCAGTCCGTTACTTGAAAATTGTCCGTTAAAAACTGCAACGATTATGAGCATTGAGATAATTAGTACGAAAGCGTTCACGATGAACAGGGTTCGTGGAAGTTCTACTCTTTTAGGTAGATGTTCAGTTAGTTCGAGCCCAACAGCAAAGTACCAGAAAAAGTAAATGATAAGTCCAAATGAGTTCAGAGCCAAGTTAAAAAGTTCCTGATTCTCCCATGTAAAGTTTGACATTAGTGAGCCAAATAGAAGAATGAGAAATACTTGCCAATGTTTGAGTCTTAGTATGAATTCCATTCAAGTTCTTGGTGATTTTGCCACTAGCATCAGTGATAGCTAACCTAAAGTATTTTACCCGCAATCTAGGCAAAAAAATAAACTATTTTCTTAAGACTAACAAGATTGCTGTTAAAACATAGTTGGACAACCTGCCCTTAAGATTCCTGGGTAGCAGGTTAGTGCTACCGGTATTAATTAGTCCAGCTTCATTCCTAAATTAGGAATCATAAATTCCCAGGATAGTAGGGGAGTAGCATATTCCAACTAGACCCTGTTGTCCCGATCCCGCCGCGGCGGACGGGACGATTAAAATTGAGTCTCTGACTCACTCATTTTAAATATCTCCAGCCAGACGGAGTATCCAGCACCCACCCGGCTTTCCCCTTTATTAACCAGTCAGGGCAGCATCTACTCTGTTTTGGTATTGTTCATTTTTGGCCCCGATGGGTCGGGACAGGCTTTGATCCAAAAACGAACCAAAAAGATCAAGATGCAAATAACCTTCTGCCCACAGGGCCAAACGTCGGCCCGGATTTGCATCGGCCACCGCGCCCTACTGCAAAGCGCTCATAATATTATGGTGCTTTTACGCTTATCCTGCAATGGACGCCAATATTCTTGATAATCTTTATGTATTAAACCTTTCTTCCCACCTCGGATAGCTCACCTCTAGGTTTAGATTGCATCTACACCTTCATATCTTTGTCCTTTTCAAGCATCATTAATCTCAGAAGGGAATTACAAATTCCCAGGATAGGGGGGATGGAGTGGCATTCTCCACCCAGTCGGGGGGGGGGTGAGATTTTCCTTTACCTACTCGACTACCAAACTTTTTTATCTGTTATTCATTTCTTGAAGCCTCAAAGGAATAATTTCCTTCAGAAACCCTAAATAAAATATGCCCATTTTCTATTCCATAATATTCTATGATTGCTTTATTTTTGATTTCACTTCCTTTTTTCCAAATAGTTTTATTGTTGAGTTTAATCATTGAAACTTTCTCTGCTGGGATACCAATAATTGCTTCACTTGCTTTTGGTATGGTTGCGGTGAGTTTAAAACTATTGGATGAATTGTCAAAATTACTTTTGATGATTCCTTTTACTGATTGCACTGTTGCAGAGGCTTGTTTTATTGAACCCGAATTGGGGATAATTTGAAATGTTTTATAACCAGGTTCGATAGGTTCAATTCCACACATATATTGGGATAATATTGTCAGTGCACCTCCGCTCCATGCATGATTTGTTGTACCAGATAACCACGTCTCAATATTGCCCTCTCCCCAACCCTCAAAAAGAGTTGCATAATTTGGATTGTTAACCATATTCCCAAATCGCTTTTTCATTCGTTCAATTGCAAAATCTACATATCCCATTTGAAAAAGTGCCTCTAAAACATATTTTTCCATATAAGGACTTGCATGTTCTTCTGTCTCAAATACTTAGAGAAGTGCGGGATGTTTTTCTTTATCTGCTATACCCGCAACTACTGCAAGAGCCTGACTCCTGTCGTCCGTTTTTCCTTTATAGGAAGGATGACGATAGGCTGAACCATTCCAAAATTCTGTATTAAAAGCTGTTTTTATTTTTTGCATCTGTTGTCTGTATTCTAAAGCATCCGCTTTGAAGGATAAAACTTCAGCCATATTTGCTGCTCCTTTCAGTGCCAGATAATAGGACGCATTTGTAATAAGCTCCATATCTTTATTATCGCCCCAGTCTCCCCATAACCAGCCTCCTTGTCTAATCTTTACTGTGCCATTATCATTGAATTTCCAAATTTTCAGATATTTTTTAACTCCTTCATATAAATCTGATATGGTTTGTGTGTCGCCTGTATTTAAATAGTAATTCCAAAAACCGTAATATCCAATACTTGTAAGCATCTGGGTAGGTAATTCGCTACTCCAGTTACCTGCAGGTATAGGGCAATACAATGTACTATCAGGCCTTTGCCAATTAATTAGCTCATACATTCCTTTTTTGAACAATAAATGGCTTTTTGTATCAAGTGCATAAAATGATTCTCCACCCTCGTTAACTTCATCTCCCCACCATTGAGCTCGCTCTCGGTCGGGACAATCCATGTAATTATCACGCATGGTGATGTAAAGTGTTCGCTGAGCCTTTTGCCATATTTTATTCAGGAATTCGTCATTGCTCTTAAAACTGCCAACAAAGTCCGTGTTGTAACCAGTTTCACGATATTTCAGGTCTAATACTTTTACACCTGCCGGAATTTTATAAATTACTTTATGCCCATTCATCCAACCGAGGCTTTCATAGTCCTGTATACCTTCGCGGGACACATATTGGGCATACATATTTGGCTCTCCTCCACCCATGAAATTTTCGGTTTTTATTTCAATCAGCTTGCTTTCCTGTGTCCCAATTTTGAGATAAGGAGTGATTTGCAGGTTAGAGGGTAATGAGCAGATAATAGTCGTATCACCTTGAGATTCGAATGGGAATACTGGACTATTAATGTAGGAAAGCAGATTGGAGACTTTCCACTGAGGAATAGGCCGAAGTATTAAATTATTCCAAGGCGACATTGGAGGCCTGCCAAGGACTTTAGCATTTCGCCAGCTTTGAACGGAATAATCATTTTCATACCATATTCCTAAATCTTTTGTAGCATCGTATTTTATGCTGGATTCTGGCAAACGAAAATTAGGAAAAGGTGAAGGACAGGTTTGATAAGCTTCATTTTTAATGACTTTCCATGATGCATCGCTTAATATGCTTAGCTCAGGAGTTATACATTCAAACAAAAAACCAAATCTACCACTGCTCACGTGTGAGAAACCATCTTTCCCAAAATACCAGCCCAATAGAGAAATGTTATTTGATCCTTCTATTAAGTAATCTGATATGTCAACTTCATCGTAATATGTGTCATTAGGATTGGGTCCTCGTTTTAAACCGCCCTCAAAAACGACCATTTCACCATTCACCCATAAACAATACTTGCTGTCTATGGCAATTTTTGCTATTGCTTTTTCTGGTAACGCTTCTAATGAAAAATCTTTACGAAAACAAAACCATGAGTTACTTTCATTTTGACAATCAGGGTCTGTAATCCATTTTGCTTGCCAAATGTCTTGCGCATTTAGAAAACTTATTTGAAAGAACAAGACAAAGAGTAATACAATTCTATTCATAATGAATGTTATTTTAAATGTTTGGTAACGTAAAGTGTTTTAAACGCAATCTAGGCAAAAAATAAACTATTTTCTTAAGACTATCAAGATTGCGGTTAAAACATCCTTGGACAGCCTGCTCCCATTATCAATTAGCCCAGCCTCATTCCGTAATCAGGAATTACAAGTTCCCAGGATAGTAGGGTGGAGTGGCATACTCCCCCCAGTTGGAGTATGACGAGGCCTTTGTGGGAAAAGCCACCAAATCCGATGAAAGACAGGAACTCAAAAAAGGAAGGGGCAGCCAAAGACAGGCTATAGTGGCCACCATGGCGGAATCGACCATTTTGGAAGACCTGCAGACCGGTGAGAAGGACAAAAGCTGCCGTTATTTCAAAATGAAGAAAATCGATGACCTAAAAGCCAAAACGGCCGAAAAGCTGATAAGGGACTTCATAGATAAAAAGGCGGTACTGCAGATCGACGAAAGTACGACCTTTACCAATCTGGAGGACTGCGTGGATGTCCATGTCCACGAAATATCCTCGACGAGTGAAGGAAAATTCAACCTGAAATGGGCCCATATAGCCATCAGCAACCTGAAAGGCTATCTAAGGACCTACCATATGGTCTCTGAAAGGAAGCTTCAGAACTATCTGGACGAGTTCTGTTATAAGATAAACAGGAGATATTTCGGCCAAAAATTATTTGACAGGTTAATTATTGCCGCTATTTACCCGTGCTGGCACGATAGCGTATAATCATATTTAATTTTAAAAATTCTTCGAATGAGTCTTCTAACATTGAGTAAGCATGTGCTTTTTCTTTACCAAGTGTGGATTCAAAAAACTCTCTGTCCACCTGTTGACCAAATGCCCAATGCGAAATAGAAAAAATTAATAGGATAAGGTATAACTTCATGCTTTTCTATTGTTCATTATTCTGACTAACGGCAGAAATTCCCCAGTTTATTCTCTAAGCTTCAACGCCGTTAGCATATGAAGTCAACTTTTTAAAGTAGGTGGAATTGTGCCTAACGTTTTCGGGCTTGGGGAAGGTGGCGATTTTTACCACAAAACTTTATATGAAGAACCGAACTTCAAATTTAGTAAAAACTGTCATACGAAGCACTGAACCGCCACTTTTACCAAACCCGTGTTAGTAGCCGTTTTTCTTTCATCAATATTGTTTGGGTTTCATATTTTGTCCTACAAGTTCAGCAATTTCGTCTATGCGTTTTTGTCGGGTTTCGGGTCGTTTGGCAAGAACGAGTGATGTCAGCATCATTTTTCTAATCGTCTTGCTTAAACTCATAAAATAGGTTCTTGACCCTTTATGTTTTTTAAATGCTTTTTCTAAGTCAATAGGGATTATCAATTCTTCAACTTCGTCCAAAATTGTCCAAGAACCGTTTTGTTTGGCTACTTCAATACTTTTCAAGCCTGCTTGTGTCATTAATCCCTTTGCAATAAGGTTTTGAACTTTCTCTTTGTTGATTTTAGACCAAGTGCTTTGCGGTTTTCGTTTGCTGAAAAATTGATGTGATTTTTCTTCGTCAATTTTGATTTTCTTACTGTCTATCCAACCAAAGCATAATGCTTCATCAACTGCTTCACTCCAAGAGATGGAAGGCTTCTCTGATGATTTAGCATAAAAAACAAGCCAAACAGATTGCTTGGACAGATGATTTTCTTCTAACCATTGTCGCCAATCTGCTTGACTTGTCGGATAAAAAATTTCTGTTTCGTTCATTGTTACTTTACAACCGTAGCTTCCAACTCAACGGTCAAAGTTGCAAAAAGTCCTTTAACTTCGAGTAGAGTGGTCGCTTGCTGTATTCCGTGTTTCATAAGAAATGGTACATAAACATCCATACAAGTGGTAAAGAACTCGTTTGTGTTTGTTGTGTAAACATTAAGCCTTACAATATTTTTGCACTCATAACCTGAATCGCCAATGAGTTGCTCCAAATTTGCAATGGTTTGAATGAGTTGGCTTCTCATATCGGCAGCACTTGGAACACCGTTTGCGTCAATGGCTACTTGTCCTGAACAGTAAAGTGTTCCTTCTGATTGCTTTACTTCTACGGCTTGTACTGAATTTATGTTTTTACCCCAAGCCCAAGGGTCGAATGTTGTCTTTTGCATTTTTAATGTTTTTAAATTGTTTGTCATTATTGACTTTGCAAAAGTAAAATGGGCTTATGACAGCCTTATGTCAGGGGTCAAGAACGGATTAGTGAAATTTATCAAAATATTCTTGTAAGGTCATTTTATGTGGTTCAAATTTTTCTGTAAGAACCTGCATTTTCGTAATCCTGTCCAAACGAAAAAATCTAAACTCTTTTCGCAAACGACACCAAGCAATAAGAAGCCAATTTTCGTTTGTGCTAATCAAAGCAAATGGCTCAGCAGTTCTGTTTGTTGTCTTATTTTGTTCGTTTGTATAATAAAATTTAACCAATTGAAAATTCGTTAGTGCTTGCTGTAATTCAGAAATATTGTTGCTGTTTCTTTCTCTATTAAGGTTTTGTTCAAAGCGAGTTCTGTCGGCAAGTAAATTTGCTTTGTCTTTTTCAGATTGTCTTAACACCGCTTTGATTTTATCAATTGCTTCCATGTAATCTTTAATGAAAGAGGTGTCTTTGTTTTTCAAAACCAATTGCTCAGCAAGAATTAAAGCATTTGCTTGGCTTTCGGTAAACATAACTGGTGGGATTTTGTAACCTTCCATCAAAGAATATCCCTTTCCGTCTTCCGTAAAAATGGGAACTCCTGCTTGTTCCAAGGCCCTAATGTCCCTGTAAATCGTTCGAACGCTCACGCCAAATTTCTCTGCAAGTGTTGTCGCTGTCAAAAGTCGTTTCGTTTGCAATTGTGTTAAAATTGCAGTCAGTCGTGAAAGTCTTTTTGTCTCGTTATCATTCATTCGTCAAATGTCGGTCTTTGCTTTCGGTGCGGTCTGTCTTAAAATGGCTACTAACTTATATATCTCTAAACCAAAGGTTTAAAAAGTCCCAGTCATTTGTTGGCTTGGTACACCTTTGGTGAGTTTTATTTTATAATATCCTTTGGACATATCCTCCAAAACTAAAAAACTCATCATTCCCATAAAATACCCCACCTAGGGTATTTTTCACCAAAACCCCACAAAAAAAAGCCCTCCAAACGAAGGGCTTCTATTACTTATCGAATAGGGTTTAAACAACTTATATCATTTTTCTGCTTCTCTAATTTAAGAAAATTCAAAGTATAAATCTACTGTTTTATGTCAATCGGCTAATCTCTAATCGATCAATTTTCCAATACATATATTCTCCTATTACATTTGGGTCGTTTGTCCAATCACCAAGTTCCAATTCAAAATCCCCAAAATATGCAGTTACAGGATTGATTTTCATAATTCTACCATATCCATAATAGGCCCAATCTGATTCTTGCGATGCCTCGAGCTTTAATTCCTTATCTTTGTTTTCTCTAAAAATAGCATCCCATACTAGTGGGTATTCCAAATGACTCAGTTCAACGTCGGCAATTTGTCCAGGTTGAAAGTCTTCTCCGTAGAAAAAAGCTTTATACTGATTTCCGTTAATTCCAAACAGGACAGTCCCTTCGTACTTATCCATTCTGTCCACATTTATTATTTGAACTTGGTATTTCACTTTAATTCTGACTCATGTACTGAAAAATATGATTTATTAACTTTTAAGATTATTACCGGCTGCATAATAAGAGCCCCCGAAATAAATTCGGGACAAGCCGTATGAAATGCCAAAGCATTCGTGAAAACAATTGGAAAAGATTCATTATGAACAATCCAGAGGTTCAAAGCCTGTTCCGCAGACTTGCGGGATACGGTTTTTTGAGAGGTTTAGGGGTGGAATTCCCCTTTACCTACTCGACTAGCTGTAGTTTTTTATTCTTTATTCACTTTGTAACTGTCATAGTTTTCAATTATTAATTTAGTCACTAATTCCGGATTTTGATAATAAATTCCATGACTATATTTTGGCAGTAAAATAAGCATACTGCTATCATTGTCCTTTATCAAGTCTGAATAATGTTGTATTCTTAAATTATCGTATTCTCGCCAAAACGGTTTAAAATTAATTCCCAAGTTGAGGCTTTCATTCAGCTCTTTATCGGGTTGTTCGATATTTTTGTTATACGAAATGATGACAGTTGTAGCAATATTGTTATTTAACTCGGGCAAATTTTGATACTCGTGAAAATAACCTAGTGAATTAGCTTTTAAAGCTCTTGTGGCATCATTTCGTGCGCTCTGGCTAAAACCATCATTTTCGGACATCATTTTCTGAATTAACAAAAACGTTTCTCGATAACCAGTATCACTTTCAGATTTTATTCTTGCTTCTTCATCCTCTTCAGCGGTTAACATAAAGTCTGTTGGGTCTGAAAAAACGAGTCCACAAACTTCATCTGGAAATTTAGAAGCAAACATTCTTATATACGGTCCTCCAATAGAATGCCCAATCAGTAAATATGGTGGTTCAATATTCAAGGTTGTTAGCAAATTATGTAGGCGTTTAGCGAGTAGAGAATCGGATGTAATTTCCATATCAAGTTCAGATTGTCCAATTCCGTTTCGCTCGTATTGAATACCTGAAATATGGTTTGGCAGTAATGAAATAATTGGTGTAAAAATTCCGCCTCCTAAACCTGACTCAAATACTAGAATTGGTGAGCCTTCTTTTCTGTTTTCAAGATTGAAAGTCTCGTATGCCATTTTTTTGCCGTCAACAATTACTAATTCTTTACTTTTCTCTTGGGCAGAAATAGACTGTTTAAGAGCTAATAGACAGAAAATGGCCAGAGCTATTTTAATCTTACTTCTCATATAGTTTCGTTTATTCAAAAATGCAATTGACATTTTGTATATGGTTTGAAGCAAAATTATTGGAATAAATAGCGAATAGTTGAGAATGGCGTATGCCATTTTTATGTCAATTAACTGACAGATGTATGGTTAAAGAATGTTTGGGACGAAGCTTAACACTTTCTTATCTCCATTTATCTGGATTGATGTGTATATTGTAATGATAATATTTACCAACCCATAGATTAAGTATAAGATTATTAATGTTATCGGGAATCCTGCATACCCTTTTCCTATTAGTAACAACAGAATAACTAAGGCAAAAGGCAGTGCCAACATGGTTAATATTTGAAAATTTAATATTTTCCTTCCGATAGTTTTTACCTTTACATCACTTCTATTTTTAAAAAATATGACTGCTGGAAAGATGATATTGCCAAATGGAACTACAAACATTGTCAGAACACTAAAATTCATAAGTTTTAATATACTTATGTTGTTTTTTTCATCTAATGTAGGTTTACTTTCTTCATAAATTATATCTGAGCATTCAATAGACAAAGTTCTAGCTAAAGTTTTGATGGTGTAAGGACTTCCAGTTGACAATCCTTTTTCGATTCGTTGAATAGTCCTAATTGATATTCCAGAAGTTTTTGATAACTCTTCTTGAGTCATTTTTTTAAGCTTTCTATGACCTTTTAGGCTATTCTTCATTTAGTTTATAAAGTTGTTTTAAATTACAGCTAACGGCCCTGTGTATGGCACGTGTCCCGCAGGGCATGCACTATACCTGTTATGTGTGCCCAGCATGGGCATCAGGTATCGAAGATACCAAATTATTCCAGAGGGTGAAAATCCCTTACAGGCGAGTTGGTAAAGTCTGTTAGCAAGCCGCAAGCTGGTTGCCGTGAGGCATACAGTGAAGGAAGCGGGACTGCAAAATCCGGTACTGACCCGCAATTCTGCGGGGCAGGCTGAACAGAAACGGCATACAGAGGCCAATAAGGGAGGGTAAGTATCCGCCAGCTGGCGGATTGCAAAGTCCGTGACCAACAAGCCCTTCTAGGTAGATGCCGCAGGAATCGGAGGAAGGAATATGCGGAAAGGGGGTGTTGGTGTAAAGAGCTGCATTCCTATGCTTTACGAACCGCCGTATACAGCCTGTCCCGAACTTGATTCGGGAAGATCCGTACTGCCTGTCCCGCCTAAGCGGGATACGGTGGTACTTCGGCTATGCTCAGTAGAACTGTGAGAGCCTCAACCGGAGCCGATTGGCTCAGGTCGGGCTACTCGATTGTGCTTTCGTGCTTTTTCACACACTTTACGTCCTTTCTTATTCTCCGTGATACATATTAGAATACATTTCAGCTAATCTTGAAGGGTCTTCTTTCCAAGCATTGAACATTCCAAGTCCCATTTCGTCAGGAACAATATCCAATTCTCCTGCTTCAACTTTATCCAAAATTATTTTTGCAATTCCGTCTGGTTTTGGCATATCCCAATCACTTCCCTTGTTCATTTCAGTATCAATTGCTCCCGGGTTTATTGCGTGTACAGTTATTCCTTTTTTGGCTAATTCAATTCTTACTGATAGCGTTGCTGAATATAAAGCAGCTTTTGATACTGCGTAAGCGGCAATTGATGGAAGTGGCGAATAAGCGACTATGGAAACGAGATTAATGATTTTAGCTGGTGCATTTTTCTCCAAAATTGGAGCAAACGCTCTCATCATATTTATTGTGCCATAATAATTGACTTTCATATCGTTTTCTACCGCACTAATTTCTCCTTCCAAAATGTTGCCTTGGTTTAAAATTCCTGCGTTGTTAATGAGTACTTCAACATCTGTTGTTTTTTCTGCTACTTTTGAAATTTGAGTATTATCGGTTATATCTAATTCCAATGGAACAACTCTTTCATCTCCAAAATCAGGCATTTTACTAGAGTTTCGAGAAGTTGCATAAATCTTTTTCACACCTTTTTCCAATGATGCTTTAACGAGCGATTCCCCAATTCCTCTATTCGCTCCTGTAATCAGGATTACTTTGTTTTTTAGTGTTTGCATTTTTATGTTTTTAAAATTAATAATGCAAACCTACTTTGTCATTTAAGTTTGTAAAACCCGATACTTGCGGTATTATGGTTCGATTGTTCTAAATGTTAAATTAATTCTTGGGCTTTTAACTTTTTTGGTCGGTGGCAAACGGTGTAACCAATTTATTTGTGTTTTTCCTTTCATTACCAACAAACTACCTTTTTCTAAAATCACGGAAACAGGCCGTCTACACGATGTGTGCTGTGTAAGCTATGATAAAGATGAGGGCAGGCCCCTCGGTGAGGGTTTTTAGGAAAACTCACCAAACCACTTCTATGATGCATCTGCGGTAACAAGGGTGTGTGAAGCGATAGAAGAAAAGGCTGTTTAAACGGTCAGGTAAGGATAGAAGAGATGAGCGAAAGCGAACCTTCCGATGAAGTGACGAAAAGACCAGTCGTTGTCAAAATCCGGTCTATATCGAGAGGCCGGAGACAAGTATAGAAGGAGCCTAACTACTGTCTATGCGGCAACCGTCATAAAGGGGGCATGACTTCTATCCAGGCTTTATTGTGGAACCACAGGAAGCCTATATGCTATGCCAAAAGGAAAGCACAAGCAGGCAATACCTGTAAGTTGATTACTGATGAGTATATAGGTGGCGGATGAAGCCGTAGTAGTGAAGAAACTCCTGTAATGGGAGCGGAGCGAAGGGCTTCAATTATGCAGTTTTAATTTAAGGACAACTTAAAAGTTTAAGGATGATTTTTAAAGAACAGACAAAGTCGGTACCGGTCACCAAAGAGATGGTGTGGGAATCCTACAAGAAAGTGAAAAGTAATGGAGGGAGTGCAGGGATTGACCAGCAGAGCCTGTCGGAATTTGACAGGGTACGTTCCAAAGAACTGTACAAGCTCTGGAACAGGCTGGCTTCTGG
>Ga0207773_100614_pt1 | contig 12935 bp, 14 predicted proteins | sample TtaePargueraPR_2_FD_187281 | JGI IMG/M metagenome (GOLD analysis project Ga0207773, IMG submission 187281) | Aerobic enrichment media microbial communities from Bioluminiscent Bay, La Parguera, Puerto Rico - Tt and M1 (3) (SPAdes) | ecosystem: Environmental > Aquatic > Marine > Unclassified ...
GGGAGCCGGTCCACGGCCGTGTCGTCGCCGACCTCGATGCCTTCGATGACCCTGACGCCGAGCGCATCGAGTGCGTCGGAGGTGACGCGGACGGCGGCGATCACATCGTCGCCGCGCTCCACATAGGCACGGGCGAGCGCGAGGCCGATGCCGCGATTGGCGCCGGTGATGAGGATTGTTGCCATCGTCGTCGTCTCCTTCAGTTCGGGGCGCCGTGGCCCGAGAGGATCTGCGCAGCGCCGCCGACGGCGGCGCGGAACGCCTCGTCGAAGCTTACCGGCCCCGTCGTCCAGCGGTACTTTGTGCCGTCCGTCGTCATCCGCCACTCGGCTGTCCAGCCAAGGGCGCCGTCGTCCCAGTCGAGCGCCCCGAAGAGCGTCGCTGCCCCGCCGGGGGATGGAGTGGGGGCGTCGCGGGCTGCAGCTTCGGTTGGCACGGTCACCTGCATTCCGTATTGGTCGGCCGCCGCTGCGAGGGCCTCGCGCATGTCGCGGCCCCTCGCGCCGTCGTCCGCGAGCACGAAGCGGGTCGCACCATTGGTCACCGTAACCACTGCCGTCAGGCTCGGCCGCGGCTCGGGCCATGGCGCGGTGTCGAGGGCCTTGAGCGCAGCGTCGATGCGGGCGGGGTCGAAGCGCACCGTGAGGGCATAGGGCCGGTCGCGGGAGCCCTGCTCGTCGTGGACGGGAATCCCCTCCATCAGGTCGCGGTAGGACCAGCCGTCGACCAGTCCGGCCGCTTCCGATGCAAGGGCGATCGCAGCGGGTTCGAGGGCAAGCGCAGGATTGCCGGAGACCTTGACCAGCACGTCGCCGAGGGCCTTGGCCACCCCCGGTCCCCGCGTCGCCTCGCCCTGGCCGGTGACCCGCACCGTCACAGTGTAAAGATCGCAGTCGGTGCCGGCATTGGCCTCGATCACGCCGCCGCTGCCGGTCGCGGCGAGGGCCAGCACGGCCGGCAGCAGCGCTCGCCGCATCTCAGTTCCGGTCGTCCGGTACCGGGGGGAGGGGGGCGAACTCGATCCCCTCCTCGGCCAGCGCCTCGGCCTCCTCCCGCGAGGCCTCGCCATAGATGCCACGGGGCTCGGCCTCGTTGTAATGGATCTTGCGGGCTTCCTCGGCGAACTTGTCGCCAACATAGTCGGCGCTTTCGGTGATCTTATTGCGCAGCTCCCGCATGGCCTGGATCAGCGCCTGCCGGCGGGGGTCGGCGGCAAGCTGGACGGCATCGGCCGGCGGCGCGGCGGGCTCGGCGGCGGCAGCGGGCATCGCCGGTTCCGGGCTGCCTTTGTCCTTGCCGGCGCGCCCGATGGCCGGCGCCATGATGGCTTTCTCGACCTTCGTATCCCCGCAGACCGGGCACGGGACCCGCTTCTTCTTCGCCTGCTCGTCATAGTCGTCGCTCGAGCGGAACCAGGCCTCGAACTCATGGTCCTTGCGGCAGTGGAGCGTGTAACGGATCACGGCAGCGTCCTCACGCCACGGCACGGGCCGCGGCCGTCCGGGCCGGTGGCGCGAACGGACGGGTATTGGCGAGGGCCGGGATGCGGCGGCGGGCGTCGGCGCTGTGAGCGGTATCGATCGAGCCGATCACCACCCCCGGCGCGGTGCCGCCTTCGGCGACAATCCGGCCCCACGGGTCGACGATCATGCTGTGGCCATAGGTGTCGCGGCCATCCTCGTGGTGTCCACCCTGGGCGGCAGCGATGACATACGAGCCGGTCTCGATCGCCCGGGCGCGGAGGAGGACGTGCCAGTGGGCCTCGCCGGTGGTGCGCGTGAACGCCGCCGGCACGGCCATCACCTCGGCGCCGGCGATGGCCAGCGCGTGATAGAGGTCCGGAAAGCGCACGTCGTAACAGACCGAGAGGCCAAGGCGGGCAAAGGGCACGTCGGCGACGATGGCGGCGTCCCCGGGACGGTAGAGCGCCGATTCCTGATAGCTCTCGCCGCCGGGAAGGTTCACGTCGAACATGTGGATCTTGTCGTAGCGGGCGATCACCGCACCGTCCGGCCCGATCAGGAAGGAGCGGTTGGCGACCGATTCCGTGCCAAGCCTCACCGCCATCGAGCCGATGTGGACATGGATGCCGATCTCGCCGGCGAGCGCCGTGAAGCGGGCAAGTGCCGGGTTGCCCTCCTCGGGCTCGACATTGGCGAGCAACTGGGCGCGGTCGCGGCAGAGGATGGTGGTCATTTCCGGCGTGAGCACGTAGTCGGCGCCTTGGGCCGCCGCCTCGCGGATCAGCCGTTCCGCTTCGTCGAGGTTGGCCTCGACCGACATGCCACTCCGCATCTGCGCCGCGGCGGCCTTGAACACAGCCATGTCAGGATGTCTCTTTGAATTTCTGTTCGTCGCACAGAATATCGTTCAGTCGGCGCCGCGGACAACCCGCGCAAACGTCAGCACGTCCACGGCCGCCGCGCCGCCGCGGATAAGGGCCCGGGTGGCTGCCTTGACGGTTGCCCCGGTGGTGTAGACGTCGTCGACCAGCAGAACCCGGCGGCCGGCGATCTTCATCGCCTCGTCCGCCGCCACGCGGAAGGCGCCACGAACGTTGGCATCGCGCTCGCGCGCCGACAGCCCGACCTGCTGCGTCGTTGCCCGGATGCGTCGGAGTGCGGTCGGCGCGAAGCGCTTGCTCCCGGCGCGGGCAATGGCCTCGGCAAGTGCCGCCGACTGGTTGAAGCGGCGAGACCACAGCCGCATGCGGTGGAGGGGCACCGGCACGACGACATCGGCCTCCGCCACCAACTCGGCGCCGGCCCGCGCCATCCAGGCGCCCATCCAGCGGGCGAGCTCCATGTGGTCGCGGTACTTGAGGCCGTGCACCAAGCGTCGCGCCACCGCGTCGAAATGGGCTACGGACCGGCAGCGTTCGAAAGGCGGCGGATCGGCGATCGCCTCCGCCGAAAGCGCCCCGGGGCCGAGGTCGTAGGAGAACGGGATGCCCAGGCGCTGGCAATAGGGCCGCTCGATCGGCCGGAGTTCGCCCCAGCACACCGCGCAAAGTCCGCCGTCGACGGCGACATGGCGGTCGCAGGCGAGGCATTGCGGCGGCAGCGCAAGGTCGACCAGCCCGGTGCCGAGCGCCAGTGCCCCCTTCCGCAGGCGCGCGCGCCATGCGGATCGGCTCACACGCGTACCGGCTTCAGCCTCTTCCATCGTGTCCCGAGCCTAGCCCGAGGCCGGTGCCGGCGCCATTGCCGGCTTTGACGGGGGGCGGTCGTCCGTCCCATATAACGGCCATGAATGGCCCGCCGATCGTCTTCGACCGCGCCCTGCTCGCGCTTCGCCGCAAGCGGGCATTGGCGGCACCCTCCGATTTCCTGCTGGCCCATGTCGTCGAGGATATCGTCGAACGGCTGGGTGCGGTGCAGCGTGATTTCGGCCTTGCCGCCGACATCGGCACGCCGCTCTCCACCCTCGCTGCGGCCCTCGCCGCCACAGGGCGGGTGGGGCGTGTCGTCTGGCTGGCGCCTTCGGCGGCGGCCGCGGCCGGTCATGCCGGCGACGCCGTGGTCGGCGACGAGGAAACATTGCCCTTTGCCGACGAAAGCCTCGATCTCGCGGTTTCGGCGCTCTCCCTTCACTTCGTCAACGATCTTCCCGGCGCACTTGCCCAGATCCGCCGTGCCCTCCGCCCCGACGGCCTGTTCCTCGGCGCGCTGCTCGGCGGCGAGACGCTGCGCGAATTGGGCGAGTCGCTCGTCGCCGCCGAAGCGGAGGTGACCGGCGGGGTGTCGCCGCGGGTGGCGCCCTTCGTCGAGGTGCGGGCGGCCGGGGGGCTGCTGCAGAGAGCCGGGTTCGCGCTGCCGGTGGTCGACCAGGACCGCCTCACCGTCCGTTACGCCGATCCGCTCGCCCTGATGCGCGACCTCAGGGCGATGGGTGCGGGCAATGTGCTTGCCGAGCGGGTGCGGGCGCCGCTTCGCCGCGACGTGCTGATCCGGGCGCTCTCGATCTATGCCGAACGCTTCGCGGATCCCGACAAGCGCATCCGGGCGACCTTCGACGTCATCTCGCTGTCGGGCTGGGCGCCGCACGAGAGCCAGCAGAAGCCGTTGCGGCCGGGCTCGGCCCGGACGCGGCTGGCTGATGCGCTCGGGGCGGTGGAGCGGCCGGCGGGGGAGAAGGCGGGTGGCTGAACGGCCGCACGGTCAGTCGTGGGCGAGGCAAAGGTCGCCGATCGGCTCCGAGAGATTGGTACCGGCGAAGGTCTCGCAGACATCCTCGCTTGAATCCATCCGCCGCGCGCAGAGGCTGATTGACGACGACGCTCCCGCCTTGGCGACGACCTTCGGGATCGTCGAGGAGAACGTGAAGTCGAGGTAGTCCAGCGACAGGTGGTGATAGATGACGTCGCCGTAGTCTCCAGTCCTCAGGTTGAGCGAGTAAGCGCTCCCAGAGTCCATCAGGTAGGGCTCCAGGACGCCGGCGAACGTCAGCCGATAGTAGTCCCTGTTGGCCGGGTTCTCGCAGGACAGAAGATTGATCGAAGCACCGTTCTGGTTGGTGTTCGACCAGCTTCGCTCAGTCCCCTGATCACGCAGCCGCCATCGGTCCGGCCCTTCCTCGCCGTAGGCCGAGCCGAATGGTATGAGCGCCACCAGCGCAAGCAGAAGCCTTGCCATGCCTCACCATCGCGATTCGTGGAGGGGAATGCAACTTTGTCGTGTTGCGCCGCCGCTACTTCGCGTCGATCGAGCCCGTGGCGATGGGGTCGACGACCGGCGCGGCGGCGGTGTCCTGGTGGCGGGCCGAGATGCCGCCGAAAAGGATCGCGGCGACGCCGAGCATGGCGATCGTCAGCGGCACGAAGGCCGCAAGCTTCATCCTGAGGGTCGTCTCGGTCTCCGGCGGCGTTGCCGGGACCGGAACGTCGTTGCGCTGTGCCATGACCACCTGCGCCAACCAAGGGCTGCGATGGTCGGGGATTTTCGTAAGATTCTATAAAAGTTCGATTAATGGCGCGATGAGCGGCAGGTCCGCAGGGGGCATGGCGTAGCTGCGGAGGTCGCGGGCCCGCACCCACTTCGTCGCCTGGCCCTCGGTGGGCCGGACCATCCCCTGCCATTTGCGGCACACATAGAGCGGCATCAGCAAGTGGAAGTCCGGGTAGGTGTGGCTGGCGAAGGTGAGCGGCGCGAGGCAGGCGGCGCTGGTATCGATGTCGAGTTCTTCCTTGAGTTCGCGGATGAGCGTCGCCTCCGGCGTCTCGCCTGCCTCGACCTTGCCCCCCGGGAATTCCCAAAGGCCGGCCATCGGCTTGCCCTCGGGGCGGCGGGTGATGAGCACGCGCCCGTCGGCATCGATCAGGGCCGCCGCCGCGACGAGGAGGATCATGCGGGTCAAGGCGAGGGGTCTACTGCTGGAAGATGCCGGTGGCCAATGCGCCAGCCCGTGCCACGCCGAAGTCCGGCTCGAGCGCGGCGATGCCGACCGGGGTCATGCCGATGACGAAGGGGGCGCCCTGGGCATCCTGGAGCAGGAACATGTCGAAGCCGTTCTGGTAGCGAATGATATCGCCGAGCTGGGGCGTGTCGGTCTCCGGCAACGAGGTCAGCGACTTGCCCCGCGCCACCCGGCCGAGCACGTAGCCGGTGAAGCCGGGCGAATTGAAGCCTTCGTCTGGCCGGTTGACGCTGCTGAAGCGAATGTTCTGCGCCCGCATCTCAAGCACGCGGGAGAGCAGCCGGCCCAGCCGGTCGGAACTGTCGGCGAGCCTTTCGGCGTCGGCATCGCCGACCGGGTGGAGATGCTTGGACAGCGCCACGGTGAGGCCGATATGATCCTGGAGGGCGGCGACCGTCGCCTGGGCCTCCTCGAGCCTTATGTCGGCAAAGGCAAGGTCGGCCCGGAGCCGGGCGATCCAGGTCTCGGCGATCGTCGACCGGCCGATGCCGCCTAAGGCGCGGACCATAGCGGTCCCATAGTCGCCCCTAAGCATCGCGATCTGCTCGTTCGCCTCGGACAGCGAGGCGGTGAGGCGCCTTGCCTCGGCCCTGGCCTTGTCGCGCTCGAGCGTGCGCACGGCGACGACGCTGCGGGCGCGCCGGAGGGCGCTCTTCACCGATTCGAGCGAACCGGTGGCGCGCAGGATGTCGCTCCGGGCGCGGTTGACGGTCGCCACGCCTTCGGCAAAGCGGACCCGGCCCTCCTTCAATTCGGCCATGGCGCTGCTGGCATGTAGACGGGCCGCCTCGGCCTCGCGCCGGGCGGCATTGGCTGCGGCATCGGCGGTGGCAATGCGCGCCTGCGCATGGTCGAGGGCAAGCTTGGTGTTCCAGGCGAAGCCACCCGCCGCGGCGACAAGCGCGACGACGACAAGTGCGACGATCACGGTGATCCGGCGCTCGCGGGCGACCAGCCTACCGATGTCCGGGGCGGGGACCAGGGCTTCCCTCATCGCGCTTCCGCCCGCGCGCCGGCGTCACCGGCGATGAGCCCGCCATAGACCCGCCTCAGCGTGGCGACCTGGTCGTCGGGGTCGCCGACCCGATCGAGCTGGATCCAGCGGGCGCGCAGCGTCGCCAGGAAGCTGACCCGTTGCAGCCGGCGATAGCCCATCACCAGAGGCAGCATCGCCACGACCAGCGTGAAACCCGCAGCGTACAGGAATATGGGCCAGGCCGTTCCCGCGACCCCGAATATGCCGGCGGCGAGAAAAGCAAGGCTCGCCCCGACGGTCGCGACACCGATCACCGTCAGCCACCGGCCGGATTGCCGGAAGGCGCCGGCGACGCGCTCGCAGCCGGGTGGCCCGCCCCCCGCCCTGCGCGTCGCAGCCCCTGCCTGGGCTCGAAAAAGCTCCCCGGTCATTGCCGCATCCCGGAAACGATCGCCCAGCCTATCCCTAGCATTTTCGCTGGCCCACTTCCACCTGCAGCAAGGCCCGGCAACCGGGTCGCCGGGTCTTGGACAAGGACCGTTCGATGGCGAATCAGGCCGCTTGCGGCGTAAACACCCTGTTCTTATATACGACGCGAACCCGCACGCTTCCGGGGAACCCCTGAACAGAGAGCGTGCGAAATCATGAGTGGGGACCGGAAACTATTCGTGGACGGTGTATCCGCCCCGAAGCTGGCGGGGGCCTGTTCGGACCCGCCCGGTCTGCCGAAAGGAGATGGGAAGTATGGCTAAAGTCATTGGTATCGACCTTGGCACGACCAATTCTTGCGTGGCCGTCATGGATGGCCGCGACGCCAAGGTTATCGAGAATTCCGAGGGCGGGCGGACGACCCCGTCCATCGTTGCCTTCACCAACGACAGCGAGCGCCTCGTCGGGCAGCCGGCCAAGCGCCAGGCGGTGACCAATCCCGAGCGGACGATCTTCGCCGTCAAGCGGCTGATCGGCCGTCGCTATGACGACCCGATGGTGGAGAAGGACAAGAAGCTCGTCCCCTACAAGATCGTCAAGGCGCCCAACGGCGACGCCTGGGTCGAGGTGGACGGCAAGACCTACTCGCCCTCGCAGATTTCCGCCTTCATCCTGCAGAAGATGAAGGACACCGCCGAGGCCTATCTCGGCGAGAAGGTCGAACAGGCGGTGATCACCGTCCCGGCCTATTTCAACGACGCCCAGCGCCAGGCCACCAAGGACGCCGGCAAGATAGCCGGGCTCGAGGTGCTGCGCATCATCAACGAGCCGACGGCCGCGGCCCTCGCCTACGGCCTCGACAAGAAGGACGGCAAGACCATCGCGGTCTACGACCTCGGTGGCGGCACCTTCGACATCTCGATCCTGGAGATCGGCGACGGCGTGTTCGAGGTGAAGTCGACCAACGGCGACACCTTCCTCGGCGGCGAAGACTTCGACATGCGTCTGGTCAACTACCTCGCCGACGAGTTCAAGAAGGAGCAGGGGATCGACCTCCGCAACGACAAGCTCGCCCTCCAGCGGCTGAAGGAAGCCGCCGAGAAGGCCAAGATCGAGCTGTCTTCGGCGACCCAGACCGAGATCAACCTGCCGTTCATCACCGCCGACGCCTCCGGGCCGAAGCACCTGACGATGAAGCTCACCCGCGCCAAGTTCGAGGCGCTGGTCGACGACCTGATCCAGCGCACCATCGGGCCGTGCAAGGCCGCCCTCAAGGATGCCGGCGTCAGCGCCGGGGAGATCGAGGAAGTGGTCCTGGTCGGCGGCATGACCCGCATGCCCAAGGTTCAGGAGGTGGTGAAGCAGTTCTTCGGCAAGGAGCCCCACAAGGGCGTCAACCCCGACGAGGTGGTCGCCATCGGTGCGGCGATCCAGGCGGGCGTCCTCCAGGGCGACGTCAAGGACGTGCTGCTGCTCGACGTGACGCCGCTGTCGCTCGGCATCGAGACGCTGGGCGGCGTTTTCACCCGGCTGATCGACCGCAACACCACGATCCCGACCAAGAAGAGCCAGGTGTTCTCGACGGCCGAGGACAACCAGAACGCCGTCACCATTCGGGTCTTCCAGGGCGAGCGCGAGATGGCGGCGGACAACAAGATGCTGGGCCAGTTCGACCTGGTCGGCATTCCGCCGGCGCCCCGCGGCGTGCCCCAGGTCGAGGTCACTTTCGACATTGACGCCAACGGCATCGTCAACGTCTCGGCCAAGGACAAGGGCACCGGCAAGGAGCAGCAGATCCGCATCCAGGCCTCGGGCGGCCTCTCGGACTCCGACATCGAGAAGATGGTCAAGGATGCCGAGTCCCACGCCGAGGAGGACAAGAAGCGGAAGGCGCTGGTCGAGGCCCGCAACCACGGCGAGGCGCTGATCCACTCGACCGAGAAGTCGCTCGCCGAGTACGGCTCGCGGCTCTCCGATGCCGACAGGTCGGCGATCGAGTCGGCCGTCGCCAGCCTCAAGTCGGCCATCGCCGGCGAGGATCCGGAGGCGATCACGGCGCAGACCAACGCCCTCAACCAGGCCGCCATGAAGCTCGGCGAGGCCATGTACCAGGCCGGCCAGGGCGGTGATGGCGGCGGGGCCGACGGCGGCGACGCCGGCGGCGCCAGGAACGACGACGTCGTCGATGCCGACTTCGAGGAAGTCAGCGACGACGACCAGAAGAAGTCGGCCTAAGCGGCCGGTTCGCGGCAATGGCCCGCATCGTCCTGAGGCGCAGGATGCGTTTCGGCGGTGCGGGCTACGCCCTTCTCATTCAGGACGACCGGACGTAAACAAGGCGCTGCCCGGCGGCGCCCAACGAGCAGCGAATGAGCAAGCGCGATTTCTACGAAGTCCTCGGTGTGTCACGAGGCTGCGACGAAAAGGTCCTCAAGGCCGCGTTCCGCAAGCTCGCCATGCAGTACCACCCGGATCGCAACAACGGCGACCAGGCGTCCGAGATCAAGTTCAAGGAAGTCAACGCCGCCTACGAGTGCCTGCGCGATCCGCAGAAGCGCGCCGCCTATGATCGGTTCGGCCATGCGGCGTTCGAGAATGGCGGTGGTCCCGGCGGCTTCCCCAACGATTTCGCCTCCTCGATGTCGAACATCTTCGACGACATCTTCGGCGACTTCATGGGCCGTCGCGGCGGTGGCCGCGCCGGGTCGAGCCGCGAGCGCGGGTCGGACCTGCGCTACAACATGGAGATCAGCCTCGAGGAGGCGTACCAGGGCAAGACCGCCGAGATCGAGGTGCCGACCAAGGTGGTGTGCACATCGTGCTCGGGCTCCGGTGCCAAGCGCGGTTCCTCGCCGAAGGTCTGCCCGTCCTGCGATGGCCACGGCCGGGTGCGTGCCGCCTCGGGCTATTTCTCGATCGAGCGCACATGCCCGACCTGCCAGGGCCGCGGCGAGGTGATCGCCGACCCCTGCCCCGAGTGCAACGGCCACGGCCGTGTCACCGAGCAGCGCAAGCTCAGCGTCAATATTCCCGCCGGCATCGAGGACGGCACCCGTATCCGCCTCGCCGGCGAGGGCGAGGCGGGCGTGCGCGGCGCGGCGGCGGGCGACCTCTACATCTTCCTCTCGCTGCGGCCGCACGAGTTCTTCCAGCGCGACGGGGCGGACCTGTTCTGCCGCGTGCCGATCTCGTTCACCACCGCCGCGCTCGGCGGCGAGTTCAACGTGCCGCAGATCGACGGCAGCATGACGCGGGTCAAGGTTCCCGAGGGCAGCCAGACCGGCAAGCAGTTCCGGCTACGGGGCAAGGGCATGCCGGTGCTCAGGACGTCGAAACTCGGCGACATGTACATCCAGATCGTGGTGGAGACCCCGGCCAACCTCACCCGCCGGCAGCGCGAGCTGCTCGAGGAGTTCGAGAAGGCCTCCTCCGCCGAGACCAACCCCGAATCGACCGGGTTCTTCTCCCGGGTCCGCGACTTCTTCGGCGGGTAGATGCAGTCCGTCGTGGATCCTGGAACCCCTCCCGGACTTCCCCATTCAGGGGGAGGGGACCTCACCCCGCATGCGTGACCAGATCCGGTTCCTCAGGAGTCTCGCCGAGCGGCCGCGCATGACCGGCGCCATCGCGCCGTCGGGACCGGCGCTGGCGAAGCGGATGGCAAGCCACGTCGATCCGGCGGGTACGTTGCCGATCATCGAGCTCGGCCCCGGCACGGGCGTCGTCACCAAGGCCCTGATCGAGCGCGGGGTGGCGCCGGAGCGGATCATCGCGGTCGAGTACAGCCCGGACTTCTGCCGGCTGCTCGCCGAGCGCTTTCCGGGCATCACGGTGGTCCGGGGCGACGCCTATGATCTCGATCGCACCCTCGACGGCCGCGCGCCGCAGGTCGCGAACGTTGTCTCCAGCCTGCCGCTGGTCGCCCGCCCGCTCGAGGATCGCGTCCGCCTCATCGAGGCCGGTCTCGCGCGCACCGTCGGCGGTGGGCCGTTCATCCAGTTCTCCTACACCTTCAACGGCCCGATCTATCCGGTCCCGCCGAACTTTCGCGCCGAAGCGTCGGGCTGGATCCTGATGAACATGCCGCCGGCGCGGGTGTGGCTCTACCGTCCGCCGGCCGGCTGATCCGGGAAACCGGTCCCGCCTTCCGCCGTTCTCTAAAGACGACGAGGTGATGATGGCTTCCCCGAAAATCCTGGTGTTTGCCGGCTCTACCCGGACTGGCGCGCTGTCCGGAAAGCTCGCGGCGCTCGCCGCCAAGGAGCTTGCCCTCGCCGATGGCGAAGTGACCCGCATCTCCCTCGCCGACTACCCGATGCCGATCTACAACGGCGACCTCGAAAAGGAGAAGGGCATCCCCGAGAACGCGGTGAAGCTGGCGAAGCTCATCGCCGCTCAGCAGGGCGTGTTCATCGCGACGCCCGAATACAACAACTCGCTGCCGCCGCTCCTCAAGAACGCCATCGACTGGGTCAGCCGCAACAAGGGCGGCGCCGACGGCATCCCGTTCCGCCACAAGGTCTACGGCATCGGCTCGACCTCGGACGGGTTGATCGGCGGGGCGCGGGCGCTGATCGATTGTCGAAAGGTCGTCCAGGCCGGGCTTGGCGCCATTCTCATTCCCGACAAGATCGAGATCAGCCGCGCCCAGGAGGCCTTCGACGAATCCGGTGCGCTGGTCGCCGAGCATCCGGCGAGGCTTCTCAAGACCGTCTGCCGCCACCTCGTCGACCTGTCGCGCCGCCTGGCGTAGGCGAACGGAGCCGACGTTGACTGCCGCTGTAGCGGCGGCGGTGTTGCGTGGACCGCTTGAAACCCCTCCACCGACCTCAGCCTCCGGCCCACCCCGTCATCCTCCGGCTTGACCGGAGGATCGTGCGTCTCTCCTCCCCCGTGAACGGGGTAGGAGCAAGCGTAGCAACCATTAGAGCGAAGTTGGCATTTCGACCCAGGGGTGCCGCGCTGGACCACCGTGTTGGCGTAGATGAGGAGCTTTCTGGCGCAAGCGGTGAGAGCGAGGTTGTGGGGTTTGTCGGCAGCGATGAGGCGGCCGTAGAGGCCGGCGACCTACGGGTTCCAACGGAAGGCTGCCGGTAGGGCAGCGGCGAAGAGCGAGCGGCGCAGGCGGCGGCGGCCTCCGGTGATGTGCCGTTGGCCATGATGGCCACCGCTGTCGTCATCGAATGCCGCAAGGCGGGATTAGCGCAGCGTAATCCGCCGTTCTCCCTTCGACGCTACAACGCGCGTCGTAATACGGCTTCGCCTGTTCCGCCTACCCGGCCCCAACACCGCTGGCAGTCACCAACGGCAGAACACGCCTCCGGCAACGTCGCGTCACACCCTCGCCAGCAGTCCCCTCCTCCGTCATCCTCGGGCTTGACCCGAGGATCGTCCTCTTACTGCCCGGCGCTTGGCTTGAAGTCCTGCAAATCCGCGACGGCCGTGGTGACGCGGCCCGCGATCCTCGGGTCAAGCCCGAGGATGACGGAAACGCGGTTGCACACGAGCAGGCAAGCGCAGGTCGATCTGCGCAGCGCAATCCGCCGTTCTCCCTTCGACGCTACAACGCGGCGGAATACGGCTTCGCCGATACCGCCTACCCGGCCCCAACACCGCTGGCAGTCACCAACGGCAGAGCACGCCTCTGGCAACTTCGCGTCACACCCTCGCTAACAATCCCTTCCGCCGTCATCCTCGGGCTTGACCCGAGGATCGTCCTCCTACTGCTCGGCGCTCAGCTTGAAGTCCTGCAAATCCGCGAGGGCCGTGGTGGCGCGGCCCGCGATCCTCGGGTCAAGCCCGAGGATGACGGAAACGCGGTTGCACCCGGGCAGGCAAGCGTACGGCGGGTTAGCGCAGCGTAATCCGCCGTCTTTCCCAGAACCGCCGCGCACGAACGGCGGAGTACGCCTTCGGCTATTCCGCCCTACATCACCCCCGGGCATAACCGCTCGCTTATCCCCGTTTCCCCACCCGCGTTTATGCTCCGGCCGTCCCTTCCTGCCGAGGGGCGGCGTCTCGGTACCGGCGCCGGTCGCTGCGGGAGGTGACCGGCGCCCGCGCCGGCGGAATCCTTCGTCAGGGGTAACCCTGATGCGGGTCCGGCCGCCGTCCC
>Ga0207773_100615_pt1 | contig 12898 bp, 12 predicted proteins | sample TtaePargueraPR_2_FD_187281 | JGI IMG/M metagenome (GOLD analysis project Ga0207773, IMG submission 187281) | Aerobic enrichment media microbial communities from Bioluminiscent Bay, La Parguera, Puerto Rico - Tt and M1 (3) (SPAdes) | ecosystem: Environmental > Aquatic > Marine > Unclassified ...
CCCCAACTTGGACCCCGGCACCAATTTAGCCGCTTGGATTGACCGCCAATTCCTTGAAGGCCATATGTGGTCTCAGACCAAAACATGGGATCCTGAAGGCATTTTCTCCACTTTTCCGGCAATCGTTTCTTGCTTACTGGGAATAGTTTGCGGCGGTGTGCTTACCCGGTTCCACAACCACTTGGATAGAATTAAAGGCTGGTTCTTTTGGGGCATTGCTTTATTGGCAGGGGGTTTACTGTGGTCATTTATATTCCCGCTCAACAAAGCGCTTTGGACCAGTTCGTTTGTTTTGTACACTGCGGGATGGGCATTTCTGGCTTTTGCGCTTTGCTATTGGATGTTGGATGTAAGAAGGTGGAACAAGTGGTCGATACCTTTTGTCATATATGGCATGAACGCCATCACGGTATATTTCCTGTCAGGGATTATAGCCAAGTTATTTGGGCATATTGAAATAAGCCTAAAGGGAGAAATGATCAGCTTAAAATTCTTCCTACAGGAGATCCTTTTCAATGGCTGGTTATCGCCAAAAAATGCCTCCTTAGGAGGTGCTTTTTTAATGCTACTAATACTATATATTCCGGCTTATTACATGTGGAAAAAGCACATCATCATCAAAGTATAATCTGCCAGTTGCTGTTTAATTCCACCTTAAACCTTTATAAAGAGTTTGAATAAGGTTACTTAAAGTAAGTTATTGTGCGAAAACGGATTTTTTTTCAAAAAAATGCTTTTGTTTTAAAAAATACCTACATTTGCTTCCTATGGAAAACAAAGGCAGGCATATAAAGCTAATCAGGGAAAGGATAAATATCCTTTTGGTTGCCTTTTGCTGCTTTATTATTGCCAATTCCCATTATTTTGTAAGTCCCCAAGAGGATACCTTTTGCGATCAAAAGGAACAACTTCAATCTGATGCAAATGACCAAGATCAAGAGCATCAAACTTTCCTGGATATAGCTACTGATGCGGTTGTAGTACCATTTGCCACTATTGTAGCTCAAAATACCATGCAATTGATATATGAGATTGTAGGTTTTGAGGAGCAGCAGGCAAGGCCTCAGGTTACCATGTCCAGGTATCCAAGCCACTTTTTAGAAGTTCTACTCGAACAGATCATAGCTCCAAACGCACCTTAATCAACATTTATTTTTATCCACGCCTTTATTCATTGTAATAGGGCCATCGAATTGTAATCAAATAACTCAATTATATTTATTAGTAAACCATGCAAAACAAAGGGATCATTGTGTTCTTGACAGTGATTGTTACAGCTTTATGCCTGTATTATCTGTCATTTACCTACGTATCAAGTAACGTCCAGGAGGACGCGATTGCCTATGCTACAGATGCTGATGGCAACTTAGACTTCGCAAAGAAACAATCTTACCTCGACTCCGTTTGGAGAGAGCCTGTTTATAACTTCTTGGGAGCCGAATATACCTTCAAAGAAGTAAAAGAAACAGAGCTTGGGCTCGGACTTGACCTTCAGGGTGGTATGCACGTGACCTTGGCGGTATCACCGGTAGAGATTGTAAAAGGATTGGCAGGAAACAGCCAAAATGAGGCATTCAATGCCGCTATTGCGGAAGCTGAAGAGCTTTCAAAAACCTCTAATGAAAAGTTTGTTGACCTATTTTATACTTCTTGGAAGGAAAAATCAGGAGGGAAACAACTTAACAGCATTTATGCTACGGCAGCCAACAGAGGACGAATTTCCTTGGAATCTTCTGATAAGGAGATCTTGGAAATTATTGACCGGGAAATAGAAAATGCCATCGAGCGTTCTTTCAACATTCTAAGAACCCGTATTGACCGTTTTGGTACTTCGCAGCCAAACATCCAGCGGATCCAAGGAACAGGCAGGATCCAAATCGAATTGCCAGGTGTGGACAACCAAGAGCGGGTAAGAAACCTGCTTCAAGGCGTGGCCAAGCTGCAATTCTGGAAAGTTGCTGAAATCAACGAGTACGGTGATGTGCTTCAAAGAATCAACGCAGCACTGGTTGCTGAGGCAAAGGCTAACAAATCCAGTACTGCCACAACCACAGAAGCAGGTAGTGATCTTGCTGAAGGAGATTCTACCCTTACCGACTTGGAGCGTCAACTTGCTGAAGAAGGTGGAGAGACCGACTCTATTTCTTCTGAAGTTTCACCTTTATTCTCTCTCCTAAAAGCCAACTACGGTCTGGTATATGAAGTGAAGGACACTGTTGCAATCAATAGAATCCTCAACAGGGAAGACATCAAATCACTAATCCCTAGGGATCTTACTTTCATGTGGTCCGTGAAACCTCAAGAGGCAGAGGGACTTGAGTTGCTAGAATTACATGGCATTGAAACCCCGAGAGGAACTGAGCAGGCTCCTTTGGAGGGGGATGTAATCACCGATGCAAGACAGGTGCTGGATCAAAGCTCCAACCCTGCTGTGAGCATGAGCATGAATGCTGATGGTGCGAGAAAGTGGAGAAAAATGACTGCTGAAAATATCGGCAGAAGAATCGCGGTTGTACTTGACAACTATGTATACACCGCTCCAAACATTATTGGTGAGATTCCAAGCGGTCAATCTGAAATCACCGGTAATTTCACTATCGAAGAGGCAAAGGACTTGGCAAATATTCTTAAATCAGGTACCCTTCCTGCTCCTACCAAAATTGTGGAAGAAGCCATCATTGGCCCGACATTGGGTAAAGAAGCCCAGGCACAGGGTATCAACTCTATCATTGCCGGTCTGGCGATTGTGGTATTGTTTATGATCGCATATTATGCAAAAGGTGGTTTTGTAGCCACTGCTGCCTTGGTGTTCAACATCTTCTTCATCTTGGGCATTTTGGCCCAATTAGGAACTGCATTGACCTTACCAGGTATTGCCGGTATTGTATTGACCATTGGTATGTCCATTGATGCCAATGTATTGATCTTTGAAAGGATCAAGGAAGAACTTGCTAATGGCGCAGGTTTGCTTAAGGCCATCAACAGCGGTTATAGTAAGGCTTTCAGTGCCATCCTTGACTCAAACGTAACGACATTCCTTACCGGCGCCATCCTTTACGCACTGGGACAAGGACCTGTAAAAGGATTCGCCATCGTATTGATGATCGGTATCGCATCATCATTCTTCTCATCAGTGTTCATCACAAGGGTAATTGTTTATTGGCTGAGCAAAAAAGGGGATCAAAGCAAAATCTCCTTTGCCACCCCATTCTCCAAAAACCTGTTCAGCAATTTGAACATCGATTTCTTGGGCAAGCGAAAAGTAGCCTATCTGATCTCTTCGGCAATCATCATCATTGGTTTGGCCTTTGCTGCCATCAATGGATTGAAGTTCGGTGTAGACTTTACGGGAGGCCGCTCATATATTGTGGAATTCACTCAACCTGTGGTTCCATCTGACCTTAAAGTTGGGCTGGACAAGGAGTTTGATGGTTCCATCGAAGCCAAAACTTACGGTGCAAATAACGTTATCAAGGTAACCACCTCTTACCTGATCAATGAGGACTCCGACGAGGCAAACAGCGAAGTAGAAACCAAAGTAAAAGAAGGTTTAGCCAAAGTCACTGGCTTGGCATATATCGATGATGCCACCCAGTTGGATGACAGCACTTTTGCCATCACAGGGTCTTCAAAAGTGGGAGCCACCGTGGCTGACGACATCAAAAACTCCTCGATAGAAGCTATGTTCTTTGCTTTGGTAGCCATCTTCCTTTATATCTTACTTAGATTCCGTAAGTGGCAATATTCTCTTGCTTCTATCATCGCCTTGATTCACGATACCTTGTTCGTGGTAGCTGCATTTGCCATCGCTAGTGCATTTGGGGCTACCTTCGAAATTGACCAGGTATTTATCGCGGCGGTATTGACGGTTATCGGTTATTCCATTAACGATACTGTGATCGTGTTTGACCGTATCAGGGAAAACATCGCCAATAGAGGCACTTCCAAGTTGGTGAAAATGTTCAATGATGCCATCAACCAAACCATGGCCAGAACCTTGATCACCTCGGCAACTACCTTAATTGTGGTGATTGTGCTGCTTATTTTCGGCGGTGAAGTATTGAGAGGATTCTCTTTTGCCCTGTTTATAGGTGTTTTGATCGGTACGTACTCCTCTATTTATATCGCTACTCCAATTGTGGTCGATCTGATGAAAAAGGAAATCGAACAGGAAAAAGAAGAGGCAAAGAAGATTGCCTAATATATAACTAACAAAACCTTTTTAAAGCGTCCATTCCGAGAATGGACGCTTTTTCTTTTTTAGCTTCTCAGCCAGTAGCTCATCTTGTGTAATCCCCTACTAAGTAAGTGACTCCCCCGTCCCCCAATTACGGGATTTTGCTTTACTCCCTTTTATTTGGTCCATTTGAACAGGTTAGCGGCAGGCTCGATATAGCTTTTATGGGATTTCCCTTTTATACCCCTATCTATTCATGGAAAAGAAATATAAATGACGCGTATCTTTTCCAACATATTAGTATCTTTCCTGATCACCACTAACCAAAAAAGGTCATGGCAAAAAAACTAACAAAGGAACAATTTGCAGCCATTCAGCAAAAATACAGCAAGGAAGTCAGAGAAGGGAAACCCGGAAAAGGTAAAAACCACGAAATTAAAGACCAAACCAAATGGATCTGGTTTGACCGCGGAGAAATCGAAGAAGTCCTGAGTAAATCCGATCCAAAAAAAGGAGGGATCAAATTTTATTTTGGGGAGTATGATGAAAGTTTTGAGCCCGAACTTGGCGAAGAATATGTGGGAAGGCTTATGTTGGCCATGGTACCTACCAATAAAGAAGCGGACGGTACTTTAACAGAGGTAAAAACAATCAGTCTTAGTGGAGAGGGGGAGGATGAGGAAGATGAGCCTGTTTATAATTTCGGAAAGGTCTGCCCTCCTCACTGTTAACATAGTTAAGATTAAGCTAAATCCATCAACTAGGCTATTACGAATAATGGGATTTGATTATTACCTATATTCTTTATTGATAAGCGCTATATTTAGCCTGTCAGCTTTCAGACTAAAAATGGATAGGCCGTATCGAAAGGCCCACAGATTGATTTTTATTATTCTAATTGGGGTCCTTATAAATGAAATCCTGAGCGATCTTATGAGGAAAACCGTTGGCAATAATTCTATTCTGTATAATATTTTTGGCATTTATTTACTCACCTCACTTTACCTACTATTTTTTAGGTTGGTTTTTAAATCCAAAAAAATGAAAGCCGGGATAAAAATGGCAATAATGGTGTTTCTTGGGGCAGGGATCGTCAATTCGCTATTTTTCCAACCAATAGTCTCCGTTTTCCAGAACTACTCGTTAATTCTCGGGAGCTTTCTGATCATTATTTTCAGCATCTGCTTCTATTTCAATGTTTTTAAACGTGAGGATTATATGGAGGTAAATTTGCTGTCCTTACCCTATTTTTGGATCGTGACCATGCTGTTTTTCTACTACGCAAGTACATTTCTTATGTTTGCATCATGGGCATTCATCTATCCAATGAGCAGTGACTTCGTTGAACCCTTAGGAAGGCTTAACCGCTTATTAGCTGCAGTTTCTTATTTGGTAATGGGCTTGGCATTTTATGCCCCCAAAGTGTTCACTGGAAAATATTTTACGACTTAACAGCCCCCTATGATTACTGACCAATCCCAGTTTATCTTCCTTATCATTTCAGGAGTATTGCTGATGGTTCTAATGTGTGGCTTTATAGTTGTCATGGTTTTACTCCATAGACAGCAGCAGTTTCGTAACCGCCAAAAAATGGAAAAGCTAAAAGCCGAATATGAAAGGACAATACTAAGTGTAGAAAAGGAAATCCAAGAACAAACCCTTTCCTTTATTGGACAGGAACTCCATGATAATCTTGGGCAGGTCTTATCCCTCACCAAATTAACCCTTAGCCAGCCGGATCCTGAAAATTTTACTGAAGGAAAACGACTGATTAATCAAGCCATTAAAGAAGTCCGGTCCTTATCCAAGAGACTAAACCTGGATTGGGTAAAGGAGGTGCAGTTTTTGGATTTCCTCTATTCGGAACTGCAGAAAATAGAAAATTCGGGCTTTTGCAAAACCCAATTCCATACCAATATGGAAAAAATAGATTTGGAACAGGATATGAAATTGATCTTAATTCGGGTGGTCCAGGAATGCCTGAACAATATCATGAAACATGCCGAGCCCTCCACTATTTCCATTGTTGTCAACCAATCAAATGATAATCTTCAATTGTTGATAAAAGATGATGGAATGGGTTTTGATACCTCGGGCAAACCCAATGGCATGGGACTTTATAACCTTAAATCCCGAATCGAAACGATCGGAGGAACCTTAAAAATCAGTTCTATTATCAGCCTGGGCACAGAAATACGGTTAAACATCCCATTGGCTTCTTCCGGCACCTAATTTTTTTACCCCTCAAAATTTGCAGTTTCCATGGCCCTTTAGTCCAAAAAATATTTAAATTCTGTTTTAATCTATGTTATTATCCCCTAAAACTAATTATTTTCGTAATAACATTAGTGTCCAGCCAAACCTAAACCTGCGTGTAATCCCATGTGCCTTACCCGTCATTTAAGCGCTGAATCGACACTAGCTTTTTCATCATAAACCATTTAACCATATGATCCGCTTAGTCCTGGCCGATGACCACAAAATGTTTGCAAAAGGGATTGCCAACCTTCTTGAAAAAGAGGATGATATGCAAATCATGGGCATCTTTACCAATGGACGGGAACTAATTGATTTTTTGAAGCAACAAGAAGTAGACATAGTCCTTACCGACATGAACATGCCTGGTATGGACGGACTGGCAGCCATTCAGCAAATCAATAAAGAAAAAATTAATGCCAAGGTAATTGTACTTTCCATGTACGATGAGGAGGAAATATTCAAGAAGTGTGCAAAGCAAGGTGTAAACGGCTATGTCTTAAAAGATGCTGATCCCGATGAACTCATCTATACCATCAGAGAGGTAAACGAAGGACAACATGTCATGCACTTCCAAAGGGTGCTGAAACAAGTAGATGAGGATCAGTACTATGATGCTTACAAACAAAAGTTTAAACTTTCTCTAAGAGAACTGCAAATCCTTACGTTGATCAAAGATGGACAAAGTAACCAAGACATCGCTGAGGCCCTATTTCTGAGTATTTATACTGTAGAAACCCACAGAAAAAACATCCATCATAAGTTGGGTGTTAATACAGCAGTTGAGTTGATGAAAAAAGCCATAGAAATGAAATTATAATGAGCAGAGCCATTAAAACCGGGCTAGTCGGCTTTGGAAGAGTAGCCGAAATCATGCATGCCCCATTGATCGAACAGCAGCCGCTTTTAGACCTTGTGGCCGTAGTGGAAAGGCACCAACAAAAATCCAAGGAAGAATACCCTCAAGTCACTGTCTATAAAAGCCTAACAGAGATGCTCAGCTCGGATGCAGAGTTGGTGATTATCTGTACTCCTAATGAATGGCACTTTTCACAAGCCAAAGAGGCCCTTGAAGCGGGCAAGCATGTAATTGTGGACAAACCCATAGCGATTAGTTCTGAAGAAGCTGAAGCACTCTTGGAACTTGCCAAAAGCAAGGGACTTTTACTTTCAGCATTTCAAAACAGAAGGTGGGATGGAGACTTCCAAACTATCCAGAAACTGCTAAAAGAAAACACCTTAGGAAGAATTGTCCATTTTGAATCCCATTATGACCGGTTCAGGCCGGTCCCCAATGAAAACTGGAGGGAAAAAAAAGTTCCCGGAAGCGGGATCTTGTTCGACCTTGGAACGCACTTAATTGACCAGACCCTTCAGCTTTTTGGATGGCCAAAGTGGGTCTATGCCGAAATCCTCACTCAACGAAAGGGCGTGGAAGCGGATGACTTTTTTGACCTCACCATGATGTATGAGGATATCAATGTCCGGCTAACTGCCAGCATCCTTATGAATGCCAAACTACCCAGGTTTCTTATCCTGGGAGAAAAAGGAAGTTATAGCAAATATGGCCTTGATGTTCAGGAAGGTGAGCTGAAGGCGGGAATTATCCCGGGCGGAAATGGATGGGGCGAAGAACCCGAAGCAGCTTGGGGTGAAGTATTCCTTGACCATGAAACTTTCCCCTACCCCACACTAAATGGGAACTATCCGGCATACTACGAGAATATCGCCAAAGTCATCAATGGAGAGGAAGAACTTGTTGTAAAACCGGAAGAAGCCATAGCAACACTCAAAATTATAGAGGCCGCCCAAAAAAGCCATGCTGAAGGCAAAAGGATATACTTATAGCCATTTTGGGTACATTAAAATGAAGTTCAATATGATTCGTAGTGGTAATCCAATTCCGATGCCGTTTAGTTAAGCCAAATCAAGCCAGTAACCATTAAGTTAAGGATAATCACGGTTAGGATTAGGTTTTATAAAAGAAGAGGCCTTAATGTTCTTAATTCTTTCATGCCTTCATGTTTTATTTTTTGAACCATTTAGAAATTAAGGAACATTAAGGCTTGGATTTGATTTTTCGAGAAGAAGAGTCCTTGATGTCCTTAATCCCTTCATGCCTAACTAAACTTTCTGTAATCAAACACTAATTTAGAAGTATCTGTCCCATGAAAAATCCAATCCTGCAAGAAAAATTGGAATGAGCCGTTTTGTTTTAGAAAAAATCAGTCCAAAAATTTCTTGTCGGACTTATTTTCTAACTTTGAAATTCTGGCGCCAAATCTTTTTATGAAAGTAGTGGACATATTCAAAAACAGCAAATCCGGTAAGACGGTATCTCTCGTTCTTTCCAGTGGGGGAGCAAGGGGGCTTGCCCATATTGGCGTCATCGAGGCACTGGAAGAACAAGGATATACCATTAATGCTATCGCTGGTTGCTCCATGGGGGCATTGATTGGAGGAATTTACGCAAAAGGAAAGCTTCCGGAATACAAGGAGTGGATTTGCCACCTGGACAGAATCGATGTTTTTTCCCTGATGGATTTTACCCTATCCACAAGGGGTTTTATCAAAGGCAATAAGGTCTTTCAGGCCGTAGAGGCATTGGTTGGGGATGACCTCATTGAAAACCTACCCATCCCTTTTTCCTGCAATGCGGTAAACATTCATTCCGGGGAGGAAAAGGTATTTGATCATGGAAGTCTTTTTCAGGCTATCCGGGCATCTGCCGCTATTCCCACGGTCATCAAGCCCTATATGATCGAAGAAACCGAATACGTGGATGGAGCTATCCTGAACCCTATTCCTCTCGACCTTACCAAGGCTTATAATAGTGACCTTTTGATCGCATCAGATGTAAATGCCCCTGTAGCCTGTCTGATGACTGATTCTCCAAAATCCAAAACAAGTACTCCTTTGCTCACTGTACCCCATTGGGTCAATGAGTACCGCAATAAAATGGCGAAATATTTCCCCCAGGAAAAGAAGGAAAAGCCTAAAATCCCAAGCTTTATAGATCTTATGAACCTTTCATTTGAGCTGATGCAGGACCGGCTTTCGGATTATATCTTACAAACTTATCCTGTGGACATGGTCGTACAGATATCAAGAAAGCAATGTGGCACTTTTGAGTTTTACCGTGCCAAAGAAATCATCCAAATTGGGAAGGAACTTACTTTAAACTCCCTTAAGCAGCTTAATCCATGAACATCCCCTCCCTGAATAAATTATTGGGCAATATTGATATTTACCTTTTAGACCAAATTCTCAAAGGGCGTTTTACACCCGAAATGAGAATTTTAGATGCTGGCTGTGGGGAAGGGAGAAACCTGATTTACTTGCTCCAATCGGGATTTCAGGTATTTGGAGTAGATCAAGACCCCAGGGCCATACAAATGGCCAGAACCTATGCACGCACCCTCCAACCCAATTATGACCTATTAAGGTTTCAGGTGGCCCCGGTTGAGGACATGCCCTTTCATCGCGGGGCATTTCAGGCAATAATCAGTTCTGCAGTGTTGCATTTCGCTAGGAGCACAAGTCATTTCCATGAAATGTTTGATGAAATGATGCGCATCCTGGAACCCGAAGGCATACTGATATTAAGGATGACCACCGGATTTGGCGGAATGAAAGATGCCTCCAAAAATATCAAGGAAGGGGTTTTCCTATTGCCTGATGGTTCGAAGCGTTTTCTATTAACTGCCACCTTATTGGAAGAGATCATGCAAAAGCACCGCCTGGCATTTCTGGAAGATCCCAAATCAGTTTTGGTCCACAACAAAAGGGCCATGGGGGTATTTATAATGAAAAAATTAGCAGAAAACTAAGCTGCTTGTTTCCAATTTCCAGATATCGGGAAAGCTTACATTTTTTCTATCTTTATCGCATCAAGTACAAAAGCCATTACCGTTTATGAACTTACAATTTATCATGGAGCTGGTGGGGACATATTTCTTCGCTATTTCAGGGGCTTTGGCCGTACAGGATCAAGAACACGACGTGTTTGGTGCTGGGTTCACGGGCTTTATCACAGCCATTGGCGGTGGGAGCCTTCGCGATGTATTGCTGGGAAGTTACCCACTTGGTTGGATTGAGGACATTACTTATCTCTATGCCATTTTCGCAGGGGTGCTGACGGCTATTTTCTTTTTTAAAATCATGGCCAAGCTTCGGAGGACATTGTTGCTATTTGACTCCCTGGGAATTGGATTATTTACGGTTTTGGGTGTGGAAAAAGCCTTAAGCCTGGGTGTGGCACCCGAAATCGCGGCCATTATGGGGATGTTTTCAGCCATAATGGGAGGAGTAATACGCGACACCCTGGCCAATGTGACTCCTGTGCTTTTGCGCAAGGAAATTTACGCCACCGCTTGCCTTTCAGGAGCAATATTATACCTAATTCTGCAACAATTTGAGGTAAGCAGAAACGTAAACCTGCTGGTTAGTATGACATTGATCATTGTTGTCCGTTTGATAGCCGTAAGGTATAAACTTAGTCTCCCTCAGTTGGGATGGATAAAGTGATATAAGTCCAATATCATTTACGAGAATAAGGGGTGAAAATTGTTAGCGTTTCCCCTTCACAAAGGTTAAACCCGAAATATGCATTAGGCTATCTATTACGAACTGAAATTGCTTCAAAATCGGTCGCTACGCTGCTGTTTTCGATTTCACCATAGCGATGCTATGCCTCAATCTCCAAACACCCTGATTTTCTTGCAATTTCAGCTCTCATAACTATGCCTAATGAATAATCCGGGTTAAATTGATACACTTTAAAATCAATCATTAACTAATTCCAAAGTTTATCATGACAGCTATTAATCCTTACCTGACCTTTCTTGGCAATTGCGAAGAAGCTTTTAATTTTTACAAGTCTGTTTTTGGTGGAGAGTTTACCTTTCTGGGAAGATTCTCTGAAATGCCTCCACAAGAAGGGGTTACCTTATCTGAAGAGGATAAAAATAAAGTTATGCATGTGTCACTGCCCATTGGACCAAACACCATCTTAATGGGGAGTGACAGCGGTGGGGACTGGGGAGCCCAAACGATTGTGGGAAATAATATCGCTATTTCCATTATGGCAGAAAGTAAGGAACAAGCCGACAAATTTTTCAACGGGCTTTCTGCAGGCGGAAAAGTAACCATGCCAATGGGCGACACTTTTTGGGGAGACTACTTTGGTATGTTTACGGATAAATTCGACATCAATTGGATGGTGAGTTTTAACAAAAACGCCCAGTAATAACAGGAATTTTTTGGGCAGTCCCAAATTCCCGGCTGCCCTATATTTTCCCTGCCAAAAATAGCGCTACTGCTGAAGTGCGCATTAATTGCCTTTAGCTATGTCATTGCTGTTCCTTTGCCATAGTAAATAAATCGATTAAAAATGGTCAGGGCATTTCTTCCCTATATGCCGTACTTTTGGGAGGGAATGTAACATTCCTTGTATGGATTTACGTTATAATAACTAAATCCTACGTCATGGCTTTTCAAATTGATAACCAAACAGTAAAAGATCTTGAACTTTTTAGCGATCGCCCCAACTCAAAAAGTATTATTGACTTCTTTAACCGTACCAAGACTTTTGGGGGGAAGCTTCAACTAAGAGGGCTTATGGAAAGTCCCTTAGATGACATTAAAGAAATCACCCAACGGAGGGACTGCATTAAATTCTTTACGGATATTGGCTTGCCCATTACCATTAACTCAAGTCAAATGGATTTTATAGACCACTATTTCCGACTGAACAAAACTACTTTGAGGCCCAATGTTATCGATGCATATTTTAACAAAATTTATATAAGACAGCGCAATAGAAACGATCATTATTTGATCCAAACCGGAGTGGAGAAACTCGTTTTCCTGCTATTGGAATTGGAAAAACAGTTACCTAAAATCCCCAAAACCAAAATTCCTCAACCGCTTGGAAAGTTTTTTTCCTTCATTAGAAAATATCTTCAGAAGATTGAAATCTCTTCCTTAATCAAGGATATCAAATCCAATCCCAAGCTCATTAAACACTATCGCTACGATTGGATTTTTAGAGATAAATACAAGAAGGAAACGCAGGATCTAATTAATATCATTTATTTGTTTGATGCTTTCAATGCCGTAGCCCAAACAGCAAAAGAAAAGAACCTTTGCTTACCTAATTATTCCGAATCACCTACCCCTGTATTAAAACTGAAAAATCTCTTTCATCCTTTATTAAAATCCCCCGTTCCTTATGATTTGGATATGAGATTGGGCAAAAATATTTGTTTCCTCACTGGCCCCAATATGGCTGGGAAATCCACTTTTTTAAAATCCCTAGGGCTTTCCATTTACTTGTCCCACCTTGGCTTCCCCGTTCCTGCCCAACATATGAAAACATCCATTTATAGTGGATTAATCACAACCATTAACCTCCCAGACAATATGGGACTTGGACATAGCCATTTTTATTCTGAAGTCAAAAGG
>Ga0207773_100616_pt1 | contig 12880 bp, 11 predicted proteins | sample TtaePargueraPR_2_FD_187281 | JGI IMG/M metagenome (GOLD analysis project Ga0207773, IMG submission 187281) | Aerobic enrichment media microbial communities from Bioluminiscent Bay, La Parguera, Puerto Rico - Tt and M1 (3) (SPAdes) | ecosystem: Environmental > Aquatic > Marine > Unclassified ...
TGCCGCGCGGAACGCCGCCATTCTTGGTCGACGCCTGTGGTGCGAGAGCGGGTTCGGGAATGTCGGTGGACTTGCTGGCTGGGGCGGCAGGATTCGAACCTGCGCATGGCGGTACCAAAAACCGCTGCCTTACCACTTGGCTACGCCCCAGCGGCGCGGCTCGGAAACTAGCCTCAGTCGGCGGTCGGCCGCAACGGTCATGTTGGCGCCGCGTCGCCGGGCCGATGCTAGGAAGCGGCGGGAATTTCTGGTATCCCTCGCGGTTAGCACATACCATGGATAGTAGGTCCAGCGGGGCGAAGGCGCGTGGCTGCTCCGGGACGCCATCGAAAGGCCCGAAAGGCGCGGGAAAACCGCCGTGACGGCGGATCCGGGCGGGCCGGCACTCATGGAGGCCCCCGAGTTGGCTGGAATGGAGCGGGCTGGAACGGGTAGGCTGCCGGGACGAGGTCTTCCGGGACGAGGTCTTCCGGGACGAGGTCTGGCGGAACCGGGCTGGCGGGAACTGGGCTGACAGGAACTGGGCTGGCGGGGATAGGCTGGCATGACTGATTACGAGACCGCGGGCGAGCGGACAGCCGGCCGGGAGGGTTCTCCGGGACGGGTGCTGATGGACGCGCTGAACCGGATCGAGGTCCGGCTCGGCGCCATCGAGCGCGACCTGGTCGACCTGCACGCCCGTCTCGACTATCTGGGCCAACCGCAGGACGCCGCCCCGCCACCGGTGCGGGATCGCCGACGCCGTGGCGGCGGCGCCGTCGTCGCCTGGCTGATCATCCTGGCCCTGCTGGGCGGCGGCGCCTACTACATCCTCTCCAGCGACGAGCGCATGGACTATCTGACCCGGCTGGTGACCGGCTCCGGCGACGAGCGGACGGCCAGCGGCGGCACGGCGGGCGGCGATGCCGGTGCGTCCGGCGCGGGCACGGGCGGCAACCTGACGGGCGGCGCGTCGAGCGGCACGTCGGGCGGACCCTCCGACAGCGCCACCGGCGAGGCCCCAGACGCGGCCCCGGACACGGCCCGAGACGCCGCCGGGGGCACCGCGCAGACCGGTCCCGCGGCGGCCCCGTCCGACACGGCGACGCCGGCGCCGATCACCGCCAATTCCGGCCAGGCGCCGCCAGGCGCCACCGGTCCGGGCACGCCCGAGACGGCCCGGGACAATGTCCTCGATGCCGACGACCTGGCCGGAACCGATGGCTCCGGCGCGAGCGGGGGCGACGCGGCGGCGGCCGGTGCCACGTCCGCGGAGCCGGTGGCCGCCGATCCGGACACGAATGACGCCGGCACCGGCGAGACCGACGCCACGGCGGCAGGCAACGCTCCGGCGACCGCCGACCGGCCGGACGGGCAGGCGTCGCAGGCAGCGTCCGCTCCGGCTACGTCCGACGCCGATACGTCCGACGCGGCGATCCAGCCCGCGGAGTCGGGGGACGCGGCCGGGAATGGCATCGTCGCCCGCAGCCTGCCGCCGCCGGAGGCGGCACCGATCCCGGACAATGCTCCGCCAGAACTGCAGAACATCGTGCGCGCGGCGCTCGCCGGCATTCCCGAGGCGCAGCACGATCTGGCCACGCTCTATGCCGTCGGCGAGGGCGTCGAGCAGAGCTGGGACCGCTCCGCCTACTGGTACCGCCGAGCCGCCGACCAGGGTGTGGTCAACGCGGTCTACAATTACGGCGTGCTGCTGCAGAACGGCCAGGGCGTGGAGCAGGACTCGGTCTCCGCCGCCAGCTTCATCAGCCGTGCCGCGGAGGCCGGACATGCCGACGCGCAATACGCGCTGGGTCTCGCCTATGCGCTCGGCCGCGGCGTCGACCGCGATCTGGGCGAGGCCAGCCAGTGGCTGCAGGCGGCGAGCGCCAACGGCCGGCCGGAAGGCGCCTACTATCTCGGCCGCCTGTTCGAGCAGGGCATCGACGGCGCGCCCGATCTCGCGGCCGCCGCCGGCTGGTACCGCATCGCCGCAGAGCAGGGTGTGGCGCAGGCCGCCGAGGCGCTCGAACGTCTCACCGGCGAGGGGGTCGAGGACACCGACCCGCCGCCGCAACAGGCCTCGGCCCTACCCGTGCCGGACGACACACCGCCGCCACGCCCGGTGGCGCCCGAGGAGGATCTGACGCGCGAGCAGATCCGCACCATTCAGGAGCGGCTTACGGCGCTGGGTTTCGATGCCGGGCCGGCTGACGGGCTGATCGGCCAGCGCACCCGCGCGGCCATCGAGGCGTTCGAGCAGTCGGTCGGCTTCCCGGTGACCGGCGAGCCGACCAGCGACCTGCTGGAGACGCTGCAGGACATGGCGGACGGCAACCGGAACGGGTGAACTCGCCCTGATCCGTTGTCTCGGCGGAGCGTCTCGGCAGGACGCATCGGCACGACACCTCAGCGAAGCGACTCGGCGCCGCCTCGGCGTTCCTCCGCCCGCCGCTCACCGGGCCTGCCGTGGCGGATGGCGCGGCTGAGCAGCACCACCGGCAGGATGCCGACCAGCACGATGGTCAGCGCCGCCGTCGAGGCCTCCGCCAGTCTCTCGTCGGAGGCCAGCTGGTAGACCCGGACGGCCAGCGTGTCGAAATTGAACGGTCGGATGATCAGGGTCGCCGGCAGCTCCTTCATGACGTCGACGAAGACCAGCAGGCCCGCGGTCAGCAGGCTGGAGCGCATGATCGGGGCGTGCACGCGCAGCAGCGTGCTCCTGGGTCCGTGGCCCAGCGTGCGCGCCGCCGCGTCCATCGACGGGCTGATCTTGCCCAGGCTGGCCTCCACCGTGTTGAAGGAGACGGCGAGGAAGCGCACCAGGTAGGCGAAGATCAGCACCACGATGGTGCCGGTCAGGAACAGGCCGGTCGAGATGCCGAACAGGTCGCGCATCAGCCCGTCGATGGCGTTGTCGGTCCAGGCGAAGGGGATCAGCACGCCGATGGCGATCACCGTGCCGGGTACGGCATAGCCGAGTGCGGCGGTCCGCGTGGCGAAGCGGCCGGCGGCGCTGGGCCGCAGACGCAGGCCATAGGCCAGGACCAGGGCGAGGACCACCGCGATCGCCGCGGTGATGCCGGCAAGCACGAAACTGTTGCGCATGTATTCCAGGAAATCGTCCCAGCGCGCATCGCCCGAGGTCAGCGTCAGGTGGACAAGCGCCACTGCCGGTGCCACGAACCCCAGCAGCAGCGGCATCCAGCAGGCGGCCGCCGCCAGGAGGCCGGCACCGCCACGGAGGCGGCGCTGCTCGATGCGCCGGTAGCGGGCGGTGGTGTGGTAGTAGCGCGCCCGCCCCCGGCTGCGCCGTTCCAGCCAGACCAGCAGCGCCACGAAGAGCAGCAGGACGGTCGCCAGCTGGGCGGCGGCGACCGGGCTGCCGAGACCGAACCAGGTGCGGAAGATGCCGGTGGTGAAGGTCTGCACGCCGAAATACTGCACGGTGCCGTAGTCTGCGATGGTCTCCATCAGGGCCAGCGACATCCCCGCCACGATGGCCGGCCGGGCCAGCGGCAGGGCGACCCCGAAGAAGCTGCGCCAGGGACCGCGGCCCAGCGTGCGCGCGATCTCCAGCACGCAGACCGACTGCTCCAGGAAGGCCGCCCTGGCCAGCAGGTAGACGTAGGGGTAGAGCACCAGCCCCAGCATCCACATCGCCCCCCAGAGCGAGCGGATCTCCGGAAACCACCACTCGCGTGGGCCGATGCCGGTGATGTCGCGCAGCCAGGTCTGCAGCGGACCGGCGAATTCCAGCAGGTCGGTATAGATATAGGCCATGACATAGGCCGGCACGGCGAGCGGCAGGAGCAGCGCCCATTCGAGAAAGCGGCTGCCTGGAAAGCGGTGCATCGTCACCAGCCAGGCGGTGGTGACGCCGATGGTGGAGACGAGCAGGCCGACGCCGACCATCAGCACGACCGTGTTGGTGATGTAGTTGGCCAGCACCGTGTCCATCAGGTGCTGCCAGATGCCGTCGCTCGGCTGGAAGACGCGGGTGAAGACGACGAAGGCCGGCAGGGCGACGAGGCCGGCGACGACGATGGTGATCAGCATCCAGCCGTTCAGCCGCGGCCGGCCGGCCGGCGCGCGGTATGTTGGAGCGACGTCGTGCTGAAGATCGAGGGTCAACCGGAAACTATCCACCAGGGGCGGCGCAGGCCGGCCGGACCGGCGGGCGCCTCTGCTCCATGGCTATAGTGCGAGTGACTAGCAGTTTCAATCCTTGCCCGCTGCCGGGGGTGCGGCTATTTGGTGCCGAACATGCGGTCGCCGGCGTCGCCCAGCCCGGGCACGATATAGGCGTGATCGTTCAGCGCCCGGTCGAGCGCGGCGGTGAAGACGCGCACGCCCGGATGCGCCCTGTGCACCACCCGCACGCCCTCGGGCGCCGCGACCAGCGCCATGAAGCGGATGTTCTCGTCCGTCACCCCGTGCTTGTTCAGCACGTCGATGGCGTGGACCGCGGAGTTGCCGGTGGCCAGCATGGGATCGACCAGGACGAAGATGCGGTCCTCGGGATTCGGCAGCTTGACGAGGTATTCCACCGGCATCTTGGTGGCCGGGTCGCGGTAGAGCCCGATATGCCCCTCGCGCGCCGAGGGGATCAGCGCGTGCAGGCCCTCGGCCATGCCCAGCCCGGCGCGCAGGATGGAGACGATGGCCACCTTCTTGCCGGCCAGCACCGGCGCATCCATCATCTCCAGCGGCGTCTCTACCTTCTCCGTGGTCAGCGGTAGATCGGCGGTGATCTCGTAGCCCATCAGCATCGAGATCTCGCGCAGCAGCTGGCGGAAGCCGTTGGTCGACCGGTCCTTCGCCCGCATGTGGCTCAGCTTGTGCTGGATCAGCGGGTGGTCGATGATGAACAGATTGGGAAAGTCGTCGGACGTCTTCACGGTCGCGGTCCCTTGGGGCTTGGGGGCAGGCCATCGGCGGCGGCATGGGCACGGAACGGCCGGGGCTGGCGGAACATGCCGGCCGGCGACCATTCTCCTGCCACGCCGCGCGGGCGATGACAATCCTGCCGCTGGACCGGCCGGACTGGTCCGTCGCCCCTCACCCGCGCCCTCAATCGCGCGCTACACCACCGGCGGCCGGATGACGCTGAGCGCGCCCGGCTTCTGGCTCACCTCGATCGGCGTCTCCGGGCCGATGTCGCCGTCGACATTGGTGGGCATGGTGCGGCTGGTCTCGATCTTGACCGAATGGCAACGCCAGGTGCGCACCTGTTCGGACTGGTGCAGCGTGCCGCGTTTGAGCGACGGCGCCAGGGCGACGAGCTGGGCCACCGATTCGGTCTCGATGGCGTAGACGTCGAGCCAGCCGTCGTCGATGCGCGCATCCTCCCGGATGGTCAGGCCGCCGCCATAATGAATGCCGTTGCCGATGGCGATCTGGTAGGCGCGCACCTCGATCGTCTCGGCATCGCAGGTCACTGTGGCCTCGAACGGCTCCGCCTCGGCCAGCACCTCCACCGTGCTCAGCAGGTAGGACAGCGAGCCCCAGAAGTGCTTGCGGCCCTCCGCCGCCGCCTGGCGCCTGGCGACCTCGACGGCGACACCGAGGCTGGCGACGTTGATGAAGGGACGCTCGTTGATCAGGCCGACATCGATATCGACCGGCGGCGCGTCGACCACCACGTCGGTCGCCTGCACGGGATCGAGCGGGATCTGCAGCGACCGCGCGAAGTCGTTGGCGGTGCCGAGCGGCAGGACGCCCAGCGTCTGCCCGGTCTCCAGCAAGGCCGGCAGGGCGCTGGAGATGGTGCCGTCGCCGCCGGCCAGCACGACAGCCCTGACCCGTCCCGCCGCTTCGCGGATCATCGCGCCGGCCGCGTCGGCATCCTCGGGGAAGCGCAGGTCGACGTGTGCCTTGCGCAGGGCGAACTGCGCCAGGGCGCGCTGCAGGCTCTCCTCGGCCGTGCCGGCGCCGGCATTGGCGAGGATCAGGAAGGGGGCACCGTCTGGGCTGGTCACGCGCGCGATCCTCGCTGCTGGGGCGTGCCGGCCGCTCTCAGTCGGCGAGCCAGGCCGCCCGGGCCTCGGCGAGCGTGCCGTCGGCGATCGCCTGGCGCACGTCCCGCATCAGCCGGTTCATGGTGTAGACATTGTGCTGGGTAACAAGGATCAGCGCGAGTGGTTCCCCGGTGCGCACCAGGTGGTGCAGATAGCCCGCCGGGTGCCGCTGGCAGGTGGCGCAGCCGCAGGTCTCGTCGATCGGCCCGGCCTCCTCGGCGAAGCGGGCGTTGCGCAGGTTCACCCGCTCGTTCGGCGCCCCCTTCTTCAAGGCCCAGCCGTGCCGGGCGACGCGGGTCGGGTGCACGCAGTCGAAGGTATCCATGCCGAGCGCGACGCCCTCGAAGATGTCGCGGAAATTGCCGATGCCCAGCAGGTGCACTGGCCGCTCGGGGTGGACATGGCGGGCCGCCATCGCCACCACCTCGTACATCTGCGCCTTCTCCCCGCCCAGCGTGCCGCCGATGGCGGTGGCGAAGAAGGGTCGGTCGGCCGTGTATTCCGCCGAGGCGCGGCGCAGTTCGGCGTCGGTGCCGCCCTGGACGATGCCGTAGAGCGCCTGGCTGCCGTCGTCGCCGCGGTCGAACTCCGCCAGCGAACGGTCGCCCCAGCGCATCGACAGCTCCATCGATTTGGCGATGTAGTCGCGCCCCACGTGATAGGGCGTGCACTCGTCAAGCTGGACGATCAGGTCGGCGCCCAGCTTGCGCTGGATGTCGACCGACAGTTCCGGCGTGAGGAACAGCTTCTGGCCGTTGAGGTAGGAGCGGAATTCCGCCCCCTCCTCGCCGATACGGACCAGCGATTTCGGCCGCTCGCCCCGGCCGCGCCCCTTGATCTCGTCGGCGACGCCGCCATGGCCCATGGAGAAGATCTGGAAGCCGCCGGAATCGGTCAGCATCGGCCCCGACCAATCCATCATCCGGTGCAGGCCGCCCAGCGACCGCACCCGGTCGGCGCCGGGCTGGATCATCAGGTGATAGGTGTTGGCGAGGATGATGTCGGAGCCGGCGGCGCGCATCTGGTCGGCGGTCATGCCCTTGATCGCCGCCTTGGTGCCGCAAAAAATGAAGTTCGGCGTCTCGATGCTGCCATGCGGTGTCGTCAGGCGGCCGGTGCGCGCCCTGCTGTCCGCCGCGCGGTGGGCGATCTCGAAGCCGAAGCCGGCATAGCGCGCCATGGCGTCCCCGCCCCTCACGCCGCGCTGGCGGCCGGTGTCGGTGCCTTGATCGCCCGGTGGGCGAGGTAGATGAACGGCGTGTCGAGCAGGGCGACGATGACCCTGAGCCAGTAGGTGCCCAGGATGTAGGTGAAGACGAGCGCCTCGACGCCGATCGGCTCGGGCGCGAAGACCACCCAGGCGAGTACCGAGAAGACCACCGTGTCGATGAAGGCGGAGATCCAGGTCGAGGCGTTGTTGCGCAGCCAGAGATGGCGGCCGCGGGTCAGGCGCTTGAGCAGGCTGTAGAGCCAGACGTCGTGGAACTGGCTGAGCAGATAGGCCGCCATGCCGGCCACGAAGAAGGCGGTGACCGGGGTGAACAGAGTCTCCATGGCGCCCTGAACGCCCAGCGCCCAGGCCCATTCCGTGCCCGCCTGTTCCGGGGTCAGCGGCGCGAACCCCAGGGTCAGGATCATGATAACCGTCCACAGGGCGAGCGCGAAGAAGCCGATCAGCACCGCGCGTTGGGCGGCGCGCCGGCCGTAGTGCTCGGTCAGGATGTCGGTGGCGAGGAAGCTGGAAGCGAACAGCACCGTGCCCAGCGCCAGCGGATAGCCGAAGACGCCGAACTGCACCACCTTCAGCACCTGGATGTTGGCGCCGATGATGGCGATGACGACATAGGCGACGAGGCCGGCCTCGCCGAACAGCCGGCCCATGACGACGATGGCGCCGAAGGCGACGAGCAGCATCAGCAGCCAGACGAATTCCGGCGGGCCGGCCTGCAGGGTGGCGATGATGTCGTTCGGCGAGAGGCTGAACATGGTCGTTCCTGGTCGGGCGCCCGGGGCTGGGGCGATGCTCGCTCGTCAGGGGCCGCAACGACAATGGCCCGCCACGGCGCTACCCGTGCGGGCCATCCTGGATGCGGACCGTCGCGTCCCGGCCGCCCGATCCTGACGACGGGCAACCGGCGCGCAGGCTCAGGCCGAGGCCTGGGCCGCCTCGAGACGCTTGCGCAGGCGGCGCAGCGAGGCCGGCAGGCTGGTCGGCGCCACGGACATGACGTAGCCGTCGATACCGCCGCGCTTCTCCACCGTGCGGATCGCCTGGGTCGACAGGCGCAGGCGCACCGTCTCGCCAAGGCGGTCGGAGAGCAGCGACACCGTCTGCAGATTGGGCAGGAACCGGCGGCGGGTCTTGTTCTGCGCGTGCGACACGTTGTTGCCGGCCTGCACGCCCTTGCCGGTCAGTTCACAGCGACGAGCCATCGTCGGGTTCCCTCGTTTTCTCGGTCGATCGGCGGGCGCTCTCGGGATCGCTTCGTGGGGAAGCGCCGTCGGGGCCGCGCCGGGCAACAATTCCTGTGGCCGGGGAGCATCGGGCTCGCCAGCGGACGCGGCGATATAGTCGAAGCCGCCCGGCCGCGTCAAGCCGCCGCCGGACAGGTCTGCCTCCCATGACGGCAGGGCAACGCTCGCCGGTGGCGCGGCCGGGCCGTTGCCGCACACTGGTCGCACGGTGGACCCAGGGCGGTCCCAGCGCCGCCACATTCCCTGCCTAATCAGGGGGTTGAGGAAGGCTTGACCGCGTATCGGGGGACCGAGACCCATGTCCACACCAGACCATCGCCCGGCCAGGCGCCGCAGCCTGCCGCTTGCCGCACTTTGCCTCGGCCTTGCCCTCGCGGCGGCGCCGACGGCAGCCCAGGAGAGCGGAAGTGCCGCACCCCAGCAGGCGCCGGGCCAGCGCCTGGTGCTCGGCTACGACCTCTATTCGTCGGGCTTCCTGATGGCCAGCTTCCAGGCCGACGTCTATGCCTGGCCGGACCGCTACGACATCCTGCTGAACGGCGAGACCCGTGGCATTCTCAGCCTGCTGGGCGACTGGACGGCGACCATGCGGGCGACCGGGGCGCTGGACCGGGCGGCCGAGCAACTGACTCCCGATGGCTGGGCCTTCCAGGTGGACGCCGATGGCGACCTCGCCACCCGCACCATCCAGTATGACGGCGAGGGTCACGCCTATGCCACGCTGGAGCCGCCGCGGCCCGGCCTGCCGCCGGTGCCGCACGCGGATCTGGAGGGCGCGCTCGACCCGCTCTCGGCCATCGTCGGCGCCGCCATGGTGACCGATGGCGAGCATTGCCCGCCGCGCCAGCGGATCTTCGACGGCACGCGGCGCTTCGACATCGCCTTCCTGCGCATCCGGCCGACCACGATCGACGGCTCGTCGGTCGGCGGCTACAGCGGCTTCGCGGTCGAGTGCGAGGCGCGGATCATCCCGGTGTCCGGGCATTTCCGCGACCCCTCGTCCTCCAGCTTCTGGCGCTACAACCGGCCGGACGACGACCCGGGCCGCATGGCCATGCGGGTGTGGTTCGCCGCCCTTACCGAGGGCGGGCCGCCGGTCCTGGTGCGCGGCGAGCGGCGCGGCCAGTTCGGCAATTTTTACCTGCACCTCGTCGCGCGCACGATCACGCCGCTGGTCAGCACCGCCGAGCAGCGCTGAGTCCCTTCCGGGACGCCAGCGCCGCCTAAAGCGGATCATCGAGAGGATTCACCCGGATTGACGGAGCCGAGGTCGGCTCCGTCAATCCGTGATCCTGTCTGGCGATCTCCGCTCAGTGGTCGTGCCGGAGGTCGAGCGTCGCGCCAGGACCCTCGATCGCCGCCTCTACAGAGATCTCTCCCGCCTGCTCGAAGGACAGGGTGACGGTGAACCGCTCGCCCTCGACCAGCGGTGCGTCCAGTCCCATCAGCATGATGTGCAGGCCCTGCGGTTCGAGATGGACCGTTTCGCCCGGCGGCAGGTCGATGCCCCCTTCCACGGGGCGCATCTGCATCACCCCGTCGACCATGTTGTGGGTATGCAGTTCCATGCGCTCGGCCGCGTCCCCCGCGGCACCGACGAGACGGTCGGCCGTGTCGCCATTGTTGGTGATCGCCATGTAGACGACACCGTTCGGCGCCTGGGGGGCTGTGGCCCGGCTCCAGGGATGGGCGATCGACAGATCGCCGAGCTGATAGTCATGCGCCGAGGCGGGTAGCGGTGCGGCAGTCATGGCGGCAACCGCGCCGGCGAGGGCGGCGGTGCGGATGATGGACGGAAACATGAGGTCGGGCCTTTCTTCGCGATGCGTCTGGCCGGATGGCGGGCGTATAGATGCGCCGCCCGGCGTTTGCGTGGTCGGATTCGATCAGACGGCGCGAGGGAGCGGCGGTGCCCTTGCCGGCGGGCGATGCCCGGCACCGGCAGAGTGCCGGACCAGGTCGTGAGCGACGGCGATGGAGGCCTCGGTGGCGCTGGCGGCGCGCTGCGGCACCGGGTCAGGCTGGCCGGCGAGGCCGAGGCCGCCGGCCGGCATGACGCAGAGGCCGCAGAACGCGTGCGCGCCCTTGCCGCCGCTCTGAAGCGGTCCGCCGCCGGGCAGGCAGAGATTGCCCGCGAGACTGTCGGCCAGGAACCACTCGCCGGTACCGCTTTCGACCCAGACCTGCGCCTGCGGCCGGGCGAAGGGCAGCATGACGAGGGAGAGCAGCGACAGCGCGAACAGCGCCCGCGCGGCGCACCGGCCCGGCCGAAGACGCTTGCGCTCTCGCCTGTCTGCTCGCTGTCCCGTGCTACTCATGACCCGGCTCATGGCATATCGCGCCGGCGTCGGCAATCGCCTGCGACACCGTGGCTGGTCCAGGGACGAACCCGGGCGTGTGTCCGGTACCGGCCGTGCCTACTCCGCCAGGGCGGCCCGCCGGGCTGCACGGCGTTCCTCGGCGATGTCGTCGGTATCGGTCTCCTGCTGGCGCCGCCACAGGGCGGCGTATTCGCCGTTCCGGTCGAGCAGCGCGTCGTGCCGGCCGCGCTCCACCACCTCGCCGTCCTTCAGCACGATGATCTCGTCGGCATTGATCACCGTGGACAGACGGTGCGCGATCATCAGCGTGGTGCGCCCCTGACTGACCTCGTCCAGATTGCCCTGGATCGCCCGTTCGGTATGGGTGTCGAGCGCCGAGGTCGCCTCGTCGAACATCATGATCGGCGGGTCCTTCAGCAGCGTGCGGGCGATCGCCACGCGCTGCTTCTCGCCACCCGACAGCTTCAGCCCGCGTTCCCCCACCACCGTGTCGAAGCCGTCGGGCAGCGCGGCGATGAAGTCCTCGATGCGGGCCAGCCGTGCCGCCTCCACGATCGCCTCGCGGCCGGCGCCGGGGCGGCCATAGTCGATGTTGTAGTAGATGGTGTCGTTGAACAGCACGGTATCCTGCGGGACGATGCCGATGGCCGCGCGCAGGCTCTTCTGCTCGACATCGCGGATGTCCTGGCCGTCGACCAGGATGGCGCCCTGGCCGGCGTCGTAGAAGCGGAACAGCAGGCGGGAGATGGTCGACTTCCCAGCCCCCGTCGGCCCGACGATGGCCAGCGAGCGCCCCGGCTCCACGGTGAAGCTGACACCCTTGAGGATCGGCCGCCGCGGGTCGTAGCCGAAATGCACGTCGCGGAACTCGATCCGACCGCCCTCGACCCTGAGCGGCGTCGCGCCAGGCCTGTCCGTCACGTCCGGCGCGACGTTGAGCAGGTCGAACATGGCGTGCATGTCGACCAGCGCCTGCTTGACCGTGCGGTAGACGAAGCCGAAGAAGTTGAGCGGCTGATAGAGCTGGATCAGGTAGGTATTGACCGCCACGAAATCGCCGACCGTCATCGTGCCCGACTGGATCCGGTTGGCCGCCATCAGCATGATCAGGGTCAGGCCGACGGCGATCAGCACGCCCTGGCCGATGTTCAGGAGCGCCAGGCTCTCCGTCGAGCGCACCGCTGCCTTCTCGTAGCGGCCCATGGCCCGGTCGAAACGGCTGGCCTCGTGGTCCTCGTTGCCGAAATACTTGACCGTCTCGAAGTTGAGCAGGCTGTCGATCGCCTTGGTGTTGGCGTCCTGGTCGCTCTCGTTCATCTGCCGGCGGAATTTCAGCCGCCATTCCGTCACGATCATGGTGAAGGCGATGTAGCCGACCACCGAGGCCATGGTGATGGCGGCGAACCAGAAATCGAACAGCGTCCACAGGATGCCGGCGACCAGCAGGATCTCCAGCAGGGTCGGCAGCACGTTGAACAGCATGAAGGAGAGCATGCTCTCGATCGACTTCACGCCGCGCTCGATGATCCGGCTGAGACCGCCAGTCTGCCGCTCCATGTGGAAGCGCAGCGACAGCGCGTGCAGGTGGCGGAAGACGTTGAGCGCGGCGCGCCGAATCGCCTGCTGGGCGACCCGGGCGAAGACGGCGTCGCGGAGCTGGGCGAAGGCCTGGGCGAGCACGCGGCTGAGCCCGTAGGCGAGGATCAGGCCGACCGGTACCGCGATGGCCAGGTTCGCCGCCGCCTCCGCTGTGGGCGACAGCGCGTCGACCGCATTGCCGAAGAAGAGCGGCGTGTAGACGGTGGCGATCTTGGCCAGCACCAGGAAGACGAGCGCGACGACGACACGCGTCCGCATGCCCCGCTCGCCCTTCGGCCAGAGATAAGGCAGCAGGCTGCGAATCGCCTCGCGATCGAGCCCGCGCGCATTGCGGTCCTTGCCCGCCATCCTGATCGCCCGCCTGACACCCACCATGATGCCATCAGAGATAGCGTCGGCAGGGGGTCGAACAACAGGGATTTCGTGCCTGCGCCCACGGCAGGGCACCCCTGCCCCATCGGCGGCTGGCCGCTTCCGGACCCGGTGCTA
>Ga0207773_100617_pt1 | contig 12873 bp, 8 predicted proteins | sample TtaePargueraPR_2_FD_187281 | JGI IMG/M metagenome (GOLD analysis project Ga0207773, IMG submission 187281) | Aerobic enrichment media microbial communities from Bioluminiscent Bay, La Parguera, Puerto Rico - Tt and M1 (3) (SPAdes) | ecosystem: Environmental > Aquatic > Marine > Unclassified ...
CTTTCGCCACCTCACTCATTTTTCAGCGTCAGGGATGGCTGCCCAAGGGGGGGGGAAGACCGCTTGCGGGCTTCAGCTTTGCCAACAGCCCGGCCCGAAGGGCGACATCAAACGATAATCCAATACGGCCACCAGTAAGTAACGATAACTGAGAATTATCAGGGCCTCAAAAGTGCGTAGCAATCGCCAGCGCTCTGTCGGGTCAGGCCTGTTGATAGTCCGAGTGTTCTGGTCACCCCAACGTGTCGAAAAGGTAGCGCAGACTTCTATGCGTCCGAAGAACGCTATATTCTTCGGACGCATAGAAGTCTGCGCAACAGTAGGAATAAGTGGTGCAAGTTTTGAACAAATGGGGTACGCACACGGGATTAACCCCGTATTGATATGGGGAACAATGCCAGCTAATATTGGCAAATGCGTTATACTCAAAGCCAGATTCGTGAACTTCTTTCCATTTCTGTAGATGCCTTTCGTACGTGGCGGGATGCTATTCCCGCACTGGCCCTACATAAAGGACATGCCCCCAGCTTCACGCCGGGAGATGTTGTCGCCATGGCTATTGTCGCCGAACTGGTCAGGAATTTCGGTGTGCGCGTGGGAACGGTCAGCGGCCGTTTCGATCAGCTGTTCAAGGAGTGTCGGGGGCGGTCCTGGCTCTCGCTTGAAAGCTGTGTAGCCTTGATCGAAGCCGACAACTTCCGCCTGGTCGACGCAAACGCGGCCCATCGCCGCTCGCCGGATACTTCCATCATCAGCGTGCCGTGCGCGCCAATCATAGGGCGACTGCGCTCCGCGCTTACAGCGTCCGAAATCGATCAAGCGCAAGGATATCTCCAGTTCCCCCCTACTTCCGTGGCCAAGCAGCGGGAACGGCGCGGGAAGCGAGCATGACCTTGGCATCCACATTGGGGCCGGAGTGGAAAAACCGCTTGGGGCTCACGCATCGACGCTTGCCTGAACTCTACGAGTCAGCCGAGACCGTCAGCGACGTGCCGCATGCGTCGGCGATCCGAGCCGCCCTTACAGAAATGGGCGTATCAGCGATCTTTTGCGTCCAGGGCATCCCAACTGTGGCGATCCTGGAAACCGATCAGTATGATCGCGCCACAATAATCGACCTTCACGGCGCGCTGTGGAATCAGGGCCTCGCGAGCCTGTTGCTGGTCATCGCCGAAGATACGCTCAGAGCGTTTTCGCTCGCTCGCACTCCGCTTAGCGATCCAGGCGACGACTTCGAGACCCGCTGCCTCATCGATAGCCTCAGCCTGACGACCGAAGCGTTGCGGTTTCAGAATCTTATCTATGGCGCGGAATCTGGACGCCTCTGGAAGGACTACGGCGAATATTTCCCCCCAAAAGAACGTATCGATCAGGTTCTCCTCGACAATCTGAAAACTTCCCATAACCTCCTGCAAAAGGCCGCGCTCGCTCCCGATGCGGCCCAGGCCCTACTCATACAGGCAATGTTCATCGCCTACCTTGAGGACCGGGAAATAGTAACGCCCGCCTACTTTGCGGCCGTCTCCGAGAAGAGCGCGGAGAGTTTTTCGACGCTGCTCGAAACTGGCGACGTCAATCTGTTCCAGTCTTTGTTCCGGACCCTCCACGCGGATTTCAACGGCGATCTGTTCGTCGCACCGTGCTCCTTCGAGGCCACGAGCGAGGCGCCAGAAGTCACGCCTACCCATCTGACGATCCTGGCGCGGTTCCGGTCAGGCCGTGAAGAAATGGCGCATTCCGGACAGCAGCGGTTCTGGGGCTATGACTTCCGCTATATCCCTATCGAGCTCGTTAGCGCCGTCTACGATCGGTTCTTGGGTGAACGCGAGATGGAACGCCGCGCCAACGGCGCCTACTACACGCCCATGTTCCTTGCAGACACGGTCGTTTCCCAAGCGTGGGAAATGTTGCCGGATGCGACAAGGACGACAGGAAACTTCCTCGACCCTGCCTGTGGTTCAGGCGTTTTTCTCGTCCGCTCGTTCCAGCGGCTCTGCGAACACTGGCGCGCCAAGCACAAGACGCAGTCAATTTCCTGGAAAACGCTGCTGTCCTTACTGAGCCAAATCCATGGCTGGGATTTGAATGGCGCCGCCGTTCGGGTCGCCGTGTTTTCGCTCTACGTCGCCTTACTCGAAGAGGTCTCGCCACGCGACATCCGCAAGCTCATCACTCGGGGGAAACTCCTCCCGGAACTTTGGGGCAAGACTCTCGTCTGCCGCGACTTTTTCGAAGTGTCACCGGACGGCGCCCGATATGAGGTCATCATCGGCAATCCGCCATGGACCAGCCGCCGCGGTCCGGCGCGTTCGTCTGTGCAGTGGAGCAAAAAAGCCGGCCATCCCATGCCCGGTGGCGAGGACGCCTGGGCATTCAGTTGGAAAGCGCTGTCGCATCTTGCCGACGGCGGACTGATCGCGTTCCTGCTACCGGCGATGGGATTTTTGCATAACCACGCCCAAAAGACGGTCGAAGCGCGTGACGCGTTCTTCAGGAAATCCCATGTCCGCCGCGTCATCAACTTCGCCGACCTTCGCTTTCAGCTTTTTGAGAAAGCCCATCGCCCCACAGCTCTGATCGTCTACGGCAGCGCGAATGCGGGTAGTTTCCCGTATCGCTTCGACTACTGGGCGCCGAAGGCCGACCTCAACCTGCGCATCAAGCGTGTCATCACGCTGAGCAGCGCGGACAAGGCCTCGCTCGGGGTGGGCGGGGTTCTCGATAACCCGCTCATCTTCAAGCAGCGCCTTTGGATGCGCGAACCGGACGCCAAACTTTTCGGCTACCTCGCACGGCTTCCCAAGCTAGAGGCCTTCGTCAATGATTTTGGCAGCCTAAGCCGTCGCCGCGAAGAGCCGGGTGATCGCTGGGTGATCGGGCAAGGCTATCAGCCTTTCAATGAAGACAGCGATAGCGATGCGCCTCCACTCGAAAGCGCGTATGTCGGCCGACTGCCGGACCTACCCATTGCGGCCTACTCACGCCTAGCCCAGACTGTGGAAGGCTTAATGCCGGCCGCATCGTCGACGGTTCGTCGCCGCGGCTTCGAGGCCGGCTTCGATGGCTCGCGGATCCTTATCCCTCGTGGGGTTGAGACGTCGCAGAACCGCCTTCGCGCCGCCTATTGCGATCGGCCGCTGACCTTCCAGCATATCTTCCAGGCGATCGTGGTGCCGGAGGGAGAGAGCGACCGTGCCAAGCTCCTGACCGCGATACTCAATAGTCGAATCGCGGTCTGGTACGCTTTTCATGGCACCGCTTCGTTCGGGTCGGATCGACCCGAAGTCCAGCAAGCCGACCTGCTCCGATTGCCGTTCCCATCGCCCGACGATGTCCCGGATCAAGCCGCGGCAGCCCAAGCGGCCCTTGAGCTGATCGCGATTGTGGACGACGCACGCGAACGCTCCAACGAGCCCTTCTCGATGCAGGTCGATGACAGCGAGATCCTCCGGACGATCGACCGGCTAGCGTACCAATATTTTTGCCTGTCTCCCGATGAGATAGCGCTAATCGACGACACTGTCGAGGCGATCCTTCCTGCGATTCAGCCCCATGAAGGCCACTTCCCGAAACTCTGGGGCGCGCCTGACGAACCGCAACGCGCTCAATACGCGCGCACATTGTCGGCGAGCCTCGCGGACTGGTTCAAAGGCAAGAAGATCGATGCGCGCCTTGTCGCGCGCGGCGCTGATTTGGCAATCCTGCGTCTGCATCTAGGCGGCCATGAAGACTATACCGAACATGCAGCCGGCGAACTCAGCGACGTACTCGAGCAGCTTGCGGCTCACATCCACAGGCCCCTCGACGGCAACTTCCAGCTCATGCCGGATCTACGCGTTTTCGTCGGGGAATGCCTATACCTCATAAAGCCTATGCAGATGCGCTTCTGGCTGCGCTCCACGGCGCTCGCCGATGCCGATGGAATAGCGCTCGACCTCCAGCAAGCTGCCGCCGCGCCCCAGCAGCGGGGCGCAAATTGATGCTGATCGGTGATGTGCAGGCATGGCTCGACAACTTCGTTTCGTTTGACGACCGCTTCCTGGAGAGGATCGCGGCAGTGTGGCCAGAGTGCATGGCGGTTCTTCCGGAACAGCCAGGGGAAGATGACATCACCATTAACCTCGTTGATCGCCTCGCCAAGGACGTTGTGGTGCGCCGGTTATGCCATTGGGTCGAGTATCAGTTCGAGCCTTTCGGCCTAGCGGCTGACGGGTCGAAATACAGCAAGGGTATCATCGACATCGCCGTACTCTTCGACTGGGATCGGGAGCGATACCTGGCCTATGAGTGCAAGCGGCTCAACGTGATCAGTGGCGGCAGCCGCAGTTCGCTGGCCACCGTGTACGTCACCCAGGGCATGATGCGTTTTCTCACCGAGCAGTATGCCGAGCAGCTGCCTGTGGGGTGCATGCTCGGTTACGTGCTCGACGGCGACCTGCCCTTTGCCAATTCACGGATTGCCGACGCCATCGGCGGACATGTCCCTCTCGCGCTCGCTGAGGGGCCTACACCACTTGCCGCGATCGAAACGATTGAGCGCTTCCGAACAAGGCACACCCGCCAAACCGGATCACAGATCGAACTTCGCCACGCGCTTTTTTCCAAGCCGTCGACCGCCGCACCGACCGATTGAGGAAAGCGGCACGCGTGACTTTTATCGCGCTTTTAAGACTTAAGCACGCCTTGTGTTGATTCATGAAGTACAAGTAGCAAAATCGTAGAAGGGCGTGGCTACCGCTCAAGAGAAACTTGGCGCAACAAGTCAACGAGAAGGGGAAAGCGGTAACATGTTTATTGAGCGGCTCTGTCTGACAAATTTCCGCTGCTTCGGACCTGAAGCGACAAGCGTAGACCTCACTCCCGAACTTACCACGTTTGTCGGCGTCAATGGCGCGGGGAAGACGGCCCTGATGCAAGCCCTGCAGCGCCTCTTCGGCGTGACCGGCGATCAGAGACGCTTACGGCGCCAGGACTTCCATGTCCCATCCACCGAGCTTGTCGCGCCGCTCCAGCGAAGCTTCTTCCTAGAGGCAATTATTGCCTTTCCGGAACTGGATGCCGACGGCGCTGGCGGTGCGGCAATTCCGGAGTTCTTCCACCAAATGGCTGCGGATGAAGCGGGCAAACTAAAATGCCGCCTGCGCCTCGAAGCGACTTGGACCGATGACGGTTCGCTTGATGGCGCGATTGAGCAGAAATACTGGGCGGTTAGGACCTTCGGGACGTTCACCGACGCTGATTGCACTGAATTGAAAGCGGCTGACCGGGCTCGGATCCAAATGATATACGTGCCGGCGACGCGGGACGGTGCATCCCAGGTAACAGCCTTTCTGCGCGGCAGGCTGTGGCGGGCCATCAACTGGTCGCAGGGAGTCCGCGATACGTTCACAAACGCCGGCGCCGCCTTGAACGGCGCCTTCGCCGGGGAACCGGCGGTCGACGTGATTGCCGCAGCGGTCACGCGGCGGTGGCAGGAAGTCTACACAGCCGGAACTGACACGACGCCGATCTTCCGCCCGCTGGATTTGCGTTTTGAGCATTTCATCCGGAAGGTAGAGGTGGTCTTCCGTCCCGATGAGGCCGGCCGGGAGCGAGCCCTTGATGACCTGAGTGACGGCCAGAGATCGCTCTTTCATTTGGCGATGACCGCGGCGACCCTGGACATTGAAGCCGGGATCGTCGCCGATCCTGCTGCTGCCGGTTTCCAAGCTAGCGCTGTACCGTTACCGGCGCTCACGCTCATCGCGATCGAAGAGCCGGAGAACAATCTCGCTCCCTTCTACCTCTCCCGCATCGTCCGGCAGATACAGGACCTGACGAACTCGCCGCAGGCCCAAGCAGTTGTCTCCAGCCACTCTCCGAGTATCCTGGCCCGAGTGAATCCGAGGCAGGTGCGGCACTTCCGGCTCGATCCGCACGATCGAGCAGCCCGCATCCGACCGATCAACCTCCCCGTCGGCGAGGAAGAGGCGTCGAAATTCATTCGCGAAGCCGTGCGGACGTATCCCGAACTCTATTTCGCGCGCTTCGTGGTGCTTGGAGAAGGTGCGTCCGAGGAAGTCGTTCTTCCCCGTATCGCCGAGGCGATGGGGCTCGATATCGACCGATCGTTCGTCGCGGTCGTTCCGTTGGGCGGTCGCCATGTGAACCACCTCTGGCGACTACTGACCGATCTCGACATCCCCTACGCAACGCTGCTGGATCTCGACTGGGGCCGAGCGGGTGGTGGATGGGGGCGTATCAAGACAGCCTGCACGCAACTACTCGCAAACAACGTCACGCCACAGGCCATCTTCGGACAGCATCTTCACCCCCAAGGGCCCGCCGCCAATCTGGCGGCCTTCGATGCTCTGCCGATCGAGGACGCTGCGAATATCACAAACTGGACGAATTGGCTGCGCCAGTTCAACGTCTTCTTCTGTACGCCCCTAGATCTCGATTATTCGATGCTGAAGGCTCTCCCGCTCGCTTATCAGATCGTCGAACCCGGCCGCCAAGGGCCCTCGCCTGCAGGGGAGCCGCGCACGGCGGTTCTCGGTGACGACGGTCAGCCTCACCTGTACGATGCCGACCAAGACGTTTTGATGCGCTGGTATCGCTATTTGTTCCTAGGGCGCGGCAAGCCCAGTACCCACGTTCGGGTGTTGAGTGCACAAGACCCCGCTGCCCTCGCAGCCGCCGCTCCCGAAGAACTGCGCGCACTTCTGACCTCGATTGTCGCTCGACTTACCCGACCGCCTCTCGCGGGTGCCTGACAATGCGCCTTATTCGGCCAGAGGACTGGCGCCCCAGCGGCATTAACGATCTCGAACCGGCGGCATGGAATGCCCTTCGCCACGCCGGCTCAGCGTGCGTGGTCGCAGGCCCCGGCGCCGGCAAGACCGAGTTTCTGGCCCAACGCGCCGACTATCTGCTCGAGACGGGCCTCTGCCGAGTGCCGCAACGCGTGCTGGCGATTTCGTTCAAAACTGATGCAGCCAACAATCTCGCGTTGCGTGTCCGCCAGCGGTGCCCACCAGAGTTCGCCAACCGGTTCGTGTCGGTCACCTTCGACGCCTTCACCAAGAGCCTGGTCGATCGCTTTCTCAACGCCATCCCCGCCGACTGGCGCCCGACCCGGCCATACGAAATCGCTTTCCCAAAGCGCAAGGCGATAGAAGAATTCCTAACGCTCGCCCGGCTCAGTGCGCCGCCGGAATGGCAAGCGGAAATCGCCGGCTACAGTGCGAGCGACTTTGAACCCAAGGTCGTTGGCAGCTATCGCCTGCCCATGGAACATATCGCGCCCCAGAACGTCGCCGAGTTCGCTATCGCCCGCTGGTGGGCAACGCAATTACGGCCAGGCCAGTCCACTGCACTTACGTTCGTCGGCATTAACCGGCTCGCGGAACTACTGCTTCGGGCCAATCCCCACATCCGTCGGGCGCTTGTTGCCACTTATCCCTTCGTTTTCGTCGATGAATTCCAGGACACGACCTACGCACAGTACGACTTCCTGCTCTCGGCCTTCTCTGGCGGACAGACCGTCATCACCGGCGTCGGTGACGACAAGCAGCGGATCATGGTCTTCGCCGGCGCCCGCCAGGACGCCTTTCAGCGGCTGCAGGCCGATTTCGGGGGAGCCCGCTTCCCCCTCCTCTTCAACTTCCGTTCCTCGCCCGACTTGGTCGCTATCCAGCACGTCGTTGCGCGCGCGCTGGACCCTAACACAGTTCCAACAGTCGCCCAGACTGTGCGCCAGATTGATGGCGAGGTGGCTCAGGTATGGTCCAGCCAGACGAAGGCGGCGGAAGCCACCCACCTTGCGCAATGGATCGCCAACGACATGGCCACCCGCGGCCGAGCGCCGCGCGACTACGCGCTCCTGGTGAAGCAGAAATCCGATGAGTATGAGCACGAACTCGCCGGAGCCTTCGCTGCTCACGGTTTACGTATCCGTAACGAGAGCCATACCCTCGGCAAAACCTCGCTTCAGGATTTGCTATCCGACGACTTAAGCCGGCTCGCGATCGCGATCTTTCGCCTGGGAGCGACACGCCGCGCGCCGGCCGCATGGCAGTTGGTCTCGTCTTCTGTCCTGGCGCTGCGCGCAATCGGGCAAGACGATGATGCGCGCGCAGCCAAGGTCGAGGCGGAACTCAGCGTATTTCTCACAGCCCTGCGCACCGACATGGCGGTCACCGCCCCATCGCGACAAAGCGCCGTCGATTTCGTCAGACGGGTTTTCGAATATCTGGATCTCGGGGCGATCGTCCGAACCTATGCCGAATATGGCGTTGGCGACCTGCTTCAGATCATTCTTGAAGCTTTTTGCATTCACTTCTTCGCTTCCGTCGATGGCGCCTCGAACTGGACGGCCTGTTTAGATGCGTTCGAGGGGGGCAATCAGATTCCGATGATGACTGTCCATAAGAGCAAGGGGCTCGAATATGATACCATCATCTTCGTTGGCCTCGACGACCGGGCTTGGTGGGCCCACACCCCTGGCGACGCCGAAGGCGTCGCCGCGTTCTTCGTCGCCCTCTCGCGGGCGAAACAACGCGCCATCTTCGCCTTCTGCCAACAACGCGGAGAGCGAAACAATGTGGCTGAGCTCTATCAGCTTCTGACTGATGCAGGCGTGCCGGAAATCGCTATATGAGCGGCGCAATAATTTCCAACCAATGCCGATTATTGCAAGTCTCAGACGCCGACAAGCCATTTCAACCTTTTATTAGCAATGGACTGCTTCTCGGGTTGGCGACTTAATTTAAGACTTTCCGTGCTTGACTGGCCATGATGTCACCCACTTCGAGGGGGGCACCTATTTTGACGTCCTCCAATTGATGGCCGGACTAGACTTCGAGCGTACAGTACCTTGATCGCGTACGTGTCGCAAAAAACTATTGTAAGACTCGAAGATCAAGCGCCACGTTTTGAAGTGCAAAGCCGCTCCCGTCGCCACGTTCATCCTGGTAGAAACTGATGCTCCAGCGTTTCATGTCGGGCTCAATTGTGACGACATCGTAGCACATCGGTTTGCCGTCGGCTCCAACGCTCGATCCACATCCGACGACCGTTACCCCCCTATCGTCCCCTCGCGTAGTCTGGACTGTCGCCAAGTGCGGGACGTGCTTGTGCCCATGGAGCACCAACCCCACCTGTCGGCCGACGCACCACTTCAAGAAGTCCTCAGATTCGTTGAAGGCGATGAACTGGTCGTCGCCTCCGAACCGGGCAAGGATGCGCTCGTATAGCGCTGTTGGCTGCGAGCCGTAGTTCACAGGATGGTGATGAACGAGCGCGATATTGAAGTAATTGCGTACCTGCTTCCTGCGATGAATCTCATCATCGTGTCTTTCGGCTCGCGATAGGCGCTGGCGCAAGCTCACGCTGCCACGAGCAAAATTCCCCGTCTCGCTAGAATTAAATGAGAAGAACACAGTCTGCATATCGTGGTCGACGTCGATCGGGGACCAGTCAAGGTCAGTAACGTACTCAGCCCTTCTTCCAACTCCACTGATCGCATTTCCCTTGGTCCGCATATCGTGGTTACCCGGGACCAACAACAATCGTTTGTTTGTGCCATCTTCGATATCCCGGCGGAACTCGTCGAACGACGCGCGCAGGTCTTCCGAAGGTGTGTCGAAGAGGTCGCCGGTGACCGCCACCCGGTCAACCGAGGGAAGCAAGCCCCTTATGTGCCGCTTCAGGTACGATCTACGTTGGGTGGCTTCCGCAAGGCCGATATGAAGGTCACTGAGATGCAGAATGCGTTTGGAGCGACGGTAGGACGCTTGCAGTGCGATGGCATTGTCGGTCGCTCTCAGACCCCCTGAAACCGCGCCCAGTAATTCATGGCGCAGGAAATCGAAGGCATCCGATAGGGGCAAGGCACAGGCGCTTCCGAGCCGCGTCCAGAAGAGGACACCGGGCGGCGCGATGGGTTTGTCCGCCAGAACACGTAAAGCTGGAAAAGGATCAACGAACTGTACAAGCCCAGGTTCGAATGGCCGAGAAGGAAGCAGAATCAATCCATTCGCGCCTGAGCTGAAACCGGCCTCCCTGAAGAACCGCAGGGTGGAATCGTCGCGGACATGGTCGTCCGCAGGGAGAACGAGCGCGTAGAAGTCGTAGCCCGTGAAATAAGTCCGGAGCGGATCCAGGTAGCGTCTTGACTCTACCGGCCGACTGTTGGTGGGCTCGCCGAACTGGAAGTTCATCCGGTCGAATTGATCTTTCGCCGCGTCGGCGACTTGCCGGGTCCAGTCGTCGGGTGATCCCTGGGTCGAACTGATGAGATTCTGGCCATAAGCCAGCGACATCAGGAACTTCCCGATCGTATCCAGGTCCGAACGAGGCGCCGCAAGGCCGGTTTCGTCGGTGAGGTAACCAACGAGGTTCATGTGACTGAGATCGAATTGTGCGCCCATACTTCTCCCAAACGCCGCTAAACCGGTAATTGTATATTCTATTGCCCCAATCAACCGAAATCAGCAAGAGCAGTACCGCACGCCGAGAAAGCTCGCTCCTCGGGCACTCCGTGCCATGATGATTATCATGACTTGCGACAGCAGTTCGACCACTATCGCTCAAGGGTCATGTATCGGCTGAGGCCTACCGCGACTACGCAAGGGTGCGCAGTTGAACGTCTGGTTTTCCAATAGTCGCCGTAAAACTTGAACAAAATGCAGCCAGCTACATTCCAAACCCCAGCCTTTCGAAATGATCGAGGTCCATCTCCACAAGGGACCGGTTTTGGGATTGGCGCTCAGTTAACTGAATGTCGACAATCGCGGCGCTTTGCGGTCACAAAACTCCCCACGCTCTGTAGCGTCTCCGACCCGTCATTTCGCGCACGCGAAGCTCCTCGATCAGATTCAGCGCCCCACGTGGTGTGACATTCGCCGCCTTCGCAATCATTTGCGATGACACGATTGGCCGCGACAGGATCAGATCGATGGCGTCGGGCAGACTGCTGGTCGACCGCTTCCCCGTGGCCCTTCGTTCGAGTTGTTGTTTCGCCAATGCCAGTCGGTCGACATCCTTCATACCTGCCACCGCGGCTTGGCTCATCGCCTCCAGAAAGGCGATCAGCCTTGCGGTTCGTTGGCGTGATCGCCGGCGTTCGCGCGGGATCTCTCGCAGGCCCACCGAATAGGCGAGCAGGTGCGACCGCACCTTTCCGCGTGACCTAAGGAAGTTCGCAACAAGTACCTGTCCGAGCCAATGCTGACGCTGGAGTGGCTCAAGTTGCTCCCAGGCGTCCCAGAGAACCGCGGCAGCCAATGTCGCCGGCAAAGGGTCTACCTTTCTGACGAGCTCAAGCCACCTGGAAACCCTCTCGGCTTCATCCCAGTCCGGATCACGGATGACCAACTCGCCTACGACAAGCTCTGATTTGCGGCGCCTTGTCGATTCATGGGAATCGGTTTCCACCAACCAACTGGTTTCGGCGAGGACTTCGTCAAACTCGGCAAGTCCGGGAGACAGCAAATTGTCTTCATCCAATTCGACGTCTGCCCTCTCCCCTGCCCTCTCTATCTGCCGCTCGTCACTAGAAGCTTCTTCCGCGATACCGGCGAGCGCCATGATTCCGGATCGTGATACCGCCCAGCCTGGATCATTCCGTGAGACCCGTCGCCTTGCCCGAACCATCCGGTGCGCTATGACGAGTTCATGGCTGGGCGCGCGCACGTCCATCTTGGCATCGTGGAGCACGAGATCCTCCAGATGGACGAGTTCGCCGGCAACCCACATGTTGGAAACGGCTTCGAAGAAATCCGCCCGCTCGGCGAAACCCTGCCCCACATCAGACCGGGTTAAACGCTCGTCGAGACGCGCCAGAGCATCCTCTGCTGCCGCTATAGGTCCAAGGAGGGCTTCGAAGTTGAGTTTTCCAATATCATAAGGCATTGAGATATCGTGGTTTCAATTACTAAACGGAAGCTAACACGATTTTTATTTCCGTCATAGATGGGCCGCAAAACTTCCACTTCCCGAAACGCGCTCTGAGACCGCCGAGATTGAACAGAGACGCGACAGTCGGCGCTCAGATCGACGAGAGACCCCGGGTTTCCTGGGGTTTTGACACTTCGGGTCGTGGAAAAGGCCCACAAGAGACGTTTACAAACGATCAGTTATCCTTATCTTCTTTATTTGGAATTCCGATCTCTTTTCAGCTCTCAGACGTCCCAAATGGCCAAATCCGCGCTCAATCGCACTTCTCATCGACCTGAGGGACGGCTTATCGGCTACGCGCGCGTCTCCACGGATGAACAGGCGACAGAAGCGCAGGAGCTGGAATTAAAATCGGCGGGCTGCGAGACAATCGTAGAGGAACACGGATCCGGCGCTTCGCGCGCACGCCCTGCCCTCGCCAGGCTCGTTCGGGAGATCGGTGCGGGCGAGACGTTGGTCGTCGTGCGGCTAGATCGTCTCGCCCGCTCAGTGACCCATCTGTTGGAGGTGATCGAAGATCTGAACGCAAAGGGAGCGCATTTCCGATCTTTGAGCGACCCGATCGACACATCAACACCTCAGGGCATGTTCTCCCTGCAGGTTCTGGGCGCAGTGGCACAGCTCGAACGCGCCCTGATATCAGAGCGTACCAAAGCCGGCATCAAAGCCGCGAAAGCGAAGGGGAAGTTGCCCGGCAATCCAGGAATTCGAGAACGCCGACCTGAAGCGTTGGCCAAGATGACGGCCGCTCAGAAGGCGGCCTATGGTACACGCATCCAGGCTACTGCCAGCCAATGGCTTCCTATTGTCCGGCGCATGCGCCCCGACCATACCTGGGACGATATCGCACGGTTCCTGAAAAACCGCGGGCTTGACTGGACACCGGAACGACTGCGGCGTGCGGTGAAGTGGCTGGTCAGCGAAGGAATGGCA
>Ga0207773_100620_pt1 | contig 12830 bp, 12 predicted proteins | sample TtaePargueraPR_2_FD_187281 | JGI IMG/M metagenome (GOLD analysis project Ga0207773, IMG submission 187281) | Aerobic enrichment media microbial communities from Bioluminiscent Bay, La Parguera, Puerto Rico - Tt and M1 (3) (SPAdes) | ecosystem: Environmental > Aquatic > Marine > Unclassified ...
CCGATAAAAACTATATCTACCTGCTGATAGGCCAGAATGCGCAACGTATAGACCGTGCGATCAGCCAAGATCCGGATTATGACAGCTACTTACAGGGTATACGGTTGGCCTTCCATAAGACACAGGACTATGAAGAGCTGATCTGCAGCAATCCGAATTTTTCCTATTCGTGGGTGTACAACCTACGGTATAAGGTGTGGTACAAGGGCTCCGAAGTCTTCCGGTACTTCTTCCAGGAGCAGCCCTATATCCTTGGCATCACAACGGATGATGTGATCAAGGATTTCAAAAACAAAGATACCAGTACGGAAATATCATGGAGCCTAAAAACACGGCCTTGGAACTTCGGCAACCGCTACGAACTGAAAAAATGGATCAAGGGCATCATCCGGACAAGACTGTCACAGGCCAACCAAGCAGACCCTAATGATTACCTGCCCATCAATGTAAAGGTACTGGGGTGGATGATGGATTACCAATCGGGTTTTGCCATCATCGACTATAACCGAAAGGAGGAAACAAATGCCGACCTGTGGTTACTGACCCGATTTGGGGCATTTAATGCATTCAGTCTGGAACTGTCCGGGCAAAACAAACACCAGGACGGGTATATCCATGTGACCGAGGTGAATTATGAAACACGCTACGAAACCAGAATAAGACGATGAGCACACTGAACAAAGCAGACTTAAAAGGGATGCAGTCCATCATAGCCCGCTATCCGCAGGATGTGAACATTCCTATACAGGTAAAACTGGAACAGGACTGCACGGGTGAGATCGTCTATGCGGATGTGTACCTGATCGGTGGTGCCATCGTGGGCACGGTGAACGTGATCATTCCCACGGTGGAAAACGCCAACCCTCCTGGGCTGGTGCTAGGGAGTACCAAAGGGAGCGTGATCACCCTTCCCTGTAACTTTTCGGAAATACCGTCCGGCAGTAAATACGCCATCGTATTCCGTACCGATGAAACAGGCGTGGTGGCCAAAGCTCCACTGGCCGTGTTCAATGATGATGGGTACTCATTTCCCGAGGACCCCTGCAAGTGTCCTCCAAAACTTACCGAAGACCCACTATACAGTATACTGATCACCAATGGACTGGGCAATAAATTCCTGAGTGATGACGGTACCTATAAGACACTGGAACAGCTTATGGAGATCATCGCCCCGGATGGGGTGATCAACCAAGGTACCGTCACGATCAATCCAGAAGGCACCGAAGCAAGGTTACAGAACTGGGTTTATAGGCTGCTTGGCCTGGTGTATTATATCATCGACCAGACCGTGGCCATAGATCCTTACGACCCTACCAATAACCGTGCGGATGTAATCTCAGGCAATGGAAGCCTAATAGGAAACAACCTGGTCTATACCAAAGGTGTGGCCGCTCCTGACAGGCCCATACCGGCCCATCCAGATGGTACCATCAAACTGGTGACCCTACTCAGGGACAGTGACGGTACCGAGGCCCAGGAGATCGAGGACATCGTGGAAAGCCTACTGGACAACTACTATGACAAAGACGAGATCGACCAGATCATCAATAATATCTCCCTTACCCCTGGACCACAGGGGCCGGAAGGGCCGGAGGGTGATTCCGCTTATGAAGTAGCGGTCGCCAATGGATTTATGGGAACCGAGGCCCAATGGCTGGACAGTCTGAAAGGCGATCAAGGAGAGCAGGGGCCACAAGGTATCCAAGGTGTACAAGGTCCAGAAGGCCCACAAGGTATTCAGGGAGAACAGGGTATACAAGGGATACAAGGCCCAGAAGGGCCACAGGGACCGGAAGGGCCGGAAGGACCACAGGGGCCTGCCGGAGCAGACGGTGCAGATGGGACTACCCTTCCGGCTAATATCGTGGATGGATTGAATGCGGCTTCTGCGCCATCGGGAACGAACCCTTTCGTCACTGCTAAAGAAATCCCAACATACAGCGAGGGTAAAAGAATCCTCGATGCGTCCTTTACTTTTCAGAGCAATACTTCAGGACTGTCCAGTGCGGAATGGTTCAATGAAGGAGGTGATTATTATAATATCACTGGGCAGTCCGTCACCCTGTCCGGATTACCCGGTGCAGGGAATAAGCGGTGGAATGTAGGATATACCCATCCAACAGATGGTTTGATTGCAGTAGCTTTTGGAACGGAAGGGGCTGTGGCTGCAAAGCCTAATTTACCTGCGGGGGCTATGATTGTTTTTGAGGTATTGTTTGATGAGAACGGGCCGATCAAACAGAACGTCAAACCGAAGGATGAAGGAGTATTTCCCAATACGCTATTCTATGGCAGTGTCACCTATAATTCTACCAACAAGTACGCCAAGATATGGGAAGTGGATATCGTGCCAGGACAAAACTATGATTTCAATATCGATTATAACTGTCCTTCCAGCCAATGGGACGATGTGAATTTTTCAAAAAGCAAAGTAGGCAGGGCTTCAATAACTTTTCAGACCACCACTGATTACCATATTAATGCTGTACAGGTAAGGGCAGAGACATTCGATACAGCCTCCAAAAAGGGGGATTTCATCGTAGTGGAACTTGCAGGAAACAAAGCGGCTATATTCCATAAGTCCACTTCCTTCTGGGGGAGAATTTATTTTAGAGCTACCGAGTTTGGCCAGAATGTGGAAAAGGGGCAGTTTATCTCCGATGAAACCTATGACGCTTTGCCGGCAGTGGTGGATTCATGGGAAAGTCTGCCATTTGGTGTACCCGAAGAGGTAAACAGTTCGGAAATCCGGTATGACCGCTTAAGGACCTACGGGTCTTATGCTTCTCCCATCACCGTAGCACTCACTGAGGCAGAGCGCCCTTACAATGATGGAAATTATATACAGGTGATCTTCTACCAAGGGGCATCATTCACCCCTCCTGCAAGCTGGAAGCAAAGCACCGGTTCGGCAGACTATGACCCTGCCAAGGTGAATGTCATCTATCTGGAAAGATTTTCGGCCAGTTATAAACGCTATACCATAGACCACGATGCATAGTTATAGAAGAAGAGCTTTTTTTAATAGGAGGAACGAACCGGAAGGGGCTCCTTTTATCGCTGTATTCGACACGACAAAAGCCGGCAGTGCATCTGATACGCTAGTGCTTCCGATTACAGATGGAGTGGCTCCAAACTATACCGTTGATTGGGGTGACGGAAACGTGACTAATAATATATCCACTCACACTTATGATGTGGGAGGGGAGTACACTGTGAAGCTTTTAGGGGATTATGATTATTTTAGATTTGCTGGAGGAGGAGACAGACAAAAAATATCAGATATCCAGCAATTTGGAGATTTAAGATTAGCTGCTACAACCAATTCTAATTCGGGAGCCTTTAAGGGTTGCGTGAATTTAGATATAACAGCAACAGATGTGCCTAACCTACCTGCTGAATTAGCAGGATTCTTTAGGGATTGTAGCTCGTTAGTATTTAACAATAGTATAAATAGTTGGATTACATCAAGCGTCTCTAATATCACAGAATTTTTTGTTAACTGCAGTTTATTCAATCAAGATATTAGTGGTTGGGATATAACAGGATGCGACAGTTTGTTAAATCTATTTAAAGGAGCCTCAGTATTCAATCAAAATATAAATAGTTGGAATACTGCCAGCATTACGTATATGGGCGGATGTTTTTCTGGTGCCATGAATTTTAACCAACCCCTCTACAATTGGAACGTGTCTAATGTGACAGATATGAGAGGTATGTTTTTGGCTGCCTTGAATTTCAATCAAGATATAACAGGGTGGGATGTTTCTAGTGTACAATATTTCGGGGCCTCAAATAATGGGATGTTCTATAATGCAGACGCTTTTAATCAAGCTATCGGAGTGTGGAATACTTCCTCAGCGAAGTCTTTTCAGCAAATGTTTAGATCAGCGAATTCCTTCGATCAGGATTTGAGTAATTGGGTAATAACTAACCTAACAGGGACTAATTGCTTGGAGGCATTTTTATTTCAAGCTTCACTAAATACAGCTAATTATGATGCACTTTTGATTAGTTGGGAATCTCAAGGGCCTGGCACAGGGTTTAATGCAAATTTTGGTAATAGCCAATATAGCGCATTGGGTGAAACCGCAAGAAGCAATTTAATATCTACATACGGGTGGACAATAAACGACGGCGGCTTAGCCGCTTAAAAAAAACAAAAGATCATGAAACTATACGTATTACTTTACTGGTACTATGATGGGGATTCACACCCGGTACATAATTTTGAGGGTGTTTTTAAAACACCTAAAGATGCAAAAAAAGCAGCTGGAGAAGACGCAGTTTTTCTTACTGAAAATGAATTTGTCATAAACCAAGGAGAAAAAGAACCGATAACTTTCGGGAGTTATGGATCTGATGGTAAGTATGAGATTAGAGAAGAAGAAATAAAATAAGCTATGCAACAGATCACCATCAACACCAAGACCATAAATTTAAATATTTTCAATCCGGACGATTTCTATATTGAATTTGTGGATGAAGCCACTCAGATGACGAAGATTATTGAGTGTGATGAAATCAGGATAAAACCGAAGGGGAAATTTATCCAGGTAAAATGGGCCTCGCTTGATCTTTCTCCTACAGGGATTAGCCTTAATCGAAAAGAATTGCCTACAGTAACCTGTGTGGGGGAAGATTATGACTTCTTTGTACAGGCTTTCGGGCTGGCGATAAAGAAACATGCCATAAACGGGGCATTTAAGTACTTAATGGATAGGTTCGGTTATGCTTCCTATAAAATCTACGAGGATGACGGCATATTGACCAGTGTGATCCCTGCTCCTTTCCCCGAACCGGAAACCTGATTTACTCCCATTTGGATTTTATGGGGAGTTTTAGTTTTATCAATTCCCCTATTGTACTTTTCAGTCCGTCCAGGTCGTCCTTATCGATCTGGGCTTTTGCCTGTGTGATCAGTGATAGGAGCTGATGGGCCTTATTGATCTTTTCATGCGGAAATGGATTCGGGTTTCCTTCGATGATGCGGACCAGTTTATCATTGATCTGTTTTTCACGGGCTTGGAGTTCTAAGTATAGGGAGACGATGTCGGGCATTTTTTACTTTTTAGGGAATATCGTATATTACATCAAATCATACAATCAGCAAAATGAAACTACGATTTTATAATAGCTTTCCTTTTATCAAGGTGGTTAATACCAAAGAGAAAACCACTCATTTTAATATTGATTTTGGTAATGGCCCTGAAAAAGTGCCTTATGAATATCTCCATAACCTTCCGGAAGGTAAAAAGAAACACCTTTTAAAAAATAAACGAAGCTGTACTTCTTTTGAAGGGGAATTGGATAAATGGAATTTGAAAAATATGTACTCAATGCAAGATGTTATAGATGATTTTTGTAATAGGTTGAAAAACATCCCCTCCTTATCCAAGAACGAACTTCAAGAGGTTTTTAGGAATACCCAATTAAATCAAATACCCAAAATTGATACTTCTAGCATTTCAAGGGAAGATTTACAAATTATGTTTGGGGCATGTAATAAGTAAAAATTTGACAAATGGTAAATAATCAGTAAATTACCGTCACATAAAAAGCCGAAGAAAGGCCATGTTGGATCCGTCCATCATGGCCTTTTTTTGTTTTACGATCTATGGGAAACATCTTTATTAATATTCAGCGCACTTTGGAGAGTTTGGGAGAGACAATACAGCACCCGAAAGGACTGGCCATCACCTCGACCATCTTCTGGTTTATCAACCAGTATATCTTTTCGGAATGGCATTTCGCTATTGGTTTTTTTGGGGTATATGTCATGGACACCCTCTCCGGGATGTATGTATCGTGGAGGATGAAGGAATTTAACCTTAAGATCCTGAAAGAAAAACTTTTTGACAAGTCAGTGATGTACTTTTCCATTATCATCGGATACTCCATGGCTACCAAAATCGTCCTTTCAGGCGTGGAGACGAATATCATCAAACTGCTGGATATTCCGTTTTACAGCATCTTCGTCACCACGGAAGTTATTTCGATCATGAAAAACTGGTACCGGTACAAAAAATATCCCGTGCTCAAAAGATTGATGAAAAACTTCCAGGGATTTAATGAGGACAACAAAGAAGAAAACCATGGCCAAGTTTGAAATCGCATACCAAATCACCAAACAGAATGAAGGAGGCTACCATAACGGGTCCGGGGATAACAGCAATGACTCTGGAGGGGAAACCTTTAAAGGGATAGCCCGAAACAGGCATCCGAATTGGCCGGGGTGGAAACTGGTGGACCAGTTAAAACACCATGTAGGCTTTCCGAATGTGGCCCTGAACAGCAAGGAAATTCAAAGGATGGTCCATAGCTTCTATAAGGAAGTGTTCTGGGACATCAATAACCTGGACAGGGTAAACAGCCAGGCTATCGCCAATGAGATGTTTGATACTGGTGTGAATATGGGGGTTTCCGTTGCTGCCAAGTTCCTGCAGCAGTCCATCAACTACCTGAACCGTGGCGGAAAGAACTGGCAGAACATTACGGAAGACGGGGTGATCGGTCCGGTGACTTTGGGAATCGTGAACAGATTGAGCGAAAAGGACACGAATTATCTGTTTGACCTGATGAATATCCTCCAAGGGGGTAGATACATAGATATTATTGAAAAAAGGGAAAGCCAAGAGGTGTTTATCCGTGGCTGGCTGGAACGGGTGGAACTAATGAAATGATTATGAAAAACATCATCAAAATACTCTTATTGATCTTTATGATATCCTCATGTACCAGTTACGTGCCCACTACAGAGAAGAAGGGCAAAAAGATCATCCGGAAGCTGGATATACGGAACAAGGCCAACGACCAGCGCATCAAGGCCATTGCCAATACCTACGGTCTGGCCACTATGACACCTACCATGGTCAGGGGGGATTTCATGCTCCCCGAAGTAAAGATAGATGCCCCGGTAAATCTCCATATACAAAAAAACAGTTCTGCCTATGACAGCCTTATATCCCGGTATGATCAGCTGATGAACCGGTACAATACTGCCCTGAACCAAGAGAACAAAAAGGCCCTGTATGATCAGATCAACCATTTGAAAGAACGTATCCGTGAGCTGACTTATGCCAGGCAGGATTTCACGTATGAGGATGACACCTTGAAGGCTGATTTCGGACTGGATCCGGCTTCGGACCTGCCATTTACTTTTGCTTACATTCTTAAACCAAGACCAGTCCCCGTATCAATACCGCACGAAGATGTGGTGATCGATGCCGGTAGGGAGTACTACCAATTTTGGCAATTTTGGGCGGTCATGGTTTTATGGATTGGTACTGCAGGATTCTTTATTTATACGGTACAAATGGCCCATAAATAGAAGGGAAATAGCTATATTTGGATGATTGTCTTAATCGGACTTCCTGATTGTTCGATTTACCATGATGAACCCCGGGGGAGACCTTGGGGTTTTGGTATTAGTGGATTAGGGTGTCAAAAAAAGGATCGTACCCTAAAACGTACCCTGATGTCAAAAACAATCGTTTAAATAAGTTTAAAAGCGTTTTAATATTAGCAGAAACTAACTGAACCAATGATCAGCACTATTTTAGACTATGTAGTCTGGAGTCCAAATCCAGCAGTTTTTCCGGGTTTTGAAAGGATCAGATGGTACAGCCTTCTTTTTGCATTGGGCTTTATCATTTCTCAGCAAGTCGTTATTCATATTTTCAAAAAAGAGGGACATGATGAACGCCTAGTAGACAAACTGACCATTTATATGGTACTAGCTACCATTATTGGTGCACGGCTGGGGCATGTGCTTTTCTATGAACCTGACAAATACCTCAGCAACCCAATAGAAATTCTCAAAATATGGGAAGGTGGCCTGGCCAGTCATGGTGCAGCCATTGCGATTCTCATAGCCTTGTGGCTATATGTCCGCAATACTCCCAATCAAAGATACCTTTGGGTAGTGGACCGAATAGTAATCGTGGTGGCCATGACGGGTGCGATGATCCGGTTTGGGAACCTCATGAATTCCGAAATCGGAGGAAAACCAACTGGAACAGACAATGGCTTCGTATATGCCAGGCAAACCGAAGAAATCTTGGAAACACTAAATGTTCCAGTGGAAGAGGTTTCAGCATATAAACCGGACAACAGACAGGATGAACTTAAGGGGGACGGACATGTCCCAGTGAACTTTGACATTGTGATCAGCAAGGGGAATTATCAAGAGGCTGACCTTAGAAAAACACTGGAAAGCGATATAAAATATGTGCTTACCCATTTTAATTCCTCTCAAAAATACCTTGCCGAACCGGAAAACACACCATTGGATTACGACCTGAAGGATGAAGGAAACCATTACCTTGCTACAGTTCGGACATTTGGACTCTCTAAGCATCCAACTCAGATCTATGAATCTATTTCCTACTTTATCATATTTCTGCTCCTCTATGCGCTTTGGTACAAGTACAAGGAAAGATTACCTGACGGGCTCTTACTCGGACTATTTTTAATTTCTGTTTTTGGAATGAGGTTTGTCTGGGAATTCTTTAAGGAAAATCAGGTTGATTTTGAAGAGAACCTTGCTTTAAACATGGGACAAACTTTGAGCATTCCGCTTGTATTGGGTGGGATTTTCCTAGTAATTCGAGCTTTAAAAGTTGGAAGCCCAGTTACAAAAGATTAAGGCACTGGATCATGCCCGTGGCCTCCCCAAGGGTGGCAGCGGGCAATCCGTTTTACACCCATCCATCCTCCTTTTAAAATGCCATGCTTGAGTATTGCCTCTTTCGTGTATTGACTACAGGTGGGAGTATACCGACAAGCCCCCGGAAACATCGGAGATATAAGGTATTGGTAAAACAACACCGGAAAAATAGCTATCTTTCTTAAAATAGTTTTCAATGCTAAACTGTTTGACTCTTAAAAAACATAAACTTAAAACAAAGTTCCCCTAAGTGAAACAAAAAAGTTCAACAATACTGAATAAACTGATTATGATCTGTTTTTTTACAGCATCTTCAGCATTCTGCTTTGTGTTGAATAATTCTGAAGCTTTTGCTCAGGATAATGATTTGAATGGACAGGATAGTGTAACCACTGCCGATATTCCTGAAAGGGTCACGATCAATAACATTTTTATTATCGGTAATGAGAAGACAAGAAAAAACATCATTATTCGTGAAATGGACGTTGCTCCTGGGCTTACTTATGATTGGGAAGATTTTGTAAGCCTGATCACTAAAGACCAGAAAAAAATCTATAATCTACAGCTGTTTACCTCTGTAGAAATCACTCCCTTATTTGTAGAAGAAAATGAAGTAGAATTACTTGTATCGGTTAAAGAAAGATGGTATATAATTCCAAGCATCATCTTTGACCTCGCAGACCGAAACTTCTCGGAATGGTGGATCAATCAAAACAAAGATTTATCCAGAGTAATCTACGGGCTTAAACTAAATCACAATAATGTAGGTGGAAGAAACGAAAAATTAAGGATCATGGGACAACTAGGCTTTACCCAGGCCTTTGATATCATTTATAGCATACCCTATATCGACAAAGACCAACTTCATGGACTGGCCGCAAGGGTCAATTTTAACACCAATAAAACTATAGCTATCCGGTCTGAAAACAACAAACAGGTATTCTTCTCCAATGAGAATGAAGACATCTTAAGAAAAAGACTCAGTGCAAGTCTTCAATACACCTACCGCGGCAGTTTCTACAATTTTCATTACTTCACTTTAGGCTATAGCAATACCAAAATCCACGAGGACGTATTGGCTGAAAGCCCTAACTATTTTCTAACAGACAGTACTAGGCAAAAGTATTTCCATGCATCCTACTTTTTCCGCCATGATAGGCGGGACAATGTAGCCTACGCCACGGACGGGGAGCTCCTAAACGTGGGGGTTACGCGATATGGTTTGTTTACAAATGATGATGTGAATGAAACGGAGCTTTCCCTTATAGCAAACCGCTATTTTAAATTTAGTGATAAAATGCACTTTGTTACCGGAATTTCAGCGTCCACCTATATTGGCGTTTCTCAACCATATACCTTGGTAAGAGGAATAGGGTATGAGCCCGATTTCATCAGAGGTTACGAGATCAATGTCATAGAAGGCCAGCAAACCCTTATTCATAAGAATAGTTTCAGGTACAAATTTCTCGACATTGCATTTGACACCTCAAAATGGATACCTATCGAGGAATTTTCCACCTTTCCGGTAAGGGCCTATTTAAGTGCGAATTTTGATCAAGGCTATGTAAATGACCGTAACAACCTCCCTGCAAATGCAGCACTGACCAACACCTACCTTTATGGATATGGACTGGGCATAGATCTTGTCACCTTTTACGATCAAGTCTTCAGGTTCGAATACTCTATTAACAGTCAAGGGGTAAACAACTTCTTTATCAACTTCAAGGCTCCACTGTAAGCAATTGATTTATAAGCATAAAGAAATCCCTTTTTGAAAAGTGATGGGCTACTAAATCACGGTAAGGAGCAGCTGTCCTTTCGAGGAAGGAAGCTTCCCCTGTCGCGGTTGGAAACATACGGTCTTCAGGATGGGATTTTCAACTGACAAACAATCCCTGATCTAAAAGCGATTTCCCTGATTATAACCCCGTTCATTTTCATTTTAGCACTTTTTATTTTAAATTAAAGCCTGTTCATTTTTTTAACAAACTATTTTTTGCTTTATGAAAAAGCTTATTGGACCATTTTTGTGGGCTATGTTTTTTACTTGTGTAGTTACCTTTGGGCAAAACAGTTCAGCAACATTGCCAAAAGGGGCAAGAAGTGCAGGTATGGCGAATGCGCACGTGACCTTATCCGATGCATGGAGCATTTTCAATAATATTGGGGCCATGGGTGAGCTTGAAGGCTCGGAAGTCTTTTGTGCCTACGATCACCGGCTGGGATTAAATGAACTTACCACTCTAGCAGCTGGAGGGGTGACGCATAGTTCCCTTGGCAATTTCGGGGTCAGTTTCTCACATTTTGGGGGTGAATTATTTAATCAGCAAGTGATAGGATTTGGTTTTGCCCATCAAATCGGAATAAGCAGCATAGGGCTTAAAGCTTCCTATTTCCAAACCAATATTGAAGGATATGGAAGAAGTGCTCAGCCCGTTCTAGAATTAGGAGGATTGACAAAGCTTGGGCCTCAACTGTTTTTCGGTGCTCACATCTATAACATTACCCGAACAAAAATCAGCAATAAGTCCAATGATTTCCTGCCGACAATCATCAAAGCAGGACTATCCTATCAACCCAATGACAAATTAACTGCCAACATAGAGGCAGAAAAGGACATTCTCTTGGACCCTACGGTAAAAGTAGGGATAGAATATGGTTTTGCCAGGCGCTTTTGGGCACGATGTGGTATTCGTTCACAGCCATCCAATATCTTCTTTGGCATTGGTTTCAAACCTGACAATTTTAGTATTGACTATGCCATGGGACAAAACAATCAACTCGGTGTAACCCATCATTTTTCGATAAACTATGTCTTTATTTCGCCATGAACTTTTCAAAAATCCGTCTTTTAAGCCTGTGCTTTTTTGTCCTAAATAGTTGCAATAGCTTTGCACAAACCACCACCAGTTTCAATATAGAATCAATGGCAGAAGAACTTTTTGCCACCCAGGAAGAGGATTTGGATTATGAGACCTTATACGAAAACTTATTACAGCTATATCTCAATCCTATTGACCTTAACCGCTGCACATCCGATGAACTCCAATCCCTGTACCTGCTATCACCGCTACAAATTAGCAGTTTTATCCAGTACAGAAAGATATACGGAAACCTTCTTTCCATTTATGAGCTCCAGGCCATTCCAAACTTTGAAGTCCCCCTGATCAAAAAGCTGTTGCCATTTGTTACCATATCTACCAAAAACCAACAATTTCATCAGAAATTACCTAAGCGAATCCTGAATGAAAAATCTGCCTATATTATTTATCGGTGGAGAACAAACATAGAGACCAGAAAGGGCTTCACTCCTCCGGACACCCTGAATAACGGACGGCTGACCAGCAGGTATATAGGAAGTCCTGGCAGCCACTACCTCCGATTTAGAAGCCACCATAGCAAAGATTTTAGTTTGGGACTGACCTTGGACAAAGACGCTGGCGAAAAATTCACCTGGAACCCTAAGCAACGGCAATATGGCTTTAACTTTTTCAGCTACCACTTAAGCTTATTCCATAAGGGTAACTGGAAGGTGGTTACTATTGGGGACTATCAAGCACAATTTGGGCAAGGGCTCGTCTATGGAGCTGGCTTTTCGGTGGGGAAAGGAGCTGAAACCATAACCACTATTCGAAGAAGCTCCATAGGCATCAAACCATATACTTCTTCGATGGAAAGTGGCTATTTCAGAGGAATAGCCACAACTTATAGCAAAGGCAGTTTCGAGGGAAGCCTGTTGGTTTCAAGTGTTCCAAGGGATGCCTCCATAGAATTGGTCGACACAAGTCAAAACAATGCCATTATTAAATCCTTGCCTGAAAGTGGATATCATCGGACACCAACTGAAATAGAGCATAAAGCCGCTACCAAGGAACAAAACCTGGGAGCTAATATTGCCTATTATTCCCCAAACCAAAACCTTCAGATTGGAATAAACAGCTTATTCACTAATTTCTCCCTTCCCTACCACAGGAATGAGCAGATATACAATAATTTTGAATTTAAAGGCCAATCAAATCATATTCACAGCAGCTATTTTTCTTTTAATCATCAAAATTATTTCTTCTTTGGAGAAATAGCCATTTCAAAAAGTTCAGGAAAGGCTTTTGTGGTGGGCATGATGAGTAGTTTGAGCGATCAGCTGGACTTGGCTGTTCATCTT
>Ga0207773_100621_pt1 | contig 12827 bp, 10 predicted proteins | sample TtaePargueraPR_2_FD_187281 | JGI IMG/M metagenome (GOLD analysis project Ga0207773, IMG submission 187281) | Aerobic enrichment media microbial communities from Bioluminiscent Bay, La Parguera, Puerto Rico - Tt and M1 (3) (SPAdes) | ecosystem: Environmental > Aquatic > Marine > Unclassified ...
GCCGCGCGGGCCCGCTGCGGGCCGTGCTGCTTGCCCTGCTGCTGGGCGGCTGCGCGACGGCGCCGGGGCAGGTCGAGCTGGCCGGCGGCGAAGGCGGCGATGCCTGGACCTTCCATAAGCTGCTGACCGCGCAGGTGGCGGGGGACTGCGAGGCGGTGCGCTTCGCCGCGCCGCTCGCGACGGTGGAGGTGCCGGTGACCGGCGGCCTAGCGATGGCGGAGGTTCCGCTGCGGACGGGCAGCAACCCGGTGACAGCGGCGTGCCTGCCGCACGGCGGCAGCGACAGCCAGACGTGGGAGCTGCGTCTCGCCGAAGGCCCGACGGCCGCAGTGCGGACGGTGCCGAAAAATGGCGGCATGATACTCGACGCCGGTGCGAGCCGCGTCTCCAAGGCGCGGCCGGCGCCGCTGACCGGCTTCCAGTGGCGGGCGCGGCCGGGCAACCCGGCGCCCCTGGCGGGACTGCCGGCGCAGGGCCGGCGGGTGACGCTCGCCCCGCCACCCCGCGACGGCGAGTATTTCGTGGCCCTGACGGTGAGCGACGCCGCCGGCCGCAGCGACACGAGCACGGCGGTGTTCCGCGTCGCGGGCGGCCGCGCCGAGGCCGTGGACCTGGCGCGCGACAACCCGGCCTGGGTGGACGAGGCGGTGGTCTACGGCGTGGCGCCCTTCTTCTTCGGCGAGCGGCGTCTTGCCGACGTGACGGCACGGCTCGACGCCCTGGCGGCGCTCGGCGTGAACACCCTCTGGCTGTCGCCGGTGACCGCCTCGGCGGAAGGCGATTTCGGCTACGCGGTCACCGACACCTTTGCCCTGCGGGAGGACTTCGGCAGCGAGGCCGAGCTGCGCGCGCTGATCGAGGGCGCCCATGCCCGCGGTCTGCGGGTCATCATGGACTTCGTCCCCAACCACGTCGCCGAGCAGCACCCCTACTACGAGGATGCGCAGGCCGATGGCATCAGCTCGCCCTACTTCTCCTACTTCGAGCGCAACGCCGCCGGCGAGGCGCTGCACTACTTCGACTGGACGAACCTCATCAACCTGAATCTCGACAATCCGGAGGTGCAGCGGTGGGTGATCGAAGGCTTCCTGCACTGGGTCCGCGCGTATGACGTCGACGGCTTCCGCGCCGACGCCGCCTGGGGGCCGAGACTGCGCGCGCCGGAGTTCTGGTCGCGCTGGCGCGCCGCGCTGAAGCGCGAGAAGCCCGACCTGCTGCTGCTGGCCGAGGCGAGCGCGCGCGATCCCTACTATGCGGCGAACGGTTTCGACGCGGCCTACGACTGGACGGAGGAACTGGGTGTCTGGGCCTGGCGCGATGCCTTCGACCGGGATTGGCAGACGGCCGCGCTGCTGCGCCAGGCCATTGCCGCCTCCCTGGCTCCGGATGACGATGACAACCCGGTTTTCCGCTTCCTCAATAACAACGACACCGGCGAGCGCTTCTTCGCCCGCTACGGCCTCGCCCGCACGAAGCTCGCGGCGGTGCTGCTGCTCACGCTGCCGGGCCTGCCGATGATCTACACCGGCCAGGAGGTCGGTGCCTTGTTCGAGCCCTACGACGAGGGGCCGGTGCTCGCCTGGGCCGATCCTCGCGGCCTGCGCCCCTGGTATCGCAAGCTGGTCGCGCTGCGCGCGGCGCAGCCGGCCCTGCGAAGCGGCGAATTGCAGTTCCTGCCGATGGCGCCGGCCAACCGCGTGCTCGCCTATCTGCGCCCCGGCGCGCCGGACGTCCTGGTGCTCCAGAACTGGGGTCCGGGGCCGCTCGAGGTGAGCATGCCGCGGAACCTGGCCGCGCGTCTGAAGGGCGGTGCAATGGATCTGCTGACCGGCGCGTCACTGTCCGGAGACGCAGCGATGACGCTGCCGGGCTATGGCGCGCGCATCATCGCCCTGCCGCCTTAACCTCAATCGAGAGGCCGGTGCTCCGCGCCCGCAACCAACGTCGCTCCAGCAACGTTTCCGTGTGACCCGAAACGGAAGGAGCACGACCATGAAGAAGCAACTCTTGGCAGCGGTGGCCGCGAGCGCCCTCGCGATCCAAGCGCCGGCTGCCCTCGCACAGAGCAACGCCACACCTCAGACCACCGGCAGCGAGACGGAGAACCAGGCGCAGCAGAACGAGGCGCAGCAGAACCAGACGCTGCCGGCGGACGACCAGCAGAATCAGTCGGACCAAACCGCCCTATCTGAGCAGGACCGGCAGTTCGTCGAAAAGGCCTCGGCCGCCAATCGCGCGGAGATCGAGCTGGCGGAGCTGGCGCAGCAGAACGCCGAGGACGAGGAGGTGAAGGACTACGCCGCGACCATGCTGACGGACCACGGCAGGGCCGGCGATGAGTTGAAGAAGATCGCCGAGGAGCAGCAGGTCGAGCTGTCCACGGAGCTGCCGGCCGAGGCGAAGAAGGCCAAGGAAGAGCTTTCGGGCATGCAGGGGGCTGCCTTCGATCGCGCCTACGTCGATCACATGGTGAAGGATCACGAGAAGGCGGTGAAGCTGTTCGAGGACGAGGCCGCCAACGGCGAGAACGAGGCGCTGAAGCAGTTCGCCAGCACCACCGTCGATACCCTGCGGACCCATCTGGACAGGGCACGGGAGCTCGATCGCCAGATGGGCGCCGAACCCGTTGCGGGCACGCCGGGCGGCAGTCCGTCGGCCTCTACAGAGGAGAGCATCGCCGGTGATCAGGAGACGCCGGCCCAGCAGCAGCCGACCAACCCGCTGATGGAGGTGACGGCCGGCGAGTTGATCGGCAAGACCGTTGTGAACCAGCAGGGCGACGAGGTCGGCGAGATCGAGGACGTCGTCATCGGCACCGGCGACAAGCAGGTGCAGGCGATCGTTTCCGTCGGCGGTTTCCTCGGTATCGGCGACAAGAGCATCGCCATGTCGTTCGACGAGCTGCGGCAGGGGCAGGACGGCAACATCCTGCTGAGCAGCGGTGCCACGGTCGACGAGCTGAAGCAGCGCCCGGCCTACGAGGAAGGCAGCGGCGACTTCGAGCGCTACCCGCCGGAAAAGACTCCCGCGGAAAGCGCGCTCTAGGCGGCCTCGGCCATGCCCCCCGGAGGCTATGGGCGGGCATGGCTGGCCCCCTAAACCTAAGATAGCCGTCTTAGCGTGCGGTAGACGCCCCGGCCGGGCAACTAACGCTCTGCTGCAACGTTGACTCCCCAGCTACACTAGAAAGGGAGTTCCATCATGAAGAAGAAGCTCTTTGCGGGTGCGGCGGCAGCCGCCCTGTTGCTGCAGCCGATCCCGGTTGTGATGGCGCAGAGCACCACCACATCGCCCCCGGCGGCGCAGGAGGAGCCAGCGCAGCAGGACCAAATGCAGCAGAACCAGATGCAGCAGAACGAGTCCACGCCGGGCGAGGCTCCCGCAACGGGTGACATGCCCACCGGCACCCAGGCGCAGGACCAGATGCAGGATCAGACGCAGAACCCGCTCATGCAGATGACGGCCGGCGACTTGATCGGCAAGACGGTCGTGAACGAGGCAGGCGAGGAAGTCGGCGAGATCGAGGACATCGTCATCGGTACCACCGACAAGGAGGTGCAGGCCATCGTCGCGGTCGGCGGCTTCCTCGGCATCGGCGACAAGAGCATCGCCCTGTCCTTCGACGAACTGGAGCCGGGGCAGGAGGATAACGTCCTGCTGACGAGCGGCGCCACAGTAGAAGAGCTGAAGCAGCGCCCGGCCTATGACGAGGCGAGCGGTGACTTCGAGAGCTATCCGCCGGAGCGGACGCCGGCCGAAAGCGCCATGTAGGGCACGCAGGTAGTCCAGAAGAGGAGAAAGCAGCCTGATGACGAAAGGCAACACGGCAGGCTGGGTGGCGGTGACCACCGCCACCCTGGCGATGGTGGGCCTTTGCGTATACGCCGCGGCGGCCGCGCGCCGCCGCGGCGGCGACGGGGGAAGGATGGCCGGACGCCGGACGCAGCCGGACCCGGTCGATGAGGCCGTGGACGAGTCTTTTCCGGCATCGGACCCGCCATCCTACACCCCGGGCCACGTGGGCGAGCCGCGCCACTGACGGGGATCAGGCCGCGCCGGTTTCAGCGGAGACCGGTGCGCCCTGTCTCCTCATCGATTATTCACAGATAGATCTGAGCGAGTGCATGCGAAGGAGCGGTTCGGCTACTTCGCATGCACCGCGATTCTCGGCCACCACCCGCGGGGGCGGCTGCGGCCGACCAGTTCCCATGACGTGTTGGGACGTGCTGGGACTCCATGCCTCGGCAATTCAGACGCATTGAACAGGAGAGCATCTGATTTCGGAGATGCCCGACAGCGGCATTCGCGCCCAACGGCAAAGCTGCATCTTCTTCATCAGAAGCATCATCAATTCCCGCAGCATCAGGAACAAAAGAAATTGTGACGGGTTGCTCTCAAAAGCAGCAATCCGGCTGCGAGAGTTCTGTTCACGGAAGAGAGTTGGGCATCATGAGTGCAACGAAGCGAACCACCGATCTGACGACGATCCGCCGTTGGACCGAGGAGCGCCAGGGGCGCCCGGCCCGCGTTGCCGACACTGCAGACGGTGGCGGCATCCTCCGCATCGATTTTCAGGAGCCGGACGAGGGGCTCGAAGAGATCAGCTGGGAGAAGTTCTCCGACATCTTTGAGAAGCGCAATCTCGATTTTCTTTACCAGGAGCGCACGGACGACGGCCACGTCAGCCGCTTCCACAAGTTCGTGAGCCGCGACGAAGGCTAGCTGAACTAGCCCCCGTTCCACCTTTCCATCGGAGTGTAGTTATGCCGGGTCGCGTGCTCGTCACCGGCGGGGCTGGTTTTATTGGCCGCCACGTCGTCCAGTGCCTGAAGGACAACGACTACCAGCCGCGGGTCCTCGACTGTTTCCATAGCCAGGTGCATGGCGAGGCGCCGGTGCGCGACCCCGCCCTGGCGGATGTCGAGGTCATCGAAGGAAACGTGCAGAACCTGGCGACGGTGTCCGCCGCCTTGCACGGGATGGATCACGTCATCCATCTCGCCGCCGAGGTCGGCGTCGGCCAGAGTATGTACGAGATCAGCCGCTATACCGCGGTGAATGATCTCGGTACCGCCGTCCTCCTTCAGGCGCTGACGGACTATCCGGTGCAGCGCTTCGTGGTGGCCTCCTCGATGAGCGTTTATGGCGAGGGGCTGTACCGCGATGCCGATGGCCGCTTAGTGGAAGATGCCCGGCGCACGGGCCGGGGCGAAGGTTGGGACCCCCTGGACGCCGCGGGAAGGCCGCTCGAGCCGGTGCCGACGCCGGAGTGGAAGCGGCCGAGCCTCACCTCCGTCTATGCCCTTAACAAGTATACCCAGGAGCAGATGGCGATGATCGTCGCCCCGGCCTACGGCTGCGAGGCGGTGGCGCTGCGCCTGTTTAACGTCTATGGCCCTGGGCAGGCCCTGTCCAATCCCTACACCGGGGTGCTGGCGATCTTTGCCTCGCGCATCCTCAACGGCAGGCCGCCGATGATCTTCGAGGACGGTCAGCAGCGGCGCGATTTCGTCCATGTCGAGGACGTCGCGCGCGCTTTCGTGCTCGCGCTGGAGAAGCCCGAGGCCGCAGGCCAGACGCTCAACATCGCGAGCGGCCGCAGCCTCTCGGTCCAGGAAGTGGCCGACGGCCTCCTGAAAGCCATGGGCTGTGAAACGCTGGTGCCGGAATTCAACGGCAAGATGCGTGCCGGCGACATCCGCCACTGCATCGCCGACATATACAAGGCGCAGCAGGTGCTTGGCTTCCAGCCTCGGGAGCGGCTGGAGGACGGGCTGGCGGCGCTGGCCGACTGGGTGGCCAGTCAGACGGCCGACGACCGTGTCTATCAGGCACGCGACGAACTGGAACGCAGGGGCCTGGTGCTATGAAGAGCCGCGAGCCCCGGGGCTTCGGCATCGTTGAATGGTTTCGCGCCGGAGAGTACGAGCGCGTCGAGGCCAGCGTCGAGCGGCTGCGCCAGGTCGGCTGCCAGCGGCTGCGCACGCACCTGTCCTGGGCGGAGTATCACGACGAGGGCGGCCGCGCGTGGTACGACTGGTTGCTGCCGCGCCTCGCGGGCGAGGTGGAACTGCTTCCCTGTGTCCACTATACGCCACCCTCGCTGTCGGAGACCGGCCGCTCAAACGGGCCGCCGCGCGATCTCGGCGCCTATGCCGACTTCATCGATCACGTCATCGACCGCTACGGCAGGCATTTCGAGGCGGTGGAGCTGTGGAACGAGCCGAACAACCTGCTGGACTGGGACTGGCGGGTCGATAACGACTGGCTGAAGTTCTGCACCATGATGGGCGCCGCCGCCTATTGGGCGCGCAAGCGCGGTCGTCACGTAGTGCTGGGCGGGCCCTGCCCGAACGACCTCAACTGGCTGAACCTCATGGGCGAGCGCGGCGTGCTGGGGGTGGTCGACGCCCTGGGCGTGCATGGCTTTCCGGGGACCTGGGACGCCGAGAACGTGACCTGGGACGGGTGGCGCGGGCTGCTCAGTTCCGTTCGCGACGTCCTCGACCGCTACAACGATAAGGCGGAGATCTGGATCACCGAGACCGGTTACTCGAGCTGGCGCCTCGACTGGCGCAACCATGTCAGTCGCTTCGTCGACGCGCTGGATGCGCCGGCCGATCGGATCTACTGGTATGCGCTGCAGGACCTGGCCGACGACGTGAAGATCCAGGAGGGGCACCGGTTCGACGAACGGCACTACCACCTGGGCCTCTACGACAAGCGCGGCCGGCCGAAGCCGCTCGCCCGCCTGCTGACCACCGGCGGCGCCGACGCCGTGCGCGCGGCGGCCGAGCCGCATCCGGCGGCGCCGGCGATCAAGAAGACGCGGCCGATCCTTATTACCGGCGGGGCCGGCTTCATCGGCTGCAACGTGGCGGACCGCCTGGCGTCGGAGGGCGAGTCGGTGGTCGTGCTGGATTCCTTCGCGCGCCAGGGTGTGGAGCGCAACGCGGCCTGGCTGAAGCAGCGGCACGCCTCGCGCGTTTCCACCGTACTGGGCGACCTGCGCGATCACGACGCCCTCGCCGAGGCCTGCGGCGACGCCAGCGCGGTGTTCCATTTCGCGGCGCAGGTGGCGGTGACCTCGAGCCTGGACGATCCGCTCGACGACTTCGACGTTAACCTGCGCGGCACGCTGCTGCTGCTGGAAGCCCTGCGCAAGCGGCCGAACCCGGCGCCGCTGATTTTCGCCAGCACCAACAAGGTCTATGGCGACCTCGGCAAGATCGCCCTCGTCGAGGGTGCCGAATCCTACCAGCCCGCCAACGCAAGCGTCGCCAAGTGGGGCATTGACGAGGCGCAGCCGCTGGACTTCAGCACGCCGTACGGCTGCTCGAAGGGAGCGGCCGACCAGTATGTCTGCGACTACGCCCACAGCTACGGCGTGCCGACGGCGGTGCTGCGCATGAGCTGCGTTTACGGCCCGCGCCAGTTCGGCACCGAGGATCAGGGCTGGGTGGCGCACTTCCTCATCCGGGCGCTGGACGGCGAGCCGATCACCGTCTACGGCAACGGCAAGCAGGTGCGCGACGTGCTCTACGTGGACGACGCTGTGAACGCCTACGTGCAGGCCTGGAAGCAGGTCCCCGCCTTGGAGACCCGCGCCTACAATCTCGGCGGCAGCGCGGCCAACGCCATCAGCCTGCTGCAGCTGCTGAACCTCATCCGCAGCGAGGTCAACCCCGACCTCGCGGTGGATTTCCGACCCTGGCGGCCCGGCGACCAGCGCTACTACGTCTCCGACATCCGCCTGATCCGCTCAACCCTCGGCCTCCCCGCGCCGCGCCACTGGCGCGATGGCGTCGGCCGGCTGCTGGCCTGGCTCTGTGAAGACGTGGCGGCCGGCTGCGCGCGTCCGTCCCGGGGTGCCCGGCAGGTCTCTTTCGCAAAGGTGAAATGATGAGAGTCGCATTGGTCAATCCCACCTGGCGCTACGACAACAGCATCTACTTCGGCTGTCGCGATCCGCACCTGCCGATCGAGTTCGGCTGCACGCAGAGCAAGCTGGAGGCGGCCGGCCACGAGGTGCTGCTGCTGGACGGCCAGCTCATAGAAGCGGACCACGCCACCCTGGCGGAGAAGGTCCGCCGCTTCCGCCCGCAGATGACGGCGTTGGTCACCGCCCCGACCTACCTGTTCTGGCGCTGCGCGCCGCCCGAGTTGCGTGTGCCGGCGGACTTCCTGGAGCAGCTCGACGGCGACGGCGGCCGCGAGGTGATCGTCGGGCCGCACGGGTCGGTGACGCCCGGCCCGACTCTGCGCAAGCTGGACGCCGACCTGGTGGTGCGCGGCGAGTGCGAGGAAGTCCTCGCGCAGCTTTGCGAGGCCGACGACCCGCGCGAGGTCGCCGGCACGGCCTGGCTCGACGGCGAGGACGTCAAGGTGAACGGCCCGCAGGCGGCGGCTGCCTTCGTGGATCAGGCGGCACTGCACTGGCCGGACGCGTGGGTGCAGCGGCACCGCCACCACCACCACCGCTTCGACGACGCCGCGCGGGGGCCCGGTGCAGAGGTGGAGGCGTCGCGCGGCTGCCCCTACAACTGCAGCTTCTGCGCCAAGATCGATTATCGAGACGCCTACCGACGCCGCGAACTCCAGCCACTGCTGGACGAAATTGATGGGCTGATTGCCCAGGGCGTCACCTATCTCTACTTCATCGACGAGATCTTCCTGCCGCAGAAGCCACTGCTGGAGGCGCTGGTTCACCGGCCGGTGGAGTTTGGCGTGCAGACGCGCATCGACCTGTGGTCGGAGCCCATGCTGGAACTGCTCGGTCGGGCGGGCTGCGTCTCCATCGAGGCCGGTGTCGAGAGCCTGACGGAGGAGGGCCGCGCGGAGCTGCACAAGAAGTGCAAGATGAGCACCGACGATCTCGCCCGCCGCCTCATCGCGGCGCGCCGCAACGTGCCCTTCGTGCAGGCCAACCTCATCGCCACCGAGGGCGACGATCCGGCACTGGTCGCCGAATGGCGCGAGCGCCTGCAGGCGGAGGATGTCTGGGCCAACGACCCGGTGCCGCTCTACCCCTATCCGAGCTCGCCGGCCTACCGCGAGCGCTGGGGCCTGCCGGACGATCACGCCTGGGAGCGCGCGCACGCCTTCTATCTCGATCAGTTTGACCACTTCAGTGACATTCAGGACCAGCGGCCGCTGCCGCTGCAGGACCTGGAGCGGCACCTCGCCGGCAGCCGGCATGTCTAGCGGACAGGTCCTGCTCACCACGGACACGGTCGGCGGCGTCTGGCAGTACAGCCTGGAGCTGGCCCGCGCCTACGTAGCGCGGGGCCTCGCCGTCGACCTCGTCGTGCTGGGGCCGGTGGCGGCGCCGGAACGGCTGCAAGAGGCGGCGGCGCTGGCGGGCGTCGAGGTGCTGCGCAGCGACCTGCCGCTCGCCTGGACGGCGGAGACGCCGCAGGCGCTGCGCGAGGCCGCCGACGCGCTGGCGGAGCTGGCGGCCGAGCGCGGCGCGCGCCTGGTGCATCTGAACTGCGCCGGCCTCGGCTGCGCCCGCGGTTGGGAGATGCCGCTGGTGGCGACACTGCACTCTTGCGTGGCGACGTGGTGGCGGGCGGTGAAGGGGCGCGACCCGCTGCCCTACGATTTCTCCTGGCGGACCGAGCTGATGGCCGAGGCGCTCGCCAAGGCGGACGCCGTCATCGTGCCGAGCGGGTCGTTCGCCGTCGCAGCGCGCGAGGTCTACCGAGAGACCTCGCCACCCGCGGTGGTCTACAACGGGCGCAGCGCCGACGGCGCCGACGGCCTCGCCGCCGAGCGCAGCGCCGCGGTCTTCACCTGCGGACGGCTGTGGGACGAGGCGAAGAACGCCGCAGTGCTGAACGACGCGGCCCGGCACACGCGGGCGCCTATCTGGGCCGCCGGGGCGGTGAAGAATCCGCGCGGCGAGGAGATTCGGCTGCCGCGCCTGCGGCTGCTCGGCGAGCTGAGCAGCGCGGCGGTGCGCCAGCGCCTCGATGACAGTGGCGTCTACCTCTCGGCGGCGCGGTATGAACCGTTCGGTCTCGGCGCGCTAGAGGCCGCGCAGCGCGGTTGCGCGCTGGTGCTGTCGGACATCCCCACCTTCCGCGAGCTGTGGAGCGGCGCCGCCCTGCTGGTCGATCCGCAGGATGCCCGCGGCTACGCCGAGGCCATCGAGGCGCTGCGCGACTCGCCTGATCAGCGCGCGGAGTGGGGGCGGCGCGCGCAGCAGCGTGCCGGCAGCTTCACCTCGGCCAAGATGGCGGCGGGCACGCTGGCCGTCTACGCGCAGGCCTCCCGCCACCCCGGCTTTGCGAGTGTCGCCTGATGAACTTCGTCTTCTTCACCCACTCCCTGGTGTCGTGCTGGAACCACGGGAACGCGCACTTCCTGCGCGGCGTGCTGCGCGCGCTCACCGAGGCGGGCCATCGGGTGGTGGCGCAGGAGCCGCGCGACGGCTGGAGCCGCGAGAATCTGGTGCGCGACCACGGGCAGGCACCGCTGCGCGAGTTCATGGCGACCTTCCCGGAGCTGCAGACGCGCGTCTACGAGGGCGTCGAAGGGTTGGCGGAGTCGGTCGCCGAGGCCGACGTCGTGGTGGTGCACGAGTGGACGGACCCGGCGGTGGTCGGCGCGCTAGGCCGGCTGCGCCGCGGCGGCGCGCGCTTCCGCCTGCTGTTCCACGACACGCACCACCGGGCGGTCAGCGACCCGGAGGAGGCGCGTGCCTGGCCGATCGAGGACTACGACGCGGTGCTCGCCTTCGGCGAGAGCCTGGCGGAGGTCTACCGCGGCTGGGGCTGGGGCGAGCGCGTGCTGGTGTGGCACGAGGCAGCGGATACCAGCATCTTCCGCCCGCTGGCGCCGAAAGGGGCGCGTGAAGGCGTGGTGTGGATCGGTAACTGGGGTGACGACGAACGCACCGAGGAGCTCGAGAGCTTCCTGTTCCGGCCGGTGGGCGCGGAGCAGCTGCGCTTGACCGTCCACGGGGTGCGCTATCCCGAGGCGGCGCGGCGGCGACTCGCCGAGATCGGCGCCGACTATCGCGGCTGGCTGGCGAACTACCGGGTGCCGGAGGTCTTCGCCGAGCACCTCTGCACGGTCCACGTGCCGCGCCGCTTCTACGCCGAGCAGCTGCCCGGCATCCCGACCATCCGGCCCTTCGAGGCGATGGCCTGTGGGCTGCCGCTCATCTCTGCGCCGTGGCACGACAGCGAGGGACTGTTCCGCGCCGGGCACGACTACTTGCCGGCACGCGACGGCGCCGAGGTGCGCCAGCACCTCCGGCTGCTGCAGAACGATGCGGATGCGTGGCAGGAGATCAGCCGCAGCGGCCTCGACCGCATCGCCGCGCGCCATACCTGCCGGCACCGCGTCGACGAGCTGCTGGCGTTTCTGGAGCGCCTGGAGCGGCCGGCGCTGGCAAGGGAGACCGCGTGATGCGACTGTCCTTCTACGGCTCGAGCCTGGTCTCCTCCTACTGGAACGGCGCGGCGACCTACTACCGCGGGCTGCTCGCCGGACTGGCGAAGCTTGGCTACCGCGTCACCTTCTTCGAGCCCAACGCCTACGGCCGGCAGGAGCATCGCGATATCGCCGACCCGTCCTACGCGCGCGTGGTGGTCTACCCGGCGACCGAGGACGGCCTCGCCGAGGCGCTCGAGCAGGGCCTCGACGCCGACGTGGTGGTGAAGGCGAGCGGCGTCGGCGTGTTCGACGACGAATTGCTGCAGGCGGTGGCGGAGCACGCAGCGCCGGGAGCGTTGCGGCTGTACTGGGACGTCGACGCCCCGGCCACCCTGACGGAGCTCGCCGGACAGCCGGACCATCCGCTGCGGCGCCTGCTGCCGCGCTTCGACGCCGTCTTCACCTACGGCGGCGGCAGCCCGGTCGTCGAGGGCTTCGCCCGCTTCGGCGCCCGGCGCTGCGTGCCGATCTACAACGGGCTCGACCGCAGCACGCATTTCCCGGTCGAGGCCGACCCGCGCTTTGCCGCCGACCTCGCCTTCCTCGGCAACCGCCTGCCCGATCGCGAGGCGCGCGTCGAGGAATTTTTCCTGAAGCCGGCGCGCCTCCTGCCGGAGCGGCAGTTCCTGCTCGGCGGCTCGGGCTGGGACGACGTGACGCTGCCGGAAAACGTGCGCTATCTCGGCCACGTCTCGACCGGCGATCACAACGCCTTCAACGCGACTCCGCTCGCGGTGCTGAACATCTCGCGCCAGAGCATGGCCGACGTCGGCTTCTCGCCGGCGACGCGCGTCTTCGAGGCGGCGGGCGCCGGCGGCTGCCTCATCACCGACTTCTGGCAGGGCATCGAGATGTTCTTCGAGCCGGGCAAGGAGCTGCTGGTCGCGCGCGACGGCGAAGAGGTCGCGCGGCTGCTCGACGGCCTGGAGGCGGACCGGGCGGCGGAGATCGGCGCCGCCGCGCTGCAACGCGCCCGCCGCACGCACGATTATCACCGCCGGGCGGAGGAGCTGCACCACGCCCTGCAGGACCTGTTGCGTCGCCACAACCCGCCCCTCAGGGAGCTCAGCGCATGAACATCGCGATCTTGGGACTCAGCCTCTCGTCCTCCTGGGGCAACGGTCATGCCACGACCTACCGCGCGCTGCTGCGCGCACTGGCGGCGCGCGGCCACCGCATCACTTTCTACGAACGCGACCGGCCGTGGTACGCGGCGCAGCGCGACCTGCCGGAGCCGGACTTCTGCCGCCTTGAGCTCTACGACTCCCTGGGCGCGCTGGACGAGCTCATGCCGCAGATCGCCGCCAGCGACGCGGCCATTCTCGGCTCCTTCGTGCCGGACGGCCCGGCGGTCGCCGAGCATCTGCTCGCGGCCGGCGTGC
>Ga0207773_100622_pt1 | contig 12806 bp, 9 predicted proteins | sample TtaePargueraPR_2_FD_187281 | JGI IMG/M metagenome (GOLD analysis project Ga0207773, IMG submission 187281) | Aerobic enrichment media microbial communities from Bioluminiscent Bay, La Parguera, Puerto Rico - Tt and M1 (3) (SPAdes) | ecosystem: Environmental > Aquatic > Marine > Unclassified ...
GGCGGTGAATTTCATCAATAAAGAGCACGTCCCCTTCCTCGAGATTGGTGAGGAGGCCTGCTAAATCAGAAGGTTTGTCCAATACAGGCCCCGAAGTGATCTTCAGGCTGGATTCCAACTCGTTGGCAATGATATGGCTTAAGGTGGTCTTTCCAAGGCCGGGAGGGCCATGGAGCAAGACATGGTCGAGGGGTTCGCCCCTTTTTCTTGCGGCCAAGACAAAAACCTGGATATTGTCCACGATTTTTTGCTGCCCGGTGAAATCATCGAAACTCAGCGGACGTAGGGCTTTCTCAAACTCCCTGTCTGTTTGGTTCATGTTTTCATTATCTCCCCTTAGATAGTCTTCTCTCATATTTTCCGCGTTCCTTGGTTACAAATATAGAAATTCTTCAATTGGAAGAGGGTAGAATTTAAAATAGAAAACCTCAAGATTGGAGGATGGAGGCTTGGAGGGCTTCCGTCAAATTTTCATTTAGTGGAATCTTTAAATCTTTCAATTTTTTCAATCTTGAAATATAAAAGTAACTTTCGGGAAAATTTGTCAGGTTTCATGCAAAACAACGCCAGAAAAAACATTATTTACTCCATCATTTTACTTTTGGTGGTTTTCCTCGTTTACCTCTACAGACAAAACCAAAATACCCCTGAAATCCCAGAGCCTGAAAAAGAAGGGAAAGTGGTCATTACCGGAAAGACCATGGGGACCACTTATCGGATTGTTTACATGGACCTGGAGAAAAGGGACTTTACCACTTCGGTGGATTCTCTTATGGAAGTTTTTAATGCCTCCTTGTCCACTTATATTCCGGAATCGGAACTAAGCCGGTTTAATAGGCAGGATACCTTAGTTTTTGAGTCAACTTATTTTCCTGCCGTGCTCCAAAGAAGCAAGGAAATTAACCAAAGTACAGGAGGGGCATTCGATCCCACAGTAGGGCCATTGGTCAATGTATGGGGATTTGGGCCAGAGGGTGCGCACCTAAAGGATAGTGTGGAAATCAGTCAAATATTGAGATTGGTGGGGTTTGATAAAATCTCATTTGACTCTGCTAAGGTATGGAAGACAAAGCCTGGGGTTTATCTCGATTTCAGTGCCATTGCTAAAGGATTTGGGGTGGATCTGGTCGCGGAATTTTTGGAGAAAAAGGGCATAGAGGATATGTTGGTGGAAATTGGCGGTGAACTGGTGGCAAAAGGCACCAATGAAAATGATGAGCTTTGGAAGGTGGGGGTGAACCAACCAAGTGAGGACATTAGCGCCAATGATATCTTTAGCATCATTGCCTTGGACAACAAAGGACTGGCTACTTCCGGCAATTATCGAAACTTTTATTATAAAGATAGCATTAGGTATTCACATACCATTGATCCGAAGACTGGCTATCCGGTAAACCATGGCTTGCTAAGTGCCACAGTTTTGGCCAAAGACTGTATGACAGCGGATGCCTTTGCTACAGCTATGATGGTCATGGGAACTGAAAAAGCCATCGAACTCCAAAACAATATACAGGACATTGAAGTGTTTTTGATCTATAATGATTCGGTAGGAACACAGACTTATATCAGTGAGAAGCTGAAACCTTTTGTGTCATATATCAAAGGGCAAAACGAATAAAATATGATAGTTAAATTTTTAATCCTTTTTTTATCAGCTTTTTTTGCAGGGATGTTGGCCTATGCTATGCCCAGATGGAAAGAAAAGAGTTTTAAGCTTATACTTGTTTTTGCTGGAGCGTATCTTTTTTCCATTACCGTTCTGCATATATTGCCTGAGCTGTTCGGTGATCCAAGTTCAGCCTATTTTATGGGGCTTTACGTATTGATAGGATTTTTATTTCAACAAGTTTTGGAATTCCTTTCTGCAGGAATTGAGCATGGGCATATCCATCATCATGGCGGAGGTAAAAAGGCCGTTTGGATGGTTATGATAGGGCTGTCCCTCCATGCTTTATTGGAAGGTACTTTGCTGAGCCAACAGCCAGTCCTTACCGGTCATCAGCATGGTACGGAAACGTTGCTTTTGGGGATTGTCATGCACAAGGCTCCCGCGGCTTTTGCTTTAGTTGCTGTGTTGATGAGCAGTTTAAATAAAATCAAAGTACTTTTATTGCTCGTTGTTTTTGCTCTTGCCTCTCCAATAGGAATGTTTACCAGCAACTTTATGTTTTCGGAGAAGATGCTGGAAGGAGAGCTGATGAATGTGCTCTTTGGCTTAGTAGCGGGAGGTTTTTTGCATATTTCCACGACCATTTTCTTTGAAAGCAGCCCCCATCACAAATTCCATCTCAATAGACTTCTGGTGAGCTTGTTGGCGGCTTTTTTGGCCATAGCTTCAGAATATTTGCTTTGAGTAAATGACTTTAGATTGGGTTCTAGTAGTTGAAAGTTTTGGACTTTTGGTTCTAAGGCTATGAGGTACTGTACTGATTAACTGATAAAATATTTGGCTTTAGTCTGGATAATCGAGGTTTTTGTTGTTAATTAATAGGTTGAAGTGAAACAGGAATTGTTTCCCCAAGTGGATAATTGAGTTTTTATTTGGACTGTTTTTCCTGTTTCTAATTTATCTTTTAACAAATACCCTTTATAGCATTATCTCAATTATGAGTCATCAAGAAAAAATGAAGGCCTATTGGAGAAAGAACATCAAGATTCTACTCTCTTTATTGGCCGTTTGGTTTACCGTGTCTTTTGGTTGCGGGATTATTTTAGTTGATCAACTTAATCAAATTCAAATTGGAGGATTTAAGTTGGGCTTTTGGTTTGCCCAGCAAGGCTCCATTTATGTTTTTGTGATCTTGATTTTTGTGTATGTCTGGCTGCTTAATAAGCTGGACAAGAAATTTGATGTTCACGAATAATTTTCACCCACCAAAACGACAATTTCAAAATGGATATACTAACCTGGACTTATATATTAGTAGGGATTTCCTTTGCCCTATATATTGGCATTGCTATTTGGAGCAGGGCCGCATCTACCAAAGAATTTTATATTGCCGGAGGAGGGGTCTCACCCCTCGCCAACGGAATGGCTACAGGGGCTGACTGGATGTCAGCAGCTTCCTTTATTTCCATGGCCGGTTTGATTGCCTTTGCGGGATATGACGGCTCGGTTTACCTAATGGGCTGGACTGGGGGCTATGTGTTATTGGCGCTTTTATTGGCGCCCTATCTTCGAAAGTTTGGAAAGTTTACCGTCCCTGATTTTGTAGGAGACCGCTATTATTCCAATAAAGCCCGTGTAGTGGCGGTAATATGTGCGCTATTTATATCTTTTACCTATGTGGCCGGACAAATGCGTGGTGTTGGCATTGTCTTTTCCCGGTACCTGGAAGTAGATATCAACACCGGAGTGATTATCGGTATGTGCATCGTGTTTTTTTATGCTGTACTGGGAGGGATGAAAGGAATTACCTACACACAAGTGGCTCAATACTGTGTGTTGATTTTTGCCTTTATGGTGCCTGCAATTTTTGTTTCCATGCAATTGACGGACAATCCATTTCCACAGCTGGGCCTTGGAGGTACAGTAGAGGATGGTACCTATTTGTTGGATAAACTGGATGGAGTATTGACGGAGTTGGGTTTTACCGCATATACAAGTGGACAGAAACCCATGATGGATTTATTTGCCATTACACTGGCTTTGATGGTGGGGACTGCTGGACTTCCTCATGTGATAGTTAGGTTCTTTACTGTGCCAAGGGTAAAAGATGCCCGGCTGTCTGCAGGATATGCCTTGGTATTTATTGCGATTTTATATACAACCGCCCCTGCTGTGGCAGCATTTGGTATTTATAATGCGATCGATTCGGTAGCAGAGAAGCCGGTCAATAATCTTCCCGAGTGGGTGGAAAATTGGCAACAGACATCACTGATCCAAATCGATGATAAAAACCAGGATGGGATAGTACAATATGTTGCCGACCCTGTCGTAAATGAACTGACCATCGATAAGGATATTATGGTTTTGGCCAATCCTGAAATTGCCGAGTTGCCAAACTGGGTGGTAGGCTTGGTAGCTGCAGGAGGAATGGCCGCTGCACTTTCCACTGCTGCAGGTTTGCTGTTGGTGATTTCTACCTCCGTCTCTAGGGATTTGGTGAAAAATTTCAACCCGGGGATCTCCGATAAGAAGGAGTTGCTCATAGCCAGAACTGCAGCTGCAGTAGCAGTGATCATCGCAGGTTATTTTGGGGTACATCCTCCAGGCTTCGTTGCCCAGGTGGTAGCTTTTGCATTTGGATTGGCGGCAGCATCCTTTTTCCCGGTAATTATTATGGGGATTTTCTCCAAAAGAATGAACAAGGAGGGGGCCATAGCAGGAATGCTGACAGGATTGGTCTTTACGTTGGGATATATTATTTATTTCAAATTTGGGACGGATTTATTCGGATTGCCGGCAGAAGCATTGTCTTCAGACCATTGGTTGTTCGGAATTTCTCCTGAAGGCATCGGTTCGGTGGGCATGCTGATGAATTTTATAGTAAGTTTTGTCGTGGCCATGGCCACCCCAGCACCACCTGCGGCCGTACAGGAAATGGTGGAGGATATCCGTATCCCAAGAGGGGCCGGTGTTGCCCAGGAGCATTAAATCCGGTTTAAAACAATTTTAGCCCCACCGGCACTTTCTTTGAAATAGTTAACATCCAAAATGCTGAAAAAAAACAATTAATTGATTAGCTTTAAGAGCCCTTAAAAATTAGAAAGGTGATTGTTCTTTTGCGAAATATTTCTTTAAGACCGTACGTGTTGTTCGAAATAATAAAAAATGAGCAGCCTTCTAAAGGGGGGAAAAAGAATTAATAATAAAACCTAAAAATAAAGTAACACCATGAGTGATAGAATTCACACCCTAAGTGGTTATTTTCATGAGTATCAAAAAAGTGTAACCGAACCAGAACAGTTTTGGGCCAGAATAGCAGATTCATTCCACTGGAAGAAAAGGTGGGACAAGGTATTGGAATGGAATTTTGAAGGTCCGGATGTAAAATGGTTTGTCAACGGAAAACTCAATATTACCGAGAATATTCTAGAGCGTCATTTGTTTATCATGGGAGACCGCCCTGCGATCATCTGGGAGCCAAATGACCCAAATGAGGGAGGAAGGACGCTTACTTATAGAGAGTTGTACCATGAGGTGTGTAAATTTTCCAATGCACTAAAATCAAAAGGCATTGGCAAAGGGGATAAGGTGGTGATCTATATGCCTATGGTGCCGGAAGCTGCCATAGCCATGCTGGGCTGTGCCAGAATAGGAGCTGTTCATTCTGTGGTATTTGCAGGTTTTTCCAGCAATGCACTGGCCGATCGTATCAATGACTGTGAAGCCAAAGCGGTACTGACTTCTGACGGGAACTTCCGGGGTGGAAAGAAAATAGATGTGAAAAGCGTCGTAGACGAAGCCTTGGAAAGGACATCATCCGTAGAAACCGTGATCGTTTATCAACGAACCAAACAAGCGGTCAATATGGTTGAAGGAAGGGATATCTGGTGGCATGATGTCATAGAGGGTCAAGCTGATACCAATGAAGCAGAAGAGATGGACAGTGAAGATATGCTGTTTATCCTTTATACCTCTGGCTCTACAGGTAAGCCTAAAGGGGTGGTGCATACCATTGGTGGCTATATGGTTTATACCAAGTACTCCTTTGAAAATGTTTTCCAGTATTCTCCAGGGGATGTTTATTGGTGTACGGCAGATATCGGTTGGATCACCGGACACTCTTATATTGTTTATGGTCCCCTATTAGCTGGAGCAACTTCCATCATGTTTGAAGGGGTTCCTACCTATCCTGACGCCGGCAGGTTCTGGTCCATAGTAGATAAATATCAAGTCAACCAGTTTTATACCGCCCCAACGGCTATCAGGGCTTTGGAAGCGCATGGCACAGGGCCGGTAGAACCCTATAAATTAGATTCCCTTAAGGTTTTGGGTTCTGTAGGTGAGCCCATCAATGAAGAGGCTTGGCACTGGTACCATACCCACATCGGTAAGAACCGTTGCCCTATCGTGGATACTTGGTGGCAAACAGAAACTGGGGGAATCATGGTTTCACCATTGGCGGGAGTGACTCCTACCAAACCTGCCTATGCCACTTTACCCCTGCCAGGTGTCCAACTGGCGATTGTAGATCCTGAGGGAAAAGAGCTGAAAGGAAATTCAGTAGAAGGAAATCTTTGCATCAAATTCCCATGGCCCGGTATGTTGAGAACCACCTACGGGGATCATGAACGATGCAAACAAACTTACTTTGCCACTTATAAGGGGATGTACTTTACCGGTGACGGAGTGAAGCGTGACCACGATGGTTATTACAGAATTCTTGGTCGGGTGGATGATGTTATCAACGTTTCCGGTCACCGTATGGGAACTGCAGAAGTTGAAAATGCCATTAACGAACATCCTAAAGTGATCGAATCAGCAGTGGTCGGCTATCCACACGAGGTGAAAGGGCAAGGGATCTATGCCTATGTGATCTGTGATATGAAAAACAGGACCGAGGAAAACCTTAAAGGAGAAATCAAAGATACTATCAGCAAGATCATAGGTCCGATTGCAAAGCCCGACAAAATCCAGATTGTTCCAGGATTGCCTAAGACCAGATCAGGAAAGATCATGAGAAGGATATTGAGAAAGGTCGCAGAAGGTTCCCTGGACAATATGGGAGACACTTCCACTTTGCTGGACCCTGCTGTGGTAGAGGAAATCATTAAAGGAAGAATCGAATAATACGTAAAAATACTTCCAGCAAGCCGCTTCAATCAAACGGAGCGGCTTTTTTGTTTATGTGAAGTAGGAATCAAGAGGGAAGATCTTGGAGTAAAGGATTTGGTGCGGAGGATTGGGTTTGGGAAATTACCCAAAAGTCATGAACTATGAAAGTTGGCGAAGTTTAGGATTGTTTGGCGGGTTAACTTTATATAATCATTCCATTGACCGGTTAAACAAGCAGCCTAAAGAATTAAACAAATCCCAGTTCACCATTCTTCATTCCTAATTTATCATTCTCAGTTCATGTTTTTAGGTTTCCAGGGTTTTTGAGTAGATTGCCTGCCTAATCAGGAGCCAAAGGTTGGTGTTGTCATAAAATTATGTCAGTAGCCCAAAGCCAATAACCATGTCAAATGTCATTGTAAACCGGGTAAAGGAATTTCTTCATCGATTTCCGCCTTTTAGCTTTCTTTCGGATGAGTTGCTGGAAAGTGTAGCCAAGAAAGTGGAGCTGATGTATTACAGTAAGGAAGAATATATTTTCCGGAAGGGAAACCCCGCCAATCCTCATTTTTTTGTACTCAAGGAGGGCTCCGTTTACCTTACCGATGAGGATTCGGGGAAGATGGTGGTAAAGGATTACTGTGATGAAGGGGATGTATTTGGTGTATTGGCTTTGTTGGGGCAACGGCCATATGTCTTGAATGCTTATGTAGCGGAAGATAGCCTGCTTTATGCCATTCCGGTGGATATTTTTGATAAGATTTTAAAGGAAAACAGTGAGGTGAGTCTGTATTTTGCTGCTGGATTTGCAGCAGGGCAAGTGGTAGTGAGGACAGACCTTTCCCAGTCCCAAAAAGCAAGGAAACTTTTTAGGGACGTCTCATCTGACCATGGCTTATCCTTGTTTTTGGAGAAGGGCAAGGTGAACTTCCCGACTGAAGTTTTGTGCTGCAAGCAGGGAACTTCTGTAGCTAAGGCAGCCCAAATGATGCAGAAAAAGGGAGTAGGCTCCATTGTGATATTGGATGATAAAGAATGCCCCCTGGGGATTATCACTGATAAGGACCTTCGAAACAGATTAGTAGCAGCCGGATTACCCTACGATACCAAGGTGGAGGAGATTATGACCTCACCTGTGGTGACCATGCATCATGAAAGCAAGTTTCCAAACCTTTACCTCATGATGATCAAAAACCGTCTGCATCACCTCATTCTTACCGAAGATGGAACCGATCAAAGTAAGATCACGGGAATACTGGCTGATCATGATGTGTTCCTTTCCCAGGGTAACAGTCCCGCTGTGTTGATCCATGCTTTGATGAACACTTTGGATGTAGATGAAATGAAAGCTATTAGGGACCGGGCTGAGTCGCTTTTAGCCTATTATCTGGAAAATGAAGTCACCATAGAATTTGTTTCGAATATCATATCAGAGGTAAATGATGTGATCATCAGAAGGGCAATTTTGTTGGCAAAGGAGAAGTTGGACGATACTTATCCTAAAGCCAGTAAGGTGCCGTTTTGTTTTCTTTCATTGGGAAGTGAAGGCCGTCAGGAACAGCTGCTGAGGACGGACCTGGATAATGCTTTGGTGTTTGAGGATGTTGATGAGGCGGATTTGCCGACAACAAAAGCCTATTTTGAAGCTTTGGCCCAAGAAGTGATCGAAATCTTGATTGCCTGTGGATTTCACCCTTGTCCCAGTGAGGTGATGGCCAATAACCCTAAGTGGTGCCAGCCATTGTCAGTGTGGAAGGGATATTTCAGTCATTGGATAAATTTACCGGATGATGAGTCCTTGATGAAAGCAACGATATTTTTTGATTTCAGGCCAGTGTATGGGGCAAAGGGATTAGCCGAATCCATGACCCAGCATATTTATAAATCCATTGAGGAGCGCAAGGTGTTCCTGAGTTTTTTGGCAAAGAATGCTTTGCTAAATCCACCTCCATTGGGCTTTTTCAGGAATTTTATTGTCGAAAAATCCGGAGAGCACCAGGACAAATTTGACATCAAACTCAGGGCTATGATGCCTTTGGCGGATGCCGCTAGGTTGTTGGTATTAAGCCATCGGATTGTAGGGATCAATAACACCTTTCATCGGTTTGAAAAGCTTGCTGAATTGGAACCCTATAACGCAGAGCTCTACCATGAAGCAGGAAAGGCATATGAGATATTTCTTCGATTGAGAGCTTTGGAAGGGATTGGTTCCCAGACCTCAGGAAGATATATCGGCCCGGGATCATTGGGGAAACTGCAGCGCCAGCTGTTGAAGAATGCTTTTTCACCTATTCATAAGCTCCAGGAATTGTTGACGGTTCGGTTTCAAACAGATTATATAAGCAGGTAGATGAGTTGGCTGGATATTTTCAGAAAGAAAGTAGCAAAGACTACTGAAGTCAAAAATTATGAGGCTGCGTTTCAAGATTCTATCTCTAAAAAGTTACCTATAAGTGAACTGGAATTTGTGGTGGTGGATACCGAGACCTCCGGTTTGGATATCAAGAAGGATCATATTTTGGCCTTTGGTGGAGTGAAAGTCATCAAGAAAAGAATCAAGGTGGATACTTCCAAGGAATATTTTCTTCAGTCCCAAAAAAAGAATATTTCGAGTATCAAAATACACGAAATTATCCAGTCAAATGAAGGGATGCCGGTTAGGGACTTTGTGAAAGTATTATTGCCCTATTTGGGAACCGGGGTTTTGGTGGCCCATCATGCGGGTTTTGATGTGTCCATGCTGGAAAAAGCTACGGGGCCTTTTGGATTAAGAAAAATTTTGAATCCTATTTTGGATACGGGAGACTTAGCAATAAGGATGGAGCACGGCATTTATTATGAGCCCTCTCGGGTAAATTTCAAAGATTACAGTTTGGACGCTTTATGTGAACGCTATAAAATTCAAGTTGACGACCGCCACACCGCGGCGGGAGATGCTTTTTTGACTGCACAGCTTTTGCTTAAGCTTTTAAAAGAAGCGGAGAAAAGAGGCGTTAAAACATACGGGGACTTGATGAGGTGGTGAGCTTAGTAGCTGGAATCAAGTAGCAAGGACAAAGAACGAGGGATTGGCTTTGAGGTATGGGATAAAATAAGGATCTGATTATCCGCATTGATGCCAGTAGCTTAATCTCCTTTGCTTTATCGGTTAGAAGTCGGAAGACCGATGACCGAAGCAGGTCTAGATTCAATGAATATTGCCATTCATTCTAATTGATAATCATTACAAGCAAAATAGCGGATATACTAAGAACTTGGAATATAGAATGCCGAATATCCAATGTCACATGATGGACACCAACGATTTTTTGAGCCGTAAGGGAATTGGTTCGCTGGAGGAGCCAGTTTGAATTTGCCAAAAGGCCCCGCGGGACCAAATACTATTAGTGAGTTGTTAAGGTCCTCTTGTCCCATCCGGAAAAGGTCGAATATTGATTATAGTTGACAAGCAAGTAACCGACAGTCTGCCAGATGGGTAAGAATCATTCTTTAATCCTTACCTCCATTTCTCCCGTTGATCTTAGGTATAGCCGAATATCTTCTTTGGTGGCATAGATTCCTTCCACATCCAATGCTGGGTTTTTTACTCGGAAGGAGGCATATTCCGTTTCGATATAGCCCTGCTGTTGAAGTTCTAGTCTGGCTGCCTTAACATAATCCCCAATGGGATAAATGGCGTATTTTTTAATTTCATCCAACATTTGCCCTTGCTTGATCCAACTGGCACTGCTTGCCAAGATGTTTTTAGTGTTTAGGTCAAAGTCAATGTCCTCAAAGACAATGGCTTCCCGAAGGGGGTCGTAGGTGGGCTTTCCTACAAGATATACATTTCCTTGGATGTTTTTCTTGCCGTTTCTGGTTACCATAAAATCCACCTTTACCAAAGATCTATCCCCGAAACTTTGTGTTTGGAAGGCCTTTGGGGTCAGATTGGTTTTGCTGTCCATCTTGAATGTTTGTCCGGCAAGCATTTCGTTCAGGTACCTGTCCAGATCTTTGTAGGGGATGGAAAGGGGAAGAGTAATGTCCAGGTAATTCCGGTCATCGTCATTGAAATAAAGGTTCGGCAATGGGCTTGGCGTAATGTTCGGCCTGCTTCCAATTTGAGTAAAAACTTCACCTTCAATGCCAATGGTAAGTTGCAATTTTTGATCACCTGTAAACTTTTCCTTGACCTTGATTTTGTGGGGAACGGTATAAACATAGGCATCTACCCCTTCCTGTTCAAGTTTTACAGGCTTGCCATAAGCCTGCCAAGTGTCTTCCATCAATGTCCTGAAGCTGATCCTGCTTAGATTTTCACCGGTGAGCTGATCATCGAGCATTTTCTCCACGTGCTTTTTCAGTGTTGGGCCAAAATCCAATTCATAGCCCAGCAAATTATATTTTAATGACCTGCCCCAGCTTTCGATATTGACATTGGAAATGCCGATATCCCAGTTTCTGCCAATTACGGGAATAAAGCTCACCCTGGGAGTTAGCCCTTCATCAAAAGGAACAGCTGTGGAAATGGTTTGTCCGAAGATTTTCTTTTCAATATTGATTTTTCCCTTGAGCTTGAGTGGAAGTTCTATTTCCAACTTGTTTTGACTTGGAGCGGAAAGGGAGAGGCTGCCCAACCTGGTCACGTCAAGGTCAGCGATTAGGCCATTGCCCATATCCAATCCTTTTTCGCTATAGAGCATATCGCTTAATTCCCGGTTAAGGTTCCGTTCAATAAATTCCAAAGGGATTTCTAAAGGAAGGTTCACCCGGGAAATGGCCTCAGGAAGTTCTGCATTTTCCCCTTCATATTTTGGCCTTTCAGGGTTGATCCCCTTACAGGAAATGATCAGGATTAACAAGCTGAAGATAAATAGGTTGCTTTTCATATGTTGCTTTTTCGGGCCTACAAGAATAAGAAATCATTTGCAGATTCTAGGTGTACAGGGGAAGGCTTTTGCAATAATCATGCGTTAAATTTTATTAAATAACTTTAAAAAGGCATTAAAATTATTGGTTCTATATGGCATACTATGGGTAAATAGTAGGTGTTATTGTTAACTGCTAGGGTGAAGAATTGTGGAATTGATAAATTGTCGAACTGTGGAATTGTGGAAAGTAAGGCACTTAATAATCTACACCCCATTAATTAATAACTATATTTCGAAAGACCCGCCGTTGACTGTCATCCGTGGTCTGTGGAAACTCAATAACCCAATAACACGGTAACTCAATAACATAAACTGGATTACCCACTACAAATCACATAGAACTAAAATTATTGAACCTCTAAAGAAATTGCCTTTTGTTCATGAAGCCAAGTAATTTAACGACCCTAGTGGGTTGAAAATGGGAACAAGTGCAGTTGTTTTTACTTTTTAATGATATCTTCGAACCAAAATGCAGTTCCTTGGTGTTAGGGCTAAAAGAAAAATTAAATCAATAAAATATGGCTTGGAAAGCAATCGATAATTTGGAGCAGATCAATCAGATCAAAGAGGAAAGCAAGCATCAACCCGTGTTGATTTTCAAACATTCTACCAGTTGCTCAATCAGTGGCATGGCTTGGAACCGGCTGCAAAGAAATTGGCAGGAAAATGACTTCAATAAGGTGAAACCTTATTTTTTGGACTTGCTTAGTTATAGAGAGATTTCCAATGCTATTGCCGATGAATTTGCCGTCCAGCATGAGTCACCCCAGGTGATTTTGGTAAAGGATGGATTGGCCGTTTATGATACCAGCCATATGGGAATCAATTATCAAGAGATAATCGATCAGGTAGGAGGATAAATCTTGAGTTCATAATTGAAGATTGAAACCTGACAGGTTTATGGATCCGAAAGGTACTTGACACTTTGAGGGACATAAAGACCTGCCAGGTTTTATGTGTTTCCCAAACATGAAGAGGGAACAGGAACAGCGCATATTGATCTACCGGAGAATCACTCAACCCCATTTTTTGCCTTTTGTAATCAATATTTGATTTTTTAAGTAGAATAGAAGGGAGGTATTAAACGACCAAGGCTTTTTTCTGTCTAATGGGCATCTAAACAGAGATGCATGAAGACAAGAATTATGAAATTAACTTTTAGCCTGCTTTTA
>Ga0207773_100624_pt1 | contig 12786 bp, 3 predicted proteins | sample TtaePargueraPR_2_FD_187281 | JGI IMG/M metagenome (GOLD analysis project Ga0207773, IMG submission 187281) | Aerobic enrichment media microbial communities from Bioluminiscent Bay, La Parguera, Puerto Rico - Tt and M1 (3) (SPAdes) | ecosystem: Environmental > Aquatic > Marine > Unclassified ...
GCCCTCCTCCGCCGCCGCCGAACTCCGCCGCTGGCCCATCGCCGACCAGCCCTCGGCGATCGTGCCGACGATGCCCTTGGGCAGGAACAGGGTGACGGCTATGAACAGGCCGCCGAGCGCGAACAGCCAGTAGGGCGCAAGCGCGCCGGTGGTGAACCAGGTCTTGGCGAAGTTGACGAGGAGGGCGCCGACGATCGGTCCGACCAGGAGGCCACGGCCACCGACCGCCACCCAGATCACCACCTCGATCGAATTCTCCGGGGCGAACTCGCCGGGGTTGATGATGCCGACCTGCGGCACATAGAGGGCACCGGCGATTCCGGCGAGGCAGGCCGACAGCGTCCACACCACCAGCTTGTAGTTCTCGACCCGGTAGCCGAGGAAGCGGGTGCGGCTCTCGGCATCGCGGACCGCGATCAGCACCTTGCCGAAGCGGGAGGCGATGATCGCCTTGCAGAGGATATAGGCAATTGCCAGCACGATCGCGGTGATGCCGAACAGCGCGGCGCGCGTGCCCTGGGCCTGGATGTTGAAGCCGAGGATGTCCTTGAAGTCGGTGAGGCCGTTGTTGCCGCCGAAGCCGAAGTCGTTGCGGAAGAAGGCGAGCAGCAGCGCGAAGGTCATCGCCTGGGTGATGATCGAGAAATAGACGCCGGTGACGCGGCTGCGGAAGGCGAACCAGCCGAAGACGAATGCGAGCAGGCCCGGGGCCAGCACCACCATCAGCAGCGCATAGGGAAAGTGCTGGAAGCCGTACCAGGCGACCGGTAGCTCCTTCCAGTTGAGGAAGACCATGAAGTCCGGCAGGTCGGCATTGCCGTAGACGCCGCGGCTGCCGATCTGGCGCATCAGGTACATGCCCATGGCATAGCCGCCGAGGGCGAAGAAGGCGCCGTGGCCGAGCGACAGGATGCCGCTGTAGCCCCAGATCAGGCCTACCGAAAGCGCCAGCAGGGCGTAGCTGAGATACTTGCCGAACAGCGGCACGACATGGTCCGGCACGTGCAGCGGACTGCTCGGCGCGGTGTAGAGGTTGAGCACCGGGACGAGGATGGCGACGGCGACCAGAATCGCGACGACCAGCAGTCCGCTCCGGTCCATGCCGTTTCGGAAGAAGCCGGCCATCATGTCCCTCCGCGCCGCGCGCCGAGGCGAAGGGCCCCCGCCCACCGCCGCGCCGCGGCGGTTCCCCCTCGCCTCTCGTGAGCGGCGGCGACGTCTCCGGAGTGGGGAGGGGGAACCATGCTTGTCGGCCGACCGGCAGCGGACGCCGCAAGGTGCATGGTGGGCGGGAAGGGTGAAGCGGTCGGCATCGGTGACAAGGCCACGGCGACGCTGAGCGACAGTTGGTGCATCATGCCTCCACCGCCCGGCCCTTCAGCGCGAACAGGCCGCGCGGGCGCTTCTGGATGAAGAGGATGATGAAGACGAGGACCAGGATCTTGCCGAGCACGGCGCCGGCATAGGGCTCGAGGAACTTGTTGGCGATGCCGAGGGTGAAGGCGCCGACCAGCGTCCCCCACAGGTTTCCGACGCCGCCGAACACCACCACCATGAACGAATCGATGATGTAGCTCTGGCCGAGATTGGGGCTGACATTGTCGATCTGCGACAGCGCCACGCCGGCCATGCCGGCGATGCCCGAGCCGAGGCCGAAGGTCAGCGCGTCGACCCACGGTGTGCGGATGCCCATGGCGCTCGCCATCGGGCGGTTCTGCGTCACCGCCCGCATCTGCAGGCCGAACGGCGTGCGGCGGAGGACCAGCATCAGCAGCGCGAAGACCGCAAGGGAGAAGACGATGATCGCCAGCCGGTTGGCGGTGATCGAGAGGCCGCCGAGCTCGAACGAGCCCGCCATCCAGGACGGCGTGCCGACCGCCTGGTTGGTCGGCCCGAAGATGGTGCGGACCGCCTGCTGGAGGATCAGCGAGATGCCCCAGGTGGCGAGCAGCGTCTCCAGCGGCCGTCCGTAGAGGAAGCGGATGACGCCGCGCTCGATGGCGACGCCTACCGCGCCCGAGACCAGGAAGGCGAGTGGGATGGCGAAGAACAGCGAGGCGTCGAACAGCTCGGGCGCCTGGGCCCGGATGATCTGCTGCACCACGAACGTGGTGTAGGCGCCGAGCATCACCATCTCGCCATGGGCCATGTTGATCACGCCCATCACGCCGAAGGTGATGGCGAGGCCGATCGCGGCGAGGAGCAGGACCGAGCCGAGCGACAGCCCGTACCAGACGTTCTGCAGCGCGTCCCACAGCGCGAGATTGCTCTCGATGGTGGTGACCGCGTCCCGCGCCGCCTCGCCGACCGGCCCCTCGACGGTGACCAGCGGCGTCAACAGCGAGAGCGAATCCCGACCGCCGCGCTCCTGGAGAATCTCGATGGCGGCGACCTTCTCGTCGTCGGAGGCATCCGAGTTGAGGACCGCGGCGGCGCGGGCCTCGCGCATCAGCTTGGCGATCGAGGGATCGGTCTCCTGCTCGAGCGCGGCGTCGATGAGCTCGATGGATTCAGGATCGCGGCTCTGGAAGATCGCCTCGGCGGCGGCCCGCCGGGTCGCGGCGTCGGGGCTCATCAGCGTGAGGCCGCCGATCGCGGCGCGGATCACCCGCCGGAGCTTGTTGTTGACCTTGATCTTCTCGATCGCGCCCGAGGGCTCCTCGCCGACCGTCTCTCCGGTCAGCGGGTCGATCAGGCGGTAGTTGCTGCCCGCCTTCTCGGTGATGAAGACGGCGCCGTCCGACTTGCGCGAATAGAGGTTGCCATCGGCCAGCGCCTCGAGCGCCGGCACCGCGGCGCTGTCGCCGGTCGCGGCGATCGCGTTCACCTGCTTCTCGGTATCGGAATAGCTGCCCTTGCCGAGGGCGTTGATGAGCTCGCGCAGCGCTTCGTCCTGGGCGAAAGCCGGGTTCGATCCGAACCCTGTCGCCGCAGCAAGCAGGATGAAGACGACGGCCAACAGGCTTCGCATGCGTCCCATGAACCGGCTGGCCTCGGCTGAATTTGCGTCCGTCAATCGCATCGAGCAGATCGAATGCTGGAAATCGGTGCGGGAAACTGGGGGGCCGGAGCCACCGGCCCCCCAAAGGTGCATCGCGGTCGCTAGGAGCCTTTGCCGCCGCACTTTCCGGTGGCGGCATTGAAGTTTCCGCAAGACAGCGGCGCCCGCCAATCGGAGATCAGGTCCTTCGAATCGGGCAGGTAGTCCGACCACTCGTCGCCGACGACGAGGCCGGGGGTCTCCCAGACCACCTCGAACTGGCCGTCGTCCTGAATCTCGCCGATCAGCACCGGCTTGGTCAGGTGGTGGTTCGGCATCATCGTGGCGTAGCCGCCGGTGAGGTTGGGCACCGACACGCCGATCATGGCGTCGATCACGGCATCGGGATCGGTGGTGCCGGCCTTCTCGACCGCCTTCACCCACATGTTGAAGCCGATATAGGCGGCTTCCATCGGGTCGTTGGTGACGCGGTCGTCGTCGCCGATGAAGGCCTTCCAGGTCGCAATGAACTCCTCGTTCACCGGCGTATCCACGCTCTGGAAATAGTTCCAGGCCGCGAGGTGGCCGACGAGCGGGCCGGTGTCGACGCCGGCGAGTTCTTCCTCACCCACCGAGAACGCGACGACCGGGATGTCCTCGGCCTTGATGCCCTGGTTGGCGAGTTCCTTGTAGAACGGCACGTTGGCGTCGCCGTTGATGGTCGAGACCACGGCGGTCTTCTTGCCGGCTGAGCCGAAGGCCTTGATGTCGGAGACAATCGTCTGCCAGTCGGAGTGACCGAACGGCGTGTAGTTGATCATGATGTCTTCCGGCGCGACGCCCTTGGCCTGGAGGTAAGCCTCGAGAATCTTGTTGGTCGTGCGCGGATAGACGTAGTCGGTACCGGCGAGGACCCAGCGCTCGACGCCTTCCTCGTTCATCAGGTAGTCGACGGCCGGGATCGCCTGCTGGTTGGGCGCGGCGCCGGTATAGAAGATGTTGCGCTGGCTCTCCTCGCCCTCGTACTGCACTGGGTAGAAGAGGATGCCGTTGAGTTCCTCGAACACCGGCAGAACGGACTTGCGGGACACCGACGTCCAGCAGCCGAAGACGGCGGCGACCTTGTCCTGGCTGATCAGCTCGCGCGCCTTCTCGGCGAAGAGCGGCCAGTCGGAAGCGGGATCGACAACCACGGCCTCGAGCTGCTTGCCGAGCAGGCCGCCTTTCTTGTTCTGCTCCTCGATGAGCATGAGCATGACGTCCTTCAACGTCGTCTCGGAGATCGCCATCGTCCCCGAAAGCGAGTGAAGGATACCGACCTTGATGGTGTCGTCCGCGGCATAGGCCGGGGCTAACCCGGCGAGCGGCGCCGCGGTGGCAATGCCGGCGGCGACGGCGAGTCCCCTAACGATTCCCCTGTCAATCAGCATATGGCGTGGTCTCCTGTCCCTGACAGCCGCGATGAAAAAGCACTCTGCCCTCCCGCAGCGTGGAACTGGTTTCGCAAGAAGCGGGCCAGAGGCTCCGTGCGCATCCTGCCCCCGGCTCCCGCCCCTTGTGCCGCCGCCACCGGGACGGAGCCGCACCGCCCGTCGGGTATCTGTCACGCCAGACGCACAACCCGAGAGCGATTGCCTATTTCATAGACATATCGAGTCGGACAGGCTCCGTTTGCCTGTTTTTAGGGCGACATGCATGCACGTTCGCCGCCTTTACCGCCGCCATGGCCCCGATTACAGTCCGCCTCGTAAAGGCCCTCGAGGGCGGGCGCCAGGCGGAGGAACTCCATGCGCAACGTCGTCCACGCGGCTCGTCTTCTGGTCATCGCGATCCTGCTCGCAGCCGGCACCGGCTTCAGTGCCGTGGCGGCCGAGCAGACGCGGGTGATCATTACGCCGGACGCCGACTATCCCGGTTTCGACTACCAGACGGTCAAGAACGTCGATCTCGAGGCCTGCAAGGCGGCATGCATCGCCGGCAACCAGTGCCGCGCCTTCACCTACAACACCAAGGCGCGCTGGTGCTTCCTCAAGACCGACTTCGGCACCCTCACCGCCGCGGTGGGCGCCACCGCCGGGCGGCTGGTCCAGACCACGGAGCTGACGCCGAGCCTGGAAGCGACCCGCCTCGCCCAGCTCGATTTCGTTCCCGGCCGCTTTGTCGACGAGGCGCGCGAGCTTGTCGGCACCATCAAGGGCCGCTTTCCGCCGCCCGAAGGCAGCGCCTACCAGGGCCTCCGCGACCAGGGCACCGCTGCCTACAACGCCGGGAACTACGCCGACGCCGCGCGCTTCTTCGGCGAGACGCTCGCCATTGCCGACGACAATCCCGGCGTCTGGCTCGACTTCGCCATCGCCAGCCTCGCCCGCAACCCCGACGACTGGTCCGAGCGCCAGCAGGCCTATCGCGACATCACCGCGGCCAGCATCAACGGCTTTGTCCGCTCCGATACCGACGACAACCAGGCCAAGGCCCTGGCGTTGATGGGCGACGGTTTCGCCCGGCGTGAGGAATGGAAGCTCTCCTACCGCTCCTACCGCGCCAGCCTCGCGCTGGTCGAGGAGCCCTCGGTCCGCGCCGACTATGAGCGGGTCATTGCCGAGCACGGCTTCCGCATCGTCTCGCATAATGTCGATGCCGACATCGCCGACCCGCGCATCTGCGTGGTCTTCTCTGACGACCTGCCGGTCGCCGACCCCCGCCTCGCCGACTTCGTCACCGTGTCCGGCGGCGAGGGTCTCGCCGTCGAGCCGGAGCGTCGCCAGATCTGCATCTCGGGCGTGGTCCATGGCGGTCGCTACGACGTCCGCATCCGCGGTGGTCTGCCCGCTGCCGACGGCGAGGTCCTCGCCCATCCGGTCGAGCTCAACGTCTATGTCCGCGACCGCGCGCCCTGGGTCGGCTTCGCCGGCAACGCCTATGTGCTCCCCGCCGGCCCCGGCGCCTCAATCCCGATCGTCTCGGTCAACACCGACAAGGCGCTCGCCTCGATCTACCGCATCGGCGAGCGCGGCGTCGCCTATGCGGTCCGCAACAACCAGTTCATGCGTGCCCTGTCGTCCTGGAGCGCCGAGAACATCGCCGATTCGAGCGGCGAGAAGGTCTGGGAAGGCGAGATCCTGATCCAGTCCGATCTCAATAAGACCATCACCACCGCGGTGCCGGTCAGCGACGCGATCCCCGATCTCCGCCCCGGCATCTATGTCATTACCGCCAAGGCCGAGCTCGATCCCGACCAGTGGGGCCAACTCGCCACCCAGTGGTTCGTGGTCTCCGACCTCGGCCTGACTGCGCTCTCGGGCAGCGACGGCATCCACGCCATCGTCCGCTCGCTGTCCACCGCCGAGCCGGTCGCCGGCGCCAAGCTCCGCCTCGTCGCCGTCAACAACGACGTCCTCGGCGAGGGCACCACCGACCAGAACGGCTATGTCCGGTTCGATCCCGGCCTCGCCCGCGGCACCGGCGGCACCGCCCCGCAGATGATTGACGCCACCGTCGGCGACGGCGATTACGCCTTCATCGACCTCACCCGCGCCGCCTTCGATCTGTCCGACCGCGGCGTCGACGGCCGCCCCTCGCCCGGTCCGCTCGATGTGTTCGTCACGCCCGAGCGCGGCATCTACCGGCCGGGCGAGACCGTCTATCTCACCGCGTTGGTCCGCGACGCGCGCGCCATCGCCGTCACCGGCCTGCCCCTCACCCTCGTCGTCGAGCGGCCCGACGGGGTCGAGTATCTCCGGCAAACGCTGTCCGACGCCGGCCTCGGCGGCTATTCGGCGAATGTCGATCTGCTCGCCGACGCCATGCGCGGCTCTTGGCAGGTTCGCCTCTATGCCGACCCCAAAGGCCCTTCCGTCGCTGAGACCTCGGTGCTGGTCGAGGACTTCCAGCCCGAGCGCCTCGCCTTCGAGCTCGAGACCGACGCCAAGGCGATCGGCAGCTCCCAGCCCATCGCGATCGACATCGACGCCCGCTACCTCTACGGCGCCACCGCGCCCGGTCTGTCGATCGACGGCGACATCGACATCCGCGCTGCTGACACCGTTGCCGGCTTTGGCGGCTACCATTTCGGCCTCGCCGACGATCGGATCGAGCCGATGCGCGAGCCGATCGACCTCGGCGCCATCACCGATGAGGACGGCAAGGCGACCATCGACGTCGCGCTGCCAGAACTGCCCTCCACCACGGTGCCGCTCGAGGCCCAGATCATCGTCCGCATCGCCGACACCAACGGCCGCGCCGTCGAGCGCCGGCTCACCCTGCCGGTGACGCCGGAGGTGCCGATGATCGGCGTCCGGCCGCAGTTCGGCGACGACGAGGTCGAGGAGGGCGCCACCGCCAATTTCGACGTCATCCTCGTCGATCCGGACGGCCGGCGCATCGCCGGCACCGGCCTCGCCTGGCGGCTCGACCGGATCACGTCGGAGTATCAGTGGTACCGCTCCGACGGCAGCTGGAACTACGAGGTCGTGACCAGCGCCGAGCGGATCGCCACGGGCGAGGTCGACGCCACGGCCGAGGGCCCCGTGACGGTCTCGGCCAATGTCGACTGGGGCCGCTACCGGCTGACGGTTGAGCGCCAGGGCGACGAGCCTGCCGCCACGAGCTACGAGTTCTACGCTGGATGGTACATCTCCTCGGCGTCGTCATCGACGCCCGACGTGCTCGACGTCGCCCTCGACAAGCCCGCCTACCGCGTCGGCGATACCGCAAAGCTCCGCCTCGATCCGCGCTTCGCCGGCATCGCGGTGGTCACGGTGCTTGACGACCGGCTGATCACCATGAAGGCGGTCGAGGTGCCGGAGGAAGGGACCAGCGTCGATCTCGAAGTCACCGACCAGTGGGGACCCGGCGCCTACGTCACGGCGACCCTCTTCCGGCCGATGGACATCCCGGCAAAGCGCATGCCCTCGCGCGCCCTCGGCCTCACCTGGGCCAAGGTCGATCCGGGCGACCATGACCTTGCCGTCGCGCTCGACGTCGTCGACGAGATGCGCCCGCGCCAGCCGACGACGATTCCGGTCTCGATCGGTAATCTCGAGCCCGGCACCCGGGCCTATGTCACGGTCGCCGCCGTCGATGTCGGCATCCTCAACCTCACCAACTTCCAGCCGCCGGCACCCGACGACTGGTATTTCGGCCAGCGCAAGCTCGGCATGGACATCCGCGACCTCTACGGCCTCCTGATCGATCGCATGCAGGGCGTCCCCGGCGAGATCCGATCCGGCGGCGACGGCGGCGGCGTCCGCCTCGCCGCGCCGCCCCCGACCGAGAAGCTCATCGCCTTCTATTCAGGCATCGTCGAGGTCAATCCCGAAGGCAAGGCCACCGTCTCGTTCGACATGCCGCAGTTCAACGGCACCGTCCGGGTGATGGCGATGGCGTGGTCGCGCGACGGCGTCGGCCACGCGGTCAAGGACGTGCTGGTCCGCGATCCGGTAGTGGTTTCGGCGAGCATCCCGCAGTTCCTCCACACCGGCGACAGTTCGCGTCTCCTCGTCGAGATCAACAACGTCGCCGGCGCCGCCGGCGACTACGGCCTCAGGATCGCGGCCGGCGACGGCATCGGCATCGCGACGGACGATCTCGATCGTACCGTGACGCTCGCCGAGAAGGAGCGGCAGAGCTTCAACATTCCGATCTCGGGCGACGAGGTAGGCGACTACACGGTCACCGTCACCCTCACCACGCCCGACGGCAATGCCTGGCCGCGTGAGCTCGCCCTAGGCATCCGTCCGCCGGGGCAGCCGGTGACGCGGCGCAACGTCGTCGCGCTTGCCGGTGGGGCGACCCTCACGGTCGATGCCGCACCGCTCGCCGAGTTCGTGCCGGGCACGGCCTCGGTCGGCGTGTCGATCGGCGGGGCCAGCCGGCTCGATGTCGCCGGCATCCTCGCCGCCCTCGACCGCTACCCCTATGGCTGCGCCGAGCAGCTCACAAGCCGCGCCCTGCCGCTCGTCTATCTCAACGACGTTGCGGTTGCGGTCGGTGCCGCCACCGACGCCGAGATCTCTGGCCGGGTGCAGAAGGCGATCCAGGGCGTCCTCGCCAACCAGTCCTCGTCTGGCTCGTTCGGCCTGTGGGGGCCCTATGGCGGCGGCAATCTCTGGCTCGACTCCTACGTCACCGACTTCCTGACCCGCGCCGCGGAGAAGGGATTCGACGTGCCGGAGCTGTCGCGGACCATCGCCCTCGACAACCTGTCGAACCGCCTCTCCTATGCCGACGACTTCCAGGAGGGCGGCGAGGACATCGCCTATGCGCTCTACGTGCTGGCCCGCGCCGGCCGCGCCTCGCTCGGCGACCTGCGCTACTATGCCGAGACCAAGATCGGCAACTTCGGCACGGCCCTTGCCAAGGCCCAGATCGGTGCGGCGCTGGCCCTTTACGGCGATCGCCAGCGTGCGTCCCGCGCCTTCGCTGCGGCCGTCGCCGATCTCGGTACCGGCCGCAACCAGGACTACTGGACCAACGACTACGGCAGCCAGCTCCGCGACACAGCGGCGGTGCTGACCCTCGCCGCCGAGAGCGATGTCGGCAGTGTCGACATCCGCTCTCTCGCCGATGCCCTCGCCAACGAGGACGCCGCCCGCCGCTACACCAGCACCCAGGAGAACGCCTGGATGCTGCTGGCCGCCGCGGCGCTGATCGAGGATTCGGCACGGACGAGCTTCGAGATCGAAGGCGCCACCGTCGCCGGGCCGCTCTACAAGGAGTACGCCCAGGCGACGCTGGAGGCCGCACCGGTCGCGATCAGGAACCTCGGCACCGACACCCTCGATGCCGTGCTCGCCACCACCGGCGTGCCGGTCGTCCCCGAGCCTGCCGGCGGCGACGGCTTCACCATCGAGCGCTTCACCTACACCGTCGACGGCGAGCCGACCGACATCGCCGTCGTCGGCCAGAACGAGCGCATCGTGGTGATGCTCACCGTCACCGCCGACCTCGGCCGCGCCGGCAATATCCTGATCGTCGACCCGATCCCGGCCGGCTACGAGATCGAGAATCCCAACATCTCGGCCAGCGGCGACGTCACCAACTTCGGCTGGCTCGAGGTCGACCGCAACGTCGATCATACCGAGGCACGGGTCGACCGCTTCGTCGCGGCGATGGAGCGGAGCGCCGGCGATCCGCTCCAGTACAGCGTCGCCTATTCGATGCGCGCGGTCTCGCCGGGGGTCTTCGCCCAGCCTGCGGCGACGGTCGAAGATATGTATCGGCCCTATCTCAATGCCCGTACCGGAACCGGCACGGTGGAGGTGGTCGGCCCGATCCGGTAGGCGAGAAGTAACCTGTAGGGCGAATAGGCGACGCCTCCCGCGTCGCCGTCCGAGCCACCCGCACGGGTGATCCCGGCTGCGACGCGCGCTTGCGCCTTGCACCGGAGCGGCATGGGCAATCAACGCCGTGGTGCCCTCGTGCCGAGGCCCCTGCCTATGGGGCCGCCGCCTTCTCCGACCGACCCGAGACCCAGCCGCGAAGGGCCCCGGCCAGCCACACGACCGATACGAACAGGAAGGGCACGAAGAAGATGCCCAGGAGTGTCGCGGCGATCATGCCGCCCATCACGCCGATGCCGATGGCGTTCTGCGCCGCCGACCCCGCGCCGGTGGCGATCGCGAGCGGCAGTACGCCGAGGATGAAGGCGAGGGACGTCATCAGGATCGGGCGCAGCCGGATTCGCGCCGCTTCGGTCACCGCCTCGGTGGCGGTTCGCCCCCGGGCCATCAGGTCGCGTGCGAACTCGACGATCAGGATCCCGTTCTTGGCGGTCAGGCCGATGGTGGTGAGCAGGCCGACCTTGAAGTAAACGTCGTTCGATTGGTCGAACAGCCATGCCGCAAGCAGCGCGCCGAACACGCCGACCGGGACTGCGAGGATGACGGAGAACGGGATCGACCAGCTCTCGTACAGGGCGGCGAGACAGAGGAAGACGACCAGCAGCGACAGGACGTAGAGCATCACCGCCTGGGAGCCGGCGAGCCGCTCCTGGTAGGAGAGGCCCGACCAGGCGGCGGTGTAGCCGCCGGGCAGCCCGGCGACCAGTGCATCGGCCACATCCATGGCGTCGCCGGAACTCGCGCCCGGTGCTGCCGAGCCGTCAATGGCGATCGCAGCGGTGCCATTGAAGCGGGCCAGCGTCGGCGACCCCTGCACCCACTCGGTGGAGGCAAAGGCCGAGAACGGGACCATCTCGCCGCTGTCGTTCCGGACATACCATTTGTTGATATCTCCGGGCTGCATGCGGAACGGCGCATCCGCCTGCACATAAACCGGCTTGATCTCGCCGTTGTATACGAAGTCGTTGACCCGGCTTCCGGCGAAAGCGGTGGTGATCAGAGTATTGATCGCCGCGAGATCGATGCCGAACGCACCCGCCTTCTCTTCGTCAATGTTGATCTTGAGCTGCGACTCCTCCGTCCGCGAGTTGCCACGAAGGTTCTGGATAACGTCGCTTCCCTGCGCCGCGTCGACCAGGGCGTTGGCGGCGGCGTTTAACGCCTCGCGACCTTGGTTACCGGTGTCCTCGATATACATCGTGAAGCCGCTGGTCTGGCCTAGCCCCTGGATTGCCGGGGGGTTGAGGACGAAGACCTGCGCATCGCGGATCTGGCTGAAATAGGCCGAGGCGCGCTGGGCGACGGCACTCGCCGAAAGGCTGTCGTCCGTCCGCTCGTCGAAGTCCTTGAGGCTGATGAAGCCCATCGCGGCGTTCTCGCCGCTGCCGCTGAAGGAGAAGCCGAGATTCATGAACACCGCCTCTACGGCATCTTTCTCTGCGCTGAGGAAGTAGTCCTCGACGATGTCGATCACCGCCTGCGTGCGGGCGGCGTTGGCCCCCGCCGGGAGGGTGATCTGCGTCATCAGCACGCCCTGGTCCTCCTCCGGCAGGAAGGAAGTGGGGAGCCGCGTGTAGAGCAGGTAGGCCGAGCTACCGAGGATGGCGAAGACGATCACCATGACAAGCGCCCGGCCGACGAGCGAGCGCACCGAGCGGGCATAGCCGCCGGTCATGCGCTCGAGACCGCGCTCGAACAGGCCGAGCCAGCGGGCGACGAGGCCATGACCATGATTCGGCTTGAGCATGATCGCGCACAATGCGGGGGTGAGCACCACCGCGACGAACACGGACAACAGCATCGCCGAAGCGATGGTCACCGAGAACTGCCGGTAGATGACGCCGACCGAGCCGGAGAAGAATGCCATGGGAATGAACACGGCAGTGAGCACAAGCGCGATGCCGAGCAGGGCGCCGGTGATCTCGCCCATCGACTTCTCGGTCGCCTCGCGCGGCGGCAGGCCCTCCTCGCGCATGATGCGCTCGACGTTCTCGACCACGACGATCGCATCGTCGACGAGGAGACCGATGGCGAGCACCATCGCGAACATGGTGAGCATGTTGATCGAGTACCCGAGCATCGCGAGCACGGCGAAAGTGCCCATCAGCACCACCGGCACCGCGATCATCGGGATGAGGGTCGCCCGAAGGTTCTGGAGGAAGAGCAGCAGAACGAGGAAGACGAGGATGATGGCCTCGATCAGGGTGTGGATGACCTTCTCGATCGACAGCTCGACAAAGGGCGTCGTCTCGTAGGAGTAGGCGATCTCGACGCCCTCGGGCAGCGATCCGGCGAGGGCGTCGAGCTCCGTGTGCACGCGTTCCGCGGTCGAGATGGCGTTTGCGCCCGACGCGAGTTGCACGCCGAAGCCGGCCGTCGGCATTCCGTTGTACGTGGACCGCTGGCCGTAGCTCTCGAGGCCGAGTTCGACGGTGGCGACGTCCTCCAGGCGAACCACCGAACCGT
>Ga0207773_100625_pt1 | contig 12784 bp, 16 predicted proteins | sample TtaePargueraPR_2_FD_187281 | JGI IMG/M metagenome (GOLD analysis project Ga0207773, IMG submission 187281) | Aerobic enrichment media microbial communities from Bioluminiscent Bay, La Parguera, Puerto Rico - Tt and M1 (3) (SPAdes) | ecosystem: Environmental > Aquatic > Marine > Unclassified ...
CTAGGATCTGTACTCATAAAGGGGATTCCCAAATTGAGCACGGTGTGATTCAAGCTTCCAAACTGCGGGAGCTTGAGGATGGCACGTTTCGATCTGACCGATGCCGAGTGGGCGATCATCTCGCCGTTGTTGCCGAACAAGCCGCGTGGGGTCGCCCGGGTCGACGACCGCCGCGTGGTCAACGGCATCTTCTATGTGTTGCGCACCGGTTCGCCGTGGCGCGATCTGCCGGAGCGCTATGGTCCCTACACGACGGTTTACAACCGCTTCAATCGTTGGGCCAAGGCCGGCGTCTGGCTGACGGTGTTCGAGGCGCTGGCTCAGCGCTCGCCGGATTCGCTGCATCTGATCGACTCCTCGATCGTGCGGGCGCATCAGCACGCCGCCGGCGGAAAAAAGGGGGCGCGGATCACGCCATCGGCCGTTCTCGTGGAGGATTGAGCACCAAGCTTCACACGGTGGTCGACGCCAGCGGCCTTCCCGTCCGCCTGCTCATCTCGCCCGGCCAGGCCTCCGACAAAGCCCTCGTCGCCGCGCTGCTCGACGGCCTGCGGCCCGCCGCCGACACCGTGGCGGACCGCGGCTACGACGCCCAAGCCATCGTTCGGATGATCGCCGACCATGGATCGCGACCGCACATTCCAACCCAGCGCAGCCGCAGGCAGCAACGCTCCGTCGACCGACACCTCTACAGACAGCGCAACCTCGTCGAACGCTTCTTCAACAAACTCAAACACTTCCGCCGCATCGCCACGCGCTACGACAAGCTCGCCAGAAACTTCCTCGCAGCCGTTGCCCTGGCATCCTCCCGACTCTGGCTCAAGCATTATGAGTCCACGACCTAGTCCGGTTGCATGCGCAACCGCTCTTTGGACTAGGAGGAAAGACCAATGAAAACAGATATTTATCAACGCATAACCGATCAAATCGTGGCCGCCCTGGAAGAGGGCGTGCGGCCCTGGATGAAGCCATGGAGCGCTGAGCACGCGGCTGGACGGATCGAAAAGCCCCTGCGGGCGAACGGCGTGCCCTATCAGGGGATCAATACGATCATGCTGTGGTCGGCCGCCGTGGCTGAGGGGTATGCCGCGCCGGTCTGGATGACCTTCCAGCAAGCCAAGGAATTGGGCGCGCGTGTGCGCAAGGGCGAGAAAGGCCAGCTAGTCGTCTATGCCTCGACACTTACCCGCACCGAAACAGACACGGAAACCGGCGAGGAGCTGGAACGCGATATCCCCTTCATGAAGGGCTATACCGTGTTCAATGTGGAGCAGATCGACGGGCTGCCGGCGCACTACCACACTCCGGCGCGGCCGCGTCTCGATCCGGTGCGGCGGATCGATCATGCCGAGGCGTTCTTCGCCGCCACCGGTGCCGATATCCGCCATGGCGGAAACCAGGCCAGCTACAACGTCACCGCCGACCGGGTGCGCATGCCGCTGTTCGAGACCTTCCGCGACGCCGAAAGCTACTACGCCACCCTGGCGCACGAGAGCACCCATTGGACGCGCCATCCCGCGCGGCTGGACCGGGATTTCGGGCGCAAGCGGTGGGGCGATGAAGGCTATGCGATGGAAGAGCTCGTCGCCGAACTCGGCAGCGCCTTCCTGTCCGCCGACCTTGACCTGGCGCTTGAGCCGCGAGCGGATCACGCCGCCTATATCGGTTCTTGGCTGGACGTGCTGAAGGGCGACAAGCGGGCGATCTTCACGGCCGCCGCCCACGCGCAGCGCGCCGCCGACTACCTGCATAGCCTTCAGGTAGCGGACGCAGAGAAGGCGGCGGCATGAGAGCGCCCGACACCGTCATGCTGGACGGGCGCGCCTATAGCTGGCGCGCCATCCTTAGACAGCGCCGCGAACAGATTGAAGCCTGGAAGGCGGCGCAGCCGCAGCAACCAGCGCTCTTCGCCTTGATTGAGGATCATCGCCCAAAGTCTGAGCGCACCGCCGCCGGACGCTATCTGGAGCCAACGTTGCTGAGCCTATTTGGCGGCGCGGATGGCGGGGCATAGTGCCGTCGACCGCATCTGCTACACAGTCACAGACGTCCTGGTTCTCATCTGCGCGGCGTCTCATGAATCATTATTCAGCAGATGCGTCTGGAAAAATCAATTTTCATGGTGTAGAATCTTTTTTCAGGAAAATTGGCTGAAAAGCCGAAAATTCAGAGAGTGAGTTCATATTTCATGGCAAGGGGAGAGTGTTATCAGTTTTCAGGGCCTGTGACGGTTTTTCAGGAGCGGCGGCTTCCCGTGAAGGCCACCCTGGCAGGCTATAGCGCGCTGATCGACGCGTTCACGCTGTCGGTTCCTCTGCCGCGAATGCTGTACGCGACGGGCGAGCGTCACAAGGTCATCGAGGCAGACGGTTGGCATATTCTGACGCCGCGCCATGCCCCGCAGCCGACGCTAGAAGGCCATCTGACATTCGCCCTCAAATATGAAGGGCTAGACCTGGCCGTTCTCAAGCGCTTGTTCCTGGCAGCCGGCGGCCCTGAGATCGAGGCTTTGGTCCGCGCGACGCCGACCGGCACCTATGCCCGCCGCATCTGGTTTCTCTATGAATGGCTGACCGGCGAACGCCTCGATCTCCCAGACGCCGCTGGCGGCCGCTATGTGCCTGTCGTCGATCCGGCGCGGCAGTGGGCCGGCACCGAGGACATGGTTTCCCGCCAACGGGTGAAGAACAACCTGCCCGGGACCTCTGAATTCTGCCCTCTGGTGCGCCGCACGCCGGCCCTTGAAGCGTTCATCGCCGAGGATTTGCCAAGCCGGGCAAGCCAGGCGGTGAGGGACGTGCCGCGCGATCTCTTAGCGCGCACCGCCGCCTTCCTGCTCCTGCAGGATTCGAAATCGAGTTACGCAATCGAGGGCGAAAGTCCGCCCCAGAACCGCATTCAGCGATGGGGCCGCGCCATCGGCAATGCCGGCCGTGCGCCCCTCGATCTCGATGAACTCTTGCGGCTACAGAAGATCGTCATCGGCGACACGCGCTTCGTCACGCTAGGATTGCGAACCGAAGGCGGGTTCGTCGGTGAACACGACCGCGACACCCGCATGCCGCTACCGGCGCATGTAAGTGCCCGCGCGGAGGACCTGCCGTCCCTGATGGCGGGAATGATCGCCTTCGAACGCGGGTCGGCGCAGGGGCTGGACCCGGTGATCGCCGCTGCGGTGCTGGCCTTCGGTTTCGTCTATGTCCATCCCTTCGAGGATGGTAATGGCCGCCTTCACCGCTATCTGATCCACCATGTCCTGGCCGAGCGCGGCTTCAATCCGCCCGGCGTGGTGTTTCCGGTATCCGCCGCCATTCTGGACCGGATCGAGGACTATGGCCGCGTGCTTGAAGACTATTCTGAACGCTTATTGCCGCTGATCGAGTGGGACCCGACCGCCGATTTCAATGTCCGGGTCTTGAACGATACGGGTGACTTCTACCGCTATTTCGACGCGACCGCGCATGCCGAATTCCTATTTGCCTGCGTTCGCCAGACCATCGACCAGGATTTGCCGCGAGAGACAGCCTTTCTTCAGCGCTATGACCGGTTCCGTCAGCAGGTTTTGTCACTGATCGACATGCCGGACCGTACGGTCGATCTGCTGTTCCGCTTCTTGCACCATAATGGCGGGCGCCTGTCCAAGCGCGGTCGCGAGAAGGAATTCGACGCGCTCAGCGAGGCGGAGATTGACCAGATAGAGCGCGCCTATGCGGAAGAATTTGATGAGGGCAACGACTGAATGGGAGCGATTACTGGTAAAATATTCTCTGAAAGCGAGTTGAGGGCGGTGGCGCAGGCGCTCGGCGACACAGAAGGTGGTCTGACGAATTCCGAAATTGATGAACTTCTTCAGGTGTGTGGTGTCGCCGATGAAATGGGGCCAGGCACCAAGTGGAAACGCATCTACGGAAATCTCTGGAATCGGCAGGCTCGCGACGGCCATCGGAAGGCTATTCTCGCCTTCATTCGCAAAGCCATGAAGCCAGAAAGGTATCTACGCCAACCTGCGCGTTTTGAAGCAATGCGCTCGTCACTAAACGTCGCCCTTTCCTTTGCGGCCCTTGAGCTTGATGAAACCGGCGCATTGCACAATGCCGAGCGCATTCATACGCTTACAGAGGCTGAGCGCAGGGCCAATGAGCTCAGGTCTGATCTTCAAGTGCGCGGAGTGCACCCAGATGTGCTCTCGTTCTGCCGTGCGGAACTGGTGGCTGACAATTACTTTCACGCTGTTCTTGAAGCAGCGAAGAGCATTTTCGACAAACTGCGATTGTTAAGTGGGCTGAGTGAGGATGGGGCGATCCTTGTCGACAAAGCGCTGTGCGGAAATACACCGCTCATCGCGATCAACAGTATGACTACGGAGAGCGAACGGTCGGAGCAGGCTGGGTTTGCCAATTTGATTAAGGGAACTTACGGCATGTTCCGCAATCCGACCGCGCATGAAGCACGAGTTAGGTGGCATATGGGAAAAGAAGACGCTGAAGATCTTCTGTCCTTAGCTTCTCTCATCCACAGACGCCTGGATTCAGCTCGATTGAAATCCTGAAAGTCAAATCTTGCTGTTCCGATCATCGGCTTCTAAGTCCGCTAGAATGTCCGCTTCAATGTCCGGTTTCTTGTTCCTTATAATTCAATAATATCAACATTCTAATTGATGCGGAAACACGACCGCAGCCGCTTCGATGTCCGCTTGGACGCCCAGCCGTCATCGTTGCCGGTGGCGACCACGGGACGGATCGACATCACGGCCACGATCATCCTGATCACGAGATCGGTCATCGTCCGGCCGGCGATGATTTTGTTGTCCATCCTCGTTGTCTCGCGCCGGCCCATCCCGGCGAACATGTTGTTCATCGGTTCGCTGAAGATCGCGGTGACTGTCATCAGGCTTTGATCGCACGATCCTGGCCTGGTCGCGGTAGAGCCTGGTCATGTCCTTGGTCAGGCCGTGGCGCAGGTGCTTGATCTCCACCTGAAGCGCTTGCCGTTGCCTGAGCTGCCGTTTGATCAGCTTGTGCTTCTGGCGCTTGTCGCGCCTGAGGGCCGCCAGGGCTTCCCGTTCATTCTGATGCCGGACCTTCTGGTAGCGGCCGGTCAGCCAGAACCACACGCCCTTCAGGCCGCTGGGCAGCCGCGCCTGCCGTTCCTTCGTCTCACGCAAATGCCGCCTGCGCTGGACCGTTGCCAGCCGCGCGCGTTCGCGGCGTTGCCGGGCGACCAGGGCGCGTTTCTTTTCCGTTAGCCGTGCCGCCTCTTCGCTATGTCGCGCGCGGCTGTCGTCCATGAACCGGCCGATCACCGGGGCCATGCGTTCGGCGATCCGGTCCTTCACCTCGGCCACGGACGGCAAGCGCTCCGGCTCGCCAAGGCGAGCGCGCACGTCCCTGGCCTTCAGGCCGGTCCATTTGGCGACGGCATAGATCTCGCCCTGGACATCGACGGCCACATAGCCGCGCCGGTCGCCCTTGGCCAGCCACAGGCCGCGTTCTTCCAGCGCCTGGGCGAACGCTTCCGTTGAATCCGAGATCGCCCAGCAATCCTGGAAGGCGGCCTTCAGCTCCCGCGCATCCTTGCCGGCACGCTTGGCCTGTTCCCATTCATCCCGCGTGAAATTGGTCGGATCGCGCCTCTGGCTTTGCGCCAGCCCCGCCGGCATCGTCCAGCCATGCTCCAGATAGAGATCGCGGGACAGCCGCGTCAGCTTGCGCTTGAAGTGCGGCAGGTTAATCGCTGTCATGCTGTCCACATCGATCCGCGACCACACCGCATGGGCATGGCGCCGGCCTTCCTTTTCGTGGAAGACAAGGGCACGGGGCTGACCAGTCAGGCCGAGCTCCGTCTCGATCTTGTCGAGCGCCGAGCGAAACGCCTGATCGGAAACCATGGCACCCTCCGGCGGGTTGAGGCTGAGCGAGAACAGGAATTGTTTACACCTCGTGCCCCGGCTGACCGCATAGGCTTCCTGGAATGCTTCGGTCAGGGTGGCGGCCATGAAGCCGCGCAGCTCATTGACCTCGACATGGTCGTTGTCGTGCACCTTCAGAAGGTGCGTGGCAAGCTGCTTGGCTCCGGCGCGCTGGCTGCCCTTCAGGATCATTCCGGCCCCGCCTTCAGGCCCAGGGCAGCGACCAATTCCCGGCGCATGCGCTCGATATTGCGGCAGGCCTCCCGCAGGGCCGCCTCGGTATCCGGCGTCACCGGAAGGGACCCGGAATTGGCCGCCCGGGCAAGCTGATTGAGGTTGCTCGACAGCCGCGACTTGCCGAGCTCACCCAAGAGCTTTCCAAGCGCCTGGTGATCGGCGACCGGCGTCGTGCTGCGCGCCTTGCGCGGGGCGGCGCCATCGCCCAGCAGCACGGACCGGATATAAGCGCCCAGCGGTTGGCGCCCGGCCGCCGCCTTCAGCCGATCCCTTTCCTCCCAGGTCAGCCGCAGCGAGAACGGCGCGTCCGTCGGCTTGCGTTTCCTCCGTCTTGGGGCGTTCTTCTGAGCGTCTTCTTGGTTCCCACTTCCCTTGGCCGAGCGATTGAAATCAGGTTCGATGTTTCGGTCGCTAACCCGATAGGTGTCAAAATCTGCCATCTCAAACCTCCATTGAGACAGCGCGCGCCAAGCCAATACTGATAATGAAATCAGTTGGTTAGATTGGCGCCGATGTCTCTAGCTTGAAACAGCAGGGAAAGCGTATTGCAGGCCCCCGCAACCACCTTTACCTGCTCAACGATTTCGGACGTCGATTCTCGATATTGGCGAGTCCGGTTATCGTTGTGCAGGAGATGCGCGTTGCGCTTCCCCGCAACCATCTCAAATTGCGACGCCAAGTCGCGCAGATCGGTCGCCCCAACGGGGCGGCCTTTCTGTTTGGGCAAGTTCAGACTCGAGTCAGCCTCCGACTTGAACCTGCATCGAAAATACAATAAATATTCAATACGAATGCGTCAAATATCTAACAACATTATTTTTTACACACTGTCAGTTCTGATTAAATAATTGCTGCAGACAAGATTTTATTTTATCGGCGCCGCAATATTTCCGTTGGTAACTATCTCGAATCTCAAGCCTCACCCTCAACCAGCAGCCGCCATGCTGGCACCTCCAGCGCTGCCGCGATCCTCGCCAGAACGACCACGGTCGGGTTGCGGACGCCCCGCTCCACTCCGCTGACATAGGTGCGGTGCAGGCCGCATTCGAGCGCCAGGCCTTCCTGGGAAAGCCCCTTCTGGCGACGGTAATGTCTGAGGTTGAGTCCAACCTGTCGGCGGATGTCCATGAAGGGGAAGCATCGGCGCCGCAGACCTTTGGTCTACAGACTATGAGTCTCTTTTCGCTGGACTCCACCGGTTCCGCAAGCCATGCAGCTAGGGTCAACCAAAGGGGGACCTAGCTGTGACTACCATCGCCGATACCGTGCGCCTCGAACCGTCGCCGTCGATAGCGTCTGTGGATTGCCCGCCCGCAGCTCACCGTGGGCGAGCCCGTGGGCTTCGTTGGCCGCTTCTGATCGTGCGTTCTCTGACAGCGCTCGCCTGCCTGGCTGTCGTGACCGCTTGCGTGCCCCAGGCTGGCCGAAGCGGCGCGGGCGATCCATCCGCTCCGCCATCCACCGAGATCACCGTCACCGACGACCCGTTCGATGCGTCCGTCACCTACGAGACCGCAATGATCGAACAGGATGGGGCATCCTGGAATGAGGGCACCCAGCTTTACCAGCTTGTCGGCGCCATCGACCGCCGGGATGGCACGCGCGAATTCAGCATGACCTGGGGCATCATCTACAATGGCCAGAATTGGCGCTTCTATGACCGCGCCACCCTGCCGGGCGGTCGGGCGCTCACTCTGATCACCGCCGACCGGGGTGTGAGTCGGTGCTCGGGCGGCGGCTCCTGCCTCTACCGGGAGATCTACGCCATCGTCCTGCCGGAGGACACCGTCCAGGCGGCCCGTCAGTCGGGGCTGCAGATTCAGGTCTCGGGACGGGGAGACAGCCGGATCGTCACCATCCCGGGCAGCCAAGTGAACGCGCTGCTGGACCGGATGGGCGCGGGAGCCTCATAGCCTCGGCTAGGAGAAGTAAGCAAGCGAGCTACGCCAAATCGGGAAGGGCCCTGCCTGCCCTTCCCCTCCTATATAGCCTCGGCTAGGAGAAGTAAGCAAGCGAGCTACGCCAAATCGGGAAGGGCCCTGCCTGCCCTTCCCCTCCTATCTCTTTTTGGGGTTCCACGCTCGCAGATCCTGCCGGTCAACAATGCCACTCCCGCCGTCTGCAACGGCCCACCACACCATATCTAGATATTTAATTGACAGCCTCCCCTAGCTGTGGTTGTACTATCTGTAACTTGAGCGCCATATGCTCAAGGGAGGCAGAATCAAGGGTCCGCAAATTCCGAGACCCAGAATCAGCCTACATCGTTCCGACATGGTCGGTATGGGGATGTAGTGCTGATTTCGTCGCCCTCCCCTTCCGCCAGTCGGGTTTGAGCAACCCCGAAGACGGGAGGATCGATTGCAACATGTTGCAAACGCCAACCAGACGCCTCGGCACGTGCTCCGGCGTCTTACCCTCAGCGAGATCAAGGTCGGCAACCGGTCGCTGCGACGACGGAGCCGGAAAGCTGCTGAGAAGCTCGAGAGAAGTCTCGACCGCTTTGGCCTGGTGGCTCCGATCATCTGCGACAGAGACCACCGCCTGATCGACGGCCACGCCCGCCTCCGCCACGCCAAGGAGCGCGGTAGCACCCATATCGACGCCATCGTGTTGCAGGACGATCCGTCTCCAGCCGAGTTGAAGGCTCTGGGGATCGCGCTCAACCGGCTGCCCGAGGATGCCGAATGGGATCGCGAAGCCCTCGCCGATACGCTCTCGACCATCCTCGAGCTTGATGGCGACTTCGATCTGAACCTGACCGGCTTCGAGATCCCTGAGATCGACATCATGCTGGACGAGGCCGGCAGCCGCGGGCAGCACGACGCCATCGACGACGAGATCGCCGACCCGCCCCGCCGACCGGTCGCCCACCCGGGCGATGTGTTCGCGCTCGGTCCGCACATGATCGCCTGCGGTGATGCCAGGGACGCCGACCTCACTGATCGGCTGCTGGAGGGCGTGCCGGGCATCACCATGGTCTTCACCGACCCGCCCTACAACGTGCCCGTCTCCGGTCATGTCTCAGGCCTCGGTCGAGTGCGGCACCGCGAGTTCCCGATGGCCACGGGCGAGATGACGGCGGAGGCCTTCACCGCCTTCCTGACAGAGACGCTCGGCCCCGCCACCGCCCGGTGTCGCGATGGAGCCGTCGTCTTTGTCTGCATGGACTGGCGCCACGTCGCCGAACTGACCGCGGCGGCCCGGCAGCTCAGACTCGACCAGATCAATCTCTGTGTCTGGGTGAAGCCCAATGGCGGCATGGGAAGCTTCTACCGCTCCCGCCACGAGCTGGTCCTGGTCTTCAAGGTCGGCACTGCCTCTCATCTCAACAATGTCGACCTCGGCCGGCACGGACGCTACCGGACCAATGTCTGGGAGTATGATGGTATCAATCATTTCAGCCGCAGCCGCCGGGACGATCTCAGCCTCCACCCCACGGTCAAGCCCGTGGCGATGGTCGAGGATGCGATCAAGGACTGCACGCGTCGCGGCGACGTCGTCTTCGATGGCTTCCTCGGCAGCGGCTCCACTCTCCTCGCCGCCGAGCGTAGCGGCCGGGTGTGCCGGGGCGTCGAGCTCGACCCGGGTTATGTCGACCTGGCCATCGAGCGCTGGCAGGCCTTGACCGACTGGGAGGCCATCCATGGCCCGACCGGCCTGACCTTCCGTCAACTCCGCGCCCGGCGTCATCGCCGGCTCGCCCAGGCCGTGGGAGGCTGAGATGTCCGATCCTGCAGGCGTTAACTCATTCGGTGCCCGGCACAGGACCCGGCCTCAACCCAAGGCACGGCATCGGACCCGGTCGACCAGCAGCGCTGTGCCGGCCGCCCGGCCTAATCGGGAGGCTGGACGGGCGGCTGGATCCGGTCCGACTGTCCGAGGCGACTACGAGGTCGGCTACGGCAAGCCACCCATGCGGACGCAGTTCAAGCCTGGACAGTCGGGTAATCCGAAGGGTCGGCCGCGCGGCTCGAAGAACTGGAGGACCCTCGCTCGTGAGGCTCTCGATGATCAAGCCACCGTCCGGATCGGCGGGCGTAAGAGGCGCCTCAGCCATCGTGAGCTGGGAGTGAGAAAGCAGGTTCAGAAGATGATTGCCATAGGTGACCACAAATCCTTTCAGACGCTCATGCAGATGGACGAAGAGGAGGCAGCAGCACGGGCTGGGGATGGAAGTGTACCAACGCCTACACCTCTTTCCCCCGAAGACCGGAATCAGCTCAAGCAGTATCTCGATCTATTGCGGGGGCAGACGAGTGGTCCGACCGAAGATGACTAGGAGGCAAGCCATGAACGAAGGACAGTTATTCAACGAACTCAATCGCCAGAACTTCCACTTCTTTCTGATGAACAGCTTTCGGGTGATCCGTTCAGGCGAGCAGCTAGAGACAAGCAACTATCTAGAGGCGTTGTGCTTTCGCCTTCAACAGGTCGCTGAGGGTTCGACCAGGCGACTGCTGATCAACCTTCCCCCACGGCACCTGAAATCCATTGCGGTGAGCGTCGCCCTGACGGCCTGGATGATCGGGCAAAACCCGCATCTCAAGATTCTCGTGGCGACCTATAACGAGGAGCTCGGACGTGTCCTGGAAGATCTCTTCAAAACGCTGATCGAGAGTGATCTCTATCGGCAGACATTTCCGGAGGTGCAGTTCCGTACGAGAACCGGAATCGACCAGATCTCGACGACCAGGGGTGGATTCCGGCGCATCATCACACCACGCAGCACACTAACCGGCATTGGCTGCGACATGGTGATCTTCGACGATGTCATGAAGTCCAGCGACATCGGATCATTCCGGGTAAGCGACCAGGTTCACCAGTTCTTTTTGAATGCTCACAGCCGTTTCGATCGAAAGCGGGACTCCCGCATCATCGTTTCCCAGCAACGCTTTCACGAGGACGATCTATCGGGGCGCCTCATCGAAACCGGGACATATGAGCACCTAAATCTGGAGGCCATCGCAAGTCGGGCCGAGCGGCACCCCCTTTATTTCGAGCGTGAATGGCACCGACGCGCAGGGGACGCGCTGTTTCCCGAACGCGAACCGCTTGAGATACTTGATACTATCCGACGGGAAATCGGCAGCATCGCCTTTTCCGCGCAGTACCTCCAAAATCCCATTGCCGCTGCCGGATGCCTGGTGCGCCGCGAATGGTTCCACTATTATGACCAACCGCTCGACCCGAAGGATGCGCTATGGATCGTGCAGAGCTGGGATCACGCGTACACCGCTGAGCCCGACAGCAATTTCTCTGTCTGCACGACCTGGGGATACTATCCGCATCTCGGCTGGTGCCTCCTCGATCTCCAGCACGTTCGGCTCGAGTCACCGGCTCTGACCGTCTGGATAATCGAACTCGCTAGGCGGTGGAGGCCGCGATACGTGCTCCTTGAGCAAGATGGCGGCATGCGAGTCCGATTCCATGACCTCCGTGCACAGTTCGTGTCGTCAATACAACGCGTCAACAATACGACATTCAGGTTGATGCGGCCTGAAGGAAATAAAGCGGAGCGACTGGCTGCCGTAGCCCCGATGATTGAGCGGGGGGAGATCAAATTGCCGCACAATGCCGTGTGGCTGGACCGGTTCGTCCGAGAGATGACGAGTTTCCCCAACGCTCGCAATGACGATATTGTGGACAGTACCTCGCAGTTCCTGCGCTTCGTTGCCGGTCCGCTAGGTCGAGATCTCATCCGACGCAATCCCGTCACGGGAAGGGTTCGTGGCCGAAGCCGACGGCACCTCAGCCGGGATCGTCGAGTACGAGCATGAGACCCGTTACTTCGATCGCCAGCAAATCACAATCCGTCGGACCGATAGCACGGTACCAGACGCCTTCCGGCTGATCGGTTCCGGCGTGGCCTCGCTCCCGGTATCACTCTCCAGTTGACCGCACGCCTCCGGAATGGACTGGACTTGGCCGGCCGGTTGAGCCGCAATGGGCGTCATCGACATGGAAGTAGGCCGCCCCGCATGGTCGTTGCGCGCGGGGCTTGGGATGGTGGCGGCGCACTATGCCTCCCGCTCATCAAGGAGGACCAACCCCCATGTCTGTCCGATCTCAGCTGGCCATGCTCTTCAACCACGTCCGTCGGATTGTCGGACCAGGGTCTCTCGCCCATGCCTGACGATCTCGTCCCCGCCCTGTTCGCGCTCGCCACCGTCATTGCCGAGCACATTCACGACACCACGATCGCCGGTCAGGATGCCGGTCTCGAACCCAGGAAGGTCGAGGAGCTGGCGCAGCGCTTGAGGCGACACGCTGCCGATCTAGACGCGCTCGGCAAAGTGGTCGGGGTTGCCGTCGCCAGCAGCGACTTGACTGCAGATCACCACCCCTGATCGGACTGGACTTCCCTGCCACCGCAAGCATTGCTGTCCTCATGACATGAACGCCCCGCCCGGCCGGCCGATCCGGCTCGCCGGTCCGGGGCTCGGGGTGGTGCAAGGCACCGCCGATTCCCGGCGGTGCCGCGACACCCCGAGGAGGTCCTGCCATGTCCAGGCTCACCGATACCCAGCTCGTCATCCTCTCCGCCGCTGCCCAGCACCCCGACGGTACCGTCCTGCCCCTGCCCGGCTCCCTGACGATCAACAAAGGCGCCGTCGGCTCGGTGCTGAAGAGCCTCGT
>Ga0207773_100626_pt1 | contig 12782 bp, 13 predicted proteins | sample TtaePargueraPR_2_FD_187281 | JGI IMG/M metagenome (GOLD analysis project Ga0207773, IMG submission 187281) | Aerobic enrichment media microbial communities from Bioluminiscent Bay, La Parguera, Puerto Rico - Tt and M1 (3) (SPAdes) | ecosystem: Environmental > Aquatic > Marine > Unclassified ...
GTCGTCCTGGTAGATATTGCCGAGATCGGTATCGAGCTTGGCCTCGATCGCCTCGCCGCGCTCGAGGCTCGTCTCCATCCAGTCCGCCCCACCGTCGGAAGCATCGCCATCGCCCGTCCCGGCGCGGTCGGTGGCGTCGGGGGCTTCGGCCGCGCCGCCGCCGTCGTCATCGCCCTCGGCACGCTCGAGCAGCGGGTTGCGCTCGAGCTCGGCTTCGACATAGGCGACGAGGTCGAGATTGGAGAGCTGAAGCAGCTTGATGGCCTGCATCAGCTGCGGCGTCATCACCAGGAGCTGGCTTTGGCGAAGCTCTATTCGCGGGGAAAGCGCCATGACGCCTGGATCGTTCTCTCTCGCGTTGGTCCGAGATTTGCTTGTCCAGACTCTTTGGTAGCCGAAGCGGCGGCCCGATTAAAGGCTAAACTGCTCACCGAGGTAAAGTCGCCGCACCTCGGGGCTCTGGACTACCTCGTCGGGCTCGCCCTCGAACAGCACCGTCCCGGAGTGGATGATGTAGGTGCGGTCGATCAGGCCCAGCGTCTCGCGGACATTGTGGTCGGTGATCAGCACGCCGATGCCAAGGCTGGTGAGGTGGCGGACGAGGGCCTGGATGTCGCCGACGGCGATCGGATCGACGCCGGTGAACGGCTCGTCAAGCAGCATGAAGGCCGGCCTACTGGCGAGAGCGCGGGCGATCTCGCAGCGCCGCCGCTCGCCGCCGGACAGCGAGATGGCGGCGTTCTTGCGGAGGTGCCCGATGTGGAACTCGTCGAGGAGGGCATCGAGCTGCTCCTCTCGATTGTTCTTGTCGGGCTCGACCACCTCCAACACGGCGCGGATGTTCTGCTCGACGCTGAGGCCGCGGAAGATCGAGTTTTCCTGCGGCAGGTAGCCGATGCCAAGGCGGGCGCGGCGATACATCGGCAGATGGGTGACGTCGTGACCGTCGAGCTCGATCGTACCGTAGTCGGCCTTCACCAGACCGGTGATCATGTAGAAGATGGTGGTCTTGCCGGCGCCGTTGGCGCCCAAGAGGCCGACGGCCTCACCCCGGGCGACGGCGAGGCTGGCACCGTGCACCACCTCACGACCGCGATAGGACTTGCCCAGCCCGTGGGCGACCAGCCAGCCGCGGCCGCCGGCATCGGGAACCAGGCGCGAGGGCGGTGCCTCGTCGCGGTGCGGCTGCCCGGCGCCATTGGCGTTTTTCGGCGTGGCCTTGCGGCCGAAGAAGCTGGTCAGGCTCAATCACGGCTCCCTTGCCCCATTGCGGGGATAGGCGCTCGCGCACCGTCTGTCGAGATCACTGTTGCGCCGGTGGACTTCCCGATGCGTCGCCGGCCCCATCCTTGTTCTTCTTGACGTCGGGGGTGATGACCATGCGGATCGACTTGCCCGGGGTCTGCTCGACACGGGCGCGGCCGGTGGCCATGTCGATCACCAGACGGTCGGCCGCGAGTACGTCCTTGCCCTGGCTGAGGACGACATTGCCGGACAGGACGATGGTCTGGGCCTTGTTGTCGACCACCGCCTGGGTGCCGGTGATGGTCTGCTTGCCCGAGTTGACGTAGACCGTCCCGGTCGCCTCCATGCGGGTGAAGCCGTTCTGGTCGGTGGTGTTCGAATCCTTGCTGGAGAAGATCTTGATCTGCGCCGCCTTCATGGTGGTGTTGCCGCGCCGGACGGTGACGCCGCCGGAGAATGTCGAAATCCGCTGTTCGCCCTCCTCGATGATCTCAAGGGTCTTGGCGTCGACCTCGATCGGGCCGTTGCCCTTCTTGCTGAAGCCGGAGAACAGGTCCGTCGACTGGGCGAGGCCGGGAGCGGCTGGCAGCAGGATCGCCGCCGCGGCGACGAGGAAGGCGCGGAGAGTCTTGGTCATGTCGAACCGTCGGGGGCTGCGGTGGCGTCGGCGGGGACGACGGCAGGCGGGGTCTGTGCGGTGGCGTCGGCCGGCTTGTCGGGCTCGTCTTCGGCCGACTCCGGCGGCTGGAACTGGACCTTCACATTGCCCCGGAAGAACACGTGCTTGCCGCGATCGAGGACCTCGATGCTGTCGGCGGTGATCCACCCCTCCTTGCCGCTGATCCTGACGCTGGTGTCGGACTTGACGGTGCCCTTGTCGACGTCGACATCGGCCGCCTCGAGCCGGGCGACATAGCCGTTGGTGGTGGTGAGGTCGATGCCGCCCGAGAGGTTGAGCTTCTTGGTGTTGTCGTCATAGACGCCGGTAGCGGCCTTGAGATTGGCGCGGCCATCGTCGCCGAGTGCGAAGCGGGCCTGGATGGTCTGGAAGGTCATGACCTTGGGATTGCCCAGCTCCTGGGTCGCGGTGGCGGCGTTGATCTCGTATGCGCGCTTGGTGCCGTCGAAGCCGGAGATATGCGGCTTGTCCATGGTGATCTGACGCTGCTCGATATTGATGCCGGACAGATTGAGGGCCGGCAGACCGTCGACCACGTTGTTGAGGGACATCACGGCGAAGAAGCCGACCACCGACAGCACGGCGACGGTCGGGAGCGCGATCTTGAGGAGGCGGACCCGCCGGGTGTGGCGCGCGGCATGGTCGTAGTAGACGGCGCCGCGCTCCTTGGTCGGATCGAAGCGGATCTTGCGCTCGCCGGAAGCGGCGGCAGCGACCGCGGCGGCGGCAGTTGCACCGGGAACGTAGGCGCGGCGGGGGGCGGCTGCGGGTTCGGCCTCGATCTCCTCCCACTCGGCCTCGGCGACGTCGGCATCGTCGTCCGGCCACGACTCCTGCCAGGACTCGGCCGCTGCGGCTTCCGCCTCGGACCACGCGACAGCCTCAGGGCCGGCATCGACCGCGTCGATGTCCGTCTCGTCGGCATCCGTCCACCGGTATGCGGCCGGGAGGCGAGCGGGCGGCAGGGCCGAACTGCCTGCGGCCGCACCTGCCGCGGGCTCCGCTGCAGGGTCGGCGCGATTCTCGTACCATGGCTCCCCGTCGCCGGCCGGGCCTTCCGCCGCGCCGGGTTCGGCCCAATAGGCCTCGTCCTCCGGCGGGTAGGGGTTGTGGCGACGGCCGGCGTCGGCGGGCTCCGCGTCCCCCGTCGGATCGGGGAGGCCGCGCCGCCGCTTCGCCTGATAGAAGTAGTCCGTCATCACCTCGGTCCGCCTTCGGGGCGGCGATATCAGCGCCGCATTGTGGACTTATGGTGGCCGGTCGGCAATCCTGCCGCGGAATCCGTGTCTTAGTGGGCGAAGATGTCGGTTTCCTCCCAGCCGGCGAGGTCGAGAAGGGCGCGGGCGGGCAGAAAGCCGAAGCAGGCCTCGGCAAGCTCGGTGCGCCGGTCGCGGGTGAGCCGGCGGTCGAGCTCGGCCTTGAGGGCGTGGAGGTAGATGACGTCGGACGCGGCGTAGGCGAGCTGCGCGTCGCTAAGCGTCTCGGCCGCCCAGTCGCTGCTCTGCTGCTGCTTGTTGAGATCGATGTCGAGCAGGTCCTTGGCCAGGTCCTTGAGGCCGTGGCGGTCGGTATAGGTGCGGGTGAGCCGGGAGGCGATCTTGGTGCAGTAGACCCGGTTGGTCATCACCCCGAAGGTCTTGAACAGGAAGGCGACGTCGAACCGGGCATAGTGGAAGATCTTGATACGGCGGGAATCGCCGAGAAGCGCGGCAAGGTTCGGGGCCTCGCGCTGGCCGGGGGCGATCTGGACGACGTCGGCGCTGCCGTCGCCGGGCGAGAGCTGGACCACGCAGAGACGGTCGCGGGTGAGGCTGAGGCCGAGGGTCTCGGTGTCGATGGCGACCCGCTCGCCATAGAGCAGGAGGTCGGGAAGGTCGCCCTTGTGGTAGCGTATGGTCATTGTCACCGGTCTCTCTGCCTCGTGGTTTTCGCCTACATAGCGGCGCATGGCGGGGAACGCGATATTTCTTTGGCCTCCCGCGCTGCGCAGGCTTTGCCTGCCGTTGACAAGCATCGCCGCCGCCAATAGGTATCGGCCGCCCTGCCCAGGTGGCGGAATTGGTAGACGCGCACGGTTCAGGTCCGTGTGCCGCGAGGCGTGAAGGTTCGAGTCCTTTCCTGGGCACCATACGGCTGTTCGCCGAAGCGCGGCAAAGATCGAAAGAATCAAGGTTTTCTGCGATATTGGCGCTGGGTTTGCCCGGCGTCGTTCGCGTTTGTTCGCCGACAGCCGGAGCAATCCGTGTCGAGAGTCAATCATCCGAACGAGCAGATCGCGATGAACCATCGAGGCCGTAGGGACGTATCAAGCTGAAGTTGATCCTACGGACCTGGCTCGGATGACCTATCTTACCGCCTATATCGTGTCGCTCGTCGTCTTTCTTGGCGTCGACTTCGTATGGCTGACGACCATGGGTGCTGCCCTCTATCGATCGACGCTGGGCGACCTGCTGGCGCCGAGCGTGCGTCTGGCGCCGGCAGCGGTCTTCTATCTCGCCTATCCCATCGGCATTGTCGTCTTTGCGGTGTCGCCCGCGCTCGCGGCGGAGTCCTGGCTGCGTGCCGTCGGCCTGGGCGCGCTGTTCGGCGCCCTCGCCTATGCGACCTATGACCTCACAAACTTCGCCACGCTCCGCACCTGGTCGTTGCAGATCACGGTCCTCGACATCGCCTATGGCGCCATCGCCTCCGGGGCGGCGGCGGTCGCGGCCTATTTCGCGGTGAAGGCCATCTTCGGATAGAGTCCGGCCTCAGGCGGCGGCGGGCATAAGCCGGTAGTGACTGACGCCCCACGGCTCGCCGCCGCCATGCCCGAACAGGCCGCTGGTGGCGAGGAAGAAGAGCCGCCACCGGCGCTGCCAGAGCCGTGCGTCCGAGCCGTAGGTCTGCCTCATGATACCGGCGATCGCGTCGGCGTTCCGATCGAAATTCGCCAGCCAGGCATCGGCCGTCCGCTGGTAGTTCCGACCCGACCATCGCCAGGCCCCTTCCACGGCAAAGAGGTCGCCGAACTGCCGTATGAGCCCGTGGCTCGGCATGATGCCTCCGGTGAAGAAATGCTGCGCGATCCAGTCGGTGCGATCGTCCACCCGGAAGCGGTAGGGCACCGAGCGGTGCGAGAAGACATGGAGGAAGAGCCGGCCGTCAGATGCAAGTGCGCCTCTCAGCTGTTCGAGAAGCGACCGCCAGTTGGCCATGTGCTCGAACATCTCGACCGAGACAATGCGGTCGTAGCGGGCGGACGGCAGGAAGGCGTTCATGTCCGCGGTCACGATCTCAAGGTTGCCGAGGCCGCGCCGCAAGGCCTCGCCGGTGATGAACGCGCGCTGGGATTGCGAATTGGAAACCGCGGTGATGGTTGCCGCCGGATAGCGGGCCGCCATCCACAGCGAAAGTGATCCCCAGCCGCAACCGAGCTCCAGAATCCGCTGGCCATCGGCAAGGCCGGCATGCCGGGCGGTGGCGGCGAGAGCTTGTTCCTCGGCCTCGGCAAGCGTGTCGGCGCCATCGTCAAAGAGGCAGCACGAATATTTGCGCTGCGGACCGAGCACGAGGCCGAAGAACGCGGCGGGAACCTCGTAGTGCTGGGCATTGGCCGTCTCGACATTCATGGCGACCGGGTAGTTGACCATCTCGGCCGCAAATCCCGGATCGCTCGCCATGACACGATCGGCGAGGCGGCGCCGGGTGCGGCCGACCATCCGATCAATGGCGAAGCGTGACACGATGTCGGGCCACGGCAGCCTCTCGCCGGCCAGGGTGGCGATCTGGGCGATGCTCATGGTGCGGTCTCTCGGCTCGGAGGAAGTGGAAAGAAGGCGCTGACCCGCGCCTGGTAGGCGCGATAGGCGGCGCCATGCTTCTCGACCATGTGGGCCTCCAGAGGCGGGATGCCCGACACATGGATGAGCAGCCAGTACATGCAGACCGGCGCGGCGAACGCCGCCCAGCCGAAGGGATGCCCGCCGGCGAGGTCGATCGCGAGGAGGGGATAGGCGAACCATCCCAGCCATTCGAAGAAGTAGTTTGGATGCCGCGACCACGACCACAGCCCGCTGTCGCAGATCCGCCCCCGGTTCTCGGGCTTGGTACGAAACGTCAGGAGTTGCCGATCGGCGAGGCCCTCCCCCGCGATGGCAACGACCAGGAGCACGACAGCCACCCAGTCGCCGCCGCCCAAGGGTGACGGGTTCCAGGCGGCAAGCACCATGGCGAGCCCCAGCGGGATACTGACGAGGGCCTGCTTCTGGAGGAGGAGGAACATCTGGCGCGGCGCATCGGCGCCCCAGCCTTGCGCGAGGCGCGCGTAGCGCGGATCGTCGCTGATGCCGCCCGTGCGCCGGGCGATGTGCAGTCCAAGGCGGAGTGCCCATGCCGCCGCAAAGGCGATCACGACGAGCGGGCGTGGTGCCGGAAGGCCTGCGACGAGGGCGGCAACCGCGCCGCCGGCTCCGGCCGTGCCGAGCGCGAAGGTCCAGGTGGTGTCGACCCAGCCGGCATTTCCCGTCCGCCGCCACACGAGCCAGGCGCCCGACATCGCCACCGAGAGGAAGGCCGCCACCGCGGCCAGCGCAGCAAGGAAGCCGGCGAAACCCATCACGCGGTCTCCGCCGTGGCGCGGACGCCGGCAGGCATGGGTCGGGCCGTCCCGTTGACGAAAGCCGTGACCTCATCGGTCACCGGCAGGAGCCATCGAAGCGGAGCCGGCAGCGCCAGCGCGAGGACGGTCGGCGCATGCCCGACGTGACGGTAGCGGACCAGCCGCACCGCCCCGCCCGCCTCCTCGAGCCGCGTCGCGAGGCGGGTGCTGTTGGCGGGATCGACGAGCCGATCCGCCGTGCCGGTGATCAGGAGTGCTCGCGGCGGCCGCGGTCGCACGTGCTGGATCGGCTGGGTCTCGGGCCGGTTCGCCCCGCCGAAGGCGCGGACGAGCGCAGGGTCGCGGATCGGGAGAAAATCGTAGGGACCGGACAGGCCGATCAGGCCGGCAATGGTCCCGGGGCATCCGGCGGCGTCCAGCCAGCGCCCGTCGAGCGTGAGCATGGCGGCGATGTGGGCGCCGGCGGAATGCCCCATGACGAAGATGCGTCGCGGATCGCCGCCATGGCCGCCGATATTGGCCGCGGTCCACCGTATCGCCTCGGCGCCATCCTCGATGAATCCGGGGTAGACGACCTCGGGATAGACCCGGTAGTCGCAGATCACGGCGACGATGCCACGGCGGGCCAGAGCCCGACCGACGAAGCCATAGGTCTCCTTCCGACCGCCCTGCCAGCGCCCACCGTAGAAGAAGACGACGACCGGCGCGGCGGCCGTGCCTCCCGGACGGAAGACATCGAGGGAACGTCGGGGGCCGTCGCCGTAGGCGACGGAGCGTGTGACCGCGACCCGTCTGAGGCTCGGGCGCTGCGCGGCCCATGGCGCAGTTGCGGTCATCGCGGCAACGGCCGGCCTCAGATCCGCACGAAAGGCTGCAGCAGGCGGCCCAACCAGCCCTGGAAGGCAATGCCCTTGTCGAGGGCAACGAGGCAGATGCAGGGGACGCCCGCCTCCACCGTCGGGTGATGCTCCACCGACTCATCCGCCTCGTCGAAGTCGCCTGGGCCGAAGCGGCCGTGCTCATGCCGGAAGGCGCCTGCGAACACGCAGGTCCATTCGTCGCCCTTGTGCCGGTGTCGCGGCAGGCGCGTACCGGGTTGCGCGCGAAGCATGAAGACACGCACGCCGTCGTCGGCGGCCATGTCGACGTTTCGCCATTCAACACCGCGACCGATCCGTCGCCACGCACCGAGCTCGTAGGCCCCAAGCGGGGCCGGAAGGTCATCCACCGCCCGCCGTCTTACGGCCGCGGTGCTCGGCGCTGCGGTGCCGACGGGAGCATCAAGGGCGGCAAGGCTCCGTGCCAGCGCGTCCGCCGGCATGGGTGCCGGTACCGTCTCGGCAAGGATCGCGCCGCCGACGGATTCGAATCGGTGGAGGCCCTGGCGGCACGCGGGGCAGAGCGCGACGTGCGTCGCAACGACCAAGGCGCGGGCCTCGTCGAGCTGACCGGCGGCAAAGGCGGCAAGGGTCTCTTCGCTGGGATGGTGGGTGATGCTCATGTCAGGTCACCAAGACTTTGGCGCAGACGTCCCATTGCAAGCCGCAGACGGGACTTCACCGTGCCAAGGGGTATGCCGAGATGCTCGGCGATCTCGCTGTGCGGGCGCCCGTCGAAGAAGGACAGCCGGACGATCCGGACCTGCTCTTCCGGCAATGTCTGCAGGGCGGTGCGCACCCGCGCCTCCCTCTGCGCGGCATCGAGAAGCCCGTCGGGTCTGTCCGGTTCCTCCTGGTCCTGCTCGAGCAGCTCGTACTGCAGGTGCTGGCGGGCGCGGATGTCCTTGCGGAGCCGGTCGATACGAACATTCCGCGCAATCGTGAAGACCCACGCCGAAACCGACGCCCGCCCCGGATCATAGAGGGACGCCTTGCGCCACACGGTCAGGAGCGTCTCCTGGGCGATTTCCTCGGCGATTTCGGCCGGGGCACCGGCCCGCATCACCCAGGCCTTAACCCGCCCGGCAAAGAGCGTGAACAGCGCCGCGAAGGCCTCGCGGTCCTGGCGCTCGGCAATGGCGACCACAAGGTCTGAAGCCTGCTCTGCGGCAGGAGTCCCGGGTTTCTCGCTCATGCTCCACTTCGACGCGCGGCCACGCGGTCGGACATACGGGGGCCGAATGTCGGCCCTGGGCCCGATTTCTTCAACCCCGATCGTGGCGACAGCGGCTTGCATGGTGCGGATACGCCCGACCCGCGCCGCCGGATCACCCGGCGTGATCCGAATTGTCGCCTCGGGCGTAGAAGCACCGAATACCAACCGCGATAGCTGCCACCCCGAAAGAGAGGTCATGCACGGAGTCATCCCACCGATCCGCCACAGGATCGCGATCGTCGGATCCGGCATTTCCGGAATGGCGGCCGCCTGGCTCCTGTCGCGGCAACATGACGTGGCCGTGTATGAGAAGGCGGGCCGCGTCGGCGGGCACAGCAACACCGTGCTGGCCGGCGACGGCCCGGACGCGGTCGCCGTGGATATGGGCTTCATCGTCTACAACGAGCGAACCTATCCGAACCTCACGGCCCTGTTCGCCCATCTCGACGTTCCCACTGCACCTTCGGATATGTCTTTCTCGGTCTCGCTCGACGGTGGCGGGTTCGAGTACGCCGGCGGCTGCGGCTTCGCCGGACTCCTGGCCCAGAAGCGCAACATCGCCCGACCCCGCTACTGGGCCATGCTCAGCGACCTCGTACGCTTCTACCGGACCGCTGGCCGCGACCTTCCGGAACTCGACGCCACCGGGGCCACTCTCGGCGCCTATCTTGCCGCGCGCGGCTATGGCCTTGCTTTCCGCGACGACCACCTGTTGCCAATGGCCGCCGCGATCTGGTCGGCGCCGACCGAAGCCGTCCTAGACTTCCCGGCGGCGAGCTTCATCCGCTTCTTCGAAAACCACGGCCTGCTCGAATTTCGGGACCGCCCCCGGTGGCGAACCGTGATCGGCGGCAGTCGCGCCTATGTCGAGCGCCTCACCGCGCCCTACGCTGATCGTATCCGCCTCGGATCCGCCGTCTCGGTGATCGTGCGCGACCGTGGCCAGGTCCGCATCCGGGATGCATCCGGCCATACCGAGGCCTTCGACCACGTCGTCGTCGCCACGCATGCCAACCAGGCGCTCGGGATGCTTGCCGACCCCAGCCATGAAGAGCGCCGCCTGCTCGGCGCTTTCCGCTACAGCCGTAACCTCGCGCTTCTCCACGCCGATCCGGTGCTGATGCCGCGCCGCCGGGCGGCCTGGGCAGCCTGGAACCACCTCGGCCGCGGCGAACGCGCGTCCGTCACATATTGGATGAACCGGCTCCAGCCGCTCCCCGGGGCGCCCCCGCTGTTCGTCACCCTCAACCCCACGGCCATGCCGCGCGACGTACTCCGCTCCGAGACTTACGAGCATCCGATCCTCGATGCGGCCGCGGTCGGCGCGCAGCGTCACCTCTGGTCGCTCCAGGGCCGGCGCAACACATGGTTCTGCGGGGCGTATTTCGGCGCAGGCTTCCACGAGGACGGGCTTCAGGCCGGGCTTGCCGTTGCCGAGGCGCTCGGCGGCGTTCGGCGCCCGTGGCTGGTTCCGGACGAATCCGGCCGCATCGTCATCTCCCCGACGCGTGCCCCGGCGCCGCAGCGGATCGCAGCATGACGATGCGGAGCGCGCTCTACGCCGGATCGGTCATGCACCGGCGGTTGCGGCCGAAGCCGCACCGGCTGCGCTACCGCCTGTTCTGGATGCTGCTCGACCTCGACGAGATCGATCCACTCGCGTCCAGGCTCACGCTGTTCTCGCGCAACCGGTTCAATCTCTTCTCGTTCCACGACCGCGATCTCGGCGACGGGAGCGGGCCGCCGCTTGCCGAGCAGGTACGGAGCAAACTCGCGGCGGCCGGCATGGCCGGCGCCGGCGTCGGCATCTCCGTGCTGACCATGCCGCGCATTCTCGGCTACGCCTTCAACCCGATCAGCATCTTCTTCTGCCGCGATGGCGGCGGCGCGCTCCGCGCCATCGTCTACGAGGTTCACAACACATTCGGCGAGCGGCACAGCTACGTCCTGCCTGCCGATGGCGACGGCCCGATCAACCACGGCGTCGCCAAGACCTTTCACGTCTCGCCCTTCCTCGGCATGGACATGCGCTACGCCTTTCGCGTCCAGCCGCCCGGCGAGCGCGTCTCGGTGGCGATCCGCGGCGATGACAGCAATGGCCCGGTGATCGTTGCGGCTCTCAGCGGTGAGCGCCGGCCGCTTGCGGACGGTACGCTCGTCCGGATGCTTGCCGCCTATCCTCTCATGACCGTCAAGGTCACGTTCGGCATTCATTGGCATGCCCTCCGCATGGTCGTCCGCGGCTTCCAGATTCATCGCCATCCCCGCCGACACCGGACATCCTTCCCGGCCTCCTACCGCACCGGTACCGGGATTCCGCCACGATGAGCGCCGTCAACTCCAGGGACTCCGCCACTGTTTCGAGGGCCGCGCCGAGCCTGCTAGCGCGCCTCCTCGAGCGGAGCATTCCGCCGGTTGCTTTCGGCAGGCTGTCAGTGACGCTGCCGAGCGGCGAGGCCGTGACGCGCAGCGGGACATGCGCCGGACCGGAGGCGCGGATGGTCATCCATCGCCCGCGGGCGCTCGGACGCATCGTTCTTGACGGCGAGATCGGGTTCGTCGACGGCTATCTAGATGGCGAGTGGTCGACGCCGGATCTTCCGGCCCTGCTGTCGTTCCTGCTCGCCAACGAGGACTCGCTCCGGCCACGTCGGCGCGCCTCCGGACTGACCGCGCTCTGCAACCGGATCCGGCACGCGCTCCACGTGAACACGCGCGGCGGCAGCCGCCGCAACATTGCCGCCCACTACGACCTCGGCAACGCGTTCTACGAGCGCTGGCTCGACGCGGGGATGAACTATTCTTCCGCGCTCTATCACGGCCGAGAGAGCCTCGAGGACGCGCAAGACGCAAAGATCGAGAGGATCGTCGACCTCCTCGAACTTCAGGGCAGAGAGCGCGTGCTGGAGATTGGATGCGGCTGGGGAGCGCTCGCCCAGCGCATTGCACCGAAGGTGGCCTACACCGGCATCACGCTGTCGACGGAGCAGCGCGACTTCGCCATCCGGCGGCTCGCCGCGGACGGCGCCGACGCGCCGGACGTTCGCCTCCAGGACTATCGCGACGTGCGCGATACCTATGATCGCATCGTCTCGATCGAGATGTTCGAGGCCGTCGGCGAGCGGTATTGGCAGCTCTACTTCGAAAGGCTCCGCGCTGCCCTATCCACCAACGGCATCGCTGTGCTGCAGGTGATCACGATCGCCGCCTCCCGCTTTCCCGCCTATCGCCGGCGGCCGGACTTCATCCAGCGCCACATCTTCCCCGGCGGCATGTTGCCGACCATGCCGCATCTCGAAGCGCTTGCGGAAGGCTGTGGTCTCGCCATCGTCGAAAGCCAGTCATTCGGCATGAGCTACGCCGAGACGCTTCGCGAATGGCGTTCCCGTTTCACCCAGGCATGGCCGTCGATCGGGCCACTCGGATTCAACGAGCGCTTCAGACGCATGTGGGAGTACTACCTCGCCTACTGCGAGACGGGCTTTCGTCATCAGACGATCGATGTGAGCCTGCTCAAGCTCGTTCCGGAGCGTGGCAAGCGCTGAGCAGGGCGCCAGGGGGCCAAAGTCGACTGCACGCCAAGCGATGCAAGCAAGCCCGGATCGACCCAGGCTCTGCCCCTCGCAGGCGCGCTCGCTATGAGCACCGTCAAGCATCGCGACTGACACCACGGCCGATGACGCCGCGCGAAGCGAAGGCGTTCACCGGCCTTTCCGCAATTCGGGAATCAAATGCGCAGGGCCGCGATCCCTCTTTCGTGTTCGTCCTCCTTGTGTTATTTTAGGACCTAAAGAAAAGGTACGGGGATGAAACTGAAGGGGGATCCGAGCACGACGCGGGCTTTGAACCGCCGGCTCATTCTCGATCAGATCCGGCGGAATGGTCCGATGAGCCGGTCGGCCCTGACCGCCGCCGTCGGGCTCAGCCCTGCGGCGGTGACGTTCGTCACCGCCGAGTTGATCGCCGAGGGGCTGCTGGTGGAGGGCGAAGCTCAGCTCGGGGCGCCCGGACGCCGCCCGGTTCCGCTCGAGATCGACTATGCCTCGAAGCTGTCGGTCGGCATCAAGGTGAGCGTCGACAACGTCCGCGGCGTCATCACCGATCTTTCGACCCGGGTCATCGGAGAAGTCGAGCTGCCGCTCGCCGACCACAGGCCGGAGGCGG
>Ga0207773_100627_pt1 | contig 12781 bp, 13 predicted proteins | sample TtaePargueraPR_2_FD_187281 | JGI IMG/M metagenome (GOLD analysis project Ga0207773, IMG submission 187281) | Aerobic enrichment media microbial communities from Bioluminiscent Bay, La Parguera, Puerto Rico - Tt and M1 (3) (SPAdes) | ecosystem: Environmental > Aquatic > Marine > Unclassified ...
CCCGCCAGTATGTGCTCGACCGCAAGCAGTTCGGCCGGCCGCTTGCCGCCAACCAGCTCATCCAGAAGAAGCTCGCCGACATGCAGACCGAGATCGCGCTTGGCCTCCAGGGCGCGCTACGGGTCGGCCGCCTGTTCGACACCGGCCGCGTCGCGCCAGAGATGATCAGCCTGGTCAAGCGCAACAACGCCGGCAAGGCCCTCGACATCGCCCGCGCCGCCCGCGACATGCACGGCGGCAACGGCGTCGCCGACGAGTTCCACGTCATTCGCCACATGCTCAATCTCGAGGCCGTCAACACTTACGAGGGCACCCACGACGTCCATGCGCTGATCCTCGGCCGCGCCCAGACCGGCATCCAGGCGTTCTCTTGAGGGCGGCCGGCCGATTGGTTCGGACCGACCGGTCATGGTACAATTCTCGGCCCATTAGGATCAGGTGACGGAGCCGTTCCATGCAAGTGCGTGACCTGCGCGCCCTCAATACCCAGGCGGAAGAGATGCTGAAGCGTGCCAAGGCGCTCTACGCCGAGGCCGACGCCGCCACCGATCCGAGCGAAAAGGCGCGGCTGAACCAGGAAGCCGACGAGTGGGCGCGCAAGGCCAAGGAGCTGGCGGGGACGGTCAATCGGCTGATCAAGGCCAGCTGAACCCTCGGGGGGCAGCAATGGCGGTGGATGACAGGCTTGCGGCAGAGGAACTGATCGGCGCGAATCTCGCCGAGCTGGAGGAGATCGAGAAGCAGGACCGGTCCCAGATCGCCCAGCGGATCGTCTGGCTCTTCGTCGGCGTGACCGCCGCCTGCATCGTCTTCGTATTCATCGTCTTCTTCTGGTTCCTGCCCGATTGCCAGGCCGGCGGCGCCTGCGATGCGTGGCAGGCGCCGGCCGAGTTCCTATTGAAGGTCCTGACTTCGGTGGTGCTGCCGATCGTCACCCTTGTCCTCGGCTACTATTTCGGTACGGCAAAGGCGAAGGGCTAAGCCTGTTCCGCGATGGATGCCCGCGACAGGCGGCGGTCTTAGCACCCCCACCCGCGCGCCGTTATGCGACCGCCCACCCTGTCCCGGCCTGTATGTGGGGATCGGGTCGTTCCTGTCCGGTTGCGACGGTCTCCAGAAGGGCAAGATATCGCGCCATGAACGCGTCAGGCTGAAGCCACCTCAGCGCGGATCGCTGGGCATCGCGCAATCGTTCATGATGCGACCTGTCGTCCAGCCCGCGAACGATCAGGTCAACCGCGGCCATCGGATGGCCGAGCGCGAAAAGGCACTCCGATGCGCTCGCCGATAGCAGATCAGGGATCGGTCCCACCGCGCTGGAGATCACGGGCAGACCTGATCGGATCGCCTCGTGAATCACCATACAGAATGACTCCGCTTCCGAGGTCGAAAGCAGCAATCCGCCGGAGCTCGCCGCATCCCGATAGAGGCTGGCGACCTGGGACAGCGAGGCGTTGTGAAGCCACCGCGCCCGCCCGGCGAGACCGCAGTCCCGGAGTTCTCCGAGGAATTCTATCGCCATGTCGGGCCGCAACTCACCGCCACCGGTCACCAGCATCGGTGCTATCGGCCGACATTTCGACACTTCGCTCAATATTCGTAGCGAGTCTTTCCATCGTTTGTATTTGACCAGTTTCCCTACCCACAATACGATTGGCCGACGACCATCGGTCGCAATCGAATTTTCTGGATAGCGGAAGACTGACTCATCGACAATATTAGGAAGGACGAATATCTTCTCGGACGACAGCCCTCTTACGAGACTGGAGAGCCACCTTTTTGACCAGTCGCTCGGGACTATACAATACGTGCACTCTGATAGACGATCACCATTGCGATCTCCCAGAGAGCGCTCCAGTGGCGTATGAACCTCGTATATCGTCTTTCGCTTGCCGAGAGCGTTGATCGCGTCCAATGCGCCCGGCGCATCGACAACGGTAATCACCGAATAGTCGCTACCTTCCGACAACCGGGCGACCTGCGAGCAGAAATCCTTCCTGCGAATGAAGACATTCTTGACACCGTGGCTTCGCAGGTCGTCGATCCCGCCGAAGTCCTGCTCGAAAATCGCATCGACCGCCCAGCCGGCCCGCTTCATGTAGGGCAAGCGTTGCTTCAGGACGGACGTCACGCCGCCAAGATTACAGTACAGGTATGCGAAGAGGAGCCTCATGACCTAATCGCGCACGATTCGACCTGTCAACGAAAGGATTTCCGTCATCCGGGAATCCCACGTTACGTGCGACAGCTCGGACTCATACTCGGCCATGTCGGCTTCTGACAGAGATGGTTGATTGAGCGCCCGATCGATTGCTTCCTCGAAGTCTTCAGCGCGGCTATATGTTTCCACTCTCTGATAGCGCGATACACGGCTCATTTCGACCGAGACGACGGGCAGGCCCAGGGCGAGATAGTCGTAGAGCTTCAGGGGATCGACGGCCGCGGCCAAGGCCGATGGCCGGAAAGGAATGACGGCGACCGACCACTCTGCCGTCGCCTCGGGAAGCTCAAGCGGCGGGACGGCCTCTCTCACCTGTACATTGGGCGGCAACGGCAGGTCCCGCGGCGCCCCGAACCCGATCAGATCGTATCGGCGCGCCGGATTGCGAACGGCCGATGCCACAACGAGATCCCAATCGAACCAGGCGGCGGTGAGGTGTCCGAAGTAGCCGATCGTCGTGTTGCCGCCGGGGCCCGGATCGCGCCGAAGTCGGGCCTCACGGTGTGGCCGCCCGAGCCCGACAAACTCGGCGGTGGTTGCGTTTGGAACGACGGAGACCTTTTCCTCATCGGCGCCCAGGAGGACCATCTTCTGGCCAAGCTGGGGGCTGACCGTGACAACCCGGTCTGCCTGCTCGCACAGAAACCGCTCGAACACTGGATGGTACCATTTTCCTACCCCGGCAGCCGCGAACTCCTCCCAGTCGTCCCGAGCTTCGTAGATGGTGAACCAGTTCATTCTCGCAAACAGCCCGATCTGCTGGGCAGAACGGTGATCAGGAACGCTGAAGATCGCCAGCCTGAACGACAGGTCGAGTGCTGCAATGTCTTCCGCCAACACCGCGAAGAGATCGTTTGGAATCTGGATCAAGTTGGGGCGTCGCGGCGGCAGCGCTTCCCTCGCGTTGAATCGGTAGTACACATAGATGACCGCATGTCCGGCTTTCGCGAGAATGGATGCGATCGAGTCGGAGCGATTCACTCTATTCGCCGATGCAATCGGCCGCGTCGTTGTCGTCAATACGATAATGGAATTTCGATTGTCTCGCGCCGTGTCGGCTATGAATCCGGCTAGTTCTGTTTGCATTCTTTCCAGTTGCTGCTCCGGTGACGGCGCAATCCAGCTGATATCGAGACGCCGGCAGATTGGCTGCTCCCGGGCCTGCCAACGTGCAACCTTGATCTCCATCAGGGCAGCGGCGGGCGGCGTCAGGACCAGGTGCTCGAACCGCACGCACCCGGAGTGTGAAGCGCCCGATATGTAGACGTAGCCAGCCGAGCCTTCCTTTGTCGTACCGAGGTCCGGATAAGGAGGAACAAGCGCTTCGCCGGTCGCATCCCAATAACGAACGGTGCAGATGAACGCCTTTTGGGAAATCTGCGCGAGTGTCTCAATTTCTATTGCGACCAAATAGTAGTTGTCACCGATGACGTCGGATTCGAGCCGCGTCTTTACCGTATATATGCTCGGCCCATCAATAAGTTCTGGCAGTTCGTCGGCAACCCAGGGTGCGAGAACAAGGGTCACGTCCGTCGCCTCGGGCGTTGCCGGGAATACGATCTTGAATTCTTGTGGTTCCTCGCGGGTTCCGCCGGCGAGATACCGCCTCCTGGCGAGATCGGTCTTGCCCAACCGAACCGGAGTACCTTGTCGGTCTCTGACAGCGGCCTTGGCCACGAATGCCTTCCGGCCGGCATCGTCGCCGTTCGCCACGGCTCCACCGATCACGAGCAACCCGTCGCAGGGACCGTCCGGCGAGACCGGCCAGCTCCACCGCAGGCCTTCGGAGTCCACGCTCTTCGATCGTCTTGGTTCGCTTTCAGCCTTCTGCGCTCTTCCCGGTACAACTGCCGTCTCCTGCGCGGGCTTCCACATTCTAAATGCCATCGGCCACCCGGGATCCGGTGAGACAATACACAACTTAAACGATTGTCAAAGTTCTCTATTGATCTTTGATTGCAGATGCAATCGAAAATCGGTGACCGGATGCGCTTGGAAGAGCCCTCGCCGGGGAGTTCTTCGAAAGTCTGGACCCGAATGTCCTTGGCCGGAGTCCGGCAGCCGCCCCCGACAGCTGTGGCTGGCCGCGCATGACGGCCCGGATCCCGCGTGCCGGCGTCACCCCGCCGGCATTTGCTTCGCGACGCCGCAGGCCCTAAGAGCGGCGCCGAACAGGAGCATCCCGTTGGCACCGCCCCCCCTCTCCGGACTCAAGGTGGTCGAGCTCGCCCGCGTCCTTGCCGGGCCGTGGGCGGGGCAGGTGCTGGCCGATCTCGGCGCCGACGTCATCAAGATCGAGGCGCCCGAAGGCGACGACACCCGCCGCTGGGGCCCGCCCTTCGTCCACAATCCCGACGGCAGCCGCGACGCTGCCTATTTCCACGCCACCAATCGCGGCAAGCGCTCGGTCGCCGTCGATTTCCGCACCGCCGAGGGCCGCGCCATCGTCCGCGCCCTCGCCCGCGAGGCTGATGTCCTCATTGAGAACTTCAAGGTCGGAGGCCTCCGCCGCCACGGTCTCGACTGGGAGAGTCTCCGCGCCGAGAACCCGCGCCTGGTCTACTGCTCGATCAGCGGCTTCGGCCAGGACGGGCCCTATGCCGCCCGCCCCGGCTACGATTTCATCGTCCAGGGGATGGGCGGCATCATGGACCTCACCGGAGCGGCGGAGGGCGAACCGCAGAAGAGCGGTGTCGCCTTCGCTGACATCTTCACCGGCCTCTACGCGGTGATCGCAATCGAGGCCGCACTCGCCGCCCGCGGGAAAACCGGGCAAGGCCAGCATCTCGACCTCGCGCTCCTCGATACCCAGGTCGGCGTCCTCGCCAACCAGGCGATGAACTACCTGGTCTCGGGCAGCGCCCCGACCCGCCTCGGCAACGCCCATCCCAACATCGTGCCCTACCAGGCCTTCCCGGTAGCCGACGGTCGCGTCATCGTCGCCGTCGGCAATGACGGCCAGTTCCGCAATCTCTGCGCGGTTCTCGGCCGCCCCGAGCTCGCCGCCGACCCCCGCTTCGCCACCAACGCCGCCCGGGTCGGCAATCGGGCCGCCCTGGTGCCACTGATCGAAGCGCGCACGGCAACCTTCGCCCGTGCCGATCTCCTCGCCGCGCTCGAGGCCGCCGGCGTTCCGGCCGGACCGATCAACTCCGTCGCCGACGTCTTCGCCGACCCGCAGGTGATCGCCCGCGGTATGCGCCTCGATCTTCCCACCGGCGACGGCGGCAGTGTGCCTTCTGTGCGGATGCCGGTGCTGATGTCCGATACCCCGCCCGCCTACGCCCATGCCTCGCCCCGCCTCGGCGCCGACACTGCGTCCGTCCTCGCCGGCCTCGGCTACGACGCCGACGAGATCGCCCGCCTCGCCGCCGCCGGCGTCATCCGCACCGGGTGACCGATGGTCGACTCAGGTTAAACTCCGCGCTCAAGCAGGAGTCCCCGCCCGTGTCCCGTCTCACCTATCTCGTCCTTGCCGTCGCCATCGGGGGGATGATCGCCCTCCAGCCCGGCCTCAATGCCGATGTCGCCCGCCGAATCGGCAGCCCGGTCGGCGCCGCGTTCCTTTCGATCGTGATCTCGTTCTCGTTGGCGATCGTCTACATGGTGGTGAGCCGCCAGTCGTTCCCGCTCAGCGCCCTCTTCTCGCTGCCCTGGTATCTCTGGCTCGGCGGCGCGATCGGGTTCCTGTTCGTGGTCGGGACGCTGTCGGTGGCCCCGGCGCTCGGCGGCGCGCTGCTCTTCGCCGCGCTCGTCCTCGGCCAGTTGCTCGCCTCCACCATCGCCGGCCACTTCGGCGTCGCCGGCTACCCGGTGAAGCCGATTGATTTCACCCGCATCGCCGGCATCGCGCTCGTCATGGGCGGCGTCGCCCTTCTCCACCACGCCGGCTGACCCGTCGGTATCAGTGGATCTCCGGCTCCGGCGTCGGCTCGGTGCCCTCGAGGAAGTCGAAATCGCAGCCCTTGTCGGCCTGGGTGATGTGCGCCGCGTACATGCGGTTGTAGCCGCGCGGGAAGGTGCGGTCGGGCGGCGTCCATTCCGCGAGCCGGCGGGCGATCTCATCCGCCGGCACCTCGAGCTGCAGGAGACGGGCCTCCACGTCGATGGTGATGATATCGCCGGTGCGGACCGCCGCGAGCGGCCCGCCGACGTAGGCTTCCGGCGCGACATGGAGGATGCAGGCACCGTAGCTGGTGCCGCTCATCCGCGCGTCGGAGATCCGCACCATGTCGCGCACGCCCTCCTTGAGCAGCTTCTTCGGGATCGGCAGCATGCCCCATTCCGGCATGCCCGGCCCACCCACCGGCCCGGCATTCTGCAGCACCAGCACGTGGTCGGCGGTGACATCGAGGTCGTCGCGCTCCATCGCCGCCGCCATCTCGTTGTAGTCGCGGAACACCAGCGCCGGGCCGGAGTGCTTGTGAAGCCGCGCCTCGGCCGCGGCCGGCTTCATCACGGCGCCGCCGGGGGCAAGGTTGCCGCGAAGGATCGCGACACCCGCCGCGGTCGAGATCGGCCGGTCGAGCGGCCGGATCACGTCGTCGTTGTAGACCGCCGCGCCCTCGATCGTCGCGCCAAGCGGCTTGCCGCTCACCGTCGCCGCATCGAGGTCGAGATGGTCGCGAAGCACCGAGAGCAGCGCCGGTAGGCCGCCGGCATAGTAGAAATCCTCCATCAGGAACTCGCCGCTCGGCCGAAGGTTGGCGATCACTGGCACTTCGCGCGCGATCCGGTCGAAGTCGTCGAGGTCGAGCGGCACTCCTGCCCGGCCCGCCATGGCGACGAGGTGGATCATGGCGTTGGTCGAGCCGGCGAGGGCCATCTGCACCACCAGCGCGTTGAGGAACGAGGCGCGGGAGAGCACGTCGCGCGGCTTGAGGTCCTCGCCGATCATCTCGACGATCCGCCGGCCGGTGGCGCTCGCCATGCGAGGGTGCGCCGCATCCGGCGCGGGAATCGACGAGGCGCCGGTCAGCGTCATCCCCAGCGATTCGGCGAGCGACATCATCGTTGCCGCCGTGCCCATGGTCATGCAGGTGCCGAAGCTCCGCGCGATGCCGGCCTCCATGTCGCGCCATTCGGCGTCGGAGACCTTGCCGGCCTGTTTGTCGGCCCAGTACTTCCACACGTCGCTGCCCGAGCCGAGCACCTTGCCGTGGTAGTTGCCGCGCAGCATCGGCCCGGCCGGCATGAAGATCGCCGGCAGGTTCATCGAGGTCGCGCCCATCAGCAGCGCCGGCGTGGTCTTGTCGCAGCCGCCCATCAGCACCACGCCGTCGACCGGGTGCGAGCGCAGCAGTTCCTCGACCTCGAGGGCCAGGAGGTTCCGGTAGAGCATGGTCGAGGGCTTGACGAAGGGCTCCGACAGCGACATCGCCGGCAGCTCGACCGGGAAGCCGCCGGCCTGCCAGATGCCGCGCTTCACCTCTTCGGCGCGCACCCGGAAATGGGCATGGCACTGGTTGATGTCGGACCAGGTGTTGATGATCGCGACGACCGGCTTGCCCATGAAGTCGTCGTAGCTGTAGCCCATCTGCAGCGTCCGCGACCGGTGGCCGAAGGAGCGCAGGTCATTGGCCGCATACCAGCGGGCGGAGCGGAGCGGCTTCTTGGCATCGGTCACGGTCGCGAATCCCCCGGAAATGGCGCGGAGCCGCCTCCTCGCGGCCCGCGCCATGGGTACCACAATCCGCAGGGCGACCGGCAAGCCTTCCCGGATTGCGGCGGGGTGGCTCAATGTGTAGATTGCTGTGTGGAGATTCACACATGGCAACCAATCTGTCCATCGATCCGAAACTGATTGAAGAAGCTCTCGCTGTCAGCGGCGAACGCACAAAGAAGGCTGCAGTGACGCGTGCCCTCGAGGAATTCATCGCCCGTCGGCGCCAGAGGCGCATACTTGACCTCGTAGGCAAGCTCGACTGGGATCCGGGCTACGACTACAAGGCCGAACGGAATCGGGATTGACACTTTTCGTCGACACAAGCGTCTGGTCGTTGACGCTGCGGCGCGATGTACCGAAGGATTCTCCCGAGGTCCGGGCATTCACCCGAGCCATCGAACAACAAGAGGCCGTCGTCGCGACGGGGCTGATCCTTCAGGAGCTTCTTCAGGGCTTCGCTGGTCCCAAGGCACGCGATCTCATCCTCGACCGCTTCTCGCCGTTCCCTTTGATCGTCCCGACGCGCGACGACCACATCCGGGCGGCGGAACTGCGAAACATGTGCCGCAGGAAGGGTGTCCAGACGTCGACTGTCGACGCCCTCCTCGCGCAGCTGTGTATCAGCCATGAACTGATAATGCTTACGGCCGATCAGGATTTCCGCCACATCGCTCGGCACGCACCGCTTCGCCTTTGGAACCAGCCGCAGTAACGGGCAGTCGGCTCAACCTTCCTCAGGATCGACGGCGGGTGGACCATCCTCGTGGATGGTCGCGATCGAAGAGGGCGTTGTGGACAGTCTCGCCGTGTTCGACGGTGACATCACGGAGGGTCGCCTTCAATCCCGCCCCCCCGGGCCTCGATTGCCCACCTACGCCGCCGAGGACATCCGCCACAGGTTGATGCCGCCGTCCTTGGCGTGCTGGTCGATCGCAGCGAGTTCGTCCGGGGCGAAGTCCGGCTTGTCGAGCGCGCCCACCGCATCGATGATCTGCTCCGGCCGGCTCGCCCCGATCAGTGCCGAGGTCATGCGCGGGTCGCGGAGCACCCAGGCGATCGCCATCTGGGCGAGGCTCTGGCCGCGGGCCTCGGCGATACGGTTGAGACCGCGGATCGCGGCGACGTTCTCCTCGCTGAGGAAGCCCTCGCGCCAGGCCGGCGTCCCGCTCGCCGCGCGGCTGCCTTCCGGCACGCCTTTGAGGTACTTGTCGCTCAGCATGCCTTGGGCCAGCGGCGAGAAACAGATGCAGCCGGCGCCGACCTCCTCGAGCGTGTCGAGGAGGTGATCGGCCTCGGTCCAGCGGTTGAGCATTGAGTAGCTTGGCTGGTGGATGAGCAGGGGCGTGCCAAGCTCGCGGAGGATGCGCGCGGCCTCCTTGGTCCGCTTCGAATTGTACGAGGAGATGCCGACATAGAGCGCCTTGCCCTGGCGGACGGCGGTATCGAGCGCGCCCATGGTCTCCTCAAGCGGCGTGTCCGAGTCGACCCGGTGCGAATAGAAGATGTCGACATAGTCGAGCCCCATCCGCTTCAGGCTCTGGTCGAGGCTGGAGAGCAGGTATTTGCGGCTCCCCCACTCGCCGTAGGGGCCCGGCCACATCCGGTAGCCCGCCTTGGTCGAGATGATCAGCTCGTCCCGGTACGCCTTGAAGTCGGTGCGGAGAATCCCGCCGAAATACTCCTCGGCGCTGCCCGGCGGCGGGCCGTAGTTGTTGGCAAGGTCGATGTGGGTGGCGCCGAGGTCGAAGGCGGTGTGGAGCATCTGCCGCGCCCGCTCCGGCAGGGCGTTGTGGCCGAAATTGTGCCACAGCCCCAGCGACACCGGTGGCAGCTTGAGCCCGCTCCGCCCCGTCCGCCGGTAGGGCATGCTGTCGTAGCGTCCGCTCGCGGGAACGTAGGTCATGTCGGTCTCCTTGGATGATGGTCAGGCCGCCGCCCGGCGGGCGAAGCGGGCGTTCTCCTCGCGGAGCGCCGTCGCGGCCGCCTTGACAGCCGCGTGCCTGTCGGGTTCGAGGTTGGCGAGATAGGGCTGCAACGGCCCGGTGTCGGCGATTCCGGCAAGCCGCACGCCGTCATGCAGTACCGCGATCTGCGAATGCGCGTCGCGGAGGTCCTCGAAGGCGAGGAACGTCCGTCGGATCGTCTCCGCCCTCTCGCTGTCGCCGGCCTTCAGCGCCGCAAGCATCGCGCTCGACAGGTGCGGCGCGATCGAAACCGAGCCCGAGGTGAAGCCGGCAAGGCCGAAGCGCGAGAGATGCGTCACGGCCGGCCGCTCGCCCATGCCCGATACGATTCGCGACGGACCTGCAACCTCGACGATTGCCGAGAGGTAGGCATCCTTGGCGGGGTCCGGACGGTCGACCGCGTATTTGACCGAGACGAGGACGCCGTCGGCAAGCAATGCCCTGATGTCGGCCGGTGCGAGATAGCCCTCTGTCCGCAAATAGGCGATCACCGGCTTGCTCCAGGCATCGGAAAGGCGGCGGAGGCCGGTCGCGACCCCGGAGGGCCTGGTGGCGCCGGTCATCGGCAGAGCCATCGCGGTCGGGAAGTCGAACGACTTGAGCACCGCCACCTGGTCGAGCGCCTTGCCGAAGTCGGGTCCGATCGAGGGGATCGCCCAGGCGTCTGCCGGGGCAATGCCGGCGATCACCTCGAGCATCAGCGGATATTCGAGGAGGCCGAGATGATAGAAGTTGGCGTTGCCGCCATAGAGGAAAGTCGACACCCCGCCGGCCGCCATCCAATCGACGATCCGGCGGTTTTCGGTGATCGACACCGCGCCGTTCTCGGCGCGGGCGAGCGGCGGCACAGCGATCACCGACCGTGCGAGATCGGCGGCTGTCACGGCATCCGTCTTCATCAGCGTGTCTCGTGCGCGAGGGGGGGTGGCGTGGCTGGCCCCAAAGTTACCTCGACGCACCCCTTGTCACAACCGCCTCGCCCCGATTCCTCGCCGTTGTTGACGCCCGCCCCTGACGTCCTGATAACGGCGGCAACCACGAGGGGAGGAACACGCATGCCGTCGCTGCCGCTTTTCGATCTCACCGGGCGCCGCGCCTTCATCACCGGCTCGAGCCGCGGCATCGGCCTTGCCTATGCCTATGCCGTCGCCGAGGCCGGAGCGTCGGTGGTACTGAACTCACGGAAGGCGGCCGATGTCGACGCCGCGGTAGAGGAAATGCGCGCCGCCGGCCACACCGCCGATGGCTATGCCTTCGACGTCGCCCATCCCGCCGCGGTCGAGGCCGCAGTCGATCGCATCGAGACGGAGCTCGGCCCGATCGACATCCTTTTCAACAATGCCGGCATCCAGCGCCGCACCCCGCTCGAGGAGTTCCCGGTCGAGACCTGGCGTGAGGTGATGGCAATCAATCTCGACGCCGTCTTCTATGTCGGCCAGGCCGTAGCCAAGCGCATGATCCCGCGCGGCCGCGGCAAGATCGTCAACACCTGCTCGCTCGGCAGCGAGATCGCCCGCGCCACTATCTCCCCCTACGTCACCTCGAAGGGCGCGGTGAAGATGCTGACCAAGGCGATGTGCGTCGAATGGGCCAAGTACGGGATCCAGGCCAACGGCATCGGCCCGGGCTACATCAAGACCGAGCTCAACAAAGCGCTCGTCGCCAATCCCGAGTTCAACGCGATGATCGAGCGCCGCACCCCTGCCGGCCGCTGGGGCGAGGTGGACGAACTGAAGGGCGCCGCGATCTTCCTCGCCGCGACGGCCTCGGATTTCGTCAACGGGCAGATTCTCTACGTCGACGGCGGCGTGCTCAGCTCGATGTGAGCGGCGGGGTCTAGTGGTTCGATTCCGACATTCGCCTCCCATGGTCGCAAAGGTACCGAGCAAATGTCGGAGTCAAAGAACCACTAGCAAATACAGACTCTAGTGGAGCTTTGAATTTTTGACATTTGAGAAATGCCCGAGGTCAAACTGGGACTCAAATGTCAAATTCGCTCCACTAGACCCGCTCGAACTTGAGCAGGGTGAAGAGGTCGAAGCTCTTCACCGCCCGCCGCTCGACCAGCCTCAACTCTGGCCGGCCCAGTACCGTCTCGATCGGGAAGTTGGGGCGCCAGCCGAGCCGCGAGGAGTAGCGCGCCATGTACTTCTCGACCAGAGCCCGCGGGCCGTTCTCGACCGAGAAGTGGCTGACCAGGATCACCTGGCCGCCGGGTCGCACCACCCGCGCCATCTCCGCCATCACCCGGTCGGGGTCCGGCACCACGGTGATGACGAACATCGCCATCGCCGCATCGAACGCACCGTCGGCAAAGGTCAGTGCACCGGCGTCCATCACCTCCAGCCCCTCGACATGGCCGAGCGCGTCCTCGGCCACGCGCTTCCGTGCCCGCTCGAGCATCTCGCGCGAGAGATCGACGCCGGTGATGCGATGCTTGCTGTCGTAGAGCGGCAGCGAGATGCCGGTGCCCACGCCAAGTTCGATGATCCGGCTGGGGGGCAGCGCGTTCATCTCCGCCACCGCCGCCTTGCAGGGGTGGCGGGTGAAGGCGCCGAAGCTCCAGTCGTAGAACGGCGCCCAGCGGGCATAGGCCGCCACGACATGGTTGTCCTTGATGGTCGCGAGCGCGCCGCCGCCGGATCCACCCATCTTGCCGATCCCTCCCATCCCGGGCGCGTTAGGCGCCATGTGAAAGCTACAGCGCGGCGACTGCCGCCTCTGCGCTAACGAGCCGGCGCAGCGCCAGTTCCGCATTGCGGTCGTGCTCGGAACGCTCGATGAAGCCCCCGCCGAGGACCCGCGCCCCGGCGCCGTCGGATTCGTAGAACACGCAGGCCTGGCCGGGCGCGACCCCCGCCTCGGCGCCGGACAGCTCGACCTGGACGCGGCCGTCGCGGCGAAAGACCCGGGCAGGCATCGGTGGGCGGG
>Ga0207773_100628_pt1 | contig 12777 bp, 13 predicted proteins | sample TtaePargueraPR_2_FD_187281 | JGI IMG/M metagenome (GOLD analysis project Ga0207773, IMG submission 187281) | Aerobic enrichment media microbial communities from Bioluminiscent Bay, La Parguera, Puerto Rico - Tt and M1 (3) (SPAdes) | ecosystem: Environmental > Aquatic > Marine > Unclassified ...
CCGCAGCCCCGCGCCGGTCACCACACCGGCCGAGGCCACGGTCACGCCCGCCGCGAAGCCCGCAGTGACCGCGCCGGCCGCCGCGCCGCAGGTGGCCGCCCTGCCGCCGGTCAACGACGATCCGGCCCGGCTCCTGGGCCTCGACCGCGACGGCGTCAGCGCCCTGCTTGGCAGCCCGAACCTGGTGCGGCGCGACGCCCCGGCGGAGATCTGGCAGTACCTGGGCGACGACTGCGTGTTCGACGTGGTGCTCTACCAGCGCGGCAGCGGCTACGCGGTCTCCTATCTCGAGGCGCGCGACGCCTCGGCCGCGGTGCAGCCGGCGCAGCCCTGCCTGAACGCGCTGCTGCGCGCCCGCCAGTCGGCCCCGGTCAGCTAGGCCTTCGTCGCCCTTTTCCCGCCCGGCTTCGTCGCCATCTTCTTGGAGATCTTCTGGGCGACTTTCTTGGCTGGCCGCTTCGGCGGCTCTTCCAGGGTGGTCTTGCCCTTGAAGGCGCAGAGGTCGTTCACCACGCAGGCAAAGCAGTCCGGCTTGCGCGCCTTGCAGACGTAGCGGCCGTGCAGGATGAGCCAGTGGTGGGCGTGCAGCTTGCGCCCGGCCGGCACCACCTTCTCCAGCTTGCGCTCGACCTCCAGCGGGTTCTTGCCCGGGGCGAGGCCGGTGCGGTTGCCGACGCGGAAGATGTGGGTGTCGACGGCGATGGTGGGCTCGCCGAAGGCGATGTTCAGCACTACGTTGGCGGTCTTGCGGCCGACGCCGGGCAGCTTCTCCAGCGCCTCGCGATCGCGCGGCACCTGGCTGTCGCGCTCGGCGATCAGGAGGCGCGACAGCGCGATGACGTTCTTCGCCTTCGCGTTAAAGAGCCCAATGGTCTTGATGTAGTCCTTCAGGCCCGCCTCGCCGAGCGCCACCATCTGCTGCGGCGTCGTCACCTTCTTGAAAAGCGGGCGCGTCGCCTTGTTCACGCCGACGTCGGTCGCCTGGGCCGACAGCACCACGGCGACCAGCAGGGTGTAGGGATTGACGTACTCCAGCTCGCCCCTGGGTTCCGGCAGGGCGGCGGCGAGGCGGTCGAAGAAGGTGGCGATGTCGGCTTTTTTCACGGGGGCCCGGTTGTTTTCCGGCTTTCACTCCTGACGCGGCGAGTTTAGCCGGATCGCGCGGGAAGGAAAGGGTACAGCCCGAAGATCACGGGCAGATCGCTGGCCGAGAACAGGAGACGGGCCTATATTTCCCCGCATGAGCCCTTCCGCCCCGCCGACGCCCGAGCCCGCGCTGTTCGATGCCGAACTCCGGCCGCATCGCAGCCTGTCGCCGCGCGGCTTCGTGATCCTCATGATGGCCGTGTGCGCCATTTCCTTCACCGCGGGCCTCGCCTTCTTCCTGATGGGGGCCTGGCCGGTGATCGGCTTCATGGGCCTCGACGTGCTGCTGATCTATTTCGCCTTCAAGATCAACTACCGCAGCGGCCGCCTCGTCGAGCGGCTCCACCTGACGCGCGACTGCCTCACGGTGCGCCGCGTCTGGCCGGGCGGGCGCAGCCGCACCTGGGAGTTCCAGCCCTACTGGCTGCAGGTGGTGTTTGACGACAAGGCGGTCGCCGACGAGCGCAGCGAATGCCCGCTGGTGCTGCGCTCGCACGGGCGCAGCGTCGCCGTCGGCAGCTTCCTCACGCGCCAGGAGCGCGGCGAGGTGGCGAGCGCTTTGCGTGCGGCGCTCGGCCGCGTGCACCAGCCCTGCCGGCCCGCCTGACTTCTCAGCCCGTGAGGCCCAGCACGTCGCGCATGGAGTAGAGCCCGGCCGGCTTGCCGCGCCCCCAGAGCGCTGCCTTCACCGCGCCCTTGGCGAAGACCTCGCGGCTGGTCGCCTTGTGGGTCAGCACGAGGCGCTCGCCCTCGGCGGCGAAGATCACCGAGTGCTCGCCGGCGACGTCGCCGCCGCGCAGGGTGGCGAAGCCGATCTCGCCGCGCGGGCGGGCGCCGACCTGGCCCTCGCGCGCCATGCGGGCGACCTGCTTCAGCGGCACCTTGCGGCCCTTGGCGGCGGCCTCGCCGAGCATGAGCGCGGTGCCGGAGGGCGCGTCGACCTTGTGGCGGTGGTGCATCTCCAGCACTTCGATGTCGTAGTCGGCGTCGAGGGCGCGGGCGACCTGCTCGGTGACCAGCTGCAGCAGGTTCACGCCGAGGCTCATGTTGGCCGCCTGCACCACCACGGTCTGGATCGCCGCCTTGTCGATGACCGCCTGGTCCGCGGCGGCAAGGCCGGTGGTGCCGACCACGTAGACCACCTCCGCCTGCGCCGCCAGCTCGGCATGGCGCCGGGTCGCCGCCGGCGTCGTGAAGTCGATCACCGCGTCGGCCTGGGCGAAGAGCTCGACCGGGTCGCTGCCGACGGCGATGCCCAGCGGCTTGCCGCCGATGAGGAGGCCGATGTCGCTGCCGACGGCGGCGCTGCCCGGCTGGTCGGTGCCGCCGGCGATGACGCAGCCCTCGGCCGCGTCTATGGCGGCGAGATTCATGCGGCCCATGCGGCCGGCACAGCCGACGACGGCCACGCGGTAGGGGGTCATGCTGCTCTCCGGACTGCTGCTCGCGTCTCGCCGCCGGTTTAGCACGGACGCGGCCGGGCGCAAACGCCGGGCGCACCTGGCAGCGCCAGCTTGACGTCAGGGACCGGGGTCTGGCTTGCTCGCGCCATGGCAGCTCCACCCTTCGATTCCGCCGGCTTCGTCGATCTCTGGCCGACGACCATTCTGCGTCGCCGCCTGCCGGGCCACGATGCGGCCAACGCCGAGCTGCAGCGGCTTGTCCTGGAAATGGAAGGCGCCAGGAGCGGGGAAGGGCGCCACGACTTCACCACCGACTACCGCTCCGGCAACCTGCTGACGGTGGAGAACCCGGCCGTCGCCTGGCTGCGCGACTGCATGAACCGCACGGTCGTCGACTACCTGCGCCGCGCCGGCCTCACCTACCCGGTGAACTGGAGCCTGCAGGGCTGGGCCAACGTGAACCGGCGCGGCGACTACCACGACCCGCACAACCACCCGCACGCCTACCTGAGCGGCACCTACTACGTGGCGGTGCCCAAAGCGGAGGAGCCGCGGCCCGACAACCGCCCGGACGTGCGGCCGGGCGCGATCTCCTTCTATGATCCGCGCGCCTCCGCCAACATGACGGCGATCCGCGGCGACCGCCAGATCGAGGCGGAGTTCACCCACCGGCCACAGGCGGGCGACCTCCTGCTGTGGCCGGCCTTCCTGCTGCACTTCGTGCACCCCAACCTCTCCGACGAGAAGCGCATCAGCATTTCCTTCAATGCGACGCTGAAGTGGTCGGACGACTACCTGCCGGATCAGGCGTGACGGAGATGGACTTGTGACCGCCACCATCCGCCGCGCCGAGCCGGCTGACGCCGAGGCCCTCATCGCGCTGATCGACGCGCTGTCGGCCTTCGTCGAGGACCCGCCGACCCGCCTGACGGCAGACGATATCCGGCGCGACGGCTTCGGCCCCGACGCGTGGTTCGACTGCTTCATCGCGGAGCACGCCGGCAGGCCGGTCGGCTATGCCATCTGCTATTTCGGCTTCGCCACCGATCATGGCGGGCGCGGCCTGCACCTGGCCGATCTCTACGTCGACCCGGCGCTGCGCGGCAGCGGCCTCGGCCGTGCCCTCATGGCCACCGTCGCCCGCCACGCCCAGGCGCGCGACGCCCGCTGGCTGGTGTGGGATGTCTGGGTGAAGAACCACACCGCCGAGGCCTTCTACACAGCGATCGGCGCCCGCCGCTACGACGACGTCTTCGCCATGACGCTGAAGGGTGAAGCCTTGACGGCGCTAGCAGGTGAGGCGGGCTGACAGGCGGGCAGGGCCTACTCCGTCAGGTCTTCCCAGAATTCCTTCACCCGGGCGAAGAAGCCGGAAGATTCGGGGGAGGTGTCGTGGCCTTCGCCGGCGGCCTCGAACTCGCGCAGCAGCTCCTTCTGCTTCTTGCTGAGGTTCACCGGCGTCTCGATCGAGACCTCGACGTACATGTCGCCGGTCGCCTTGGAGCGCAGCACCGGCATGCCCTTGCCCTTGAGGCGGAACTGCTGGTTCGTCTGGGTGCCGGCGGGCACGGTGATCTTGGCGCGGCCGCCGGCAATGGTCGGCACCTCGACGCTGCCGCCGAGCGCAGCCGTGGTCATCGGCAGCGGCACGCGGCAGTAGATGTTGGCGCCGTCGCGCTGGAACAGGCGGTGCGGCGCCACCGTGAGGAAGATATAGAGATCGCCCGCGGGCGCGCCGCGCAGGCCGGCCTCGCCCTCGCCGGCGAGGCGGATGCGCGTGCCGTCCTCGACGCCGGCGGGGATGTTCACCTGCAGCGACTTCTCGCGGTGCACGCGCCCGGCGCCCTCGCAGGAATGGCAGGGCTTGTCGATCACCTGGCCGACGCCCTGGCAGGCGGGGCAGGTGCGCTCGATGGTGAAGAAGCCCTGCTGCGCGCGCACGCGGCCGCGGCCATGGCAGGTCTGGCAGCTCACCGGCTGCGCGCCGCCCTCGGCGCCGCTGCCGTGGCAGGCCTCGCAGCTGACGGTGCTGGGCACGCGGATCTGCGCAGTCTTGCCGCGGAACGCGTCTTCCAGCGTGATTTCCATGTTGTAGCGCAGGTCGGCGCCGCGCATCGCCGTGCCGCGGCGCCCGCCCATGAGGTCGCCGAACATCTCGTCGAAGATGTCGGCGAAGCCGCCGGCGGAGAAGCCGCCGAAGCCGCCGTTGCCGGCCGCGCCCCCGCCGCCGTTGGCGAAGGCCTCGTGGCCGAAGCGGTCGTAGGTCGCCCGCTTCTTCTGGTCCTTCAGCACCTCGTAGGCTTCGTTGATTTCCTTGAAGCGCGCCTCGGCCGCCGCATCGCCGGGATTGCGGTCGGGATGGTACTGCATGGCGAGCTTGCGATACGCCGCCTTCAGGGCGGCGGCGTCAGCGTCGCGCTTGACGCCCAGTGTCTCGTAGTAGTCCTTCACGGCTTCGCCCGTTGCCCCCACGGCCCGGTCATCCCTTGTGCTGCCGGCCACGGATCATTCAGCAAAGTCGACCCGAAAGCGCGGCCGGTTGCAAGGGAAAGGCCGGCCGCGGCGGCTCCTGCTGCGCGCAGGCGCCGCCTCTGTCCGGCCTCGTCCCTCATAGCCTCGCGCTCTTAGGCCTGGCGACCCTTCTTGTCGTCGTCGACTTCCTCGAAGTCGGCGTCGACCACGCCCTCGTCGGCGCTCTTGGCACCGCCGCCGGCAGCGCTCTCGCCGGCCGCACCCGCGGCGTCACCGCCGCCGGCGGCCTCGCCCTGCTGGTAGAGGGCCTGGCCGATCTTCATCGAGACTTCCTGCAGGGCCTGCATCTTGGCATTGATCGCCTCGACGTCGTCGCCCTCGGCCGCCGTCTTCAGCGCGGCGATGGCATCCTCGGCGGCCTTCCTGTCGGCGGCCGGGACCTTGTCGCCGGCCTCCTTCACGGTCTTCTCCGTCGTGTGGATCAGCGACTCCGCGTGGTTCTTCGCCTCGACCAGGGCGCGGCGCGCCTTGTCCTTCTCGGCGTTGAGCTCGGCGTCCTTCACCATCTGCTCGATCTCGGCGTCGCTGAGACCGCTGGAGGCCTGGATGCGGATGGTCTGCTCCTTGCCGGTCGCCTTGTCCTTGGCGCCGACGTTCACGATGCCGTTGGCGTCGATGTCGAAGGTGACCTCGATCTGCGGCACGCCGCGCGGGGCGGAGGGAATGCCGACGAGATCGAACTGGCCGAGCAGCTTGTTGTCCGCCGCCATCTCGCGCTCACCCTGGAACACCCGGATGGTGACGGCCTGCTGGTTGTCCTCGGCGGTCGAGAACACCTGGCTCTTCTTGGTCGGGATGGTGGTGTTGCGGTCGATGAGCTTGGTCATCACGCCGCCCAGCGTCTCGATGCCGAGCGACAGCGGCGTGACGTCGAGCAGCAGCACGTCCTTCACGTCGCCCTTCAGCACGCCGCCCTGGATGGCGGCGCCGATGGCGACCACCTCGTCCGGGTTCACGCCACGGTGCGGCTCCTTGCCGAAGAAGCTCTTCACCGTCTCGTAGACCTTGGGCATGCGGGTCATGCCGCCGACCATGATGATGTCGTGGATCTCGCCCGGCGAGACACCGGCATCCTTCAGCGCGGCCTTCACCGGGCCCATGGTGCGCTGGATGAGGTCGTCGACCAGGGCTTCCAGCTTGGCGCGGGTCAGCTTGATGTTGAGATGCTTCGGGCCGCTCGCGTCGGCGGTGATGAAGGGCAGGTTGATCTCGGTCTGCGTCGAGGACGACAGCGCGATCTTCGCCTTCTCTGCCTCTTCCTTCAGGCGCTGCAGCGCGAGCTTGTCCTGGCGCAGGTCGATGCCCTGCTCGTTTTTGAACTGGTCCGCCAGGTAGTCGATGATGCGCGCGTCGAAGTCCTCGCCGCCGAGGAAGGTGTCGCCGTTGGTCGCCTTCACCTCGAAGACGCCGTCGCCGATCTCCAGCACCGAGACGTCGAAGGTGCCACCGCCGAGGTCGTAGACCACGATGGTGCCGGTCTGCTTCTTGTCGAGGCCGTAGGCGAGCGCGGCCGCGGTCGGCTCGTTGATGATGCGCAGCACGTCGAGGCCGGCGATCTTTCCGGCGTCCTTGGTGGCCTGGCGCTGGGAGTCGTTGAAGTAGGCGGGCACGGTGATGACCGCCTCGGTCACCGTCTCACCGAGATAGCGCTCGGCCGTCTCCTTCATCTTCTGCAGGATGAAGGCGGAAATCTGGCTCGGGCTGTAGTCCTTGCCCTGCGCCTCGACCCAGGCGTCGCTGTCGTGGTTGATGATCTTGTAGGGGACGAGGCCCATGTCCTTCTTCGTCATGGGATCGTCGAAGCGCCGGCCGATGAGGCGCTTGATAGCGAAGAGGGTGTTCTCCGGGTTGGTCACCGCCTGGCGCTTGGCCGGCTGGCCGACGAGGCGCTCGTCGGAGTCCGTGAAAGCGACCATCGACGGTGTCGTGCGGGCGCCCTCGGCATTCTCGATGACCTTGGCGTCCTTGCCTTCCATGACCGCGACGCACGAGTTCGTGGTGCCGAGGTCGATACCGATTACCTTACTCATCTTTGCTCCTCACTTCGTTCAGCAGACCCCTTAGGCGGCCTGGTCAGACAGCACCGCCCGGCGGATCCCCGCCGATGAGAGTTCATGACCATGGGTTCCCGGCATATATAAGCAGCACGGCCCCCGCTGCAAGTCGCAAAGCGGGCCGTTTGGCCGCTCAAAGTGGCCGTTTCGGCGGTAAAACGAGCCCTTTCGGGGGTGCCGGAACGAGATCGGAAACGAAGGCGGAACCCGATGCCAGAGTCCCACGACCCGCAGAACGAACCTCTCTACCGCGCCATCCTGGCCGTGCTGGCGGCGAGCGTCGTGGTGGGGGCCCTGCTGACCCTGGCCGGCGAGCCGCTGTTCGCCAGCCGCGCCCTCGCCAACACCGGCTTCGGCATGGCCCTGGTCTGCGGCGCGCTCTACGGCGTCTTCCGGCTCATCGGCCGGCGCGCCCAGCGCCGCCACGAGGAAAAGCGCCGGGATGAGCAGCGCTGACGGCAGGGCCACGGGGCCCGAAGGCTTCCGCTACCTGCCCGGCCACCTGGGTCCCGAGGCCCAGAGGCAGCTGGTCGCCACGCTGCGCGCGCTCGTCGCCGAGGCGCCGCTCTACCGCCCGACCATGCCGAAGAGCGGGCGGCCCTTCTCGGTGCGCATGACCAACGCCGGCAGCCATGGCTGGTACTCCGACCGCGAGGGCTATCGCTACGTGCCGCGCCACCCGCAGACGGGCAGGCCCTGGCCCGCCATACCGGCCGCACTGCTCGCGCTCTGGCGCGAGGTCGCCGGATACCCGGCCGATCCCGAGTGCTGCCTGGTGAACTTCTACGCGGCCGACGCCCGCATGGGCCTGCACCGCGACGAGGACGAGGAAACCTTCGCCGCGCCGGTGGTTTCGCTCTCGCTCGGCGACAGCGCGGTCTTCCGCATCGGCGGCGCCACCCCAAGAAGTCAGGGGCGCCGCGGGCCGACGACCTCGCTGAAGCTGCACTCCGGCGACGTGGTCGTCCTCGGCGGCGCGGCGCGCCTCGCCTACCACGGCATCGACCGCGTGCTCGGCGGCTCGAGCCGCCTGCTCCCGCCCGATCAATGGGAAGGCGGCGGGCGCATCAACGTGACCCTGCGCCGGGTCACGCCGGCGCCGCAGGACGCGCGCTAGGCGTCAGGCCTGGGTATCGACGGTGTCGCCGGGCTTGGCGCCGTTCTCCGCCGCGCCGGAACCCGCGGAACCAGACCCAGCAGTTCCAGGCTTCGGCCCGCCCTTGGAGATGCCGACGCGCGCCGGCCGCAGCAGGCGGTCGTGCAGGGTGTAGCCCGGCTGGATGATCTGCACCACGGTCCCCGCCGGCTTCGAGGCATCCTCGATCTCGTACATCGCCTCGTGGAGGTGCGGGTCGAGCCGCTCGCCCAACGGGTTCACCGTCTTGATGGCGTGCCGCTCGAAGACCGACTGCAGCTCCTTCAGGGTCATCTCGACGCCGAGGCGCAGGTTCTTCATCGGCTCGTTCTCGGCGACCTGCTCCTGCGGCACGCTCTCCAGCGCGCGCTGCAGGTTGTCGGCCACGCCCAGCAGGTCCTTGATCACCGGGACGGCGGCATATTTCACGCTGTCCTCGCGGTCGCGCTGCGCCCGGCGGCGGACGTTCTCGGTCTCCGCCATGCTGCGCAGCAGCTGGTCCTTCAGCGAGGCGACCTCGGCCTCCAGCACCGCGACCGGGTTCTCGTCGGGCGACAGGCGGCCGGCGTGAGCGAGATCGGAGAGGTCGACCAGTGGCTCGTCGCTGAGGTCGACCGGCGCGTCGGCGCCGGCGCCGGTGTCCTGAGCGGCCTCATCAGGATCGAAGGCCTTGTCCTGCTTCTTCTCTTCAGCCATCACGAAACGGCCACTCCTTTCCAAACAACACTGAATCTTCTCTTGATGTCCCTGCGGAGGCGGCGGCTCAGCCGACCAGCCGGCCGATGACCTTGGCGGTGTAGTCGACCATGGGGATGATGCGCGCATAGTCGATCCGGGTCGGGCCGATGACGCCGATCGCGCCGACCACCTTCTGCTGGGAATTGCTGTAGGGCGCGATGATCATCGAGCAGCCGGCGAGGCCGAACAACTCGTTCTCGGCGCCGATGAAGATCTGCACGCCTTCGGCCGCGCCGGTAAGGTCGAGCAGGCGGATGAGCGCGTCCTTTGTCTCGAGCAGCGTGAAAAGCTGGCGGATGCGCTCGAGATCTTCCAGCGCGTTCACGTCCTCCAGCAGCTGCGACTGGCCGCGCAGGATGAGGGCGCCGCCCTTGCCGCTCTGGTTGCTGCCGGCCCAGCTGGCGAGGCCGCGCTCGATGACCCGCGAGGTGAGCTGGTCCAGCTCGGCGCGCTGCTGCTCCAGTTCCTTCACGATGTCCGCGTGGGCTTCCTCCAGCGTGCGGCCGGTGAGGCGCGCGGAGAGGTAGTTGCTCGCCTCCACCAGGGAGGAGGCCGGCAGGCCCGCCGGCACGTCGATGATGCGGTTCTCCACCACGCCGGAGACGGTGATCAGCACGACCAGCGCGCGGCCGGGGCCGAGCGACACGAACTCGATGTGTTTCAGCGGGTCGCCGAGCTTGGGCGCCAGGACGAGGCCGGCGCAGCGCGACAGGCCGGAGAGGGTCTCGGAGGCCTCCTCCAGCACCTCCGCCATCGAGCGGCCGTTGCCGACCACCTGGCTCTCGATGCGGGCGCGCTCGTCCTGCGTCAGGTTGCCGATCTCCAGCAGGCCGTCGACGAAGAGCCGGAGGCCGAGGTCGGTCGGCAGGCGGCCAGCCGAGGTGTGCGGCGCGAACAGCAGCCCGAGATCCTCGAGGTCCGCCATGACGTTGCGGATGGTGGCCGGCGAGAGCCCGAGGCCGAGGCTGCGCGAGAGCGTGCGCGAGCCCACCGGGGCGCCGGTTTCCACATAGGCGTCCACGATGTGTTTCAGGACCTCGCGCGAGCGGTCGTTCAGACCCTTGATCGCCGAGGCTTTCGAGGCGGCGTGCAGCGGTATCGTCATCGCTCTTCAGGGACTCGCTTCGTTTCCGGAATGTAGTGAGCGGCCCCGCGGGGGTCAACGCGGCGGAAGCGCCGCCGGGCGGCGTGGAAGAAGGCCGGACGCTGGACGCTGGGGGGCTCATGGTCTAGCGTGCCGGCCCGCCGGAGGGGCGGCGCCCGCTCCCCGCGGGCCCGCGCTTCCTGCCGGTATCCCGCCCCCTGAGAGGCCCCTGAGAGGTAAGTGTCCATGCGCCCGTCCGGCCGTACCTTCGACCAGCTGCGCACCATCGTGCTGGAAACCAACGTGAATAAGTACGCCGAAGGGTCCTGCCTGGCGCGCTTCGGCGATACGCACGTGCTCTGCACGGCTTCGGTCGAGGAATCCATTCCCTCCTGGCTGCGCAATTCCGGGCGCGGCTGGATCACCGCCGAGTACGGCATGCTGCCGCGTTCGACCGGCAGCCGCACCGACCGCGAGGCGGCGCGCGGCAAGCAGAGCGGGCGCACCCAGGAGATCCAGCGCCTGATCGGCCGCTCGCTGCGCGCCGTGACCGACCTCACGGCCTTCGGCGAGCGCCAGATCCGCATCGACTGCGACGTCATCCAGGCCGACGGCGGCACGCGCACCGCGGCCATCACCGGCGGCTACGTGGCGCTGCACCTGGCGTTCCAGCACCTGCAGGCCATCGGCGCCATCAAGGCGCTGCCCTTCACGGACCAGGTCGCCGCGGTGTCCTGCGGCATCCATGAGGGACAGGAGGTGCTCGACCTCGACTACGCCGAGGATTCGACGGCCGCCGCGGACGCCAACTTCGTGCTGACCGCGGCCGGCGGCGTGGTCGAGGTGCAGGGCACCGCCGAGGACGTGCCGTTCAGCCGCAAGCAGTTCGAGGAGTTGCTGAACTTGGCCGAGAAGGGCGTGAAGGAGCTCTGCGCCTACCAGGCGCGGGCCCTCGGCCTGGCGTAGGAGGCGCCGATGAGCGATACCGCCACCCGCGGCTTCAGGCCGGGCGACCGCCTGGTGCTGGCCACCCACAACAAAGGCAAGTACCGCGAGAACGCGGCCCTGCTCGCGCCCTACGGCCTGGAGGTGCTGTCGGCCGGCGACCTCGGCCTGCCGGAGCCGGAGGAGACCGGCGCCACCTTCGAGGAGAACGCGGTCCTGAAGGCGCGCGCCGCCTGCGCGGCCACCGGTCTGCCCGCCATCGCCGACGATTCCGGCCTGGAGGTGCCCGCCCTCGGCGGCCAGCCCGGCATCTACACGGCGCGCTGGGCGGGCCCCGACCGCGACTTCTTCATTGCCATGAAGCGGGTGCACGAGGAACTGGGCGACAGCCTCGACCGCCGCGGCTTCTTCTGCTGCAACCTCTCGGTCGCCTGGCCGGACGGCGCCACGGCTTCGTTTGAAGGCCGCGTCGAGGGCACCCTGGTGTGGCCGATCCGCGGCGCGCGCGGCTTCGGCTTCGACCCCATGTTCCAGCCGGCCGGCTTCGACATCACCTTCGGCGAGATGGACCCGGACAAGAAGGAGCGCATGAGCCACCGCGCCCGCGCCTTCGCCCAGTTGGCCGCCGCCCTGCTGGAGCGGGCCTGAGGCCATGGCCGGCGCCGCGGCCGCGCCGGCGATACCGCCCGCCGACACGCGGGCGGGTTTCGGCGTCTACCTGCACTGGCCGTTCTGCAAGTCGAAGTGCCCCTACTGCGACTTCAACAGCCACGTGCGCGAGAGCATCGACCAGGCACGCTGGCGCCGCGCGCTGCTCGCCGACCTCGAGCACGCGGCGGCGCGGAGCGGGCCGCGGCAGGTGACCTCGGTCTTCTTCGGCGGCGGCACCCCCTCGCTCATGCCGGCGGAGACGGTGGCCGCGGCGCTGGAGAAGATCGACGCGCTCTGGGGACTGGTCCCCGGCACCGAGGTGACTCTGGAGGCGAACCCGACCTCAGCCGAGGCCGAACGCTTTGCCGGCTTCGCGCGCGCCGGGGTGAACCGCCTGTCGCTCGGCGTGCAGGCGCTCGACGATCGGGCACTGAGGTTCCTCGGGCGCCAGCACTCGGCGGCCGAGGCGCTGGCCGCGCTGGAGCTGGCGCGCGACGCCTTCCCGCGCATCTCCTTCGACCTCATCTACGCGCGGCCGGACCAGGACGCAGAGGCCTGGCAGCAGGAGCTGGCGGCGGCGCTGGCCCTGGGCCCCGAGCACATCTCGCTCTACCAGCTGACCATCGAGGAGGGCACCGCCTTCCACGGCGCCTGGCGGCGCGGCGAGCTGGTGCTGCCGGAGGAGGAGGCGGCCGCCGCGCTCTACGAGGAGACGGCGGCCCGGCTGGGCGCGGCCGGCCTGCCGGCTTACGAGATCTCCAACCATGCGCGCCCCGGCGGCGAGTGCCGCCACAACCTGACCTACTGGCGCTACGGCGACTACGTCGGCATTGGCCCGGGCGCGCACGGACGGCTGAGCTGGGATGGCGAGAAGCACGCGACGCGTCAGCACCGCGCGCCGGAGCCCTGGCTCGAGCTCGTCGAGCACCAGGGTCACGGCTGGCGGCAGGTCGAGACCATCGGCGCCGGGCAGCGCCTGGCCGAGATGGTGATGATGGGCCTGCGCCTCAGCGAGGGCATCGCGCGCGAGGCCTTCCTGGCCGAGCTGGGCGCGCCGCCCGAGGCCCTGCTGGCGCAGGACCGTCTCGC
>Ga0207773_100629_pt1 | contig 12771 bp, 14 predicted proteins | sample TtaePargueraPR_2_FD_187281 | JGI IMG/M metagenome (GOLD analysis project Ga0207773, IMG submission 187281) | Aerobic enrichment media microbial communities from Bioluminiscent Bay, La Parguera, Puerto Rico - Tt and M1 (3) (SPAdes) | ecosystem: Environmental > Aquatic > Marine > Unclassified ...
GGGGGCCGCCGATTGAAAGGCGGCCTTAGGACCTAGGGGCTGCCGCGACCGTCGCGACGCGGCCGCCGGTCAGCGTCACCAGGGCCGCCGGCGTCAGGCGGAAGACCGCATTGGGCGTGCCGGCGGCGGCCCAGATCTCCTCCAGGTTCATGAGGTCGGCGTCGACGAAGCAGACGGGCGTCTCGCAATGGCCCACCGGCGGCACCCCGCCGATGGCGAAGCCGGTCTTGTCGCGCACGAAGTCAGCGTCGGCGCGCGCCAGCTTCTCCCCCAGCAGGCGCGCCACCGCCTTCTCGTCCACCCGGTTGGCGCCGCTCGCCATCACCAGCACGCAGCGCCCGCTGTCGGCGGCCCGGAAGATGAGCGACTTGGCGATCTGCGCGACCGCGCAGCCGATGGCGGCCGCCGCCTCGGCCGAGGTCCGCGTCGACGCCGGGAACTCGCGCACCTGGAAAGCGAAACCGGCAGCGGCCAGCGCGGCCTGCACCCGCCGGGCGCTGTCCTTCAGGGGCGGCGGCGCAGCAGCTTCGCTCATGTCGTCCTCGTCTCGAGCTCCTTGCGCGCGACCATAGCACGCTCAGGCGGCGGGGCGAGCCTTCCAGACCAGCAGTGCAGTAGCGGCAGCAATCAGCGCCGCCACCGCCAGGTTCTCCGGCACGCCGAGCATCCAGCCGGTGACCGCCGCCACGCCACCCCACAGCAGCGGGACCGGCACCAGCAGCCAGGGCGGCCGGCCCTCCAGCGCCGGCAACAGGGCGAGCGTGAAGGCCGCCGTCGGTCCCGGCGCCAGGCCAGCGATGCGGGCGGCGGCAAAGCCTGGCTCGCCGAGGCCAGACAGCAGCGGCAGGCCAAAGATGGCGAGCCCGGCCAGCACCAGACCGGCAATGCCGGCGGCGTCCCCGGCCGCGGAAAAAGTCCGCCGGCGCCACACCAGCAGGATCAGCAGCAGCGCCGCCTGCACCAGGAATGCGCCGGCGTAGACCGGCGCCATGAAATCGAGCTGCGACCAGTGGCGCAGGAAGAAGATGAGGCCGCACCACGCCCAGCCGGCCGCCAGCACGAGCCCGACGGCGCGGGCACTCCAGGCCCGCGGCGCGACGGCGAGCCACAGCGCCGCCAGGGCAAGCGCCAGGGCGGCAGGCTGCGCCGGCCAGACGGCCGCGTTGTAGAGGCGGTAGGTGGAGGTCAGCACCTCGGCGTCGAAGGGGAACATCGCGCCTTCAGAGATTCTCGACGGCCTCGACCATGCGGCGGCGCAGGTCGGCGTCGGGCAGCGGCCCGGTGAGCACGGCCATGTTCTCCGCCATGTGGTCGACCCGCGAGGTCGCCGGAATGGCGCAGGTGACTGCCGGATGCGAGACGATGAACTTCAGCAGGAACTGGGCCCAGGTCGCGGCGCCGATCTCGGCGGCCCAGTCGGGCAGCGGGTGGCCCTCGACGTGACGGATCAGCGCCTTCTGCCGGAACGGGCGGTTCACGATCACTGCCTGCCCGCGGTCGGCCGCCAGCGGCAGCAGCCGCGCCTCCGCCTCGCGGTCGAGGACGTTGTAGGTGAGCTGCACGAAGTCGAGCGGCGCGCGCGTCATCACGGCTTCCATCTCGTCGTGGCGGCTGCCGTGCGAGGTGGTGATGCCGAGGTAGCGGATGCGGCCCTCCTCCTTCCAGCGCGTCAGGGTCTCAAGGTGCTCGTCCACGTTCAGGAGATTGTGCACCTGCATGAGGTCGAAGCGCCCGACGCCCCACAGCGCCCGCTGCTCCTCCATCTGCTCGGGGCCTTCGGAGGTCCACCAGGTCCACACCTTCTCGGCCGCGAAGAGCTGCGCCGGCCGGCCGAGCTTCTCCAGGCCATAGCCGATCACCTCCGCCGAGCTGCCGTACATCGGCGAGCAGTCGATCACCTTGCCACCCGCGGCGAAGAATTCCCGCAGCACCTCGGCGCGCTGGTCGCGCAGGCGCGTGTCTTCGCCGACGTTGAAGGTAATCCACGAACCCATGCCGAGGACCGGCAGCGCCTCGCCACTCGACGGGATCGCGCGGGTGATGGGCTTATCCTGGGCGCGCGCCAAGCCGCCGGCGAACGGCAAGGCGGCCAAGCCGCCGAGGACTACGCGACGCGTGGGTTGCCAGTCCGTCATGTGAAGTGACATGGCGCCGCCGCGGCGGAAGTCAAAGCGCCCTCAGCCCAGCTCCCGGCTGCGCTTCGTCGCGGCGGCGATGGCGCGGGTCATCAGCGGCTGCAGGCCGTCGTCGGCCATGAGGATCTTCAGGGCCTCCAGCGTGGTGCCGCCGGGCGAGGTGACGTTCTCGCGCAGCTTGGACGCGGACTCGCTGGCGATGTGCACCAGCTCGCCGGCGCCGGCGACGGTGACGCGGGCGCACTGCATGGCGAGGTCCTCCGGCAGGCCGGCCTCGACGCCGGCCTTGGCGAGGCACTCGATGAGCAGGAAGATGTAGGCCGGGCCGCCGCCGGAGACGGCGGTGACCGCGTCGATGAGCGCCTCGTCGTCGACCCAGGCGGTCTCGCCGACGGCGCTCAAGAGCTCGCCGCAGAGGTCGCGCAGCTTGCGGTCCGCATTGGCGTTGGCGCAGAGCACGGTCATGCCGCGGCCGACCGCGGCCGGTGTGTTCGGCATGGCGCGCACCACCGGCGTCTTCTCGCCCAGCGCCTTCTCGAAGCCGGCGAGCCGCCAGCCGGCGGCGATGGAGAGCGCCGCCGCGCCCTGCTCGGCGAAGCGCCGGTAGGCCGGCAGCGCGGCCGCCAGCATCTGCGGCTTCACCGCGAAGACGACGAGAGCGGGCTTGAAGTCGGCGGGCAGCGCCGCGGCATCGGGGGCGTGGTGGACGCCGCGTGCGATCTCGCCCTGCAGCGCAGCGGTATTGGGCTCGACGATCCAGACCTGGGCAGGGCTGAGGCCGCGGGCGAGCCAGCCTTCGAGCAGCGCCCCGCCCATCTTGCCGCAGCCGACGAGCAGCAGCGGTCCTTTCAGATTCATGACATCACCGGCGTCGCCTCACGCCTCGCCGACGGTCTCCAGCATCGCCGTGTCGAGCGCCTCGCGCACCGGCGTGCCGCCCCACACCACCATCTGCAGCGCGGGATAGATGCGGTCGCACTCGGTGAGCGCGGCTTCCACCAGGTCCTCGAGCTGCTCGACCGAGGCGCCGGGCAGGCCGCGCAGCGGGATGGTGTGGCGGTACATCACGGCGCCTTCTTCGGCCATGAGGTCGAAGTGGCCGAGCCAGAGCCGCTCGTTGGCGTGGGCCAGCAGGTCGCAGACCTCCTGCCGGCGCGTCTCGGGCACCTTCATGTCGAAGTGGCAGGAGAAGAACATGGAGCTGACGTCCGTCTGCCAGACGGAATACATGTGGTACTCGCACCAGTGACCGGCCATCTCGATGAGCAGCTCGGACTCGCTGTGGCGGTCGAGGGTCCAGTCGTTGGCGGTGCCGAGTTCTTCCAGGAGGTCGAGGGGGTTGATCGGATGGTGATAATCGGAAACGAGTTCAACCATTGCGACGCAGCCTCTTCGGTTGGCGGTGGCAGGGGTCGAGCGTCCCGCTTGAGCCCGAGATATGGATTAAGGCGACGCCGCCGCTACCAAATCTAGCGTAGCGCCAAAAGATTCCGCTATGCAACAAAGGATTGGGCGGGAATCCCGCCGCGACACCAGAAAACTGTGGACGAGCGTACGGAAAAGACGCGCTGACCGGCGGTCACCTCAGCCGTCGCCGGGCGGCGGCTCGCCGTGGCCGCCGGTCGGCTTGTTCACCGGCTTGGCGGCCTTCTTCTGGCCCGCCTCCAGCGCTGCGATGCGCTCCTCGAGCGCCGCCACCTGAGCTGCCAGGGTCTCCTGGCCCTCGCGCGCGGCGGCGGCGACCGCCGCCATGGCGTCGAACTCCTCGCGCGGCACCAGGTCCATCTGGGTCAGCAGGCGCTCGAGCTGCTCGCGGAAGCGCGCCTCGACCTCCGAGCGCATGCCCGCGGCGACGCCGAGCGCGCTGCTCGCCAGCTTGGCCATGTCGTCGAGGATCTTGCTCTGGCTCTGCATGGTGTCGTCCTTTGTTGCACGGGCTTCCTGCGCAAGCGCGCGGGGTTGAGCGCCTGAAGACAATATGGCGGTGCCGGGCGCGCGCATCAACCGCAGGGGCCGTGCGCAGTACCGTCTTGCACGGCGCCGGGCGGACGGCTTCACTGCGCGAGCCTGAAGGGAGGCTCGCATGACATCAGCCACGCGCGCACGAGGAGCGCTGGGCGCGACCTTGGTCGCGCTGCTGCTCGCCACCACCCCGGCGAGCGCGCAGACGCCGCGCGAGCATCTGAGCATCGTCGCGCCGCCGGCGGTCTTCGCGCTGGCGGAGGTGGCGGCGGAACGCTTCGCCGCCGCGGGCGCGCAGGCCATGCCGGTGGTCGAGCGGCTCGACGCCGAAACGAGTCTCAGGGTGTTCTGCGCCGGCGAGGGCGCGCGCCATCCCGACGTGCTCGCCAGCGCCCGCCGGCTGACCCGCGGCGACCTCGGCGCCTGCGCGGCCAAGGGGGTCGCCGTCAGTGAGCTGCTGATCGGCCATCAGGCGGTGGCCCTGGCTCAGAATCCCGGCCCGGCGCCGCTGTTCCTCACCCGCCGGCAGCTCTTCCTGGCGCTGGCCCGCGAGGTGCCGGTGAACGGCCGCCTCGCCGCCAATCCCTACCGCCTGTGGAGCGACATCGACTTCGCGTTGCCGGTGAAGCCCATCGCCGTCGTCGGCCCGCCGCCGGGCAGCCCGCTGCGCGATGCTTTCGTCGAGCTGATCATGGTGCCGGCCGCCGCCGAGTTTCCCGCTCTGCGTGGACGCGAGGCCGGCGCGCTGCGCGACGACGGCCTGTTCACTGCGCCCGAAGAGGACGAGACCGCGGTGCGCGACGCCCTCCGGCAGCGGCCGGAGGCGATCGGCATCTTCAGCTACAACCACCTGGCCCTCCGGGGCGAAGGCTTGCTGTCGGTGCCGCTCGACGGCGTCGCGCCGAGCCTCGCCACCGTTGCCGATGCCAACTATCGCGCGGCGCGCCCGGTCTACGTCTATGCCAAGCCCCGCCACGCCACCATGGTGCCCGGCCTGGAGGATTACCTCGCCGGGCTGCTCGGCCCGGCGGCGAGCGGCCCCGAGGGCTTCCTCACCGCGCGCGGCCTGGTGCCGCTGGCGCCGGCCGCCGCCGAGGCGCAGCGCGCCGCCGCCCGCAGCCTGCCGCCGCTGTAGCCGCCGGCGCCGGCGGCACCCGGGGTTGCGGAGGCTTCGGCGGGACCTCTATAAGAGGGCGCCCTCACCATTTGGGATCAGCCCCAGGGACCGACCCCGACATGCTCCTCGTCACCGGCGGCGCCGGCTTCATCGGCTCGAACCTCGTCGCCGCCCTCAGCGCGCGCGGCGAGGCGGTGATCGTCTGCGACCGGCTGGGCCAGGGCGACAAGTGGCGCAACCTCGCGCACCACGAGGTCGAGGACGTGATCCCGCCGGAGGAACTGCCACAGTTCCTGCGCTGGGCCGAAGGGCGGCTCAAGGCGGTCTTTCACCTCGGCGCCATCTCCGCCACCACGGAGAGCGACGGCGACGCCCTCATGGCGAACAACTTCCGCCTCTCGAAGGTGTTCTGGGACCACTGCACCCTGGAGGAGATCCCGCTGATCTACGCATCGTCGGCGGCGACCTACGGCGACGGCGCCGAAGGTTTCGACGACGATGACGATCGGGAATACCTCGCGCGCCTCAGGCCGCTGAACGGCTACGGCTGGAGCAAGCATCTCTTCGACCGCTGGGTGGCACGGCGCCTGGCCGAGGACGCTCCGCGCCCGCCGCAGTGGGCGGGGCTCAAGTTCTTCAACGTCTACGGCCCCAACGAGTACCACAAGGCCGGCCAGGCCAGCGTCGCCTGGCATCTCTTCGGCCAGCTCAGCCGCGGCGAGCCGGCCAAGCTGTTCCGCTCGCACCATCCCGACTACGCCGACGGCGGCCAGCTGCGCGACTTCATCTGGGTCGGCGACTGCGTCGACGTCATGCTGTGGCTGCTCGACAATCCCGGCGTCAGTGGCCTGTTCAACGTCGGCACCGGCAAGGCGCGCAGCTTTGCCGACCTGGCGCGCGCCGTCTTCGCCGCGATGGAGCGGCCGGAGAACATCAGCTACGTGCCGACGCCCGAGGCGATCCGCGACAAGTACCAGTACTTCACCGAAGCGAAGGTGGCGCGCCTGCGCGCCGCCGGCTACGACCGCCCCTTCACCGAGCTGGAGGACGGCGTCGCGCGCTACGTGCGGGACTTCCTCTCCCGCCCCGACCCCTACCGCTGAGGGCCCATGGCATCCCTGGCTGAGACCGCCGCTTCCGGGCTCGGCGCCTTCCTCCTGGCGCTGCAACACCCGAACTTCGATCCCGTCGCCTTCTCGATCTGGATCTTCGACGTGCGCTGGTACGCGCTGGCCTACATCGCCGGCCTGCTGCTCGCCTGGGGCTACTGCCGCTGGATGACGAAGCTGCCGCCGCATCGCCTGCGGCCGATCGACTTCGACGACTTCCTGCTGTGGGCGACGCTCGGCGTCGTGCTCGGCGGGCGCCTCGGCTACGTCATCTTCTACAAGCCCGACTACTACCTCGCCAACCCGTCCGAGATCGTCTTCATCTGGCGCGGCGGCATGTCCTTCCACGGCGGACTGCTGGGCGTGCTGGCCGCCATCGGTCTTTTCGCCCGCAGCCGCCGCGTCAGCTACTTCACGCTGTCCGACATCGTCGGCGCGGCGACCCCGATCGGACTCTGCCTCGGGCGCATCGCCAACTTCATCAACGGCGAGCTCTACGGCCGCACCACCGACTCCACCGTGGTGCCCTGGGCGATGATCTTTCCGCAGGGTGGCCCGATCGCCCGCCACCCGAGCCAGCTCTACGAGGCCCTGCTGGAAGGTGTGCTGCTGTTCATCGTGCTGCACATCATGGTCCGGCGCGGCGCGCTGCAGCGCACCGGCCTCGTCTCCGGCGCCTTCATGATCGGCTACGGCCTCGCCCGCATCGTCGCCGAGTTCTTCCGCGAGCCTGACCCGTTCCTGTCCTTCGTGCTGCCCGGCACCACCATGGGCCAGGTGCTGTCGGTACCGATGGTGCTGGTCGGCATCGGGCTCACGCTCTGGGCGCGGCGGCGCAAGGCTTAGCACCGACCGTCATGCAGAGCCTGCTCGACCACCTGCGCGCCCGCCTGGAGCGCGAGGGCGCCATGACCGTGGCCGACTTCATGGGCGAGGCGCTGACCCACCCCTGGTCCGGCTACTACATGCACGGCGATCCCTTCGGCGCGCCCGGCCCGCAGGGCGGCGATTTCATCACCGCGCCGGAGATCAGCCAGATGTTCGGCGAGCTGATCGGCGTGTGGTGCGCCGACACCTGGATGCGGCTCGGACGCCCGTCACCCTGCCAGCTCGTCGAGCTGGGGCCCGGGCGCGGCACCCTGATGGCCGACGCCCTGCGCGCAACGCGCCAGGTGCCCGGCTTCCACGACGCACTGCAGGTGAAGCTGGTCGAGATCAGCCCCGCCCTGCGCGAGCGCCAGCGCGAAGCGCTCGGCAATCACAGTGTCACCTGGCTCGACAACGTCGGCCAGATCCCCGAGGCGCCCCTGCTGCTGATCGCCAACGAGTTCTTTGACGCCCTGCCGGTGCGCCAGTTCGAGCAGACGGGGCCAGGAGGAGAGGGCGGCTGGGCCGAACGCGTGGTGGTTTTGGACTCGAAAGGCAGCCTCGCCTTCGCGCTGGCCGGCCCCAGTCCGGCGAACCGTCCGCTGATTCCGGCCGCGCTGCGCGACGCGCCGCCCGGCAGCGTCGTCGAGGTCTGCCCGGCCGCCCTCAACATCGCCGCCTTCCTCGGCCATCGCCTGGCGCGTCAGCCGGGCGCCGCCCTCGTCATCGACTACGGGCCGGCGCAGTCGACGGCCGGGCCCACCCTGCAGGCGCTGCGCCGGCACCGGCGCCACGAGGTGCTGGAGGCGCCCGGCACCGCCGACCTCACCGCCCACGTCGACTTCGCCAGCCTCGCCCAGGCGGCGACGCAGGCCGGCTGCACCGCCCACGGCCCGGTCGGCCAGGGCGCCTTCCTCACCGCGCTGGGGATCGAGCTGCGCGCGGCCCAGCTCGCCCAGGCCGCGCCCGGCGCCGCCGCCGCGCTGACCGCCGCCCGCCGGCGCCTCACCGACCCCGAGCAGATGGGCAGCCTGTTCAAGGCGCTCGCCCTCACGCCGCGGGGCTTTCCGCCGCCGGCCGGCTTCGAGGCCGCTTGATGCGCCCCCTATCGTCCACCGGCCAAGCCCGTTAGAGTGCGCCCATGCTCACCACCGGACCGCTGAACGACCTGGCCGCCGTGCGCCACGGCTTCTTCTGCCGCACCGGCGGCGTCAGCGAGGGCCTCTTCACCAGCCTCAACTGCGGCTACGGCTCCGGCGACGACAAGACGAAGGTCACCGAGAACCGGCGCCGCGCCATGGCGATGATGGACCTGGAGGGCGAGCGCCTCGTCACCGCCTACCAGGTGCATTCGCCCGACGTCGTGGAGGTGACAAAGCCCTGGGCGCGCGAGGACGCGCCCGAGGCCGATGCGATGGTGACGCGCGAGCGTGGCCTGGCGCTCGGCATTCTCACCGCCGACTGCGTGCCGGTGCTCTTCGCCGATGCCGAGGCCGGCGTGGTCGGCGCCGCCCACGCCGGCTGGAAGGGCGCGCTCACCGGCGTGGTGGAAGCGACCGTGGCCGCCATGACGGCGCTCGGTGCCGAGCCCAAGCGCATCGTCGCCGGCATCGGCCCGGCGATCTCGCAGCGCTCCTACGAGGTCGGGCCCGAGTTCCCCGCGCCCTTCCTGCAGCAGGACCCGCGCAACGCCGACTTCTTCTGCCCGGCCAAGCGCGCGGGACATTTCCTCTTCGACCTGAAGGGCTACGTCGCCCGCCGCCTCGCCACCGCCGGCCTCTCCACCATCAAGGCCCTACCCTGCGACACCTGCGCCGAAGACGAGCGCTTCTTCAGCTACCGGCGCGCCTGCCATCGCCAGGAGAAGGACTACGGGCGCGGCCTCTCCGCGATCTACCTCGAACCTTAAAGGCCGATCATGCCGCTGCACTTCAGCAACGCCGAGCTCGCCGGCCGGCGCGACCGCACCTGCCAGCGGCTCATCGAGGCCGGCCTCGACGGCCTGCTGATGTTCCGCCAGGAGTCGATGTACTACCTGACCGGCTACGACACCTTCGGCTATGTCTTCTTCCAGTGCCTCTACCTGGGCGCCGACGGGCGCCTCATGCTGCTGACCCGCTCGGCCGACCTGCGCCAAGCGCAGCAGACCTCCATGGTGAAGGACATCCGCATCTGGGTCGACGGCCCCGACGCCGACCCGGCGGGCGAGCTGCGCGAGATCCTGCGGGAACTCGGTTGCGCCGGGCAGCGCCTGGGCGTGGAGTACGACGCCTACGGCCTGACCGCCGCCAACGGCAAGCGGCTGGAGGCTGCGCTGGAGGGCTTCTGCAGCCTCGCCGACGCCTCGGGCCTGGTGAGCCGGCTGCGGGTGGTGAAGAGCCCGGCCGAGATCGGCTATGTGCGCGAGGCGGCACAGCTCGCCGACCGTGCCTGGCAGGCGGCCCTGGACACCGCCGCGCCCGGCGTCTTCGAGGGCGAGATCCTGGCTGCTATGCACGGCGCCATCTTTGCCGGCGGCGGCGACGACCCGGCCAATGAGTTCATTATCGGCTCAGGCGAGGAGGCCCTGCTCTGCCGCTACCACAGCGGGCGGCGGAGCATCGATGCGCAGGACCAGCTGACCCTCGAATGGGCCGGCACCTACCGCCATTACCATGCCGCCATGATGCGCACCCTGCCGATCGGAAAGCCGCAGCCGCTGCACCGGGAGATGCACGCCGTTGCCCGGGACGCCCTGCTGGCGGTCGAGGACTGCCTGCGCCCCGGACGCACCTATGGCGAGGCCTTCGACGCCCACGGCCGGGTGATGGATGCCGCCGGCTACCAGGCCCACCGCCTGAACGCCTGCGGGTATTCGCTGGGCACCACCTTCGCGCCCAACTGGATGGACTGGCCGATGCTCTACCACGCCAACCCGGTGCCCTTCGAGCCCGGCATGGTGGTGTTCTGCCACATGATCCTGTTCAATTCCGAGGCCGGGGTGGCGATGACCCTCGGCCGCACCAGCCTGGTCACCGAGGGCGGACCGGAGCCGCTGTCCCGCGCCGGCCTGGAGCTGGTGACCCGCTGACCGCTGACACTGCTGACGGCTGCCCCGCCATGCCCTACCTCACCATGTTCGTCCTGATGCTGCTGCTGGGCCTGCTGGCGAGCTGCTTCTTCATGTAAGCCTGCCGGCAAACCCGCAGCTCCGGCTATGGTTAAGAGCCGGTTTCCCGCCGCAAAAGCGCGCCCGCGAACCGCCCGCGAAAGTCCCGGCAAGGGCGTTTACAGGGCCGGGAGGCGTTGATATGGTCCGCCCCGCCTGGGCCCGCGGGGGAGGGCATGACGGCGCCAAAAGCGCCGCGCCCGATGGCCATGCCCAGCAAGTAGGCTCTAGGGATCACGCCATGAAAATCATGACCGGGAACAGCAATCGGCCTCTGGCCGAGGCGATTTCCGCCTTTCTGAACCTGGAATTGACCAAGGCCAGCGTCCGCCGCTTCTCGGACATGGAAGTCTTCGTCGAAATACACGAGAACGTGCGCGGCGAAGACGTCTTCATCATCCAGTCGACCTCCTACCCGGCCAACGACAACCTGATGGAGCTGCTGGTCGCCATGGATGCCCTGAAGCGGGCCTCCGCCAGGCGCATCACCGCGGTGCTCCCCTACTTCGGCTATGCCCGCCAGGACCGCAAGTCGGCCCCCCGCACGCCGATCTCGGCCAAGCTGGTGGCCAACCTGATCACCTCGGCCGGCGCCGACCGGGTGCTGACCCTGGAGCTCCACGCCGGCCAGATTCAGGGCTTTTTCGACATTCCGACCGACAACCTCTTCGCCACGCCGGTCTTTACCAAGGACATCATGGCGCGCAACGGCAAGGGCAACCTGACCATCGTCTCCCCCGACGTGGGCGGCGTGGTGCGGGCCCGGGCCATCGCCAAACCGCTTGACGCCGACCTTGCGATCATCGATAAGCGCCGCGAGCGTGCCGGGGTCTCCGAGGTGATGAACATCATCGGCGACGTCGAGGGGCGGCGCTGCATCCTGGTGGATGACATCGTCGACTCGGCCGGAACCCTGTGCAATGCCGCCGTCGCCCTGAAGAATGCTGGGGCCACCTCCGTCTCCGCCTACGTCACCCATGGGGTGCTCTCGGGCGGGGCCGTGGCCAGGGTCTCCTCCTCTCCGCTGGAGGAGCTGGTGATGACCGACAGCATCCAGGCGACCGAGGCGGTGCGGGTGGCGCAGAACATCCGCCAGATTTCGATCGCCCCGCTGATCGGCGATGCCATCCAGCGCATCAGCGACGAGCGGTCGGTGTCGAGCCTCTTCGACGTTCCGGCCCTGTAAGGCCGGCGGAGGCCGACCGGAGGTATTTTGGGATTTTCCGACGCCGGCACCCCTGGAGGCCGGGTCGGGGACTGCGGGCGGCGGCAAGGGGCCGGCGTCCGCTTCATTCGTGAAGGAGTTGAGTGATGGCTGACATCGTTGAGCTTCCCGCGCAGGCGCGGGACCGGGCCGGGAAGGGGCCAGCCCGGGCGACACGTCGCGCCGGGCAGGTCCCCGGGGTGATCTATGGCGCCAAAATGGACCCCAATCTGATCTCCGTCGAGGAGCGGCTGCTGAACAAGCTGCTGCACCAGGGCGGCTTCTTCTCCACCCTCTTCGACGTGAAGGTGAACGGCAAGGCCGAGCGCGTGCTGGCCCGCGACGTGCAATTCGATCCGGTGAGTGACAAGCCGGTCCACATCGACTTCCTGCGCGTTTCCGCGACCACCTCGGTCCACGTCGAAGTGCCGGTGCACTTCCTCAACGAGGACCAGTGCCCGGGCATCAAGGGCGGCGGCGTGCTGAACGTCGTGCGTCACGAGGTGGAGCTGGTGTGCCGCGCGGATGCCATCCCGCAGCACCTCGAGGTCGACCTGGCCGGCCTCGACATCGGCGACGGCGTGCACATCTCCATGGTGAAGCTGCCCGAGGGCGTGCATCCCGCCATCACCGACCGCGACTTCACCATCGCGACCATCGCGGCGCCGACCGTGGTGCGCGAGGAGACCGCGGCCGAGCAGGGTGCCGCCGAAGGCGCCGCCCCGGAAGCGGGCGAGGCCAAGGAGTCCGAAGAGGACTAAGCCTCGCCAACCGCAAGGGTGGCCAGCATGCTGTTGCTTGCCGGGCTCGGCAATCCGGGCCCCCGCTATGCCAACAACAGGCACAACATCGGCTTCATGGCGGTGGACGAGATCGTCCGCCGCCATTCCTTTTCGCCCTGGCGCAGCCGGTTCCAGGCCGACTGCGCCGAGGGCTTCCTCGCCGGCGAGAAGGTGCTGGCGATGAAGCCGCAGACCTACATGAACGAGTCCGGCCGCGCGGTCGGCGAGGCGCTGCGCTTCCACAAGCTGGCGCCGGAGCAGGTCATCGTGCTCTACGACGAGATCGACCTGGCGCCCGGCAAGCTGCGCGTGAAGCAGGGCGGCGGTACCGGCGGCCACAACGGCATCCGTTCGCTTGAGGCGCACATCGGCAAGGAGTTCTGGCGGGTGCGTCTCGGCGTCGGCCACCCGGGCCAGAAGGAGCTCGTGCACGGCCACGTGCTGAGC
>Ga0207773_100630_pt1 | contig 12763 bp, 9 predicted proteins | sample TtaePargueraPR_2_FD_187281 | JGI IMG/M metagenome (GOLD analysis project Ga0207773, IMG submission 187281) | Aerobic enrichment media microbial communities from Bioluminiscent Bay, La Parguera, Puerto Rico - Tt and M1 (3) (SPAdes) | ecosystem: Environmental > Aquatic > Marine > Unclassified ...
GTCCGCTTGCGGATGTCTTTTCGGAGCTCCAGTTCGACCCCCTGCCCGCCATGGAAAGCGGCAAGACCTGGCGCTGGCGGCAAACAAACCGCCAGACGCTGGTCGAGTTTCTCACGCCCTCTTTCGAGGATGACGAAGCGGTGCGCGAGCTGCCTGCGCTTGGCGTCAATGCGCAAAGTCTCCACTTCCTCAACTATCTCATCGCCGACCCGATCAGTGTCCCGTTCCTCTACCGGACGGGCGTTTTGGTGCAGATCCCGCGGCCGGAACGATACGCGGTGCATAAGCTGATCGTTGCGGATCGAAGACTGGGAGGCGCCGATGCTCTCAAGGCACACAAGGACAGGGCCCAGGCGGCCTTTCTGATCGAGGCCCTGGCTGAGACAAGGCCGGAAGACCTCATCGAAGCCTATCATGCGGCGCTGGAGGCAGGCCCTGCCTGGCGCAAGGGCATTGCGGCGAGCCTGAAACGCATGCCTTCCACACAGAAGCTGCTTCAGACCCTGCTTTGAAATGGAGATTTCCTGACGGGCTGTGGGCCCTGACGAAAAGTCAAAGGATTTCGTCTGGCGCTCATGCCTGCGCTTCTCGTGTTTCGTCGCCCTGCCCTGTTCATCCAAGCGTTTCTTGGCGGACGTCTGCTCGTTGTTTCTCGTTGTTTTTGCGAGGCCGCCGCGCCCTTCCTTCACAGGCCGGCCCGAAATCTCGGTTCCCAATGGGCATGATCTTTCGCGTTTATCAGAAGCGTCTCCAGCCCGGCTGATCGAGGCGTCTCGCAAGTGACCGCCGCAATCAAGGTAACTCCCGGTTCACTGCCTGTTCGGGTGCAAGAGGTCCAACTGTAGGGATGCATCGTTCGGAAAAAAGTGAAAGGTTTCGGTTGCCGGGTTAGCCCCTCTCCTCCCCTATTCCCCTGATGACGCGGAAACTGAAGTGGGCTGAGCCGGCAAAGCGCCTGCGCCGTCTCTTTCCATTCGGCAAATGGGTTGCGCTCGCGGCAGAAGCTGCAGGGCGTGGCTGCTGCGCAAAAGAGCGCGTCCAAATGCGCCTCAGATTGGCCGCCTGGACCTGCCGCGGGTTCAGGTATTTTGCTGCAAACAAAGAAGGCGAGGGGGGTTGGAGATCTGGCGAGACCTCATCAGCCATCCCTTAGCGGCGGAGCAGGCGTGTCAAGGGCGCGAGAGCCGCGCTGAGGGTGTTCCTCGGCATTTTCGCCATGCGCCTGATTATAGCAACTGCTATATTTTGACGAAAACGCCAATGAAAAGAATGTCTTGAGAATTCGTGCGGGCGATCTGAGGGTGGGGAATATAGCAATTGCTATAAAAGGACACTGACAGCCGGCGAAATGGATAAGCCTGACAGGGCGTCTTTGCCTGACTCGATGAACGAGGCAGAAGAGAGGAGGGGGCGGCAACGGGCTGTTGAGATAGGCGCCTATACTTTCGGGAGGTGCGGCAAAGGTGGCTGACTTCACAGTCCGCGAGGGCGGCTGGTTCCTGCCGCGGATATGGTCCGGCACATTCGGTGGTGGCAAGCGCATTACGGCGGAGCTTCTTTTTGGGCCGGCCCGGCACTGCAGCGACCAATAGAGGGGATGCAGTGCCGGATCGATTTCCGACAAGCAAGGGCTCGGTTCCCGGAACCCCTGTGAGAGACGGTGACCGCAATCAGCTTCAGCTCTCAACGGCTTTGACGGTTGTTATCAGGCCGGTGTTTCCGAGATTGTTTCACGGTCATCGCCGTCAAACAGTCACGGCTCAACCCGATGTCTCTCAATTGATAATCGGACATTTCTTCAAGTGACCTGATCACGAGCCTCGTGCGCCGTGCTTCACCCAGGCGTTCGATGAGGGCTTGTATTCTGCCGAGGCCGATCAGGTTCACAAAGGCACTCGAGTAAGTCATTGCGATACCTGTTCCGTTAGAGTGGACTTTTTCTCGGGTCTTTCAGGCCGCCGATGCGCGCGTCGACACAGTGAAACCCGATTGCTTCGACATGCCGGTGGTCCGATCCGCAGCATCCTCCGAAAACCCGCAAGTTCGGAAGCGTGCTGAGAAGGCTGGCATAGTCTCGGCCGAGTTCCTGGGGATCGCCGTCATCCAGTTCTTCGGCTTCATCAAGCTCGGCATGGCTCATCCGCGAGGCATTCGCACGAAGTCCCCAGATCCGGCTGGTCCAATCCTCACCCGCTTCAAGCACGGAGCGGAAATGATCGGGATGAGCACAATTGATCATGTAGTAGGCCGGCGGACAGTCGGCATCGACCTCGGCTATCGCCTCTTTCAGCGATTGGCCGGTTGGCAGGTGACCATCCGTTTCGACTGTGAAGGAAAGTGCCAGAGGCACTTGCCTGTGCGCACACGCGCGGGCAATGCCGATGGCTTCGCCCGTGTGGGTCATGGTGATGGCGCTGATCATGTCGACGCCCGCTTCATCCAACGTCGTCACCTGGGCAGAGTGGTAATCGTTTGCCTCTTCGGCAGTCATCAGGGCCGCAGGAGAATAGCCGTCACCTCGCGGCCCCATGTTGCCGCTGACGACGAAGGGGCTTTCGGCCTCGAACTCCGCACGCAGATCGAAGAGCATGGCAACGGCATCGAGGTTTGCCTTCTTCAGATCCTCGTCCGTATAGCCGAGGCGGTCGCCCCAATCCTTGCTTGCGCGCCAGGTTGCACTGTCGAGGATAAAACCCGTGCCTTGAGAGCGTGCGATCCGGGCATACTTTTCGTAGTAGCGGCGCAAGGCGGTGCGCCCATCGAGATTGTTCAGTGCGTGGAACGAAGCGAAGAGAGGCAAATCGATGCCGTCGTGAAAGATCAGTGTGGTCTCCAGACCTCCATCCGTGAGCAGACGGTTGCCATCGAGCTGAGGAAGATTTTTCCGGTATTTCTGAAGGGTCATGACAGTTTCCGTTCAATAGTCGGCCATTGTCATTCCAGGAGATCCTTGAAATGCATGGCGGCTCTCTGCGAAGAAACCGCTCGACCAGGCGTCGAGGTAAACTGAACTGGCCAGGTCCTGGGTGATTTGCTTTCCTGTAAGGTCACAAATCGAATATTTGGCCAAGTGTACAAGAAAGTTATTACAGAGAACGTATCGAAATTTATCAAAAACTCGACTATGTTCAATATTACTTTCTATAGAGCATTGTTTACTATCGACCTGCTGTTCTGATCGAGCGGGTACGCTTTGTTATCTAGTGGTAATATTCAATTCCGCTTATGACGGGCGTCACACCACTTCCCGACACGCCTGGAACAAAGGCTTTCAGGGCGCTGACTCCCGGCTCGTTCGACGGAACCACACTGCGGCCATCGGAGTGACAATTGCGCAATTTGCCTGGAGAGGTGAGGGCGCGCTGAATTGGCAAAGCCGCTGTGTTCACGCAGCCATGAGCCGTCATGAAGGGGCTGCGCGGGTTCTCCTGCGAGGTGAGGGAAATGCCCGCAAGCTCGGGTGGAGCCGTTTGATTATGGCAGGGCGGGGTCCTTGAGTTGTTGCGGTGCCTCATCAAATTCAACGTCAAGCTGCGCTGCGAGGTCAAAGAAACGACGACGAACGCCCGAAGCATATGGGTTCAGACATTCGATGGCGGCAAAAAGGTCCGGAGGATCGTGGCGCACCATCTCGACAGCTTCGCTCAGCAAGTCAAAGCTCCGGGTGGTGGTCATCCGGGGAAGCGGCCCCATCTTCACCAGCACCTTCGCGATGAGATGGGTCAGCCCCTGCGACAAGGCGGCATCGCGGTCATGGGCGTCAGGTGTCGTTTCGAAGACCCTGAGACCGAGTGCCGTCCTGAGAAAGGCAGCGACTCGCTTGTAACTGCCGCCCCTCAAGGGGCACAGGGCAATCTTCAGACCCTTTATCCCGTTGCGCGCGCTTTGCGGCCCGAAGAGCGGGTGGGTGGCAAGGATTTCGACATGCGGTGGAAGCAACTCCAGCATGAGACGGGCGGGTTCGACCTTAACCGAGCCGACATCCAGGATCAGTGCACCCGGGCTGACATGAGGCGCTATTGCCCGCAACGTGTCGCCCATGCTTGCAACGGGAACCGCGACCACTACCACCGGGCAGGCTGCGACCTCGAAGAGGTCTTTGCTGCCGGCATAAGTCGGATCGAAGATCAGCAAGTCGAAGTAAGGTGAAAGATGCTCGGCGATCAATCGCCCGAAAGCTCCGTACCCGATAAGTCCAAGGGACCTGGAGCGGCGAGACTCACTTGCTGCAGCATTGAAAACAGTCATAGCTCAACCCGGTAAACTGGCTGCAAAGCCAGAGCTGTATACCGAGCACAACCGCTGGCGATGCAGCGGTAGAAAGACAGCAACGTCCCACCGCTAATTTGGCAAGCAATAATAGATCGCGGTCGTATGTGGGATTTTGCTCATGATCATTCGCTAGCAAACCTCTTCAGACCTGTCAACGCAACGGGTTCACCACCGGCTCCGGCAGCGATCGGAAACAGATTGTCGGGTTGCGATGCCGGCACTCAGACACCACAAAAGGCAGCAGGGCCTTGTTGGGCCGTATGATGGAGAAGGACCTTGGAATGACAGATGGAACCGGTATCCCGATCGTTCTGGCGGGACCGATCCTGCGCCGCGTCACGGCAAATAGCGTTACCATCTGGCTTGCGGCTTCCCGGCATTGCGACATTCGGCTGGAATTTTTCCCTGAAGACCGGAGCGACCTGAGCCGGACTTTTATGTCCAGGAACTTCGACTGGCCGGTCGTCCGGGCAGGCGAAGGTCTTTATTATCACCTGATCGACATTGCGCTGGATGAAGCGTTGCCGGTCGATGTCCTGATTTCCTACAGATTGAGCGTCAGACCTGCTGCAACACCGAATGGAGGCTGGCTGGATCACACGGTCTGGGCGCCGGACATCAGTTACCCCGGACGCGAGCTGCCTTGCTTCAGGGTGCCGCAACGAATTCATGCGCTGTTTCACGGGTCCTGCCGCAAACCCCATGCCCGCACCGGCGACGGCCTTGCAGGGGCGGACCGCATCCTGCGGCATGCGCTCGCTGGGGTGCAAGACCCAGCCCATGCGGCGCCCGCATGGCCTTCGCTGCTCGTCCTCAGCGGCGACCAGATCTATGCCGACGACGTCGCCGGACCGATGCTGCAGGTGATCGGCGAGCTGATTAAGAAACTCGGACTTCCGGACGAGGTCTTCGAAGGCGCCGATCCCGGTATGCCGCAGTCGGGCGATGCGCTTCGGCAGGCGGGCAACCTGCTCTACCACCGCGACAAGTTGCTTCCCCGGATCTATCGGAACTCGACTGTTTTCGACGTCCTCTTCGGGGGAACGCAAAAGCCGATCTTCACCACGCAGCACGCCCGAAACCACCTCATCACGCTTGCCGAGATGCTGGCGATGTATCTGCTCGTCTGGTCCCCGGCCGCATGGCAATGTCTTCCGGACATCGCGGCTCCGCCCGCTCTTTCCAACAAGGACGCGGCGATGTATGCCGAAGAGGCGGCAACGCTCAGGGACTTTCGGGCCGATCTGCCGGCCTGCAGGCGCGTCATGGCGCATCTGCCGACCGCAATGATCTTCGACGATCACGACATCACGGACGACTGGAACCTGTCTCTTGCCTGGGAACAGGCGGCTTACGGTCACCCCCTGTCGCGGCGGGTCATCGGCAATGCCCTGATCGCCTATGCGCTCAACCAGGCCTGGGGAAACCGGGCGCAGGGCATCGGTCAAGAAATCATTCCCGCCGTTGGTCAAGCGCTGGCTGCCCCCGGCTCCCAAACGCATGAAGCAACCATCACCACGCTGCTGGAATACGAGGAATGGGACTTTCAGTGGCCGACATCCCCGCCGCTGATCGTCCTGGACACGCGAACACGGCGCTGGAGATCCGAGCGCAACGCCCACTATCCGTCGGGACTTCTGGACTGGGAAGCGGCGACCGACCTGCAGACACATCTCAGAGGCAAGGATGCCGTCCTGCTTGTGTCGGCAGCACCCATCTTCGGCGTCAAGCTGATCGAGACGGTGCAGAAGCTCTTCACGCTGGTCGGCAAACCGCTCATGGTGGATTCGGAATACTGGATGGCACATCCCGGCACCGCCGGCGCGATCCTCAATGTCTTCGGCCATCGCGGTACGCCGCACCACTTCGTCATCCTGTCCGGCGACGTGCATTACTCGTTCGTTTACGATGTGGAACTGCGCCAGACAGTCAGGAACATCGCAGGGGCGACAGGCGAGGGGCCGAAGATCTGGCAGATCTGCAGCAGCGGTATCAAGAACAGGTGGCCGGACAAGCTGATTGCCGTCCTCGACCGCGGCAACCGATGGGCGTTTTCGCCGCGCTCTCCCCTGAACTGGCTCACGAAACGCCGCGGCATGCGTGTCATCCCGCGCAAGCCCGTCGGCACCCCGCATGGCCGGCGGATCCTGAATGCCTCGGGTATCGGCCTCGTGGAACTGGATGAAACCGGTGCGCCCGTCCACATCCAGCAGGTTCTGCCGGACGGCACCCTGGTGTCTTTCGAACGGCGCGAACTGGAAGCCCGCTTCGACTGACGGGCATTTCAGGCGATCGCGAGATCTCAAAAGAGCGGCCGTCGAGGGCGCTCACCTTACCTGATGCGGTGGATGGCGCAGCGTCGGCTCAGAAAAACAGGGAAGCTTCGATACCCGTGGAAGAGGAGGCGGAAGCGCCACCTCTTTCTGATGGAAGGCAACGGCTGGAAGACTCATGCCGCCAGATCAAACAGGTTTTCTTCGGTCCACATTCCACCAGGCCGATATCGATTTGCCACCTGGCCGTGCTTCAAGGTGAAAAGATGCAGCCAGTTCTTGTCGAAGAGGTCCCTGACATCCGGATGGGCCTCCAGAATGCGCATAATCGCTTCCTCTGGTGCCTCGATCAGCACTGACAGCCGGAGCGGTGTGTGCACCAGTCTTTCACCGTCATGCACGCCCTGCCAGGGAAGACCGGGACGCAGGCGCCCGCCGTTTCCCTCAACAACACCGATCCCGCCAACCACGTTATGGATCAGCTTGTTCCCGCCACCAAAGACATCCGGGGCTACGGTCGACCCATAGTATTGAAGGCTGATCCAGCTCGCGACGACAACGGGTGCAGTCAGGATCAATTCAAGCGTCTCGAAGTCCCTGTCCGCGTGCCAGTCATAGCTGTGTAGAAAGGCACGGCCTTCCAGGCTGGCACCGGCGGTCAGGTTTCTCGGCGCCGCGACGAATGCTGCACATCCTGCCAGGCCCCACTCCGGCCTGGTCTCGGCCCAGTTGAGGGCCCTGGAAGCAACAGAGCCCGCGCTTGCCCCCGGCAACCGGACAGCCCTCTCTGCGCGCGCTTGGCTCCCTGCCTGCTTCAGCCACTTCCGCAGGAGCTCCATGTCCTCCTTTCGGCCAGGGAGATCTTTATCGAACAAGGTGATCTCATCTGTCGTCGTGTCATGCAACGCGGCAACAAAACGCGTGTCGTCCGGAATTCTTATGCCGTGAGCAGTGAGTCCGGAGCGGGTTTCGGCATCGTTCAGCAGAATTGCCAGCAACCGCGCCGAAACCTCGCCAGTGTAGCCGCCGCAGGCACCACAGTGATAGGCGCTTTGATGCGGATTGTTCCTGGTGTTTGCCCCGTGCCCCACCAGCAACACGATCTCGGCATGACCGCTCGTGAGGCTCATTGCCTTGAGGACCGAGGCAGCGGTTGCAGCCTTTGCATCCGCGCTCAAGTCCGAATCGAGCTTCGGCGCCGTACGACATTCCTTGCGTGCGGATGCGAGCCCAAGTGTGTCCTTTAGCAACTTGCCGGCATAAAGCGGGCCTGCTGCCTCGATATATGCAAAGGACGAGACGGCCGCCTGCCGAAATCTGTCGAGCGCCCGGACAGCCCGTGCTTTGATGCGGCTCTTCTTTTCGCCTTCAGCGGAACCGTGACAGTTCGATGCCAGTACGGGCTTTAGGAGCACTGGAAGATGCCTCTCTTCGATATCCGAACCATGCGCCTTATGAGATACGGGCAGGCCAAAGAAGCCGGCAAAACCAAGCGTCTCGATAGATGGGCTCTGGTTCTCCAGGGAACGCCGAATGATTTCAGAGCGAACGTCGATGCAGAATGCGGCCTGCACGGCGGGACGGTTGTCCGACTGGCTATTTGCAGCGCTCATGCTGCGGGCGAGTGTGCGCTGATAGGCCCTTTCTGCAGCTTCCTGCAAGATCGCGTCGACCACCTCGTCCTGTGTCGGTGAAAGTGGCGCTGCATAGGTTTGCAGCACTGCCTGCCACTGATCGGCAATTTCCGGAAACCGGTTCACGAGTGCTTCTTCCCAGATCAGCCGGATTGCCAGCAGGTCGGCGAGTGTCGCATCCGATCTGCCATTCTGTTCGGCACGCCAAAGAAGCCACCTTGCATGTTGCGCCCAGCCCCCGAGATCCATCAGCAATCTATGGAAAAGGGTTGCCGCCGCCTGGGGACCGATCTTTAGTTGATCGCTCGCCTTCATGATGGCGTGTTCAGATGTGTCCGGTACGGTGGATACATGTGAGCAGAAGCCGGACAGACCCGCAATTTCCGGCGTCAGATCACGGCTCGCCCAGGACCGCCAGGCAGCAAACGCCCCCTCGCTCGGGACACTCGACCAGAGCGCCTGTCCGCGATCGAAATAGCCGGCTGCCCAAAGACCGACTGTCTTTTCTATGATGGACGGCCAATCGATGCCGGAGGCCTTCGCAGCAAGATCGGCAATCGTGGGGACTGCCTCCCGCCTGGGAGGATTCTGTTTGGCCATTTCCTTCAGTTGTACAAGGCTACCAGGTTTGTTGTGGGCGGGATTGGCCTCGAGAGCCGCGGCCAGATCCACGTCGGCAATCCGTCCCGAGACGATATCAGCCAGATAACTTCTCCTTGGCTGGGTGAGGCTGGCACCTGAGCTTTTGGAAAGAAGTGCGGCTGCCGAGGCAAAATCCAGAGCGGTCTGACCGAGAAACGGATTGACCGCAACAGTCGCTTCCAGTGGAAACGCCGGTGGAACGGCCCGGATCGCGCTGGTGGCCGCCTCACGTATGCCCGAGACCTGCGCCGATGCGAATTGAGCGTGCTTGATGAACATTTTCATTCCTCGCGTTACTTGGTTCTGGCAATCCGGTATCCGCCGATCCAGCGGTCAAGGAGCGCATTGAGATAAAGCCCGTTGGCGACGTGTACCCGCAGTCCAGCTGCAGACGGGTGATGCGCCCAGAGCGGGAAAAGGGTCTGCGCAACGGCGACTGTGCCGAAGGAAATGACCGCCAGCACAATCAGGGCCCATTCAAGCGGGCCGGCGACCGGCGCTTGCGGCAGGGACGGTCCCCACATCAAATGCGCGACTTGCTGGAAGCCGAAATAGGCAAGGGCAACAACGATCGCCGAAAGAGACGTGCGATAGGTCAGTTCGGCGGGGGCGGCGTCGGCAAGACCCTGTGCCACCAGATAGGCAACACCGAAGATGAGCATCGCGCCGACCGCCAGTGCCTGCGCGGTTTTTGGGCCGGCAACGAGCTGGAAAGCGGCGGAGACGGCGGCGTAAAGAAGAAGGGCAAGCGCAAAGGACAGCAACACATTCGCAACGCTCGGAATGGCAATGGGACCGGGGCGACGCAAGTTGGCGACCGCCTCGACGGCGCCACCGGATGACAGAAATGCATGGGCTTTGTAAAGCGAATGGGCGACGACGTGCAGGAGCGCGAGTGGCCAGAGGCCGAGACCGCATTGAAGCAGCATGAATCCCATTTGCGAGATGGTGGACCACGCAAACGCCGTCTTGACTGCGCTTTGCGTCAGCATCACCACGGCACCGAAGAGAGCGGTCAATCCGCCCAGGCCAACGAGGACGCCCATTGCACCCGGACTGGCCTGAACAAGTTCTGCGGTGCGGATCAGCAGGAAACCGCCTGCATTGATGATGCCCGCGTGAAGCAGCGCGGAAACCGGTGTCGGCGCTTCCATGACCTCGGTCAGCCAGCCGTGCAGCGGGAATGCTGCCGTTTTCAAGACAGCAGCCAGCACTAGAAAGCTAACAGCCAGGTGCTCCGCAATTGACAAACGAGGACCAACTGCTTCAATTAGCCCTTTCAGTTCCGTTGTGCCTGTGCTTGCGATGAAGAGACCTGCCGCCAGGAGCAGGGCGACATCGCCGGCGTGCCACACAAGTGCGAATTTCCTTGCAGCGCGCTGAGCCGCCGGGCGCTGCGGATAAAACAGCAGGAGCTTGCGCAGACAGATCCCAATTCCGGTAAACCCCACGACGAGAAGCAGAAGGCTGCCGGACTGGACGACAAGCAGGACCGCAGCCAGTGTCGCCAGCATCAGACCGTGGAATGTGCCTTCACGTGCCTCTCCGTCGAGGTATCTGCGGGAATAGCGCATGACGACCCAGCCGATGAAGGCCACGAGCAGTGTCATGGTCGCACTGATGGGATCAAGCCGGACAGCAAGTGTAAACGGCGCTTCGAAAAGGGTTTTCGTGGATGCGCCAAAAGCCAGGAGCTGTCCGAGACTTATCAGAGCGATCGCGAAGGCGACGAGTGCGCTTGCCTCCGCCATCGTCGGATACCTTCCGGGACGGCGCCCGGAGCGCACGGTCGCGATGGCGGCAGTCGCCAGCAAAATCACCGGCACCAGAAGGGGCAGGGGGAATAAATGTGACATGGGAACCTCACGATCGGTCGAACGTGAGGTGGATATACCGACTCGCCTTAATTCATAAAAATACATATATTATTCGTTATCGTTCTATTTTATGGAAGAATGACTTGCTGAATCTCCACCACCTCCGGCTGTTCCGTGCTGTCGCGCGTGATGGCACGCTGACGGGTGCCGCGCGCGCCCTGAACCTTTCACAGTCGGCGCTGTCCTCCCAGATCAAGACGCTTGAAGCCGCCCTGGGACATGATCTGTTCGAACGCCGGGGCCGCGGCCTGATGCTGACCGAAGCCGGACGGATCGCGCTTGATCACGCAGAAGCGATCTTCCGGACGGCAGAGGATCTTACGGCGACACTTCAAAACACGGGCACGGAGCGCAGGGCCTTGCGCGTCGGTTCGCTGGCGACGCTCTCCAGAAACTTCCAGATCGGGTTCATTGAGCCTCTGATCGGCCGGTCGGATGTCGAAGTGGTGCTTCGCTCCGGCGACCAGGCACAGCTGTTGCGGGCGCTGGAAGCCCTTGCGATTGATGTTGTCCTGACAAATCTTGTGCCTGCACGCGATGCTTCCAGCCCCTACCTTGTGCATGGACTGTCGGAGCAGCCGGTCAGTCTGATTGGTCCCGCAACGGCGTCGAACCTCATGGACCAACCCCTCCACACGCTTCTGTCCTCTCAGCCTTTGATCCTGCCGACACCTGAATCGGCCCTTCGCGCGTCCTTCGACGCGATGGTCGAACAACTCGGTATCGTCACGAGAATTGCCGCTGAGGCCGATGACATGGCGATGCTCCGCCTCCTGGCGCGAGCCCATGCCGGACTTGCCGTCATCCCGCCTATTGTCGTCAGGGACGAGCTCGCCTCGGGTCGCCTCATAGAACTGGGCAGGCTGGAGGGCCTTCGGGAAGAATTCTTTGCCGTGACCCTGCATCGGCGTTTCCCCAACCCGTTGGTATCCGATCTACTCGGCGCTTTTAAGGCCAAGAAGGGCTAAACCGGTTTTCATCCTAACTTCCTTCCATGCATGGCTGCCCAAGTTGGACGAGTTCTTGCAGATCTGGGACCTGATGACGCCATTTTCCAAGATTGGACAGCTTTCGGGTTCGCCTGTCCGTGGCCGGAGAGATTCGCGGCCTGTTGAGTACCTACGGCAGCAGGGTAATGTCTTCCCAGGCACTGAGCACTGGTCCGGCTACAAGACCGAGGGCCAGCAAAAGGATGCCGGCCCAAAGCGTCGCAGCGGCCGACCACGTGCCGAGGACGGCCGGCGTCTTCGCGGAAGTGCCGAAATAGACCGGGCCGATGACGCGCAGATAGTAGAACAACGAGATGACGGTGTTCGCCAACGCCGAGAAACTAGGCGTCCCAGAAGCCGCCATCGCCCATGTCATCGTTGAGGTCTCCGAATTCCTGCTTGTCGATGGTGTTGTTGTTGTCCTGGTCATAGTTGGAATAGACACCGTCATGGAATTCGTCGTCGCTCAGGGCATTGTCGGTGTTGGCGTCCCACGATGCGAAGCCGTTCTCGTCCCCAAACTCGGTGTTGAACGCTTCCTTGTTGTCGCCAAGCCCTGTGTCTAATTCGTTCTCGGAGAGAACTCCGTCGCCGTCAGTATCCCATTTCTCGAACAGGCCATTGGACTCGAACCCGGTCACAAACTCGTTGTTGTTGATGCGGGCATCGACATCTGCGTCCCAGTCGGAAAATTCAGCGGCCGCCACGGGAGCGGCAACGAGAGAAAGCGCGAGCGCCGTTCCCGCAAGCTTGGTCATCCAGTCAGATTTCAGCATGGCTGTCCCTTTCTTCAGGTTTGATGCGCAAACACCGGCTCGATGCGAAACGGATGCGGTGCGGTTTCCCGAACCTCTCGCAATCTCTTGCCTGCGTCTTGCTATGAGCGAAGCCTTCTGGAAGATGCATGTCGATCTTCCTGCAGGCGATCGTCACCGACCGCAATTCGCTCGGTGTACGAACCGGCGCTCTGAAGGATTGTTCCGAGTAACTGCCGACTTTCCGCGCAACGCCGGCGCCACAAGCTCGACGCGGCTTGTCTTGCCCATCTCGCGGAACAGATCTGTTGCCGTCCTGTT